>Ga0335072_10017671_pt1 | contig 10078 bp, 9 predicted proteins | sample Lox_Sample_21_FD_206725 | JGI IMG/M metagenome (GOLD analysis project Ga0335072, IMG submission 206725) | Soil microbial communities from Loxahatchee National Wildlife Refuge, Florida, United States - Lox_Sample_2.1 | ecosystem: Environmental > Terrestrial > Soil > Wetlands | place: USA: Florida...
CGCTGGACCCGCACGCGATCCTCACGTTCGTGATCCCGCCGCTGATCTACAGCGCCGCGCTCAACTCGTCCCTCACGGCGATCAGGAAGAACCTGCGGACGGTGATCAGCCTGTCGATCGGGCTCGTACTGGCCACCGGAGTGATCACCGGGGTGGGGTTCGGGCTGTTCGTGCCATCGGTAGGCCTGGCCGCGGGAGTGGCGCTCGGCGCCGCGATCGCGCCGACCGATCCGGTGGCCGCGCTGGCGGTCGGCAACGGAGCAGGGCTGCCCGGTCGGCTCGTGACGATCATCGAGGGAGAGGGCCTGCTGAACGATGCCACCGCCCTTACCTTGCTCACGGTGGCGGTCACGGCGGTGACGAGCGGGGGGTTCTCGTTCGGCGACGCGGTGCTGCACTTCCTTGCCGCCGCGGCCGGCGGGCTGGTGGCCGGGGTCGTCGTGGCGCTCTTTATGCGGCTGCTGCGCCGGGCCATCCACGATCCGTTGCTGGTCAACGCGCTGTCACTGGCCACGCCGTTCGCCGCGTACCTGCTCGGGGAGGCGGTGCACGTGTCCGGAGTGCTCGCCGTCGCTGTCGCCGGGCTGATGGTCGGCCACGACACGCCGCGCTTCACCTCAGGCGCCAGCCGCCTGCAGGTGAGCGCCGTCTGGCGGCTGGCGGACTTCCTGCTGCAGGGGTTCGTCTTCTTGCTGATCGGGCAGCAGATCCTGCCGGTGGTCCGCGGTCTGCGGGAGTACCCTGCTGGCACCGTTGGGGTGGCCGTGGCCATCAGCCTTGGCGTGGTCCTGCTGCTGCGCCCGCTGTGGCTGCTGCTGATGGCGCGGCGGCGGCTGAGCGGGCGCGAGATCGGAGTGCTGAGCTGGGCTGGCACGCGCGGTGTGATCAGCCTGGCGGCGATCTTCACGGTGCCGCTGACCACGTCCGACGGGCAGGCGTTCCCGGGGCGGGATCTGCTGCTGTTCTGCACGTTCCTGGTTGTGGTGGTGACGCTGCTCGGGCAGGGGCTGACGTTCGGGCTGCTCAGCCGCGCGCTTGGGGTGCGGGCCGATCCCGCTGATGAGGCGGCGCTGCGCTGGGAGGCACGGCACGCGGCGGTCCGGGCCGGGCTGGCCCGGCTCGATGAGCTCGGCTCCGAGGGCTCGCTGTCCGGTTCGCCGCTGGCCGCGTTGCGGGCGAGCCTCGAGCACGAGGCGGGGCACGACGGGGAGCCGGAATGCCTGGCCGCGGAGCACGACGCCGCGCTGCGGGCCCGCCGGGAGGTCATCGACGCGCAGCGTGAGGAGCTGCTGCGCTGGCGCGATGCGGGGCATCTGCCCGACTCGAGTCTTCGGGTGCTGGAGCGCGAGCTCGATCACGAGGAGCGGACGCTGCCGCCGCACGACGGCCACTGATCACGGAGGCGACGGCGACGACGGAGAGCACCACGGTGATGAACACCGGCGCGGACCAGGCCGGGAGCTCCCATACGTCGGCGAGCAGTAGCTTGACGGCGACACCCGCGAGGATCACCGCCAGGCCTGGCCGCAGGTAGCGGACTCGGTCCGCGGCCCCGGCCAGCAGGAAGTACAGCGCGCGCATGCCGAGCAGCGCGAACACGTTGGACGTGTAGACGATGAACGGGTCGGTGGTGACCGCGAGCACTGCCGGGATGGAATCGACGGCGAAGATCACGTCGGCTGTCTCGACGACCACCAGCGCCAGCAGCAGCGGAGTGACGACCAGGCGGCCGCCCTCCCTGACCAGGAACCGCTGGCCGTGCAGCCGGTCACCGACCGGCAGCACGCGCCGCGCGGCACGCAGTACGCGCGGCTCCCGCGGCGTTTTGTGGCTGTCGTCGCGCAGCATGCTGGCCGCGGCCACGAGCAGGATGGCGCCGAAGACGTAGATGACCGGGTGGATGGCGTCCAGCAGGCCGATGCCTGCGGCGATGAACCCGGCTCGCATGAGCAGCGCGCCGATGATGCCCAACATCAGGACCCGGTGCTGGTAGCGGGCCGGGATCGCCAGGGCCGCGAAGATGGCGGCGAACAGGAAGATGTTGTCGACCGACAGGCTTTTCTCGATGAGGTACGCGGCAAGGTAGGCCTGGGCGGCGCCCCCGCGGCCCGCCCAGGCCCACACCAGCCCGCCGAAGCCCAGTCCGACGACGATCCAGACGGCGCTCCAGACGGCGGCCTCGCGCAGCGATACCTCGTGCGCGCGGCGGTGCAGAACGAAGAGGTCGAGGGCCAGCATCGCGACCACGAAGGCCAGGAACGCGGCCCAGCCCCAGAGTGGGACGGTCACCGCTGCCCACCGTCCGTCCGCCTCCAGGTGGTCAGCGATCCATATCTGGTGCCGGGTCCGGCATCAGCCCGGCTTCGCCGAGCATGTAGCGGGCGCGCTCGACGGTGCCCTCGCGCGCGATCAGGTCGTAGTGGGTCGCGACCAGCTGGCGCACGGAGCTGAAGTCGCGCTGGCCCTTGGTCCTGGCGTGCGCCACGTACCCGAAGGCCGCACCCCACAGCACGCCGAGCGCGGCGCCCGTGGCGGCGACCGCGAGGAAGGAGTGCCCCGACGTGAACAGCCCGAGCAAGACGCCGAACAGCAGGCCCATCCACAGGCCGCTCAGTGCCCCCGCTGTGGCGGCACGCGAGGTGGTGAGCCGGCCCGTCACCCGCTCGACGAGCCGCACGCCCGATCCGACAATGTCGAGCTTCTCGACCGGGAAGCCGTCGTCGGACAGCCGGTCGACCGCCCGCTGGGCGCTCTCGTAGTCGTCGAACCGCGCGACCGTATTCCACGCGGCACTGATGGGGTCTGCCAGCGGCATTCCGCTTCCTCGCATCGCAGCGTCCCTGCCCTTCTCTGTGGTTCACGGATTCAGGGTCGCGCCGAGGTGTGCAGGGCCGGTCAGTGCCGCGTGGAGATCCGATGGAGACGGCGCTGCCTGCACAGTGCGGGCGTCTCCATCCCGGCTCCAACGCGAGCACACCGTTCCTCCGCGCCCGCGCGGCATAACGGGGAGAGGCATGAGTCCAGGTGTGAGGTGACGTGATGGCATGGGTGGTGCTGGTGGCCGCGGGCTTGTTCGAAACCGCTTTCGCCGTCTGCCTGAAGCTGAGCAACGGCCTGACGGCCCTGTGGCCCACGGTGGCGTTCGCGATCTGCGCGCTGGCCAGCTTCGGGCTACTGACAGTCGCGCTCCGCGACCTGGAAGTTGGACCCGCCTACGCCGTCTGGACCGGGATCGGCGCCGCCGGAGCGGCGTCGATCGGCATGGTCTTCCTCGGCGACGCGGTCTCGGCGATCAAGCTCGTCTCGATCGCCCTCATCCTGTCCGGCGTCATCGGGCTCAACCTGTCCGGCGTGACGCCGTGACCATCGCGCGATCCGGCGGCCGAGCTCGATGATGCCGCTGATGACCACGGTGGCGCCGAAGGCGATGACGAGGCCGATCCACGGGTCGTGCTCGAAGGCCCGGCCGCCAAGGCGGCCGATGAAGAACGCGTACAGCGCCCAGATGATGGCGGCCACCGCGGTCGCGGGGACGAACCTGCGGCGCGGGTATTCGGTGAGACCGCAGGTGAGGGTCACCGCCGTGCGCCCCCCGGGGATGAAGCGGCAGACGACGATGAGCTGCGTGCCGAACCGGTCCAGGGACCGTTCCGCCCACGCGTGCGTCCGCTGGCCCTTCGGCGTGCTGAAGAACCTGCGCTGCATGGCGGGCCCGAAGTGACGGCCGAGCAGGTAGCAGAGGTTGTCGCCGACGAAGGCTCCCGCCGCCGCGCAGGCTACGAGCAGCGCGATGCGCGGATCAGTACTGCCCGCCGTGGCGACGCCGAGGGCGATGACCGCCGTCTCGCTCGGCAGCACGGGGATGATCGCGTCAAAGGCCGGGAGAAGGAGCGCTACCAGGTAGGAGACGACAGAATCTACCTGCAGGCTGGTGAACAAGGTGCTAGTGAACACGCTCACGGGCATCCGTACTCAGCGCGGCCGCGGCGCAGTCAGTGCAGTACCTGGACTCAGGGGCGGCGAAGAGCAGGTCCGCCGGGATCGGCGCCCCGCACTGCTCGCACTCGCCGAAATTGCCGGCCGCCAGCCGGTTCAGCGCGTCCTCGGTGTCGGCCAGCCGCTGCCGCGCGGCGACAGTGCGGCGGACCAGCCGGCGAGCCTGCTTGTCCGCGCTGCCGTCCGCGGAGTCGCCGACGGCGCCGTGATAGGCCAGGGACAGCTCGATGACCTCCTGCAGCTGGTCCCGCCAGCGCGCCTCGAGGATGACCCGCCAGCGCGGGCCTGCCACTTCTTGCTCTTTTCGTCGCATGCCGCTCGCTCCCTGTGCTCAGGTTAGTCGTCATGTCTCCGCCGCACCGATGGCGGCCGGTGGGCCGACCGGCGGGCGCGGAGCAGACCGACGCACAGGACCGCCAGGCAGACGCCGAACACGATCCACGGCGCCACCACGATCAGGTCGCTTCCAGTCATCAACCCTGCCTTATGCTGCGTTGCTAGCGGTATCGCTGTGCGGTACCAGTGCACCCCTCGAACGTGCCTGCCTGGTGAAGTTGTGATGGTGACGGTGTGGAGGCGCGTCCGGTGACGGCGGACGGAGGCACGATGGCGGCCACAGTGCTGGTGGTTGAGGACGAGCGCAAGCTGCGGGATTTCATCAGGTCATACCTGGAGCGGGCGGGTTTTACCGTGCTGTCGACGGGATCTGGCGCGGAGGCGATCAGCATGGGGATGACCGCCTCGCCCGACCTGGTGGTACTCGATCTCGGCCTGCCCGACGTGCCGGGTGAGACCGTGGCGCGCGAGCTGCGCGCGATGTCCGCGGTGCCTATCTTGATACTGACGGCGAAAGCAGCGGAAGAGGACCGGATCCGCGGGCTGGAGCTCGGTGCCGACGACTACGTGACCAAGCCGTTCAGCCCGCGGGAACTGACGCTGCGAGTGCAGGCGATCCTGCGCCGCGGCGGGGCGGCGGCCGGTGACGATGGCGTGACTAGCTACGGGTCAGGCGATCTCGTGATCGACGAACCGCGGCGCACGGTGACCGTGCGCGGGACGGCGGTTCAGCTCACACCGACGGAGTGGGGAATCATCGGCACGCTGGCGACTGTCCCCGGGCGCGTGTACTCGCGGTTCGAGCTGATCAACAAGGTGCGGGGATACGAGTTCGAGGGATACGAGCGCACCGTCGACTCGCACGTGAAGAACCTCCGCCGCAAGATCGAGGAGGACCCGGCCAGCCCGCGCATCATCCTGACCGTGCTCGGCGGCGGCTACCGGCTCGGCCTGACCCGCGATGGCTGACCCGCCGCGGAGCGGCCAGCGCGGCGACCCGCTGGGGCTTCGGCTGGCGCTCGCGTTCCTCTGCGTGGCGCTGGCAGCGGTCGCCCTGCTCGCTGTCCTCGCCGCCGTGTTCTCCGCCGTCGACGTGTCCTCGCTGGCCAACCGGCAGCGCGACGACCTGGCCAGCGCGGTCGCGGTAGCGGCGGCCGCTTCCTGGAACCAGCACCAGGACTGGGCAGGCGCCGACCTCGCGCCCGTCCTCGAACTGGCCCAGCGCAGCGGACTGAAGCTCGAAGTCCAGGACCAGGACGGCAACGCCGTCGCCACCACTCCCGGCTTTACGGCGGACGGATCCCAGTCGGCACAGCCCATCCTGGTGCACGGCCGCCAGGTCGGCACGGTGCTGCTCGGCCTCACCGCCTCTGGCCTCGGCGCCGCGGACAGCGTGCTGCGGACCGCGCTGCTGCGGGCCATCGCGGGCGCGGCCGGGCTCGCCGCCCTGCTCGCACTCTTCACCGGTCTCGCGGTCGCCCGCCGTATCACCCGTCCCATCGCCCGGCTGATCACGGTGACCCGCGCGATGGCCGCCGGCGACAGGTCCGCGCGCGCGGGCCAGCTCAGCGGCCCCAGCGAACTGCGTGAACTGGCCGCAGCCTTCGACAACATGGCGGACACGCTGGACTACGAGGACAAGATCCGCCGGGATTTGGTGGCGAGCGTCGCCCACGAGCTGCGCACGCCGGTAGCGGTGCTGCAGGCCGGGCACGAGGCACTGCTGGACGGAGTCGTCGACCCCGGCCCAGAGGAGCTGGGTTCGCTGCGCGACGAGGTGCTCCGGCTCGCCCGCATGGTCGATGACCTGCAGACGATGGCGGCCGCCGACGCGGCCGTGCTGCACCTGACCCGCGAGCGGCGCGATCTCGCGGACATTGCCGGCGCTGCCGCCGACAGCCTCGCCAGGAGGTTCGAGGCGGCCGAGGTCGAGCTGGACCGTCAGCTCGCCGCCGCGCCCGCACTCGCCGACGAGCGGTGGATGCACCAGGTGGTCACCAACCTGCTGGGCAACGCGCTCAAGTTCACGCCAGCCGGCGGCACGGTCACGATCCGCACCAGCCAGCGCGGCACGCACGCGATCCTCGAGGTCGCAGACACCGGCGTCGGCATCCCCGCCGATGAGCTGCCGCGCATCTTCGACAGGTTCTGGCGCGGGCAGGCCGGTGCCCAGACCTCAGGCAGCGGGATCGGCCTCGCCATCGCTGCCGAGCTGACCCTGGCGCACGGCGGCACGCTCACCGCCGACAGCCAGCCGGGGCAGGGCGCCACGTTCACTCTCACCCTCCCGCTTGCCTGACCCCTTTGCGGCGGCCTCCACACGACCGCCATCACGGCGGCACAAGGCGTGCACTGCCGGCGGTTTAGCTGGCCCCAGACAGCCTCGAGAAGGAGCCAGCGAATATGGAAAGCATGCAGCGCGCCTGCCGCGCGGGACTCGCCGTCGTAGCAGCAGTGGTGATCGGCGGCAGTGGCGTTGCCGTCAGCGCGGCGGTTCGCGCGCCGTCGGCGAGCCACGGATGGTGGCCTCTTCGGCGGCCTGCCGTCATCTGATCAGGTCCTGCGCCGGGGACGGTAGCGTCCACCTCATGCAGGTTGTCTACGACAAGCTGGTCCGCGACCAGATCCCCGAGATCATCCGCTCTGCCGGGCAGCACCCCGTAATCCGCATCCTTGATCACGCCAGCTACCGGGCGGCCCTGCTGGCAAAGCTCACCGAAGAGGCCTCCGAGGCCCAGCAGGCTCCTACCGGGCAACTGGCCGCAGAACTCGCTGACGTCCTGGAGGTACTCCAGGCGCTCGCCGAGGCCCACGACATTACGTGGGACCAGGTCGTGAAGACCGCAGCCGACAAACGCACAGAAAGAGGCGGCTTCCGCAACCGGATCTTCCTCCACACCGTCGAGACACCTGACTAGCAGCAGCATGGCTGAACTGGCAACACAAGAGGGGGCCGGGAGCGCCATAAAGCCGATTCTGCGCTCAACGGCATGGTGTTGCGGGGCGAAGGCGGCCGAGTGCAGATTGCCGTGTTATGCAGCACCCTTGGTTCGGGTATCGGGCGATGCGGGTTGGCTTACCGGGCCTCAGGACGGTCCGGTCGGGCTGGCGGGTGCGGGCCGGGCCAGCGATGCACGCTGGGCGGCGCAGCTATGGCTTCTACCTGATGTTCTCGTTAGGTTGGCTGGAGACGGCGGTGGCGCACCGGCGCGCCGTTGGTCTGCCCAGGCGCTCTCGACACGCCAACGTGGAGAAGGATCACGCGTCGGCTGACTTGGTTGCGGTGGGCGGGGTGCCGTGCGGTTTCCCTGTGAGCGGTGGTGGGCATGCACACGCGATCCGAGCCGGCCCCGGCGCTGGTGGACCGTCAGCGGGAGCGCGCGACGCTTGATGGGCTTCTGGGGAATCTGCGGTCGGGGCGCGGGCGGGCGCTGGTGGTGCGGGGCGAGGCGGGGGTGGGCAAGTCGGCGCTGCTGGAGTACCTGGTCCGGTCGGCGTCGGATATGCGGGTGATCTGGGCTGTGGGGGTGGAGTCCGAGATGGAGCTGGCCTTCGCCGGCCTGCATCTGCTGTGCGTGCCGCTGCTGGACCGGCTGGAGGGTCTGCCGGGTCCGCAGCGCGATGCGCTGGCGGTCGCGTTCGGGCTGCGGGAGGGCGCGGCCCCGGACCGGTTCCTGGTCGGGCTGGCGGTGCTGACGTTGCTGTCGGAGGTGGCGGGGGACCGGCCGGTGCTGTGCCTGGTCGATGACGCGCAGTGGCTGGACCGGGCGTCTGCGCAGGTGGCGGCGTTCGTGGCGCGGCGGCTGCTGGCTGACCCCGTCGGGCTGATATTCGTCACGCGTGACCCCGGCCAGGAGCTTGCGGGGCTTCCGGACCTGGAGGTTCGGGGCCTGCCGGAGGAGGATGCGCGCGGGCTGTTGCGCTCGGTCGTCCGGGTCCGGCTCGATGAGCAGGTGCAGGATCGCATCCTGGCCGAGACCCAGGGCAACCCGCTGGCGCTGCTGGAGTTGCCCCGCGGGCTGAGCCCGGCGCAGCTGGCGGGCGGGTTCGGGCTGGCGGGCAGGCAGGCGGTACCGGCGCGGATCGAGCAGAGCTACCGGCGCCGACTGGAGGCGCTGCCCGCTGACACGCGGTCGTTGCTGCTGGTCGCCGCGGCCGAACCGGTCGGCGACCCGGTGCTGGTCCGGGCCGCGGCCGCGCGGCTCGGGATACCGGCCTCGGCGGCCGAGGCCGCCGAGGCGGATGGGCTGGCAGAGTTCGGGACGCGGGTGCGGTTCCGGCATCCGCTGGTGCGGTCGGCGGTGTACCGGTCGGCCGCGCTGCCGGACCGCCGGGCGGCGCACCTGGCGCTGGCCGAGGTGACCGACCGCGACCTGGATCCGGACCGGCGGGCCTGGCATCTGGCCGCGGCCGCGGCCGGACCCGATGAGGTGGTCGCCGCCGAGCTCGAGCGGTCCGCGGGCCGGGCCCAGGCCCGCGGCGGCATGGCCGCGGCAGCGGCGTTCTTGCAGCGCGCGGCCGCGCTCACGACCCAACCCGGGCCGCGGGCCGCGCGGGCGCTTGTGGCCGCCTACGCGAATCTGCAGGCGGGCGGGTTCGACGCGGCTCTGGAGCTGGTGGCCGCGGCGGAGGCCGGGCCGCTCGATGACCTCCAGCGGGCCCGGGCCGGCCTGCTGCGCGGGCAGGTCGCGTTGTTCGCGAGCGCGCTCGGCGAAGCTCCGGCCCTGCTGCTGCAGGCGGCACGGCAGTTCGAGCCGCTGGATGGCGGGCTCGCCCGCCAGACCTACCTGGACGCGTGGCTGGCCGCTTTTTACGCTGGCCAGTTCGCCCAAGCCGGCAACCTGCACGACGTGTCCCGGGCCGCCCGGTCCGCCCCGCCGCCCCCGGACCCGCCGGCTCCGCACGATCTGCTGCTGGACGGCTTGGCCGTCCTGGTCACCGACGGAGGCGCCGCGGCGGCACCGATGTTGCGGCAGGCGGCACGCGTCTTCGCCGAGGAGGAGATCGCGGTGGAGGAGGGACTGCGCTGGGGCTGGGTGGCCACGATCGCCGCGTGCGTGCTGTGGGACGTGGAGAACTGGCAGTCGATTGCCCTCCGGCAGCTCCAGTCCGCCCGCGAGGCGGGCCTGCTCGCCCACCTTCTGGTCTATGTGGACACGCTGGGGGTGTCTGCGACTTGGTGCGGCCAGTTTGCGGCAGCTGCGTCGCTGATCGTGGAGGCCGATGCGATCGCGGAGGCCACAGGGACCCGCTTCGCGCGGTACACGGCCGTAATTCTCGCCGGCTTCCGGGGGGCGGAAGCCGAGGCCACGCGGCTGATCGAGGTCGTGGCGAAGGACGCGCAAGCTGCCCGGCAGGGTGCAGGGACCCAGTGGTGCCAGCTGGGATCGGCAATCCTGTACAACGGTCTCGGCCGCTACGAAAAGGCCCTGGAAGAGGCCCGGCAGGCCAGCGAGCAGGCGCCCGGATTGCATATCTCGGCGTTTGCCCTTCCCGAGCTGATTGAGGCGGCCAGCAGAACCGGGCAGGCCCGGGTGGCCGCCGACGCGCTCGACCGGCTGGCCGCGGCCACCAGCATCGGCCAGACCGACTCGGGGCTGGGGATCTACGCGCGGTCCCGGGCGCTGCTTAGCGACGGCGAGGACGCCGAGACCTCCTATCGGGAGGCGACCGAACGACTGGGCCGCACACCCCTTCGACCCGAGCTCGCCCGGGCGCACCTGCTCTACGGAGAGTGGCTGCGCCG
>Ga0335072_10017673_pt1 | contig 10077 bp, 12 predicted proteins | sample Lox_Sample_21_FD_206725 | JGI IMG/M metagenome (GOLD analysis project Ga0335072, IMG submission 206725) | Soil microbial communities from Loxahatchee National Wildlife Refuge, Florida, United States - Lox_Sample_2.1 | ecosystem: Environmental > Terrestrial > Soil > Wetlands | place: USA...
CGTTAGCGTCATCCACAAAGTCCAATGTCAGATGGACAACAATCCTGTGACTCTGAGCAGGCACTGCACTGCGATGAATCACCAAACTTGTTAATTAATGTGGCTCTGCAAGCATAAATTAACCCCGCACCAGAAGTTTCGCCATTTTTTTTGTTCCGCTGAGGCACTGCTGCAAATTGTTGACGTACGATCTATCAGCTGATTCGCCCAGCGTTAACCTTTTGTTTGCGAGTAATTGCTGAACGGTGCCTCGCCACAGCCTCACCTTTGCGTTTAAATACCCCGACCATCCCGAAAGGTCTTGCATTTTACTCCAGAGAACTATTCAGCATGAAAATCACGCGGAGTCTTTTCTTAATACTTTTACTCGCGAGTTTCGCGTTACTAGCGAGTTCGTCCCCGGTCTCGGTAAGCTAACTTTTCTCGTAATTGGACTAATTTTTCAGGGGCTACAAAGACGGGGAGAAGGAAGAACGCGATGGCTATTTCCTCGAAAAGGTTCGTAGCTATAATCGCATTACTAATCATCTCCAGGTGGAGGACATGCTGGCGGAGACGGTGGCGGAGGTGATGGAGGTGGAGGTGGAGGAGAAAGTGGAGGTGGAGGAGGTGAAAGTGGAGGAGATGAAGGCGGAGACGAAGGATCCTCCAGCTCAGGCTCCTCAGGAACAAAGTCACCAGCACCAGACTCAGATGAAAGCAATGATGGAGGAAGCACAATTTCGGGTTCCGGTACGCCAAGAGGTTCCGATGGATTCTATTACGGTGGAGCAACAGTGCCCTACCGTTCAGGCTACAATTCACCACTTGGTCTGCGACCTTATTACATCTCCCCTTATGCTCGTTGGTGGCCATTCTATTGGGGTCCATGGGGTTATTACTATTATCGACTTAATGAGACTGCACCTGCGCTGGCAAATAATACTGCTCACAATACAACAGATCCTATCCTTTGCGTGTGTGAGGATTATCAGGAATGTGGTTGCGACAATGCAAATTCATCATACCAATTGCCTTCTGATTTGATGTATGCGGTGGTCAATGGGACCGAATACGCTATTATCAATGGAACATTAGATAATGGGACAACAGCTCCAGGTGGAAATATTAGTGCAACATCTGGTGTGGTTGGAACGACAGGATACCTTTTGAATTCTTGGAAATGGGCGTCGTGGATTGTGTTTGGGGTGGCAACATTTTTACTCCTGGAAATCGTGTAAAGGGGATGAAGGGCATTTTAAATAATGGACGTCAGATATCTTTTTCGTTTTGTATTATGGTCGTTGCTAGATGCACTATTTAATATAATTTGGGATACCGAACTAAATTCCTTCTCGAATGGTTCTGATATTGATACGAACCTCTGCACCTTCATCCCAAAAACGAATGGTCATTGCTGAACGGACCAAGCTAGTGTAGAATGCTTCTCCTGGTACCGCAGCGAGAATTCGATTGAATCCAGATTCCTTCTTGTGATCATCATCCTGGCTTTTGCCTTCCTCTCCCTCATCGACAGGGTGGTCATTTAGAAAGAGGACATCAATAGTTCCGAGTGCCGAACAGTCTTCGATAAAGTCTGCCGCCAAACAGGCACCAACAAGAAATAGACTAGTTGCGTCAAACTGTAATTCTTGCAATTGGTCAATGTTTTTAAGAGACTCGACGTCTTTGACTGAGATCTTTAGACAATTCCTTAGCTCCAGTCGTTTCAGATGAGCTAGAGTCGAGATCGCTTCGAGGTCTTCACGGGTGGTATTGGCAGGGAGAGAAAGATATTCCAGATCGCCACAGGTTTTACTTAATATTGAGAGCATTCCATCAGGAGCATGGGAGTTGGTCCACCCAGCATTCTGTAACTTTGTTGATACAATGAAGCGTTGTGAACGAAAGGGAACAGACCTTGTGGTTCCCTTGTCCTTCTGGTTTCTCAAGAAAAGACAAAGCAGGTTGGGAAAGTTGAGGAGAATCTGGTTTGTGAGTCCGGGGGTATCCATGGCTTGGGTCAGGACGAGCGCCGTTAGGTTAGACGGATCGATCTTGTTAATGGGTGGCGCGTCGAATCCTTCAAGTACTAACTGATACAACTTGAAGGAGGGAAGACAGTCCCAGAGAGGGGTCTCGTAAACGTCTTGGGGAGGTTTGAAGTAACGAAAGTTTCTAATTCGAGGAAGGTCCTCTAGCCAGGTCACAACCCATGGAAGACGGCAGTTGCTGTGGAGTACGTAGAGATTAGCTTTGGCTGTTCTGACGAAGTCGTCGAAGACCAAGTGAGACGCTGTCTCAATTTGCTTGTCCACATCGGTCGGCAACTCTAAGCGAAGGTTGACAGTAGGCGGAGATGTGTTGGCAACGAGGGTCGCGATAATGGCGAGAAGTAACTGGTTCGACTCCAGGAGTTTGGCCATGATCTCTCTATTATGGCCAGGAACATCCAGCTCTGTAAATGCAATGAGATCGAGATCGGCAACCCGTATGTCCTTGGCATCACGGAGAAGGTTGTTAAGACCCTCAAGGGCGTTTCGAAGATAATCCCCTTCTTTCTCAGTTTTATATGTCACTGTCGGGTTCCCATTTCTTAACAGTAATAGGTGCATCTCTTGCATCCATGCCGCCCGTTCATGGGTCGTGAGCACGGGGACGATTACCGGAGTTGAAAGAGGGGAGCAAATACGGACTGAGACCCTTCGATGTAGAATGGGATTCGCAAGCTCGTACCAGAGTCGGCATACCTGCGTGCAGTTCAAGAGATCTTTTCTGCTCTCGCGGAGTGGAACATCCAGGAGGTCAAAAGCTTGCCTGAGCACTGTTTTGACGCACTCTATCCGGCTTTCAGGGGACTCCGAGAGAGGCCTGGACATTCTATGTAGATGTAATCGACGGGGTGACTGGACCGGTGGATGCACTTCGGGCCAAAACGGGATGTGGAACTGCGGTTGGGAGGGGGTGAGATGGACCGCCATTATATAGGTGTGAAAGAGAGCTCGAAGAGGGGCTGGTGGAAGACTGCAGAAGAATCAACTACATCTTAGCCAACTACACAGACCATTGCTTTTGTCTCCAACCCGTGCCTGTAGTGTGATTGCAGATAGTGCTAGTATCGCTTTGTTGCCATCATCGCATAGCCACGCTATTTCCCCTGAATTGCGAGCTGCCAAATTGATCGGCGCGATATGGACCAATCAGCGCTCGGCTCGCCATAGGGTCACAGCCCTCCATGTGCTGGCTGGTTTTTATTGCAGGCGTTGTCGTCTCAATTCAGGTAAAACGCGAAATCAACCCCACACAAATTTACTACTCTTGCTTTCAAGTCATGGATATTGCTGAACAGGTTCCACTTCAAATCCATACTCCTCCTAAAGAGGATGAAGATGACGTCCCTGAAGTAATTGACAATCCTCCTGTCGTTGCGGATGAAACTCCAGTTATTACCAGCGAGTCCTACGACACGGCTGAGGCTTTCGAAGCGCACGAGCCAGAAGAGCTGGAAGAACAGATGGAGGAGGGGGAAGAGGTTTTTGAGGAAGAGTCATCCGGTGACATCGTCATGGAAGCAGAGCAGTCTCGTGAAGATGAGATTGTCGTGGAGCCTGACGATGGTGAACACGAAAGGAATGGACAAAACGGCATTGCAAGTCCTCTCTCGAGCCCCCCAGAGTCGGAAATCGCTAGTCCGGCTTCTAAAACCGGTATGTTCTGTTCAGATTCGAGTCTAATATACAGAGGTGAGAGTAGAGATCCCTGCACCCAAATCTAGGAAAGGAATCAAATTGGGAGAGATTGAAGGTGTTAAAGCGAGACTCGATAAGCGACTTGGTAGTGATGAGCTGCTTAAAGTATACCTCCAATTGATTCAACTGATCCAAGGCGTTTCATCGTTTACTGTACAGAAGGGCCGGAACCGCTCATGAAGTGAAGAAAAACATTCGAGAATTCCCCGGGTTTAGTGATGATGTATAACACCTGGCTGGGTTCAATATCTGATTCTAGACACCAAAGAGCTCTATCCGAGACAAAATCTCCAAATTAATGAATGCCCAGATAAAGGACATATCGGCTTTGTTGGGCTTGCATGTATCTGGGACCAAAAATGATTTGGTGGAGACTCTGGTCAACTTTTTGTACAAGCCCTACGATACAAAGAAATCTGCGACTAAGGTAGCTGCTACTTGATTCGTACGCTAATAATGGCAGACTCGAAGGAGATCCTCTGGAAAAGTATCCAAGACAGTCACCAAGAAGAAATCGAACGAGAAAGTGGCCGCTCCTAAGGTAATTGTTGGTATTGACGCAGCTAAAGTGCAGAAACGATCACGACGACTCTCAAAACAGGAGCTGGACGGCGATGAAGATGATGAAAATGATGAGGCGGAAGAGGAAGAAGAGGAGGAGAAACCTGCAAGGAAGAAGGCGAAGACTACGGCAACAATTGCAAAGCCGAAGCCGAAGCCGAAGCCTAAAGCGGAATCATTGTCCAAACCGACTATTGATGAAGATGACGAAATCGAAAGTTCTGACGATGATCTGCCTCTACGTCCTGCTCCGACGGACTCACAAATCAAAGAATCCATCTTCTCTTTTCTTAAAGATAAAGACTTGACGACTATTACGAAAGGCATGGTCAAGGAACATTTGCGGGGCAAATATGGGGAGAGCGTAGTCAAAAATAAAAGGGACGTTATCACTAGCGGGATTGTTGAAGGGATGGAAACTATTTGAATTCTATGTGCTTAATGAACTGTGATATATCTTAATGGCTTGCTAGATATTTAATGGACAATTGTGCTTCTTGCTTCAACAACAAGATTCTCAAGATGAAGGTTGTATGTAAGAGAGATCTGTTAAACAGTAGTCTCCTATTACGTTTTCACTAGCAACTCCACTAACATTACTTATCAAAATTCCATCGTCACTAGAAGATATGCAACCATTTGGGTATCTTTACATGCTCGTTCTTCAAACACACCTAACAATCTAAAAAAGCAAAAGGATGAATGATGCTCAAACACGACTAGCGAGAAGTGACGTGTTCTCACGACTCGACTTCATCGACAATGATCCCGTGTTGGAATTAATGGTTGACCGGCGAGGACCTGAGAATATTCCCAATCCCGTTTTAGCAGGTTCAGCGGTCGTTGTTCCGTAATTCTGTGCTGCCGAAGCGCGACTCGAGATGGAGCTGGAGAGACGGTGCGAAGCTTTGGATGACATTGAGCTCATGTGTTTCGGAACTTCTGGTAATGGACGAGGGACCGATGACTGAGATTGAGCGAAGGAAGGTAAGCTTGTTGAAAATGACATTCCACCCATGGTACTAGTATCGGTTGCTCCGGTTTGACTTCGCTTGCGACGGTCAACAGTAGTTTCAACCATTGACTTTGTACGACCATTGTAAGTAGCCGGAGTAGGCAGCATGCTCTTTCCCTGTGTACTCCCCTGTCTGTCGTGTACTCTCGGTATCGCATCGCCAATAAATGGGTGCTGCAACCCTTCTTCAGGAGTCATTCGAGCATCTGGACTCCATCTCATACATTTCTTAATGAAGTCAACAAATGGCTCATCTCCACAATTCAAAGCCTGACCGAGGGTTTTGGTACTGGGTCTCCGACGTTTACCTTTTGAACTGACAAATGGTTTCGGTTTGCCGTTGGTGTCGAAGAATAACTTCTTCCGCGGAGACTTTTCGACAAGGTACTTCTCAGGAGGTCCAAAGATTTCCATGATGCAAGCGAGTTGTTCCTGTTCATTCTCGCCGGGGAAGAGAGGGTAACCGGTATAAAGCTCTGCGAGGATGCATCCAACAGACCACATGTCAATAGCCATCCCATAGTTGGCTCCGAGAATGACTTCAGGAGAGCGATAGAAACGAGATTGAATATAGGAATACACTGCTATCAGACAAGCTTCTGGATGGGGTGAACCTTTCTCGTTTTCAAAACAACTAGACCCAAAGTCAATGATCTTTATGTCGCTCTTCAACGGATGCACGAGGAGGATGTTTTCAGGCTTCATGTCACAATGCACAACATGATTCTTCCTAAGGAACAGGAGACATCGTAGCATCTGTCTCGCAAACCTAATAAAATCAGCCATAATCCCCCGTTAAATGTACTTTCTGATAAGAGACAGAGGAAATCCTCGAAACTCGTTGGTCTTAATCAACTCGTACAAATTCATGCCCAATAATTCAGTTGCAATGCATAAATGCCCACGGAAATAAAAATGATGCGTAACTCGAATAAGATGATATTCGTCATCCGCGTCCTGTCATCAGTATCTGTTAAAACAAGCGAGAAAATACCCATTGACACAACTTCTGTAAAATGTTGACTTCCACAAGTGCTTGAGTATGAAACCGTTGCTTATTCCGGATAATCTTTACGGCAACAACTTTCCCAGTCTTATGATCCAAACACTTACATACCTGGCCAAAACTCCCCTTTCCCAACATTCCCAATATCTCGTACCGATATGCAATATGATCTCCCTGAACAATGACATAATTACCAATATCATCATCAAACCCAAAGTTGGCGACTCCAATCGCAGTCGCATTCTCAGGTGTTTTACTTGCTGATGGAGCAATAGGATCTCCTCTCCCGACTTTCGACACAGAAGAATCCGAACAATACCATATATTGGGGAAATCCATGATCTCGCCTTTCTCAAAACTCGACATTCCGCGTCCCCAGATTTTACTTGCTGTTGTCGGCGTTACAGGATCCTTAATGCCTGAATCACCTAATTCGATAACTCGACGACGAACAGCTTCTAATTCCTCTAGATCCCTCTCGATTTTACTTCGATATTTCGAATGCGCAGAACGAATAATCAGTTCCATCTCTCGTGAATTACCGCCCAGGGTTTCGTCATCAGTCGACGGATTCGAAGCACTGCTGTATCTAGGAGGTGGTGGAGTAGCAGTAGTACTTGAACTACTTTGTCTTGCCATTGGTGATCCTGTATTGGAATCCTTGGCAGGTGTCGAAGTCTTTTTAATCCCAAACATGTTGCGTCTCGGGATTGAAGCAGGAGCAGGCATCGCAGCAGCATCTTCCTTCTCCTTCTCCTCCTTCGTTTTACGAGGCGAAACTCCAATCTTTCGATCATTGACACTCCCTCTTCGGACTATTTTACCCGCTCCTCGACTTACTGTGCGCCATACATTACTCTTGGGAGATTCGTTGACTTCTTCATGAGCAGGTAATTTGGAAACTGAGCCTTGTAGACTACTATTCGAAATATGTTTCTCCATAAAAGTATTCTTCCGAGAGGCGATTAAAAGGCTTCCTGGAGATGGGATACTTCGACGAGAAGATGCTGCAGACGCAGTCTTAACACCGGAGGGATGTATAATCGGAGGCGTCAGACTCGGAGTAGCAGGTGTTCTTTGACTTCTTGGAAATCTTGTGGCAACAGCAGTTTGCGGCGTAGTAACTGTTCGTTGAGATGTGTTCGAAGATCCTGCTTCCACGGAACTCACAGACGAATTCTTGGCTACCAATGCATTGACTCTTTGAACTGTCGGTGTCGCTAGAGCGGCAACCTTGATTGGGGGTAAATTCACGGGTTCCAACGAGGACCGTCCTACAACAGTTGTTCGAGAAGTCTCCTTAGGAGTCTGTGAGATTTTCGCATTTATGTAAGATGGGATGGAACTGCTGAGCGTAATACCGCGTTCCCTCGATTTTACAGGTGTAGCATTAGTGACGGAAGGAGTTTTGGGGACAGAACTAGGAAGAGGTGGAGGAGGCGATTTATATCTGGGAGAAGGTTTTGGGCTACCTCTTGGTGATGATGTTTTTGACTTTGGTGATGATTTTGCGCTGGTTGTTTTTGAGGAGATTGTTTTGTCTGATAATTCTTTGGGGATTGGAGGTACGGGAGGAACTCCATTTTGTCCAATTGTCACCACTAGAGATTTCCGTCTTGAAGTCTTATTGGTTTCGAGGTACACTGTATTGGGGGAAGGATGGCCAGATGAGGATGTCCCTGAAGTAGATGATCCAATTCCTGAATCGGTCATAGAATCGCGATTTGATGTTGGTGATGGAGAGGGTGTTCGTGAACCAGTTGTTCTCGGTTTCAATGTCGGTAATTTAGTAATAGATGTTGAAGTTGTAAACTTCTTTTCAAAATTGGATGCTGTTAAACTCGGGAGAGGTTCGTCTTCACTTACAATGATTGTGTGTGCATGGCTTTGAGGCGGTTGACTTAATCGTCGTGCTAGTCTCGATGCGTCGGTTGGGCTTATCGTTCTGGCTCCTAGACCAGTTGCACCAGGAATGAAACTTGTCCGTCTACTATGTGTACCATCTTTCGAAATTGAGAGTTTAGACCGTGCTGCGGCTGGTGACAAGGGAAGTTTCTCAACACTTGTTTTACGACGACTTGAAGGGGTCGTAGGAACTGCGAACTTGCCAGATTTATCCATTGCGGATTGTGGTCCCACTGTTAGTGAAGACGATGTTGCTGTGCGTTTATGTGGTGAGTCTGTCTTGATTGGTGATCGAAAGGATGTTGATAATGAAGCCTTATGACCGAACTCGCTCAAATTGGGAGTCGGCGTAGAGTGCTCACGGTTTTGACGGATTGATATAGACGAAGGTCCACGACTATGAAGAGACTGCGTTATTGAGCCTGTGCGGGATAATTTTGGTGGTGATAAACGAACTTCATCTTGTGAAAGTTGCTCGATACTAGAATTGTCGCCTCCAAAAGCATATAGCGTCGTCGTTCTTCCAGATGGAGAAGACATTGTACCGCTAGTCTTCCGTAGAGAGCGAGTTCTATTCCCATACATTAGTCAAGTCCCAAAACAAGTGCCGTTCGGCTAAAAGACAAGTGCCGAGAGGTACCTTTCTACAGGCTTGTTGTCAGCCTCAGCGGCTGCCAGTGTCAAGTCTCTATATCCTCTACTCCTTCCAAACAGTCTTCGTTCCTTGATACTTCGATATTCAGCTGTACAGTTAGCTTCCATGACATGTCAAGTAGAGAGGATGTCACGAGCAAGAGGACGTACCTGGTGTATCGCCCGGCGGTGCAGGAAAGCCAAGGCCGAGTTGAGCAGGAGGCTGTTGATTCGTTACGGTGACGGCACCAGGCATTTTAGCGCGTGATGAGTTTGACTGAGTGTCCAGAGTGTGCAAGTGGCTCGGGGAAGAGGATGCCAGGTCGAATGCGGTATCGAGATAGATGGACCCGTGTTAAGGGCTGTGTGGTGTGCTGAAGTGGTGGATGCAGCAGCGCACAATTGCAGTGAAACGGGGGAGTGGGAGACGAGTACAGAGTGTGAAATGAATACGCACAGGATATTCAATTGACCAGCGGTGTGAAATCGAGTGATACTATTGCCATGTTGATGCGTCACAGCAGGCTTTTGAGGTTATATTCGAAGAGACTCCGAATGATTATTCCAGTGAATAATCACAGTCGGCGTAAGGGGTGAGTATCGCTAGACGAACACGATATACTGCCGAGGGTTAAATATTCTGAGCAGCAGTTGAACAGCAGTTGGTTTTGTTTTGATAATCGTCTTGTGCTGTTTAGGGGATTGTTTTTTGTATGTGTTTATGCTTCTCCTTTTTTCCCCGTTTGGATTATTGTGTTTATGATGCTAAAGAAGGGAGACTTTTTTGGTGCAGGTAGTATTGTGTGAATTAATTTCGTGTGGTGTGTTTTGTGCGTCTGTGCAACGTGTGTTCCGGGCAGCAAGCTTCAACACTCAGTTCAATTTTATGCACTGCTGAGTTTAAAATCCGTTTCAAGCGGCCAATGCGTTCCCTGCTTTTAAACTTTGGACTTTATGTTATGGCTAATAACCGATTCTCAAATAGTCTTTTTGCGGGAAGCTGAGCTCAGCTTGCATTCAAGGGTGGAGAACTTAGAATATTTATTTGAAGTTAGATGTGCAGGCCATTCAGTCACCGACACGTGAGTGTAACAATGCTACCGATTCTCCTGTCAAAATTACACAATTTAAGCAGTCCACTCTCCACCCACCGCCTCAATAACCAAACATTTTAAAAGATAAATTTAAGGAAATAAAGTCCGTCGTACCTATGACCAGAGATGAGGAAT
>Ga0335072_10017674_pt1 | contig 10077 bp, 12 predicted proteins | sample Lox_Sample_21_FD_206725 | JGI IMG/M metagenome (GOLD analysis project Ga0335072, IMG submission 206725) | Soil microbial communities from Loxahatchee National Wildlife Refuge, Florida, United States - Lox_Sample_2.1 | ecosystem: Environmental > Terrestrial > Soil > Wetlands | place: USA...
AAGAGCTGCTAAGGCCAGACCCGCGGCAACGAACGCAAATGCCCCTCGCATGGCCACTACCCCACTGCTCCCGCAACCTGCAACCTGCAACCTGCAACCTGCAACCTGCAACCTGCAACCTGCAACAGCCTGCGTCACTACGAACTGGCCTGCAAGGCCGATTGATAGCCGTGTCTTGTGCTGCAACGATTGTGTGGCTAAAAAAATCTTTCCCGGGTCGGAAGCGGCGAGAGGTCAGGGATCGTCAGCGCCAGGGGTGGTCGGGCGGTATCCCGTATGCCGTGCTTCATTCTGTACCAGTACGGCGTTGCCACGGAACTGCTACTATCGGGTACCCGCCCAAGCCGGGAACCGGGACTCGGGCAGGTCGCGTCGATATGAGCGGTTTCTCGGCAACTTTGTACTGGTCGCTGCGCCCCAATCCGCGCGCACCGTCCCGCCGTTGTCACGAAACCGCGCGCATGACCTTGTGCCGACCCACAATCTTCGCAAAACCGCAGCGCAAAACACGCCGTCTTGAGTTTCCCCGGCTCCTGCCCAAATGTTATAGAAGCCAAAGCAATTCGCTGCCGAGACAACGTTCGCGGCCCGAATTGCGCAACGAGCCGGCCCGCAAAGTCGCTTATTGCCGTCCGTCCGTGCCCACAACCGGAGACATGCCAATGCAACACCAGGCGAATCGGGCAGGCCGCCCGCATCTGTCGCTGGCAACGCCGGCCTGTCTGCCCTGGCGAGCCACCCGATAGAGCAGCGGTTCATCACAATGCGAGACTTCGAACCGCGGACGGCGGCGGTGCGGCGTGCGTTGCAGAACGCACGCTGCGATGCGGCTGTCGCCGATCTCCTGTTCCTCGAAACATGGGAAGCGTCCCCCACGCCCGAGGTCGGCGCGGTGCTGCGCATTGCTCAGATCCGCCGCGCCAACCCCGAACTCGCCAAGGCGGTGCGCGGCGAACTGGCCGAACGCAAGCGTTCCCACCACTGACCTCGCTGCGGCGGGGATCGGACATTCGCGCGCGCGGCGCGCGCCCGTGCCGGATGCCGCGTTTGGCCAGGCAGTGCACACGGTGTGCCTGCCGCGATACGCTGAGACGTGCATCGAGGCCACACCCGTGTCGCGACTCGTCGTCGTATCCAACCGCGTAGCGCCGATCCAGGAAGGCGAGCCCACCGCCGGCGGCCTCGCGGCCGGCGTGCTGGACGCATTGAAGCAGCAGGGCGGCATCTGGTTCGGCTGGAGCGGCGAAATCGACGGCACCGCGGGCCAACCGTCGCAGCAGACGATCGGACCGATCACCCTGGTGACGATCGATCTCGCCCGCGCCGATTACGACCAGTTCTATCGCGGCTTCGCCAACGGCACGTTATGGCCGGTGCTGCACTACCAGATCGGGCTGCACCGCTTCGACTGGTCCGACTTCGCCGGCTATCGCCGGGTCAATGCGTTGTTCGCCGACGCTCTTTCGCGCATCGTCCAGCCCGGCGATCTGATCTGGGCGCACGACTACCATCTGCTGTTGCTCGCCGAAGCGCTGCGCTCCGGCGGCAGCACGCACCGCATCGGCTTGTTCCTGCACACCCCGTTTCCCGCGCCCGCCGTGTTCATGACCATCCCGGCGCATCTTGAACTGATCCGCGCGATGTGCGCGTTCGACCTGCTAGGCTTCCAGACCGAGACCGACCGCACCGCCTTTGCCGACTACGTGCTGCGCCACGCCGGCGGCGTTTTGCTGGACGGCGGCGCGCTGCGCGTGTTCGATCGGGTGGTGAAGACCGGGGTCTATCCGATCGGCGTGCACGTGGACGAAGTGCGCGAGCAAGCCGAGAACCCCGCCAATCGCCGCTTCGCCACGCGGCTGCGCGCCAACCTGGTGGAGAAGCTGATCCTCAGCGTCGACCGGCTGGATTACTCGAAGGGCCTGCGCCAGCGGTTCGTGGCGTATGAGCGGTTTCTGGAACAACACGCGTCCTGGCGCGGCAACGTGACGTTCATGCAGATCGCGCCGCCGTCGCGCGCCGACATCCAGACCTATCGCGAAATCCGCCGCGAACTGGAAGCCGAATCGGGGCGCATCAACGGCCGTTTCGCGGAAGTCGACTGGGTGCCGTTGCGGTATCTGAACAGGGGATTTCCGCGCAATGTGCTGATGCCGCTGTATGCCGAGGCGCAGGTCGGGCTGGTGACGCCGCTGCGCGACGGCATGAACCTGGTGGCGAAGGAATATATCGCGGCGCAGGATCCGGATGATCCGGGCGTGCTGGTGCTGTCGCAGTTCGCCGGCGCGGCCGTGGAGTTGCAGGCGGCGCTGGTTGTCAATCCTTATGACGAGGCCGGCATCGCCACCACGCTCGACCGCGCGCTGGCCATGCCGCTGCCGGAACGCAGGGAGCGTCACGCCGACATGCTGACGGTGATGCGCGCCCACAGCCTGGAACGCTGGCGCGACCGGTTCGTCGCCGAGTTGCGTTAGCGAAACGGTGCCGTCTGGCGGCATGCGCCAATTGGATCACTCCGCCGTGGCATCCTGCCGATGGCTGAGAAGAATGGCGTATCGGTGCAGCAGCCACACCGCGCGTTCATAGAGCGACGTGAGGGCGAAGACCGATTGCAGATGCGCCGGATCGCGGCCGGCCGAATCCTCGATCGCCTGCCTGCGGATTCCGGCAACCAGCGCACTGCGATCTTCGGTGGTGCGCATCAGCAGCTCCACGTCGCCCGCCGCGCCGGGCCGGGCGGCGTCTTCTGCGTGCAACAGCACCGCGCCCAGGCCTTCCGCGATCACGCCGGCGATGCCGCCGGCGCCTGCCCCGGCGGCGCCGGGCAGCAGCGACGCAAGGTTGGCGAGCGTTTCCCGCAGGTGGCGCAGTTCCTCGTTGCGGCTGTGCAGCGCGGCCACCCAGGCCAGTTCCGGTGGCGTTGGCCGGTTCGCGGCCACGGCAGCGAGGAAACGGTCGATCTCGCGCAGCAGGACGGGCGCGGCGGCGGTTGCCGCGGCGGCGGCGATGCCGGAGGCGGAGGCTGCCTCGCTCGGCACGTGTGCCACCAGCAATCCGACCACCCGGTATTGCTCTTGCTCCGCCAGGGACAAAGCCGCCGCGGGATCGGCCGTGGCGTGCTGCGACAGGAAGCGTGGGCGGGCCAGGTCGGCCTGGTCGGCCGGTGCGGCGGACGTTTCGGCGCCGGCAAGCAGGCGGTGGGCCTCGGCCCGGGCACGCCGGAGCTGCCACAGGCGGGTGACGTTGATCGGCAGCAGGATGCTGTGCAGCACCAGGACCGGACGGATATCGTAAACCGAGGCGAAGAAGATGAAGCTGACGTTGCTGCCGATCGCCGCGGTCCGCAGCCAGCGCATCGACCGCATGCAGAAGGACGTGAGAACCAGCGCCGAGGCGACGTAGCCGGAAAGTTCCTTGTCCCAGGACGTGAGGTGGACGCGCTGCGTCCAGGCGGACCATGGTCCCAGCAACCAGATCGCGTGATGCATGCTGAGAGAATTCCAGTCAGGCGCGGAAGCCATGGCCCGGGCCGGCCGATCCGGTACCGCGATGATTCTATTGGCGAAGCGGGCTGGCGGTCAATCGGGCCTGGCGGCATCGTGGAAGGGGAGATCACGGTTTTTTTGCGAGGCTGCGGGTTCCCGGTCGCGTCTGCCCATGACCATGTCGTTGCCCACCACGGGTCGATGCAGGCAGACCTGCGCGCGCGGCCGTCGATCGCGAAGCCACACCTGCGATAGCACGTCGCCAGTGCCTCATGCTTGCAGGCCATGCGCCAGCATCGGGCCGTTACCAAAACGTCGGCAGAATTTACATGTTGAAGGCGTGAAATTATGATAATCGGCTAAACGACGGAGCTGTTTATGGTAATTGGCAAGGAATGACACATCGTTTGCTTGGTAATTGTCAAAGAGTCCGCGCCAGGAAATACGCTGCCCGCCTTCAGACGTCGGAATATTTTACAGCGTTCTTCGGGCCGAATGGTTGATTGACGAAAACTGACGCTTCCAGGTTTTGGCATCGATATTGCAGCGCGTCGCGCCGTCTGGTCCTGGAGTTGGGATTATGCGCCCCGGAGCAATCGCGTTTGCAACCCTGGCCCTGCTGACCGCCGCGTCCGCGCCTGGATATGCCACCGACTACTCTTATACGACCATTTCACCGCCGGGATCGGTCGATACATACATCAGCGGCATCAACGGTTCCGGGCAGGTCGTCGGAGACTATTATACCTCGCCGTGCTGCAGCACCGAGTATCCGTTTGTCTATTCCACCGGCACCTTCTCCGCCGTCAGTCCGCCGGGAGCAGTACGCACAGATCTGTTCGGGGTGAATGACTCTGGCGATGTGGTGGGACAGTACACGAACAGTGCCAACGATTCCTACTCATTCACCGACATTGGCGGCGTTGTCAGCATCATTTCGGTTCCAACGGCATCGATTACCTACGCTCAGGGGATCGATAACGTCGGACAGATTGTTGGGTACTATGAGGGCAGCGGCGATACCATTCAAGGATTTTTCGGTCTCCCGGGCAGTTTCACCGCGGTCGCGGTGCCCGGAGCAACGGAAACCCAGGCGTTAGGCATCAATAACTCCGGGCAGATCGTCGGAGCTTATACGAGCGATGGAAATGGCTACGCTTTTGTCGATAATGGAGGTGATTTCACCATGCTCGGCCTGCCCGGCAATGACGGCATCGCATATGGCATCAACGATGCCGGCGAGATCGTGGGAGACTTCATCAGCGGAGGCGTCATCAACGGTTTTGCCGATGTCGATGGTTCAATCAGCACGATCAATGTGCCAGGCGCGCGGTTCACGGAGGTCTCGGGGATCAATGATGCAGGGCAGATCAGCGGCGAATATTTTGTCGGTAATCAGAATTATGGATTCATTGCCACGCCCGTGGGCATTCCTGAACCGGCCAGCCTGGGGCTGTTGAGCTTCGGGCTGATTGCGTTGGGCTGGTTCGTCACCGATCTGACAGCACCAAACCCGCCGGACACGCGAACGGGAGCCAGGCGCCGCTGGTCAATCGGCATGGCGGCCGGAGAACCTCGCCGCTAAGGTCCGCGTCCCCGCACGCCAGAAGGTAACCCCACCATGCGCCCATCCGGCCGCGCCGCCGACGCCCTGCGCAGCGTCTCGCTCACCACCGGCTTCGCGCGCCACGCCGAAGGTTCGTGCCTGATCCGCATGGGCAACACCGAGGTGTTGTGCGCGGCCAGCGTCGAAGGCCGCGTGCCGCCGTTCCTGCGCAACTCCGGGCAGGGCTGGGTGACGGCCGAATACGGCATGCTGCCGCGCGCCACCCACACCCGCGGCGACCGCGAGGCCGCCCGCGGCAAGCAATCCGGCCGCACGCAGGAAATCCAGCGGCTGATCGGCCGTGCGTTGCGCGCGGTGGTGGACCGCGCGGCGCTCGGCGAGATGACCATCACGCTCGACTGCGACGTGCTGAACGCTGATGGCGGCACGCGCTGTGCCGCCATCACCGGCGCCTGGGTGGCGCTGGCGATTGCCTGCCGGCATCTGCAGACCATGAAGGTGATCGCGAAATCACCGCTGACGGGACAAGTGGCGGCGGTGTCCTGCGGCATCGCCGCCGGCGAGGCGGTGCTGGATCTCGACTACCAGGAAGACTCCACCGCCGACGCGGACGCCAATTTCGTGCTGACCGATGCCGGCAATCTGGTCGAGGTGCAGGGCACGGCGGAACGGACGCCGTTCTCGGAAGCGCAGTTCCTCGAATTGCTGGCGCTGGCTCGCAAAGGCACCGGTGCGTTGTTCGCGGCCCAGCGCGACGCGGTCGGGTCCTGATGCCGCGCACGCTCCCGACAGGCACGGCGCCGGCGGAGAGCGCAGGGGCGGCGGAAGGCGCGAGACCGGTGGAGGGCGCCAGCCCGGCGGAAGGCGCTGGGCCGGCGGAGGGCGCACCGCCGGCACCGGGCGCAAGGCTGGCAAAAGGCGCCAGGCTGGTGGTCGCCACGCACAATCCCGGCAAGCTGCTGGAGATCGCCGAATTGCTCGCCCCGTATGGGGTCGAGGCTGTCTCGGCCGGTACGCTGGGCCTGCCCGAGCCGGAGGAGACCGCGCCGGATTTCGCCGGCAACGCCCGGATCAAGGCGGTGGCGGCGGCGACCGCCAGCCGGTTGCCGGCGCTGGCGGACGATTCCGGCTTTTGCGTCGCGGCGCTGGCGGGCGCGCCCGGCGTGCACTCGGCGCGTTGGGCGGGGCCGGGCAAGGATTTCGCGAGCGCCATGGGCCGGGTGCACGAGCTGATGGCGGACGCGGCGGACCGGCGGGCCTGGTTCGTCGCGGCGCTCTGTCTGGCGTGGCCGGACGGCACGACGCAGACGTTTGTCGGCCGTGTCGATGGCCTGGCCGTATGGCCGCCGCGCGGTGCGCACGGGTTCGGCTACGACCCGATGTTCGTGCCGCATGGCGAGACACGGACGTTCGGCGAGCTCGAGCCCGCGCGGAAGCACGCCGTCAGCCACCGCGCGCGGGCGTTTGCCCAGCTCGTGGCGGCGTGTTTTGCGTAAGGCGCAATGGCGCCCCCGCGGTGGCGGCACAGGCTCCAACGCCGGCCCGCGGCATCCGCCAGGCGCGTGATACCGCGCGGGAATCAGCCACCGCGGCCGCGCGATCGGGCGGCGGCCGAGGGTGACAGGTCTCTCACGTCGTCCACAGCAGCCACGGCAATCCGACCGCCAGGAACACCAGCAGGCTCACCGCGCCGAACACCGCGCCGAGCCGCCAGAAATCCTTGGCCGGCACATAGCCGCTGCCGGCGTAGATCGGGCCAGGTCCGGTGGCGTACGGGGTGATGATGCCCATGATGCCGATCGTCATGCTGAGTGCCAGTGCCGCGGCCGTCACGTTCATGCCGGGCACCGACGCCGCGACGACCAGCATGGTCGGGAGCAGTGCCGTGGTATGCGCGGTCAGGCTGGCGAACAGGTAGTGCAGCAGGAAGAACGCGGTCACCAGCGCAACCAGCGCCCAGGCCATCGGCAGGTGCCCCAGATGCGCGCCGAGCAGTCCGGCGAGCCATTTCACGATGCCGACCTGTGCCAAGCCGCTGGCCAGCGCCACCAGCGTGCCGAACCAGATCAGCGTGTTCCACGCCGGTTTGTTGGCCAGCAGGTCGTCCCAGCTTACGGTTCCGGTCACCACCAGCCCTGTCACCACCAGTAACGCCGCGGTGGTGGCGTCCACCCAGGCCCCGCCGAACACCCACATCGCCAGCGCGCACAGCACCAGCCCGGCCAGCACGATTTCCTGCCGCGACAGCGGTCCGAGCTTGTGCAGTTCGGCGCGCGCCCATTCCGGCACTTCGGGACTGTCCTTCACGTCAGGCGGATACAGCTTGTAGGCCAGCCAGGGCGTCGCCAGCAGCAGGACAAGGCCGACCGGCAGGAAGCCCAGGAACCAGCCCAGCCATGTCACCTGCACGTGCAGCGTGGTGCGGACCAATTCCAGCGCCAGCAGGTTCGGCGCGACACCGGTGAGGAACATCGAGCTGGTGACGGAGGTCGCGGCCAGCGCGGTCCACATAAGGTAGCCGCCGATCCGCCGCGACGAAGGATCGTTCGGCAGCGACCCGTAGATGCCCGGCAGGTGCTTGATCACTGGGAAGACGGTGCCGCCGCTGCGCGCGGTGTTGGAGGGCGTGAACGGCGCCAGCACCGCGTCCGCCAACGTCACCGCATAGCCGAGCGACAGCGTTCGCCCGCCCAGCCAGGCCACCAGCAGCAGCGAGATGCGCCGGCCGAGCCCGGTCTTCTCGTAGCCGAGCGAGAAGATGAACGCGGCGAAAATCAGCCACACCGTGGAATTGGCGAACCCGGAAAGCGCCCAGTTGATCGCGGCGCCGGTCGGATTGAAGCCGGCATGTGCGATCTGCGCGGGTGAGAACAGTACGAAGCGGGCCAGCGCCGCGGCGGTCGCGATGCCGGCGAGGCCGACGGCGGCGGCAGGGATCGGCTCGACCACCAGGCCGGCGATGACGGTGGCGAAGATGGCGAAATAGTACCAGGCGTATTGCGGCAATCCGGCCGGCGGCGGCGTCAGCGCAATCACTGCTCCGACAAGCAGCGGCAGCAGCAGGATGACCTTGTGCCAGGCGGGTTTGCGGGCAGGCTGCGGCCTCACCAAGGCCGGGGCCAGGTGCGTGGCGCTCATGGCGGCCTCCGTTCCGGCGGGTTCGCCGGCGTCCGGCAGGCTAGCGGGGCGGCCGGACGCGCGCCTTGATCCGGATCAAACCGGCAGGGCGACAGGCGCTGCGTTCCGGTGCTCCCGCACGCCGGAGCGCGCGGCGCGCAGCAGGCGGCGGCACTCGCTGTCGCACCAGGTGTTGACGGCGTTGCGTGGCGTCACCGTCCCCTTGTGGCCGGATACGTGGCGGAACTCGACGGTGATGCCGGCGGCGGCGATCCGTTCGCGATAGGCCGTGACCACGGTTTCGCATTGCCGGATGGTGGCGGCCTTGCGCAGCATGCCGCTGAGCGCGTGAATCGCGGCCCGGCAATCCGTCTGCGCGATGATCTTCGAAGCCGCAGGCGGCCGCATCGCCGCCAGCGCGAGGCAGATGCCGTTCACCAGCGCCATGGTCTCGGCCAGCGAGGAACTGGCGACCGGCTGCCGCAGCACGCCGGAATGCCGCACCGTGCGGCCGTCGGCCTTCGCCCAGGCGGCATAGGCGCCGATGCGAGAGCGGCTGCAATAGGACGCGTCGGTGAACAGGGTGATGAGCATGCGTAGAGGCGAGGCGACGGATGACTGCGAATCGAGCGATCGCTCTGCCGATCGCCGCAGCATGCCGCCGGCACCAGCGCGCGGCCAGCAGAAATCCGGCCTTCACCGAACGTTGACGCGCCGTATCCATTGTCGGGGAGGGATCTTGGGATTGCCCGGCCCATAGCAAATAAGGTATATTCGCGTGACTGGCTGGACGGTTGAATTTCTCAACCATGCGACACGGCAGGCTGTTGAGGCGCTGCCGGTCGATATGCTTGCGGCGTTCCTGCGGATCTCCCGCTTGATCGACGCAGAGGGACTGCTGGAGGTTCGGGAACCTTACGTCAAACACCTGGAGGGACCGCTGTGGGAGATGCGACTCAAGGGCAAGGACGGGGTCGCTCGCGCACTCTATGTCACGGCAAGCGGACGCCGCGTCGTGGTGGTGCATGTATTTCGCAAGAAGACGCAAAAGACGCCGCGCCACGAGATCGACCTGGCGCTGCACCGGGCGAAAGAAGTCGTGTGATGCAAAAGTTCATCCCAGTTGAGCAAGCTGCCGTCGCATGGATGAAAGACCCGGAGTTTCGCGCCGCCTACGACGCGTTGGAAGATGAATTCGTGCTGGCCGCCGCGCTGATCAGGGCACGTGGCGAGGCCGACATGACGCAGGAGCAAGTGGCCGCGGCGATGGGAACCACGCAGGCCGTGGTCGCGCGGCTTGAAGGCGGGCGCATCCGGCCGACCACCCGCACGCTGGAACGCTTTGCCAAGGCAACCGGCACGCGCCTGCGGATCAGCTTCGAACCGATCAAGCCGCGGCGGCGGGCAAAACGATAGCCCGCGCGCTGTCAGTGGCAACGCGGGCAGCGAACCCGGTGCTCAGTCCTTGCCTTGCGTCGGCTCTGCGATGAACCCGATGTCGTTCACCTGACACCATTCCAGGATCGCTTCCGACGTCGCGCGTGCCTCGAAATCGTGCCAGCTTTGCCGCTTGTCGCGGCGTTCGAGGAAATGCTTGAACTGCGCGTATGCACCGCTGCGATCGAAATACCGTGCGATGATGTCATAGTCGTCCGGCATCACCTCACGCGCGAACCGCATCACCAGCGCCCGTCCAAGATCAAGCTGCCTTCTGTCAGGGACCGCGATGCTGTCCGTGTCGTCGAACAAGCCCTACGTCTTTGTTTTGATCGGCGGCCTTGTCGGCGTGCTGACGCACTTAGGCAATGTCCAAGAATAAGTCATACACTCTGTTCATTTTCGACGATATGGTCCCTGTCGATTGGGCGATATGGTGTAATTCCATTCTCCGTGGAATGTGTGCGGCGTGAG
>Ga0335072_10017675_pt1 | contig 10076 bp, 8 predicted proteins | sample Lox_Sample_21_FD_206725 | JGI IMG/M metagenome (GOLD analysis project Ga0335072, IMG submission 206725) | Soil microbial communities from Loxahatchee National Wildlife Refuge, Florida, United States - Lox_Sample_2.1 | ecosystem: Environmental > Terrestrial > Soil > Wetlands | place: USA: Florida...
CCCTTGCGCGCGGCCCGGGCTTCCAGCTCTCGCTGGCGCTCCCCGCAGGCGACGGCGTCTTCCAGTCCCGCGTGATCGGACTCGACGCCGCCGGCGTTATCGACCCGCATCAGCACGATCTCGTGGCCGCGCCGCATCTCGATACCCGTGGCGAGGGCACCGCGGCACACGTCCACCTTGTAGCCGAGCTCGGCTCCGGCCTCCGCGAACGCGCTGGCCGTGATGTCCCGGGACACGGCGCCGATTCTCGCGCTCGCCTGGGTCACCGCGAGCGCGAGTGAAGCCTGGGCGGACGCGGCGTTGTCCTCCCGGCCGACGCCCGACTGAGCGACGGACACGAGCTGGCGGGCGCTCTCGAACGCGGCCGGCGCGAGCCCGCCCAGCGTGATGCGCACCGGTTCGGCGCTCATCATCTGCTGGAGTGTGGGCAGGCCGATCCGCCCGGTCGTCACGGCCGCGCTCAGTCCGCTCAGGTCCAAGGTCGCCGCCGTGCTCAGGTTCAGCTTCTCGCGGGCGACCGCCGCACAGGCGGCGCGCAGGCGGGTGTTGGTGAAGACTTGTCTGCTCATCGGATTCTCCAATGTTGACTGGCTGATTCGAACGCGGCCGGGCTCGCCAGCGCGGGCGCTTGTCATCCGGTCAGGTCGCTCTCCTCCTGCGCGAGACGGACCACCGGCGCCAGGGTCGACGGGCCGGCGTCAGGGTCGACGGTCGTGATGGGCTGCGTGGGCGTGCCCGGCACGGTCGCGCTGCCGGCAGCGGGAACGCCGGCGGCCGGCCAGCCGCCAGCGACCGGGCCAGGAGGAACCGCGCCGTTCCCCGGACCTGAGCCGTTCCCCGGCGGCAGCGCACCCGGCGGGGGCTGGTCCATCCAGGCGGCGTGCAGGTTTCTGATCCGCAACCGAATCCGGTAGACCACGGACTCGTCATGGCCCCTGGCCGCCATGGCGCCCATGAGACGGTTGTTGAAGTCGGCTTCGGCGTCGTTGACATCCCTGGTGACATCCGTGACCCCCTGCTGCGCCTGGTCGCGGCGCCGTCGCGCCCGGTCGAAGGCCAGCAGCTCGGCCCCCATCACCGCGCCTTCGGTCAGCGGGATCTCCAGGACCGCCAGCAGCGCGGCGCTCAGCCGGTCAACGAGCTGTGCTTCCTTCAGGCTGGCCCTTGCCTGCGCCACGGCCTGCTCATCCACCGTGATCACTTGAGCCGTTGCCTTCGGAGTCTCCGTCTCAACGGCCTGCAGGATGTTGATCTGCTTGTTGATGGCCTGCTCCCCGGACGCGGCCGAGCGGTACGGCGCGATCGCCGTCATGTACGAAACGACGCCGCCGACCAGCAACAGACCGAAAACCGGGAACGCCAGCTTCGCGTAATCGCTGGCCGACGCCGGCACGAGCTGGTGACGGCCGGTCCCCAGGAAGAGCACAGAACCGATCATGATTCCGAGCACGGCCAGAGAGGCCAGGCCGAACGGCAGCAGAACCTTGCCGGGATGCAGGCCACGGAAGATCAAGAAATCGAGGGCAAGCCCGAGGCAGAACACCACCGGAAACATGGCAAGCGCCCCGAGCACCAGGAACCGGTAACCGGCCGACACCCGCTCGTTTCCGCCGCGGTCCGCGACGAGGGCGCCGAACTCGGCCTCCCGCTGCTTGAGATAGGCATTCGCCTCGGCCTCGTCACGCTCGAGCGGGCCTCTCCTGCGGTGCCAGAAGTGCAGCCACTCGGTCAGCCCGGCGAGGTCGGGGTGATACCTCCACAGGTTCTCGACCCGCTGCTGCTCGTCGCGGACCGCCTGTTGCTGCGCTTCCCGGGCCGCACGCCGCTGTTCTCGTGCATCCGCCCGCCGCGCGGCCGCGCGCCTGCCCTGCAGGATGGCGGCGGGCAGCAGGAACACCAGGCCGGCCGCGAGGAGCAGGCCGAGCTCGATCACGGCGTGACCTCCCCCGTACGGATCCACTGCGCGATGTCGGCGCCCGCGTCCTCCGGCCGGATCACGGTGACGGGGCCGACATCGAGCCGGTGCAGGAGCGCCTCGAAATGCTGCAGCAGTCCCTGACAGGTGCTGACGTCTCCGCTGTCACATGTCTGCACGATGACCAGCGGCGCGCCGCCGAACGACCCTTCTAGCTGCGCGGGTTCGTTCTCCTCGAGGTCGGATGCGAGCAGGTATGAGTGCCGGCCGCCCGGCGGGACGTTGACCAGCAGTGCCGAGACGCAGGCGCTGATGGCCGAGTCGCTGACCGGGTTCTGGTCCAGCGGCATGGCGGCGACAGCCTGGCCCGCGCTCGCAGCGGCGGAAGCCGCCGCCTTCCTGTCGTCGGTGATCCGCGTGGCAGCCTGCGACCAGGTGTTCAGGTCCGAGGCGTAGTTCGGGTCCGAAGGACCCGGCCGCGCCGCGGTCAGCCCCGGCACGCCCGGCACGGCGACGTTGGCGGTATACGGTCCCGGGCTGCTGGAGAACGAGGTCGTGTCCACCTGCCGGACCAGCAGGCTCACGGCCGGCAGCGGCGCGGTCGCGCCGCCCGTCGACGGCGGCCCGGTCCGCGGCGCCAGGCCGCCGACCGCGGCTGCCAGGTCCTGGCGGATCGCGGGCGCGAACGACTGCACGATGCTCAGCGTCGGGTCGATGCAGGCGCCGAGATGCAGGGGCTGGGCGTGACTTTCGAACGAGCGGGTCGCTGAGGCCTGCGGCGCTCCCGCCGTGCCGGAGGTGAACGCATGCCCCGCGATCAGCACGGCGGCGGCGGCCACCGCGGCCACGACGGCCACGACGGCCACCAAGGCCCCCGCCCCGAAGCGGGGCGGCCGGCGGCCGGGCGGACGGCGCCGGCCCGGGCGCCGTTGCCCGGCCGACGGGGTGCTGTAGTCGAACACAGGAGTCTCCTGCGAGCGGTGTTGCTGACTGGCCGGACGGCCGTCATGGAGGGCTTTATGACGACCGGAGACCGGCGGACCCGTTTCGGGCCCGCCGGTGCCCCCGTCGCTGTGGTGGTCCTGTGACCAGGTATTCGTGAGAGTCTTCTGGGCACCAGCCAACTGCGACGATCTACCGCGCTTCTACCGGTCGCTAGACGCAGCGCTGGAGGACGTTGTCCCAGTTGGAACCCGCAGGACACTGCGGGCCCGCGAGCACCTGGGCGTGGTGCGCGGCCGTGCTGTCGAGATGGGCGGGCCCCGCCGCAATGGCCGCGGCGGCCGCCAGGACAAGGGGCGCCACGAAGAGACGCCGAACTGCACGCATGACTTTTTGACCTTTCAGGAATGGCTGCAGATCCGCCGGACGGCTGCAGGGCGTGAACGGGGAAAACCGCCGCACCGCGCTGCCCGCCGCCGGCCATGCGGCGAGAAAGGGGCTGGCCCGGCCCCTGCGCGGGGCGCATGACGCGCGCTTCGAGCTACCGGCGGCCGGCCCGGCCGGCTGCCGGTGACGCTGGCGTTCCGCTCTTTGCGCTGTGATCAGGAACGGAGACTTAACGTCAGTTAGACAATAACTACCGCCGACGATTTATGTCAAGAGGACATTAAGCTATGCTGGCCGCGTGCCCGACCGGACGCGGCTGCTGCTGCACCTCACCGTTGACCTCGCCATTCTCACGGTCCGCCAGAACGAGCTGAACGTGCTGGTGGTCGACCGCGCCAACGTCCCGTTCCGGGGCCAGCCCGCCCTGCCAGGCGGGTTCCTGCGCCCGGGCGAGGACCTGCGCGCTGCGGCCGTTCGCGAGCTGGCCGAGGAGACCAGCATCGACGGCGAGAGCCTGCACCTGGAGCAGCTCGGCGCGTACGGCCAGCCGGACCGCGATCCGCGCGGCCGGGTGGTCACGGTCGCGTATCTGGCGATCGCACCCGACCTTCCAGTCCCGGCCGCCGGGTCGGATGCCGCCGGCGCTCGCTGGATGCCCGTCGCCGCGGTGCTCGGTACCCTGGCGTTCGACCACGATCAGATCCTCGGCGACGCCGTGGAGAGCGCGCGCGCCCAGCTCGAGCTCACCACGATCGCCACGGCGTTCTGCGAGGAGAAATTCACGATCGGCGACCTGCGCCATGTCTACGAGGTGGTCTGGGGCGTGCCGCTGGATCCGCGGAACTTCAGCCGGAAGGTTGCGCACACCGACGGCTTCGTCGTGGCGACAGGGGACAGGCGCTCGCCCGCGACGGGCCGGCCGGCGGCTTTGTACCGGCCGGGGCCGGCGAAGCTGCTCAGCCCCCCGCTGCTGCGCGCCGAGTCGGACGGGAATTAGCCGGCGGTCAGCCGTGCAGCCGGTCGTCCTGGGGAAGGGCGGCGCTCAGGCTTTCCGCCCGCGACCGGGCCGCTTCGGCCGCTTCGGCCGCTTCGGCCTGGCCTTGTGCCGCCAAGACCCGGGCGAGCCTGGTGAGCGCCCTGATCTCCAGGTAGGCAAAGCCGCCACTGGCGAACACGCCGACCGCCTGCCTCAGCGCTTCGGCTTGCGCTTGCTGCCGCCCCTGGTCGCCGCGCAGGTCGGCCAGGGACAGCATCACCCTGCCCTCCAGAGCCGCGTCCTCACCGCGGCGGGCGAGGGCGGCCGCCAGCGTGAGGTGCTCGTCGGCCGCCTCCAAGGCGCCCCGGTGACGGGCGATGTCCCCGAGGCCGTGCACGGCATAGGCGCGGCCGACGCCGTCGTCATCGCCGAAGACGGCGTAGACGGCGTCGAAGGCGGCCTGCGCGGCATCCAGGTCGGCCGGATCGGCCAGGTAGGCGTGGCCCAGCCAGTAGCGGGTTTGCGCCAGCAGGCGGGGCCAGCCCCCGGCGCATGCCGCCGCCTCCGCCTCGGCCAGCGCCTGGCGGGCGTCATCAGGCCGGCCGAGATCGAGGTAGGTCTGCCCGATGAAGCGCTTGGCCTGCCACCAGCCCGCGCTGTCCCCGCTGGCCGCGAAGCCCGCCAGAGCCTCATCGAACAGCTCCAGCGGCCGGTGCAGGAAACCTTGCCGGCGCAGCGCGTTGGCGAGCGTGCGGAGTGCCACGGCCCGGGCGTGCTGCCCCGGATGACCCGCACCGCCATCGCTGAGCAGGCGCACGGCCAGCTCCAGCTCGGCCAGGCTGGTCGCCTCGTCCACACGCTGGCTGGCGACCAGGGCCGGCTGGTTCCGGCAGGTCAGCACCATGGCCTCGCCGCGGCGGTCGCCGACGGCCCGGCAGGCTGCCAGCGCGGCAGAGTGCGTCGCCCGCCAGTCGTCGTAGTACCCGCGGATCGTGTAGAACTCGTGCGCGGACACGGCGAGGTCCCAGCAGACCTCGGCCAGGCCGATCGCGGCGCTGTGCTCGACGGCCGCACGGATGTTCTCGCGTTCGATCTCGAACCATTGGAGCGGGTCCTCGTCCACCTCCGCGAGCACGTCGGACGGCGCGTCCCAGTCCGGCAATCCGCTGTGGACGACGTCGAACTCGGCGCCGTACAGCCGCGCGTGAGCGCGGCGCGCGAGCGTGAGCAGCGCCCGGTAAGCGCGCTCGGGGACGGCCACGACCGCGCCGGGCTGCTCGGCTTCCGCCCGGCGACGGGCGTACGCCCTGGTGAGGTCGTGAAATCCGTACCGCATCGGCGCCTGCGCCGAGGTGATCATGAAGCGAGCGGCTAGCTGCGACAGCACCGCGGCCGGATCCGCGCCGGTGCCGTCGAGCAGCGCGGCGGCCGTCCACAGGCCGAACCCGCTCAGCCGCAGCAGGCCCAGCCCGAGGAACAAGCCCCGGGCCGCCACGTCGAGGCGCTCGAACCCGGTGCCGATCGTGCGGGCCACGCTGAGCTGGCCGTATGCGAAGGCTTCCGGCCCCTGCGCCGCCAGGCGCCGGGCCAGCGCGGCCGTCGGCTGCGGGTGATCGTGCACGCGCAGCGCCCCGGCGATGCGCAACGCGAGCGGCAGCCCGCCGCACAGTGCCACGACGTCGCCGACGTGGTCCAGGTTGGGCAGCCTGACGCTGGCGTCGCGCACCACCCGCAAGAACAGGTCGGTCGCGTCCTGCCGCCCGAGCGGCTCCAGTGGCGCCACGTGATGGGCGTTGTCGAGCTCCGGCAGTCGCTCGCGCGCGGTGACCAGGACCGGGCAGCTCGCGCTGCCGGGCACGAGGTCGGCCGCCTGGGCGGCGCTGGCGGCGTCGTCGAGCACGACCAGGATCCGCCGGCCGGCCAGCAAGGTGCGGTAGGCGGTGAGCCGTTCCGCCTTGGTGTCGGGCACTCGCGTCACCCCGAGTGCGCGCAGGAACTGGGCGAGCACCTCGGACGTGTCGGCCGCGGGGCCGCCGGCGCCGCGCAGCTCGGCGTAGAGCTGGCCGCCCGGGTACAGATCGGCGCAGTCGTGCGCGGCGCGCAGCGCCAGGCCGGTTTTGCCGATCCCGCCTGGCCCGGAGATGACGATCACGGGCCCCGCGTCGTCGCCTGACCCCAGCAGCGCGGTCAGCTCGCAGATCAGGTCGTCGCGGCCGACGAGTTCCGGCGCCCGGGGGAGCTGGCGAGGCACTGGAGCGCCCGCGGGAGCCGAGGCGCTCCGGCGTCGGCTGATCGCCGCCTCCGCCCGGCTGATGGCCTCGTCGTCGCCGCGAGCGACGGCGAAGTGGAATTCCCGCAGCAGCGAATCCGGCGCGCCGGCCCTGTGCGTTTCGAGCCATTCCGCGTGCCGCTCATAGGCGCCCGCCACATCGGCGGGACGTCCCGTCCGATACTGCGCGATCATGAGCTGCTCGCACAGTCGCTGGTCCCCGGGGTAGGACCAGGCGATCTGTATCAGCTCGTCCATGATGAGCTCGTGATTGCCGCGGCCGAGCTCCAGATCGAACAGGCGAGCCGCGGCTCGCCTGAGCCGTTGCTCGAGCTGCGCCAGCTCTTGATGAAACGCGCCGGCGGGAACGTTGGACAGCGGATGCGGGCCGCGCCACAGTCGGAGCGCCGCCCGCAGCAGCACCACCTCCTCGCCGGTGTTCCCGCTGAGCTCGGCCGCGTACGCATCACGCACCAGGCGCCGGAACTGCAGCACATCGACCTCGTTTTCGGCAACGTGGATCTCATAGCCGAACCCGTGATGGGTGATGAGGTCAGCGCCCCGGCCAATCCGGCACAGCAGTTTCCTGACCTCCCCGGCACGCTTATGGAGTTGCGCCTCGGCGACCCCGTCGTTGCCCCACACCGCGCGGATAAGGTCGCTCTTCGACATCTTCCGGTTCACGCCCACGAGCAACGCGGCCAGGAGTATCAGGGTCTGGCCGCCCGGCAGCGGCAGCGGCTGCTCCTCGGGGCCGATCTGTAGCTCGCCGAGCAATCTGTAGATCACACCCGCCTGCCCTCCCCCGGACACGTCGCGTCCTGCATGCGGAATAAATGACGCTACGCCAGACGAGGCCGTGGCGCATTTTTCGTCCTGGTTTTACGGGTATTCAGCGCAGGGCAGGATGGCGTTTATGAACAGGCCAGCCGGCGACATCGCCGTCGCATCTCTCGCCGAGGACGAATGGCGGGTGCTGCGCGAGGCCCGCCTGGACGCCCTCGCCGACGCCCCGGAGGCGTTTGCCGCCGGGCGGGCGCAGGAGGCGAGCCACCCGGAGCAGTACTGGCGGACGCTGGCGCGTACCGGCGGCATCTTCGTCGCGACGGCCGGCGGCACGCCGGTCGGGATCGCGGCCGGCGTCGCGCGCCAGGCGGCCGGCGAACGCGGGCTGGCGGCGATGTGGGTGGCGCCCTCCTGGCGCGGGACCGGCGCGGCGGACGCGCTCGTCGCGGCCGTGGCGACCTGGGCGCGAGCGCAGCCTGCGCGGCGCCTTAGCCTGTGGGTTCCGGCCGACAACCCCCGGGCCCGGCGTTTCTACGCAAGGCAGGGATTCGCGCTCACGGGGCGATCACGGCCGTTCCCCGGCCGTCCGGGCCGGCGCGTGCAGGAGATGATCCTGGACCTGTGACCCGCGGGGGCATTTATGCGGTTGGGGCCGCATGAGCTGGGCATCGGGGCCGGGGCCCGCCCGGAGGTCATCCGGGCGGTCGCGGTGGCGGCCGAGACGGCGGGCTTCGCCACGTTGTGGTCGGTCCGCTGACGAGGCCGACCCGGGGATCGTTAATTCGTAAAATCGATTTTCATAACGCACCGTCGCGGACTCGGGTGGCTTACCTCGGTGAATCCGGCCTCGGCGAAGACCTGCCGGCTTCCGACGTGCAGTTCGCCCCAGGTGATCTCGTGGCCGGGCTGCGTGATCATCGGGTACGCCTCCAGCGCGGTCGCGCCCTGGTCGCGGGCGAACTCGATCGTGGCCGCGGCCAGCGCATAGGTGATCCCGCGCATGCGGTACCCCTTACGAGTCGTGAAGCAGGTGACGGCCCAGACGCCCTCGTCTGCCTTGTCCTCCTCTCGCCCGCTCCACACCGTGCGGACCCGCGGCAGGCGCGGGTAGGCCGCGCGCGGCTCGACCGCCACCCAGCCAACCGGCTCGGCGCCCAGGTAGGCCACCAGCCCGGTGGTGCTGGCGGACCGCGGGTCGTCGCAATGGGTCTGCTCGCGCAGGCGCTCGCGGCGCTGTCCGTCGGTCAGGGTTTTCCAGTGGCAGTCCCGGGTCTTGAAGTGCTGGCAGTAGCACTTGCCGGGGTAGTCGGCGGTGCCGAAGACAGCCTGCAGGTCGGCCCACGAGGCCCGGTTCGCGGGGACGATGGTCAGTTCCGCGGCCTTGATCGGTACTGGCACCGGTTTCTCACGCATATCAGCAGGCTAGCCTCGGTTCCGGACGATCCGGTTCCGGATCGGGAGCGCCGCGTTCGCGGTTCGGGCAGGATGGGCGCATGCCCCGCCAGGCTCCACGCCATGACCGCGACGCAGGCGGCCCCGCCGACGTGCTGGCGGCCAAGGCAGCCATGCGCGAAGAGGTGTGGGCGGCGATGCGCGCCGCGCGGGTGGCGCGGTTCCCCGGCGCGGCCGGGCGCATCCCGAACTTCACCGGCGCCGAGGCGGCCGCCGAGCGGTTGCGCGGCACGCCGGCGTGGCAGGCCGCGGCCACGGTGAAGTCCAATCCAGATTCCGCTCAGCTACCGGTTCGCCAGCGAGCGCTGGAGGACGGCAAGACCGTGTTCATGGCCGTGCCGCGGCTCGCCGCCGACGAGCCGTTCTTTGCCCTGGACCCGGCCAGCCTGATCGAGCCGCCCCGCAAGGCCGCCTCGATCAGCGGGGCGACCCGCTCCGCCCGCAGGGTCGCGCTCGCCGGGCTGTCCCCGGTCGACCTCGTCGTGATGGGCAGCGTCGCGGCCGGCCAGGACGGCGCGCGGCTCGGCAAGGGCGGCGGGTTCGCCGACCTGGAATTCGCCCTGGCCAGCGCCGCCGGCCTGATCGGGCCCGGCACTGTGTCGGTCACGACGGTTCACGAGCTCCAGGTCCGCGACGCCGGGGAGATCCCGCTGACCGGCCACGACGTTCTGGTCGACTTCATCGTCACGCCCGAGCGTGTGATCGACTGCCGTCCCCGGCACGGGCCGCGGCCCGCCGCCGGAATCCGCTGGGAAGACCTGACCGAGGAAAAGATCGCCGCCATTCCGCTGCTGGCGGCGCAGCGTCGCGACTCTCGGCAGACCCGGCGGTAAGCGCGGTACCTCGCGCCATTCCGCGATAGTTACCAAACTGTCATCACCAATGGCCTGCCTGGGATGCCTTATGAACGGCCGCGAACGCGCGGGGGGAGCAGTCTGCGCCGCAGGCACCGGGGAGGAATCTCCGGGCCGACCGCGCGGGAGGCCGCGGGCGCCACGTGGTCTCCGTGATCCTGCAGTGCGAGAGGTAATGACCGGCGTGTGCGTTAAAGCACTCAATAGCTAGGCGTAATCCTTCGCTTCGCTTGACACTCCCGTATTGCCCGGCCGAGACTTGGCGAGGGGCATCTCTTTTCACGCCATTTATTTGGCCGGGCAATTTCGGGGGATAATAGTGCGGGTCTTCATGATTTCTGTCGCCACCGTTGCGTTACTGATGGGCCCGGCCGGCGCCGCCCAGGCGGGCACGCCGGCGGCCTGCCAGCGACTCGTGCCGTCCGCGTACGGCCCGACGGTGTGGGCCGGCGTCGAATCAAGCACGCCGGTGCCCGCGGACGTCATCGCCAACTG
>Ga0335072_10017676_pt1 | contig 10075 bp, 11 predicted proteins | sample Lox_Sample_21_FD_206725 | JGI IMG/M metagenome (GOLD analysis project Ga0335072, IMG submission 206725) | Soil microbial communities from Loxahatchee National Wildlife Refuge, Florida, United States - Lox_Sample_2.1 | ecosystem: Environmental > Terrestrial > Soil > Wetlands | place: USA...
AGGAGAGATCATCAGCCACAGTCCACGAGGCTATCGCCACTCTTCCGCGCGCCTGAAGAGGAATCAACGGCAAGCCTATCCTCTTCTTTGGGATATCAGCCCCGCTTCGACTTATATAGTGTTTTGTTTGTCGCACATCAGCTCCTGATCGCATTGACATTTGTCAATGGATGGAGTCTATGCCAGTTCAAAGGCATAGCAATGGTAGCGTTCATGGCAGTCCGACTGCGATGAGCAAAAGCTCAATACCCGACCAGCAACCAACCTCACCAGTGTCTCCTTCCACCGCCGAAAGCTCTCCTGTGACAACGCCACCATACTGGGTGCACTCGCATACTCGCACAGTCTCGAACATTTCTATCGAATCGATTGCGTCTGGAGCCATTAGACTCCAGGATAATACCGATGGTCGGGATGACAAGAACGAGGCGTGCTGGGCAAAGGGTGTACATATAGACGACTACGTCGTCGTTAACGGCAATAAGACGGGCATCGGCGCATTTGTCGTGTGGAACGTTAGGGTGGAGACACTTAGTGTACGCAAAACCTGTCCTGTAACATCTCGGTCCAGTCAGAACACATGCTCATAATGGTCATGTAGGGCGGATCCATACGCATACGAAAGCGATACTCGGAATTTGATGACCTCCGAAATAAGCTTCTGCAGACATTCCCTCTCTCTGAGGCCGCTATGCCAGCATTACCTCCCAAAGGCGTAATATCCAAGTTCCGGCCGAAGTTCTTGGAGCAAAGGAGGATCGGCTTGTCATATTTCTTGAAGTGAGAATAAGCCCGAGTGACTTCATTGGTCGCGTGAACGATGCTGACGTCCCTTAGTTGTATTTTATTGAATCCCGAGTTCTCAGGGTCACCAGTCCTCAAAGAGTTTCTCTTCGAATGAACAGATCACATTAATATCCATAATTACGAGTCGTTGGAATAAAGCGTGGTACATATCTCCACATTGGTTTGGAGATGGGATAAGTTTGTATATATTTACACGTTCATGACGAAGGTGACGAATAGTTATATAATTCTAGTCGGCATCAGGTCCACCAAATCTGGAGAAACTGTCCTCAGAAAATATGTAACGCCGACGCGCGTCAGCAGCAATAAATGGAGGCCCAGATATAGCTTCAATATATTTTCCTCCATAGGTCATAGAGGTGAAAGTAGCCACGTTCGTCAGAACAATTGTATGTTTTGATAGTCTTACCACAATTTGTGGACCTTCCTCAAATAATGACAGGCTTCACCAATACGGATATGTCTTAAGCGTATTGTCAGTAGTATGCTTCTTGTTGATGCTTCTTTCTTTGTCGTTGCCAGCACTCCTGTCTTTATTATTATTTCAGCTAGGATGTTGGGCTGCAGAGATTTGGGACGTTTGCCCTCCGTCCTGCATATTAGATATTGCGTAAGGCGGAAAATTAAGTGCACAAAGAACTTCCCTGTTTGAACTGCAAGAAGCAGAATGTGACTTCTCTATTTAACAGGCGCTCTTTCAGCATTAATCAACCTTACTGACTATGCTTCCGAATGATGAATCCTCTTCATCTGAAGATGAGGCCCAAGGGGTCGCTGGAGATGCTGCTACAGTCTTAGAATTTCTGGCCTAAGGAAGGCTGAAGGATTCCAAGTTCACCAATGCTGAAACAAGTCCAAGTGACTTATGGGGGCCGATTATGTTTAGTGAGAGGGATAGCCTTCACAGTGATGACGCTTTACGATTATCTTCTCCTTTGTCTGATGGTGGGTCCTTCTTGATTGAATCCGAATACATTTCCCTAATACAGAAGAGGTTACCAACGAGGATAAAGGTCTTTCAGTTGTTTAATTATCACAATGATTGGTTACTCTGACACCATTCCTCTTGGCACGCATCATCTGTTAGGCAGGCCTTGGAAAGAATTCTATAACGTTGCTCAAGGATCAATTGGCCCATCCAGTGTTAAGCTGCAATGAATTGGAGTACTCTTTACCATCCTTTCTACCAGCATTACTTGTGCAAAACCAAGGTAATTGGAGTTATAGAGTTTCCATAGAGATCTGCATGATCTTTTGTCTAAGATTGTCTAAATGTTGTTTTGTACCAGCAGAACCATAACCTCTTCGGAGTTCAAGCTATTTCAATCATGACTATCTGTGCGTACATACTTGAGTTCTCTAACACACAATCCATTTTGCTAGCATCTGCAGTGCGAATTACTTAGTCGCTTGGCCTACATCGTTTAAGAAGTGAGACTCGACAGCGCAAAAATTTGAGAAATTCCAAGGACATGAAAGCTTATATCCAGAAAGAAAAAGGTCGGAGAGTTTGGCAACAGCTAGTGACGCAAGACTGGTTTTCTGTACCATTCTCCGAGTGGCAGTCCTCTACATTTTACATCGTTGCAACCTTCGAACTGCAAAGATAGTATAGAAACGTTGCCGCTCTCATCTCCAACTATAACGAGTTATAGAAGTTTTTTTTTTTTGAGAGCACGTATTCTATAAAGCTGGAATACATAATCATCATTGACTTGGAACAGTTGCATCTCTGATGCCAAAATTACAAGACAGTATTTCCGAAGCTCAAACACTTCACGCAAAGTATAATCAATTGTTGCTCTATGATAGGAAGATGAGGGACTTGGTAACATCAGAACTACCATCTTGTTAGCGTCTGATAAATCTGGATTGGCCTTGCTAGGTGTCGTTAGCTAGACGAAGTTTGACCATCACGTTAGCACACAAGATCATAATGATTCATAAAAGCTTCTACGCTGATATGCGCTGAAGGGGAATTATAGGTGCTACGAGGAGATCTTGGTTTGTTGTGCCATATTAGTATATGCTAATTGGTTCCCAAATATCTTTACAGCGAAAGTTATGAAAGGGTATGCAAGACGCTAACATTCCGCCAAACCTCTATTACTCTAGGCTTGTGGAATCTTGACTACTCTGCTAGTTATTCGTATTCCCGTGGTCGCTTATGCTAAACCAAAGGAATTTGGATTGCTAATATTAAGAAACCAAGAAAAATAGAGAGACGAAAAGAGAAATCAAAATTGGAAAGGCGTATTATTTTTCTTTTCTTTTAGTTTAAAAAGGAACAAAAAATTTAAAAATTGAAATTAAAATGGAAGAATATAATCTAGTCCTGCTGGGTTTCGAACCCAGGACCTTGCCGGTAACATTGTAAATGTGAGCGGCATGTGATAACCACTACACTACAAGACTTAAATTTCTCTGCCTTTTATTATACATTATGACCCAAACAAAATTTCTACCCACCTTAGTGCGATCGTGCAGCAAATATTCTCCTTTTAAGTCTTAGCTCAATAACAACATTGCAGCCCCCAATTGCGCCGTCGTCCCACCACCAAGAATTTCGTGACGGTTTAACCCCGTTGCTCGAAAAGATCTAGACAGTTCGATTGTGTAGTTTGACCACGACCTGGCAGTCAACTTCTGCCACTTGACATCATACTGGCAGGTTACCCTGGCTTGTTATCGTAGGGGTTTCTGCTGTGCGGTCAATATCTTTCTATCATACTCAAGAACCTCGACAAGGTCCCGATATCTCGCCTTCAATACTCCGATGTGCCACCGTGAGCGGGCATTATTCATTCGGGGCAGACTACCCTGTCCTGCTATCTAAGCAAGCTGTCATAGTTTACATCTATTCCTAATCATCTTATTGAATTAAGACGAAGCTCTTAGTCAAGGCGTGGAATCATCTTGTCATTAAAGCGGGTATTAGAATCTTTTATCCCTTGTTGTCAGCCTTTCTCAATATACACATTGTAAGTCCTAAGGGCTCGAACAACTTGTATTCAACATTCTACACAGCTGCAAAAGCTCCTTGATAATAGTAAATCGACGTTGCAATCTATCGAGATCATTTATCAACATATCGTACCAAGATAGAACAGCATCATGTGTTGCGTTTGAACTAGGCCGCATTCGAGCTTCGACCTTTCTGTATGGGAAGCAGCTCTTGTTGCAATGGTCATGGTCGGCTGACAAACTGCTGGCCGCGAATGTCCAATTCCATATCTGAAATGATAATAAGTCCCGCATCATATCCCCCAAACTAGTTGTGGTTCAATCACTTTCAGTACTGTTCCCTTTCCAAGGTGCTTCCCCGGTGCACCCATTTACTTGTGTTCCCATCTTTCTCTTCGAAGTTCTGTCTCTGTAATATCTCATACCACGGACGCGGGTGCAGAAGTATTGCTGTCAAACCAATCCATACCTCTGGCATAGGTGCCGAAGCATCACATTGATTCACATCTGTCATCATGGCTGTGTCATGGAAAGTATTGGGGAATCTCTATCAGCCTTAACCTGCTGGGTCGTCTGGGTACACACCTCGCAGAGCTGCCTGGCTCGTAGACCTACAACAGGGCGATCCAAATATAAGTTCACAAACTACTGTCGATGCTAAATGCAACACAAGCATCGCATGTTACTCCAATTGTAGGTTCATATGAACCGCTGTGGTAACACAACAGCTCCTCTCAATCATATTTTAATTACCCAAGAACGGTTGGGACGACAAATTCTCAGCCTAGTGCAAGAGCTCGCCACCATCCTTTGATTTCTCCCTTAACATCTCCGACCATGCAAGGCTTGCATATAGGAGTGGGCTTCCCAATTTGCACGACGGAAGAACAAGAGCAAGGGGCATTTACAAATCCTTTTGGTCGGAACTTTACAGGGTCCTCCGACATCAGGAACTTGAATTGGTTTGATGATCTTCTGGGGTTGACGTCTCCTCATTCTATCTGAGCGTTTGATTATTAGAGGAGGCAATCACTATCTACCCTCTGGGGAAAAAAAAACTTATCCAGCACTCAGCATGCTACTCCCTTGCTTGAATAGGAGCATAGAACCTGTCAAGCCTTAGCTTAGATCTAGTTAGGCAAGTGCAATGCTGCTCTCGATCGCTTCCACAACGCCCGTGGTATCTATCCTCCAGCACCTGCTGACATCCAGCATGTACCACCTTCAGAGTAATATCTCGTCTGATTTCTTTACCTTTCAAGAAAATTTCAAGTTCCTGAGGACTTTTAGAGCGGCGAAATTGTATCATCGTCGCCAGCGATCAGCACAATGGGCACGTGATTGCAGTGTAATCAGGGTCGATATGTGACGGGGCTACAATGGCCTCACAAGTAGCAGCATAGCCATTAGGATCCTGTGAACTAATCATTTGCCTTACTGCTATCCTCGCAAGATCGAATGAGGTGGCAGTCACGTTGTTGAATACAGTGGAATCTCGCAAACCTTCGATGCCCGTCCAAGCTTTTGAAACCAGGGCTGTTGATTGTCTGGGTATCATTAGTACTAGTGCTTGAGTCTGATATGTTACAGCGTAATTCATCGCAATGATGCTCCCTAAGGAGCCTGAGACGGATCCTGAATTCAAAAACTGAGGCTTAGACCGCCCGAAAGGAGTCAATACCGCGGCCTGTATGCTCATCATGAACCACATGCCCTATTAAGAAGATCAGTGTTATCGAAGTCTCTGACAGGGCGGCCTTTGCGGTTACCAATTCGATTGATGATGTTGTAAATTAAGACATTGTGCTTTATTTTGAAAGTGGGGCAAATTTCCCACCTTCTTCTTGGTGGACTTCTTTGATCATGATTATGACAATAATTTTAGGACTCCGAGTCCTAGAATAATGATCGGAAAAAAGAGTGGATGTCATTCGCCGGATTCTTGATGTTCACATTTAAGATTAAAGAAATAGATGGGGCCTAAGAAAACATGAGGAGGTTCAGAGTAGGCTGGTAGCTAAAATGCTACTTAACAGTCACGAGTGTCACATTAAGTGGTCTATGAATGGGAAATGCCAAGAGGACATTAGATTCGAATAGAAGTAGTTCCAATCACCTTGCATTGGCTAATTTGTGCTTTCCACAAGTACCTTCATACAACCAAGAGCAAAAGAACTCTCTTCAACACCCACTCAGTGCTGCATTTTATCTGAAATCCGAATTCGAAAGATCCTTTCTTATATCCAGTATTCCGAAACAAAACAGAAATCTTCAATCTCTTCGGGTCATGACCATCTCTGGCTTTACTCCGCTTCGTTGCATTCGACGCCTACATTACCTTGTAGAAGCATCAACCGCCCTGTCCATTAAAAACCTCAATCATGTCTCCATCTAACATGCCCAATGTCTCCGGGGTATCCTCACAATGCAGTCGGGTGCCCTTAAAAAAGGAAACGGTGTTTTTGTATAGCCTTTCCTTGCCTGTTGGAGAAGGCATTGCAGAGCCTAATCATCTGTGTGGTCCAACAGATCTTGAAGTACACTTCAGCCCCATCCTTAGTATCCAGTTTCAAATGCCTTTCTTGATGAGCTTGTTACAGCTGGTCACGGCTATCAGCACCATTATTGGGATCGCATTGCGGAACGATGTAGGGCCAACTTGGGACGACGTCGCGATGTTTCCGCAACGGCTGGAAATAGGGCCAATCGGCGTGTAAAGAGAAGAAACTTCCGTGAGACCATAAGTACTTTTCATCCCTCTTGCGTCTTCAACTCAGTAGGCTTAGCATTTTGTTGGAAGACATCGCTTGTTAAAAGCCCAAGAGTCACATGTCAGCTTTGCGGCCCGAAGACCCCGGCACACGTCAGAATGTGGCGGTATGACGCCCCGCACCGCCGGCAACCTTGCAATCATCAATCCAATCATTCTAGATCACTTTCCGGCGCAAAGTCCTCCGCCCTGTATTTAATAATCTGGTCGTCCCCTTCGTGGCGCACTCATTCGGGCCTTTCCTTCGCACGATATTTGCATTTCCCGTACTCCAATAAGGGTTCACCTCAACCCCAGATTCCCCAGGATGTCTTGCCGTCGACTCTCGGCTTCCCTGATTATCTCTGCACTAAGCGCCAGACTTGGAGCAAGATGCGAGTAACGCGCGATTTCTTCGACTACGCCATTAATGATAGCGTCCATTTCTCCGGGAGATGGGAGTAGCGGAGATAGTGATGGTGACATTGTCGCCCCCATTACAAGGAGACTTTGCGAGACGATCGATAATGCGCCTTGCCACAGATATGGCATATGACCCGCGTGACTTTGCACTGTCAGTGTCGCCATTTGATTCAAAAGAAGGTTCAACTTACTGAGCAGTAATATGATCTAGCTGCCTAATCGCTGCATCAAGACACTTCCTGCAATTTTCCCTTACTGCCGGGTCTAAAGCTGCCTGCTCATTATCCAGCACCGCTAGAATATATGGCCTAAAGATGATCGTTTTGCAGGCAAAATACCTTAGTCGAAGAACGGTCTGAACAGGATCGGCTAGCAGGCCTCTTGTGTAGGGGAATTGTAATGCTGCAGGCAGGCTCTCATACCATTGGCCCAGCTGGTAATCCAATTCAGCTACAACTGGCTCCAGCGCGCTCATGGTAGCTACGCTGTCCTTGCTGTATATCAGCTGACTGACCCGATTCAATAGCCTTCGAAGGGCTATCTCGGCCAGGAAGTACCACAGTTCGTCCCTGCCAACAAAGCCGTTCATGTCGCTGCCGTCTATTTCATTCATATGCTCGTATTGTTGAAACTCCACAAAGCCACCAGGTAGTCCCACGCTCTCTTCAAATTGAACAATTCCGGAGTGTGGTAGATCGAGCTCAGCCAGGAGATCAGATTCAAAGAGTAGCGCATTCCAGTACACTCGCTCACTCAGCTCTCGTTCTTCTGCAGGAACACGTCCTGGGCCAGAGAAAAGGAGTTGCAATTTCGTACTCGTGCTGCTGAGGAGAGTCCAGGCTTCTAGAGGTCGTACGAGGTAGAATAGGTATGCGGAGGCAAGTACCATGCACTGAGCGCTCAGGACCGTATTTCGTGTCATAAGCGCAGGAAGAAGCACCCAGGCTGACGCAAAATATGACAAACCTGGGGGATCTGCTGAGACTGGAATTCGTGATATTGAGCCACCGAGAGAAGCTTGGCCCAATGCCAGAACCAGAAGGACAATGCATGATTCACCACCTTCGCGGAAGCCATTTGAGAGAGCTGTACGATAGTAATTGGGCCAATTGAACGGGTTAACACAGGCGTACCAGACGTTAACGCGAGAGAAGAATGCCCGGATGTATGCTGCATTGTTCGAGAGATCCATACATAATGACTTTGGTAAGGCCAATGCCTCCCGGGACATCTCAAGTTGCAGTAAGATCTGGGGATCGTAAGGACGCGAGACTAGGTCCCGGATCATTGGCCATTGAAGCAAGTGAAGTGCAGCGTTTGTGTGAACCTTGGGCATTGTAGATATATTTGTTGCCGAGCTTGTCCAGGTCCCCAGACCAGTAACGGGGATCATCGACACGAAATTAATATTACTATGGTTTTGCCCATTGAGTTCGTCGGCGCTCATGGCTGTGCTGCTACTTACCGCAGGAGATCCAGAGTGTAGGGCTAAATGATTGGTTTGCGTGACAATGTTACTCTGCAATAGACCCTCAATTCGAGTCAGATGTTCTAGAATTAGCTTGTCCCCGGCATCAAGCTTGATACCAGGCTCTCGGTAGATGCACTCTGCGCCAAGCTCGACACAGAGCCGACATTTGGGCTTGGAGCCATCGCATCGTGATTTCCGGGACCTGCAGATTTCGCACTGAAATTCGGTCAGTAAGCGGTGACCCAGGAAATTGACATGCGTACAGCAATAGTGGCTCTTCGTCGCGGATAATCCGAACCCGCATCGGTACTCCTTCTCTTGAGCGGGTTAATCCCATCATCGCTGTCCTTTTTGTTTTGAAGACCCGCTGTAGCTGAATCTCGGTCGCCGGACGACTGGGACAAATTTCGTGCCCTTTGAGCAGACCCAAGGATCCCTTCACGGCTAAAACTCATGGCCCGGCGGTCGTTTGGTGATTTAAGGGAATTATTGGGCGACTTCAAGGGTCCACCATTGCCATTGGTCAGGGTCAAATGAGGAGAAGGGAGCTCGATGGAGAAAGTATCTCTAGATGACATTGAATACTGCCTGCCCGCAGACTCTGAGGTTGGCGACCCTTCAGGTGAAGACTCTGACATATCGTGGTCAAACAGGGTCAAGAGTAGGTGATAGCAAGTATCTTGATTAAGCATCAAAGCGGTTCATAATAGCAGAGGCAGAATTGAAGCCATGTAACAATTGCTGGTGGCAAAATGCATTAAGGCTTAGAGGTGATGCGTTTCAGGAGTGTTCGTAGGAAACTGAGATGGTCCTAGGGTGCCAGCTGGGGACCGATGGAAGTGTGACATACGCCCCATATATATATGTTCAACAAGGGGAATGAGCGCAAGCAGATCAGACGATGTGGAGAGGGTGGGTATACGCGTTGGACCTAAATTAAGAAAATGTCTTGGCAGATTACCCAAGGGGCCAAGATGCAGCTGAGGGGCCACGAGCCAGTACGGGACACGAGATCTGGGGAAGGGCCAAGGAAGCGGACAGAAGTTCAGACGTGGAGATGGATTGGGGAAAGGGATTCATGATATCCATGAGGAGGGCGAGATTGTCTCGGTTGTGTATATCAAAGGCCTACCGCCGTATTGGTGGTTAGCGGTAAAGTTAAAGTTGGCGAGGCGTGGGGAATTAGTCCGAGAAGACTCCGCCGGTTAGAAATTTTTGTGTTTGATCGTGACGGAGGAACACCTCCCGGATTATCCGCAAATTGGTACTGTACCGACTAGGATCGCTTCCAGCAGCCCATGTAACTGTCTTCCCGCTGCGCCGATTCACAGCCACAAGTGGCCCTGTCATGAAATCCGCAAAGCCGCTATCGTAAAACACATTTGAACACGTGGAGTTATCCTAAAGTACATCCTTGGAGTCATTCACGACTCCTTGGGTTTTTATGCAATTTCAGCTGCACCAGATGCTCCCCACATTCTTCGGTGCCTCCTTCCATTATTCTGCTTGAATACTGCAGCAGGGCACCGTAATAGTTAATTCTTCCTCCAGGCGGTAAACTATATTGAAACACGATATTATCTCTATATATACCTTAGTAAGTAGGATCGTAGTGCAGGCGCCTCTCTGCATGAAGATCAGGCATACTTCCCTACCGATAA
>Ga0335072_10017677_pt1 | contig 10075 bp, 12 predicted proteins | sample Lox_Sample_21_FD_206725 | JGI IMG/M metagenome (GOLD analysis project Ga0335072, IMG submission 206725) | Soil microbial communities from Loxahatchee National Wildlife Refuge, Florida, United States - Lox_Sample_2.1 | ecosystem: Environmental > Terrestrial > Soil > Wetlands | place: USA...
GGCGGTCGAGCCTTCCTTCGCGATAGGCGCGGCCGAGATCGGTGACCAGATCATGCGCGGTCATGAAGTAAGCGCCGTTGCCGGACTGGATGGCTGTCTCGGCCAGGGCTACGGCAAGATGGGTCTTGCCCGCGCCGCATTCGGCGACGATACGCGCGGCACGCGCACTCCGTAAATGCTTTGCCAATCCTCCAATGGCAATGGCCTGGGCCGGCAGCGCCGTTCTCAGAAGCGTCGAGAGATCGTCGGGAATCTCATCGGTTGTGCTCTGCAGTGGAGGGTACGATTCCAGAATGCGCGATCCGAGCTCATTGGCCTGAGCGCGCAAGTACCCATAAATGTCCATGACCTCCACGGCGCACCTCCTTGAGTCAAATATTTATTCGGGTTTCCACGGAAAAGGGCTATCTCGCGGCGACGACGTGCGAACTCAGCGCAGAATTGTCGAGTGATGCGAGCTGAGACAAAATAATGAACGCTGCGGAAATGGCCATAGGAGTTCGTTTTCGCTGGAAAAGCGCTTTGGCGATTTACCATATTTCGACAAAAGGCTCGTGCCTCTTGGGTTGACATTCTACCCAAGTTAGGTACATACTCTTAGGCAGAATGTCGACCCGAGAGACCAACGACGACCGCATCGCCCTCCTGCAGGGGACGCTCGACCTGCTCATCCTGAGAAGTCTTGTTTTCGGACCGTGCCATGGCCAGGGAGTCGCGCGCACCATTCAGCGCCAATCGGAGGACACATTCCTCGTCGAGCACGGATCGCTCTACGTGGCCCTCCAGCGGCTCGAAGAGAAGAAGTGGATCAGTGCGAAGTGGGGTGTCAGCGAAAACAATCGCAAGGCGCGGTTCTATTCGCTCACGGCCAGGGGGCGTGATCAACTTACCGAAAAGACCAGCGAGTGGCGTCGCCTCACACGGGCCGTGGGCCTGATTCTCGACGCGAGGTCCAGCGAGGAAGTATGAGCATGTTCCGGCGCAAACGCGGTGGGGCAGACTTTTCCGAGGAGATCCAGGCGCATGTTGATTTGGAAGCCGAGGCGCTTCAGGCGGAGGGCCTGAGCGAGGAAGAAGCGCGCCGGCTGGCACGGATCAAGTTCGGAAGCCTGCGCCGCGAGCAGGAGCGCTTTTACATGCAGGGACGATGGGTGTGGCTCGACAACTGGATGCGCGACCTGAAACACGCGCTTCGTTCGCTCCTGACTTGCCCCGGATTCACCATCACAGCGGTTGTGACCCTGGCTTTGGGTGTGGGCGCAAATACAGCGGTGTTCAGCGTGATGAACGCGGTGTTGCTGCGCTCGCTGGCGGTGGCCAATGCCGATCGCGTGGTGTATTTGCGAACCACCAATCCGCCGCAAGGCACAGGCACAGTGGACAGCCAGGAGACGTTTTCCTATCCCGTTTACGAGGCCTTGCGCGAGCAGGCCGGCACTCTGGCCGCGATCATGGCGTACGTGCCCCTTTCCGGGAGTAAGGTGGCGGTGCGCATCGGGTCTCAGCCGGAAGAAGCCGAAGGCGACATGGTGAGCGGCGACTTTTTCTCAGGGCTCGGGGTGAACTTGCAGCGAGGCCGCGGCTTTACGGAAGACGATGAGAAGGACCATGCGCCCGTGGCCGTAATCAGCAACGATTATTGGACGCGGCGGTTTGCGCGCAATCCGGACGTGCTGGGCACGACGCTGAATGTGAATGGCGACGGCTTCACCATAGTTGGCGTGGCGGCGCGTGGCTTTCAAGGGCTGGAAGCGGGCCGTTCGACGGACTTCTGGATTCCGCTACAAAGCCGGCCGGAGCTGAACGCATGGGGCAACCCTCCGGAAAACGGAAAGACGTACCTGGAGGATCCGACGTGGTGGTGCCTGCGTCTGATCGGCCGGCTCCGCCCTGAAGTGACGAAAGCACAGGCGGTGGCGCGATTGCAGCCGGTGTTTCAGAGGGCGGCGTATATCGGAATCGGCAAGCCGGCGACGGGCGAACGGAAGCCGGTGTTGAGTCTTGTGCCGGCGGAAGGATTCCCTGGATACGCGGAGCAATATGGCAAGCCACTGCGGCTGCTGATGGGGCTGGTCGGTTTGGTGCTGCTGATTGCGTTGACCAACGTGGCCATGCTGCTGATGGCGCGCAATGCGGTGCGGCAACGCGAGTTCAGCCTGAAGCTGGCGCTGGGAGCGGGACGCGGCGATCTGTTGCGGCAATTGCTGGCGGAGAGCCTCCTGCTGGTTACGGCGGGAGGAATGCTGGCGTGGTTTTTCGCAATTTATGCCACTCGGGCTCTGGGCGCGTGGGCGCAGATTGAATCGAGCCTCACGCCAGATGCGGCGGTGTTGCGCTTCACCGTGGGCGTGCTGGCGATTGCGGTGATTCTGTTTGGAGCAATGCCGTTGCGGATCGCGACGGCGGCGGGGCCGACGCTGACGATCAAGACATCCGCCGCGGTTTCGGGCTCAGATTCGGGGAAGACGCGCTTGGGCAGGATGATTGTGGTCCTGCAAATGAGCGTGTGTGTGGTGCTGCTGGTGGCCGCGGGACTGCTGATCCGCACGCTGCGCAATCTGGAGAATACGCCGCTGGGGTTCAACACCCATGGGCTGGTGGTGTTTGGTCTGAAACCGGAGATCCACTCGCTGGAACAGGGACGGGAGTTTTACCGCGAGCTTACGGCCAGGCTTCGGCAACTGCCTGGCGTGGAGTCCGTGGGACTGATGATGGAGCGCATCGGTTCCGGGGCATCGGACAATAGCAGCTTCCTCGTGGATGGTAAGCTGCCGGATGTGCCCAACGGAGGATCGAGAACCATTCGCTATAACGCTGTGGGGCCGGAGTTCTTTCACACACTGGGAGTGCCGGTACTGCAGGGGCGGGAGTTCCGGGACTCGGATACGGCGAGTGCGCCACTCGTGGGAATTGTGAATGAGGAGTTTGCGCGGCGCTTCCTTAGTGGCGTGAATCCGCTGGGGCACACCTTTGGGCCGCAGGACGTGCCGATCCGCGTGACCATTGTTGGTGTGGTGAAGGACCACAAATATCGCAGCATCGACGAGGCGCCCATACCGATGGCGTGGTTTGACTACGCGCAGATTCCGGTGATTGGCAGGATGAGCGTGGAGATGCGGGTGCATGGCGAGCCCCTGGCGATTCTGCCCGCCACGCGCAAAGTGGTGCAGCAATTGGACCCTACCCTGCCGCTGATACAGCCCATGACGCAGAGGGCTCAGTATGACCTGACTATTTCCAGCCAGATGCTCTTCGCGCGCCTGGCGGGATTCTTTGGAATACTGGCAGTGGCGCTGGTGGCCGCGGGGCTCTATGGCACGGTCGCCTACCGCGTGAGCAAACGGACAGCGGAGATTGGGATACGGATGGCCATGGGCGCGCGCCGTGGCCAGGTGGTCTGGATGGTGCTGAAGGAATCGCTCAGGCTGACGGTGATTGGGGTGGCTGCGGGTGTCCCCTCGGCGATGCTGGTTGGGCGTGCCCTGGCGTCATCGTTGTATGGCGTGACGCCGCTCGATGGAGCAAGCTATGTGCTGGCGATGGGGGGAGTGGCGTGCGTTGCGCTGGCAGCGAGCGCGTGGCCGGCCCGCCGCGCCTCATACGTCGATCCGTTGACGGCATTGCGCACCGAGTAGCGCCTCTGCATTCGGTTGGTGAACAGGTCGAGTCACTCTTTGACACCTTGAACCAGCCTTTTCCGCGATCAAGCAGCCTTTTGCATCGACTCCGATTCGGGTCGCAAAGCCTCCGCGGGTATTCCCTTCGACCATCGCACGGGACCATTCGAGTCGGGAAATGAAAGTTCACCTCGTCCAACTGCAACTTCCATCCAGCCGAGCATTTCCTCGCAGGTTGCAGTAATCACGACTGACGAACACCCGATGCTGTCCGCCCGCGTGATTCGTCCCTTTTCCACCAGCACCTGCATCATCCGCTTTCCCCACTCCGGCAATCCCGGCAGGCCAAATCGATGAATGAGCGCAGTCCAGACTTCAGTTGGTTCCGGCCGTAGCACAAAGGTCCGGGAAAGGGACTTCATCCCGCGCAACTCCTCGGAAAGTGCGATCATATGCCGGACAGACTGCTTCGGGCCGGGAATGCTGACACTTCCACGACAACAGATCGCCCCTTCACCAAGTGAGATCTCCTGCATTTCTCCACCCGGAAACGTAAGCCGGAATCGCGCCTGCTCGTAGACTGCGGCTGTGATCGCTCCAACGTCCGAATCGTTGCCGAACACGCTGAGCAGATACGCCTCGTCGCCGTCGCCGATGTAATGACTCACCCGCACCCGGATGCGCGTTGCGATCTTCTCCGTGTACCGCTCATATTCGAGCAGCCCCATCCTCAGGTGTGCATTCTCCATCGCCGCCTTCCTCCTTCGGAGCACTCTCGGTCAGCTTCACGGCTTTTCCGGTGATGTAAAGCAGCCGGAGCTCGTTCGACCACTTCTCCCGCCGGCGGATGATCTTTGTATCGCCCTCTTCCTCGTGGAACTCGGTGACGTGCTTGACCGAGCGCCAGCGGGCGATATGTCTGTCCTCGCCCTGGCCAAAAACACCATTTAGCAGCCCTGCGGTGCAGAACAGGCCCACGTGACCGCCATGCAGCGGCGTGATGGGTCGACCGATCGCCATGTCCTCGCTGGGCAACAACACCTGCGCCGCCTGTTTCCACGCGGCGGAATGCGGCAACAGGTCTTCGATCACGTTGTACGGCAATCCGCGGTAGGTTAACGCCGCTTCGCCGGAGACGGGCACGGCATACGGCTCGACGATCTCCGCCGCGAGTTCAGGCAGCCTCTCGTATCCGCCGTGCTGGGCGAGCATCCGTATCCGCCGCAAGCTTTCCTCGTGAGCCGCACCCCGGACATTCCGGCGCACACCGAACACCACAATCTGCCGGAAGCGGACTGATTCAGCGTCTGCCATACGAAAGGCGCTGATTCTGGTGAAATTCGCGCTCAGAATGCCGGCACAGTCGCTGAACTGCTCGAAGGGGATAACCAAGACCAGAACGCCATGCTGGACCAGCCAGTGATGCGTGTGCTCAAGGAACAGCCGCTCCAAACGCCGATTGCCGGTCAGATTGATCTCCGAATCATACGGAGGGTTGAGATAAAGGACTGAAAAACTCTCGACCTTCGCATGGGCGTCGAACACATTGCCCTGGATCATGTGTATTCCGGTCTTGGCGGCTTCCTCCGCACGCCCCGTGTCGAGCTCCACCCCAAAACGAAGCACTGGCACACCAGCCGTGATCAGGTTGAGCGCCGTTCCCTTTCCGACGCAGGGATCGATCACGGAACACGGTCCTGAGAAATTGAGCAGAGATCGGATGTTCTGAGCCTCTGTCGGAGGCAGTGGGTAATAGCCCATCTTGAGACGGGCCGCGCTGCGGGCCATGGTCGCCTCCTCTTCCTGAATTGGGGGGTGAACTGCCTTGGATTACGCGCTCACCGTCCTCACAAGTGCCAGACGGACCTGCTGCGCGCCCTGTGCCGGGGGATCTGGGCTGCCGTCAAGGATGGGTTCGAGCGGCACAACCCGATCGCTGCCGCACAGATGACATTCACTCGGTCGCGAATTGGAAACCGTCCGGCACCTTTGCCACAGACCCCAGAATGTTGCTGTAGAGCATCTGGCCGAGGTCCCGGCGGCATGCCTCGATCTTGCCGGTGACGCTGGCGTCGAGCGGACCTTTTTGTACTGAAGCCGTCCCGTTGCCGTTCTCCTTCCGGGCTGTTCCGTTCTGAACAGGTGCGCGCCGCTCGCACTCGGGCAGCGCCCAGGACGGAAGCGCCGGGATTTCGCGCGGGTGCTTGTATTCATCAAGATCCACCCACATCTCGGCAAAGTTGTAAAAGTAACGGCCGAGGCCAAAACAACTACAGGCCCGCTTAAACGCCTGCGCTTCCGCCGACGTCATTGCGTTCTCATCATCCGCCCACTCCTCGCCGCTCCCGCTGTGCGCTCCTACGCCGGGGATCGATACAACGCAGGTCACCAGCACCTTTCCTGTCTGGATGGGCTTGTCCTTCTTCATCCGGGTGATCGGAGAGACGGTGTGAACGGAGTATTCCCGCGTCCAGCCTCCCGCGGTGAAGATGTGGTTCAGGCGGTCCGTGTAGGCCCTCGGATCGGCATAGGGCGTCACGCGGCCCTTGCGGCCGTCTCTCGAAGTGGCTGCAACCAGCCACTTCACGTCTTTCGAGGCAAAGGGTTCCTCCGGACGCACGAGGGCATCTGCTGCATTCAGCGAATTCTCCATAGTGAACCTCTTTAGATTTGGGGATTGGACCGTTCAATGACGTTGCGGAACATTACAACCTGCCGGCAACAGGTGAACGACAGGTCAGCTTCAACGACAGAAGTTGCCGTCTCGGTGCCAGAGGCAGATCGATCGTACCGGCTGTTTCAAGGCCAGGAGACTTTATCGATAATCACGCCTCACCAATTGAGCACGAGGACCAGATTATCGTGACGGCCAGTGCCATTTTGGTGAGTTGAACATCGTAGCTCCTTCCAGTTTCGTTTCTCCGAAATCCTTGATGAGATTCAGGCGAGTGCAAACTGGGTCCGATCCTAATTCGTTGATGAGTAGGCCCGAATGGGAAACCACGATGATCTGTGTAGTTCTTACGGCTGTGAGAATTAGCCGGGCCATCGCAGGGAGCAGGTCGGGGTGCAAGCTTGTTTCTGGTTCATTAAGGACCATCAGTTCCGGTGGACGCGGCGTGAGCAGAGCAGCCGCCCAAAACAGATATCGCAGCGTCCCGTCGGAAAGCTCAGCCGCCGAAAGTGGTCTCAGCAAGCCATGTTGTTGCAGGCGCAACTCGAATCGGCCGTTTTGGACCTCGATGTATAAACGGCTGCTTGGGAACGCGTCCTCGATGCTCTTTGCCAATGCTTCATCCGATCGAAGCTCAAAGATCGTCTGAAGTGCGGCTGCCAGATTGCTGCCATCGTGATGGAGCACGGGTGTAAATGTTCCTATCTGTGCCACCCGTGCAGGAGCCTCCGAATCCGTTCGGAAATGGTCGTAGAAACGCCAACCGCGCACGGCTTCGCGAACCGCCAGCATTTCAGGCGCACGTTGCGGGTCGGCGACGCTGGCGAGCATGCTGTCGGTGTCGGCGAGATGCTGGGTCAGGAATACCGGCTCCTCGTCGCGGGTCGTTGCGATCCAGGCGAAATTATTCCTGCGATCGACCAGAGCGGAGCTCTTACGGTACACAGGTCCGTGCCAGATGCACTCTCGCTTTATTCGCGGGTCGAGCTCGAACATGGTGTCCAGGGGCGGTTTAAGCGGTTGTGGGTAGCCTAGGTCGATGCTGTACCCGTACTCGTCGCCGCCGAAACCGAGCTTCAGGCTGGCGGCATCGCGCTTCGCAAGCGGCTCAACCTCATACTCTCCCTGACGAACACCTCGCGCGATGGTCTCCGGTCCGGCCCAAAACGTTGATGGCAGTCCCCCTTCGCGCGCTAGCGAAGCCACCACGGAGTTCAGAGCGGTTTCCGCCAGCAGGCGTAACGAGCGATATACGCTGGATTTCCTTCGGCGTCGAGGTTCAGGTAACGGCGCGTGTCGATGTGCTTGTAGAGGTAGAGTTCGCCGGATCGGCCCATGAACATGAAGCACTCGCACAACTTTGGCCCGAGCATCAGTTCCAGCGGCGCCCAGTCCGACCTCATGGCCGCTCCTCCGCCTTGGCCTCGACAACCTTGGGAGCCTCCTCGAACATTTCGCCGAGAAGGTAGATGGTGGTCCCGGTGAGGGACATGACCATCACGTAATCGAAGATTCTGAAGTCAATTCCTGTTCGGCGTATGAGCACCTCCGACACAACTGCGGCATGCAGAAGCATTACAAAGGACGCCGCCCAGAGAGCGTGGCGAACGACGCGATGCGCAGCGAAGAACAACGATCACGAGGCTAGCGCTTCGGCTGTCGGCTACTTGTATCAGTGCCGGATAGCTTTGCTAATCGGACTCCGTGCGATTCCAACCAATCCAAATCTGAGTGTTTCTGTCGAAAGGTTTGACGACGTGGCCTTCGATGCCACGGGCACTCCCGCTGAACTCATCCAGACAAAACATCACATCGGAAAAACAGGAAATCTGACAAACGCGAGCGCCGATCTATGGAAGACTCTGCTCATTTGGTCCAAAGCAACAAAGGCAGACAGCGAGGTACCATTTCGGACACGGTTTCTCCTGATGACGACCGGGGCGGCGCCCATTGGGTCTGCTGCACATTGCCTGCGCGCCAAGGACGGTGAGCGGAACGAAGAGGAAGCGGACAAAATCCTGATGAAAACCGCGACGACTTCGACAAGCCTAGAAAACGCAGAGGCTTACAAACTGTACGCCGCGCTGTCATCTCCAGTCCGTATCAGCCTCCTGAAAGCAATCACGGTTCTCGATAGTGCTCCAGACATTGTAGACGTGGTGGATGAGTTGGAGCAGGAGTTGTACTACGCGGCTCCAAAAGGCCAAGTCGCCCATCTCGTCGAACGTCTTCAAGGATGGTGGTTCGCAGCCGTCATCAAGGCCATGTTGAACAAAAACCTCCATCCCGGTCCTAGCCATCGACCAGAGAGTGGATGAGCTTCGAGAAGAGTTCAAAAGGACGGCGCTTCCAGTAGACCTCAAGAACGCGACTCCTCCGCAAGAGATCATCGCGGAAATGGATAGCCGGCCATTCGTGAAGCAACTTAGGCGCATTGAGATTGGAAGCGCACGGATAGAATACGCGATCCGTGATTTCTATCGCGCTTCAGAGCAACGCTCTCGCTGGTTACGTCAGGACCTTCTTGTAGACGGCGAATTGGAGAAGTATGAACAGGAGCTGCGGGAAGCCTGGGAACCGCGGTTTGCAAGCATGACGGACTCCCTGCCGAATCCGTGCTCGCCCGAAAAGAAGGTAGAAGGCGGGCAGGAAGTCTTCAAATGGGTCGAGCAAGAGGCCAATTTTCCCCTGCGCACAGTCCGAGAACGCTTCCTTACACACGGAAGCTATCACATCCTATCCAATCGCAAAGTGGTTGGATGGCATCCAGATTTTTCAAATCCCGAAGCTAATGACGATCAGGGAAAGAAGAAATGAGAGCTTGGTCCACGAGGGTGATCGAAGAAGCTCACCTCTTCAATCCGGCCTTTAGCGCAACCCTACTTGCGGAGGCGATCGACGACTATTGCGACAAAGCGAAACACCCGCTCCCTTTCGCAGTGGCATTCCTCATTTTGCCGATTGTGCTGCATGAAGGAACGAGGAAGGCTCTACCAAAGTCGACTCTCACGGCCTTGTTGCCCTGGGTTCAGGATCATCGAGAGACCCTGGTCGGATTCCCGGAACGAGTACGGCAGTTGCAGGAAATCACTCGAGAAGCAGTGCTGTTTGGATTACAGCATGAGATTCTCGAACTCGAAAGCGGGGCGCTGCGGGTGGGTTCACTTCGCAAAACAGTTACATCGAATAGAACTCCGCTTTATACCGATGAAGTCAAGGAATGTGTAGAGCGGTCCGGGTTGCGCCACAGCCTTGGCACGCTGATGAACGAAAACGGAGAGAACGTAAAGACGATCCAGGAAACTCTCCGCCACGCAAACTTCAAAGTGACGATGGATGTGTACACGCAGGGCATCACCGCGATCAGACGTTCGGCTCACAGCCGAGTGGTGCGTCAGATCATGGGGACAGCGGAGGGCGAAGGCAATGAAGAGTAGCGGCGGCTTTCCACAAGTGGAAATCCTTATCGAACCTTTTCAAACCCACGTTTTTCCGGCCCGAATCTTGCAAGTTGTTTGTTTTGTTGGCGTCCCCGACGGGATTTGAACCCGTGTTATCGCCGTGAAAGGGACCCGAGTGACCGTAACTGATTGAATCTAAAGAGCACGATTGGCCTCGAAAAGTACGTTTTGGCTCCCTCGGGAACCGTTATCAAACCCTTAGAGCATTTTCATCATAGCTGTACCCAGTTGAAGGTCAGTCTGAACCAGGCTTTTGCGTTGTCTGCAGATATTTTCTGAAGAGCTTCTGTGATTGCTTGGTCGAGGGCTTGTTCAGTCCGAGC
>Ga0335072_10017678_pt1 | contig 10075 bp, 6 predicted proteins | sample Lox_Sample_21_FD_206725 | JGI IMG/M metagenome (GOLD analysis project Ga0335072, IMG submission 206725) | Soil microbial communities from Loxahatchee National Wildlife Refuge, Florida, United States - Lox_Sample_2.1 | ecosystem: Environmental > Terrestrial > Soil > Wetlands | place: USA: Florida...
ACAAGCGACTCCACCCGCCGGTCCAGGTTGCGGTGCATCAGGTCGGCACTGCCCATCCACACCTCGCCCGGCGAATCCTCGTCGCCGGTGCCGAACGCGTAAATCCGCGAGTGCTCGAGGAACCGGCCGACGACGCTGCGGACCCGGATTGTCTCGGACATGCCCGGCACACCCGGCTTGATTGCGCAGATCCCGCGGATCCACAAGTCGACCGGCACACCGGCCATCGACGCCCGGTACAGCGCGTCGATGATGGCCTCGTCGATGATCGCGTTGCACTTCATCTGGATCTTGGCTGGCTGCCCGGCGCGCTGCAGCCTTGCCTGCTCGTCGATCCGCTCGATCAGGCCGGTCCGGATGCCAGCCGGGGCCACGAGCAGCCGGCTGTAGTCAGTCTTCCGGCTATACCCGGTCAGGTGATTGAACAGGTCAGTGACGTCCTCGCCGACAGCCCTGTCGGCCGTGAGCAGACCGAAGTCCTCATACAGCCGCGCCGTCTTGGGGTGGTAATTACCAGTCCCGAGATGGCAGAACCGCCGGATTGAGCCGTCCGCCTCCTCCCGCACGACAAGCGCCAGCTTGCAGTGCGTCTTCAAGCCGAGCATGCCGTAGACGACGTGACAGCCGGCCTGCTCCAGCTTGCGCACCCAGCCGATGTTGGCCCGCTCGTCGCCGCGCGCCTTGATCTCGACAACGACCACGACCTGCTTGCCCGCTTCGGCCGCGTCGATCAGCGCGTCCACGATCTCGGAGTCCCCGCTGGTCCGGTAGAGCGTCTGCTTGATTGCCTGCACCCTCGGGTCGGCGGCCGCCGTCACCAGAAAGCGCTGCACGCTTGCGGTGAACGAATCGTAGGGGTGGTGCACGAGCACGTCGCGCTCGGTCAGCTGACCGAACACGCTGTCGCTGCCCAGCGCCGTCTCGGCCGGCACGAAGGTCGGATACTTCAGGTTCCTGAAGTCCAGGTCGGCGATCGCCGACAGGCCGGACAGGTCGAGCGGGCCCGGCAGCCGGTAGACCGCGCGGTCGTCAACGTCGAGCTCGGTCACCAGCCGGTCCAGCACTTCATCGGAGATGGTCTCCTCCACCTCCAGCCGGACAGCAGGCTCGAACCTGCGCCGCATGAGCTCGCGTTCCAGCGACTTCAGCAGGTCCTCGGTGACATCCTCGTCGATCTCCAGGTCAGTAATCCTGGTCACCCGGAAGGCATGGTGCTCGAGGATCTCCATGCCGACGAAGAGCTCGTCCAGGTGCGCCGCGATGACGTCTTCCAGGGGCACGAACCTGTTCGGCGCGGCCGTCAGGAAGCGCGGCAGCAGCGGCGGCACCTTCACCCTGGCGAACATCGTGGCGCCAGTCTTCGGGTCCGCGACCATCAGCGCCAGGCTCAGTGACTGCCCGGAGATGAACGGGAACGGGTGCGCCGGGTCGACCGCCAGCGGCGTGAGCACCGGGTAGATCCGCTCCTTGAACAGCTGCTCCAGCCGCGTCTGCTCGTCCGGAACGAGCTCCTTCCAGCGCAGGATCTCGATACCCTCGCTGGCTAGCTGCGGCTGCAGTTCCTCGCTGAAACCGCGCGCATGGCGGACCGACAGTTCCCTGGCCAGGTCCAGCGCGTTTTCCAGGATCTCGGCCGGAGACAGCCCGGAGGCGGTCTCGACGGGCAGCCCGGTCGCCATGCGCCTGATCCGCCCGGCGATCCGGACGCCGAAGAACTCGTCCATGCCGCTAGCGAAGATCGCCGAGAACCTGACGCGCTCCAGCAGCGGCACATTGGGGTCTTCGGTGAGCTCAAGGACGCGCTGGCTGAACCGCAGCCAGCTCTCCTCGCGGTCGAGGTACCGATTGGCGGGCAACCCGTTGGCCTGCATGACGGTGGCCCGCTGGAGTGCCTTACTCGCCCGCTCGGCTGCCTGCCGCTCGCGCGCCGCCACCCTGGACCTGGCCCGTGCGGCCGCCTGCTCGTGCTTCCTGGCCCGCTCCCGCGCAGCCTCCCGCTCGCGCTCGGCCGCCGCAGCGCGATCCGCCGGCGTCGTGCGACGAGAGGAGACCGAATCCATGTCCTTATTGTCCCCTCAGCAGCTGCCGCCCAAAAGAACTACAGTACCGCTTTCGCACGTCGCGGCCGTTTTTGCGTTCCGGATGAAACAGTTTTCTTCTGATACATCCCTTACATGGCGGGGGTGCGATCTTGCACCGACCCTGGTAAGCCGGAAGGATCAGACGAAGGCCAGCGACGATAAGAGCTCTCACGCCAGGAAGCGCGGCCTATTCACCAGTTGGAGCCTGCAATGCGGATCGGGACGTCGGTAACTGAGCCCAGCGGGCCGGAGGCCCTGACAAAGGTCACCGACCAGCTACGCGCCGCCGTGGACGACGGCTTCGGCTCGGCCTGGATGTCGAACATATTCGGCCTGGAGGCGCTGATCTCCCTCGCGGTGGCCGGCAGCGCCGTGCCGGGCATCGAACTCGGCACCGCCGTCATCCCGACCTATCCCCGCCACCCGGCGGTGCTCGCGCAGCAGGCGCTGACCGCTGATCTCGCACTCGGCGGCAGGCTCGCACTCGGCATCGGGCTGTCGCACCAGATCGTCATCCAGGACATGTACGGGTACGGCTTCGAGCGGCCGGCCAGGCACATGCGGGAGTACCTGGCGGTTCTCCAGCCGCTGCTAGCCGGGGAGAACGTCGCCTTCGAAGGCGAGACGGTACGGGCGCGCATCGGCCTGTCGGTGCCCCGTTCCGGGCGGAAGGTGCCGTTGCTCCTGGCCGCGCTGGCGCCGCAGATGCTGCGGCTGGCGGGCAGTATCGCCGACGGCACTGTGCTGTGGATGACCGGGCCGGCCACCGTGCGCGACTACATCGTCCCGTCGATCATGCAGGCCGCAGCGGACGCGGGCCGACCGAGCCCGCGAGTGGTCTGCATCCTGCCCGTCTGCGTCACTGACGACCCGACGCAGGCGCGCGCCAGCGCGGACAAGGCGTTTGCGATATACGGCCAGCTGCCGTCGTACCGGGCGATGCTAGACAAGGAAGGCGCGGCCGGGCCGGGCGACGTGGCGATCGTCGGCGCCGAGGATTCGGTGGCCGAGCAGATCGATGCGCTGGCCGCGGCAGGGGTGACCGATTTCGTGGCCGGAGAGTACGCGCGCGGTGATGACGGGCCACGCACCAGGGCGTTCCTGCGAAAGCTTGCTGTGAAGCACAACCGATGACCCAGCGCACCCGACAGCACCGGCCAACTGACCACCCGCCGCGCCGGTAGGCCAGCGAAGTGGCTTAGCGAACCCTGAACTCGTCCGCGCGTGCTGTTAGCGCGGCGAGCAGGCCCGGCACCACCAGTTCCTCGGCAATGCCGCGGCCGGCCAGTCGCATCGCTTCGGCCAGCCCCGGATCCCACGGGCTGGGCTGCGGCTGGCCCTTGAGGGGAATAGCGCCGCCCGGCACCCCGCCGCTCAGCACGGCCTCGTAATCGCCGGCCGCCATCAGCCACGGCCGCGCCTGCCACCGCCGGATCGCGATAGCCGTGCCACGCAGTCCCGGCCAGCTGAAATCGCCGTGCCAGTGCACTGTCGATCCGCTGCTGGCCGCCGCCTGCAGCAGGCGGGCGCACGCTACTGACGGCTCACCCTCCGTGCAGACCAGCGCCGGGCATCGCGGGCCGAGCTCATCAGCGGCCGCCCGGAGCAGTGCCGAGCTAGCGCAGACATAGATCTCCAGCGCCCACGGCAGCACCGGCGCTGCGGTGAGCTGGCGGAGCGTCAGCCGGAACGGCTCACCCGCATCAGCCGCCTCTGTCAGCCAGCGGCCGACGGGGTCACCGGCCGCGCGCACGTTCAGTACCAGCACCTGGCTGGCCAGATCGTCAGCGACAATCCCGGCAGCCGTCCACAGGGCCTGCTCGGCGTCACGGCTGGCCGGCGCCTCAACTCCCTCGCGTGCCGCGATTGCGCGTAGCACCAGTCCGGCCACCGGACCCTCGGCAAGCGCCCGCTCGTTCCCGGTCGCAGCGGCGGCGAGGGATGGCAGCGTGGCAACGCCGTCGTCGGACGGGTCGGGCAGCCGCTCAAGCACAGCCGTCGCCTGGCCGATGACGTCCGCGTGACCTTCCCGGATCAGCCGGGTGACAGAGCCGTCACGGCTGATGGAGGCTAGCCATTCGCGGTACCAGGGCAACTGCGATAGCCGGCTGGACCGGGCTTCGCTGAGCGCGTCGCCCCAGCGCTGCAGGTCGGCCGCACGCTCGGCGGCGAGGTTGCGCACCGGCCCGCCGAGTGCCTCGATCGCTGCGATCAGGTTCGGCGCCGCGGCGGCGCGCCAGAGCTGCTCGGCAACCTCAGGTAGCGGCACGCTCAGCGACGTGCCCCGGCCCAGGTTGTGGCCGAGCAGCCTGGCCGCCGCGCGTCGTTGCGCTTGAGACGCTCCCACCAGCGTCACGGTGCCGTCGATGGGCTCGCCGCGTTCCAGCCGGGACCGGATGCGGGAAACGAGCCAGGCAAGATCAGGCGTTCCCAGCATCCGGAGAAGTTTGGGATGGTCTACGGTCATCTGACGCGCTGGTACCGAGTTGCCCACTCCCGGAATGGTAACTAGCCCGCGTGCCTGCGGGGAAGGCTCAGGACACGCAGAACTCGTTCCCCTCCGGATCGGCCAGGGTGATCCACCGATGCGGGCCCTGCTGCCCCTCGTGCTGGAACGTGGCACCGCGCGCGATCAGCCGGTCAGCTTGCTCGCGAACGTTGTCGGCACCCACCCAGACGTCCAGGTGCCAGCGGTTCTTGCCCGTCTTTGGTTCGGGCACCTGCTGGAAGATGATGCGCTTGCGCTCGCCCGTCTCCGGCCCGTCGGGATGCCGGATCGCCGCGCCGGTCTTCCAGACCAGATGTCCGTTGTAGGTTGTCGTTTCTTCCTCGGTGGCGTAGCCCTCATCGATCATCCGGCGGATGAAATCCGGGTCGGACTTCTCGACCTCCCAGCCGAGTGTCTCGGCCCACCAGTCAGCGAGCTCATGAGGGCCCGCGCAATCGACCGCGACCTGGAACTCAAAGGCCATCTCGGTCTCCCTTCCAGTGGTACAGGTCGCGGCGCAGCGCGATCTCCGCACCGTGGTGAATAACCTCGGGGTTGACGTGCAGTACGAGCTCGGCCATCGGGGACTGCGCATACTCGCCGTCGTCGCCTTCCTCAGGCCCGACCTGCCAGCTGAGTCCTTCCGCTCCCAGGCTGCGCACGGCCGCGATCCAGGCGTCATAAACCTCATCCAGCTGCTTCAGCGCCTGCTCCGCGGTCGGCGCGTACTCCCAGGTTGACCAGTCGGCGGGCGGCCCGCCGAAATGCACGGCGACGCGCGCGGCGAACACGCCGACGATGATGTGCGCCAGCCGCCAGGCGATGGTGGTCACCGGCTCCGGGTCATTCGGTGGCATCGCGTAGTCCATGGTGAACTCACCAGAGCGCCAACCGAGATCGGAGCCGTGCTCTCGCCACGGCGGCTGAGAGTCCAGCAGTCCGGGACCGGCTGCCAGAAGTACTCGGCGTCCGTCAGGCCGGTTAGACGCGGCCGGAGCTGGTGCTGCTAGTGCCAGTCGAGCTGATCGATCAAGTCTGTATTCCAGTCAACTGCGGTCACGTGGTCGGTATCCGTGCCGTGAACGTAACTCTTATTGCGGTCGAGAACGGTCCTCAATTGCTGTCACACTGAAATTCGTGGTAGAAACCTCGGCCCGGCTGCTGCGCCTGCTGTCTGTGCTCCAGTCTCGGCCGGAATGGCCCGGCGCAGAGCTGGCCGCACGGCTTGGCATCACACCTCGGACGCTCCGGCGGGACATCGCCAAGCTGCGCAGCCTGGGTTACCCGGTGCACGCGGTGCCGGGGGTGGCTGGCGGCTACCGGCTCGGTGCAGGCGCCGCGCTGCCGCCGCTGCTGCTCGATGACGAGGAGGCAGTGGCAGTCGCGCTCAGCCTCCGGTCCGCTGCGTCGCACTCGGTGACCGGGGTGGGCGAGGCGTCCGTGCGCGCACTGGCAAAGCTCGAGCAGGTGTTGCCGGCTCGGCTGCGGGAGCAGGCCGCCGCGATCAGCCAGGCCACCGTCCCGCTCACTGGACCAGGCCCGGCCGTGAGCGCCGAGACGCTCATGGTGATCGCGCGCGCCTGCCGCCGCCGCGAGGTCATCGAGTTCGGCTACCGCAGCCATGACGGCGTGCTGTCCACCCGGCGGGCTGAGCCGCACCGGCTGGTGCAGGCCGGTTACCGCTGGTACCTGGTCGCACGGGATCTTGGGCGAGCAGACTGGCGGAGCTTCAGGGCAGACCGGATTCGCGACCCGCAGCTGACCGGCGCGCGGTTCGCTCCGCAGGATCCGCCGGACGCCGCAGCGTTCGTGGCCCGGGCCGTCACGACCGCGCCGTACCGGTACCAGGCCAAGATCCTGGTGCACGCGCCTGCCGCCGCGGTGGCGGAGCAGATCCCGCCGAGCGCAGGTGTGCTTGATCCGGCAGGGCCGGCCAGTTGCCTACTCACCAGCGGCTCTGACTCACTGGACGCCATCGCGTTCCACCTCGTGATGATGGGCCTGCGCTTCACCGTGCTCGAGCCACCCGAGCTGATCGAGCATGTGCGCTTGCTAGCGGGCCGGCTCAGTGAGGCGGTTCAGCCCGGCGGCTAGCGCGTGCACGCCGGTCCCGTACGCGCTCCGCGGCGGGCGGCAACGGAATCCGGAGACGTCACGGCGTTCGGCCGCACGCCTGTAGCGGAGGGCGCCGGTTATGCCGCTTTTGCGACGTCGCGGCCGCGACTTTTCACGGCTCTGGTACGCTTCGGCGCACCTTTCATCACGATATGCCTGTACCGGAACCGTGAAATGTGGGCTGCGTCGACCTTGCGTCGCTCTCCAGGACCGGCCGGAGGCTGGTAAAGCCGCGGGCGCGGGTGGCGTGAGGTCGAGTCGGCCGTTTCGTGTGGTCGACTCGGGCCTGACGCCAGCCGGCTGCCGGACAGTAACAGGCCCTTCCTCGCGGTGATCCGCCCCGACTTCGCGGCCCGGCCAAGCTCGGCATAGTCGCGCTCGTTCTGATTCGCGTAGCTGGCGGCGAAGTCGGCAATCGCTTCGTCGAAGACCACAGAGGTGCCGAGGTATCCGGCCATCGCGAACCGGTCGCCGGTGCGGGCATGTGCCCGTGCCAGGGTCCAGCCGCAGCAGCCCGCGAACCGGCGCAGTCGGCCAGGCGACAGTCCGCCGAGGTCCGCCGACAACTTCCAGTCCCGCAGTTGCCGCACGTAGTAGTCGTGGCGCCGGCCATCGGTCCCCGCTGCGGCACGCACCCAGCCCAAAAAGATGTCCGGGGCGGCCTGGATGAATCGCTGCCCGACCACCACGCGCTGAGCCTGGTTGTCGTACTGGCTGGGCCCTGCGAACTCGCTGAGCACTGACGGCTCGGCTTCCTTCACCTGAAGGAAGAGCGGATCGGAGTCATTGCTGTCCAGCATCAGCACGATCCAGCACCTCATGCCGACGCTGCTGACGCCGACGACTTTCCTCGCCAGGCTGCCCAGCTCGTAGCTGGCCAGCAGGCCAGCGCTGTCCTCGCGCAGGGCGCGCCGGTAGGCCCCGAGCAAGTCGCCGATGGCCGGCTCGGACCACCCCGCGCCTTCCGCCGCGTCCTCGCCGGCCGTCAGATCACCAACCGGGACAATCAGCGGCGGGTCGGCGACGATCTGGCGGCGGCCGTCCACCACCGCAGTCAGCTTGTCGAGCGCCTGCAGGCTGTCCCTGGTACGCGCGGAGATCATGCCCTGGCCGACGGCCTTGCGCAGCTTGCCGTTCGCGGCGGACTTGAGCTCCTCGTGAATCTCGCCCAGATCAAGGCGTGCGTACCGGACGTCCAGTGGCGTCATGCGCGCGAACGCCAGCATGGCTTCCCGGTACCTGCTGACCGCTGTCAGCACGAGCTTCCGGCGCTGCCTGACATCGAAGCCGTTCTCCCGCCCGGCGACCTCGATGCTCGCCGCGAGCCGCTTGACATCCCACTCCCACGGACCGGGCAGCGTCTCGTCGAAGTCATTGATGTCGAAGACCAGCCGGCCCTCCGGGGCAGCAAAGACACCGAAGTTTCCCAGCTGCGCGTCTCCGCAGGCCTGGACGGTGAATCCGGTAACCGGCGTCGCGGCCAGGTCGCTGGCCATGGGCAGCGACGTGCCTCGGAAGTACGCGGACGGCGAGACCAGCATCCGGCCATAGCGGACCGGCACCAGATCCGGCAGCCGCGTCCGCGCCTGCATTTCCAGCAGCTCCACCGGATCGGGGCGGTCGAAAGCAAGCTCGAGCGCGGCGTGGCTCTCTCGGGGCACCAGACCTCTGGCCGCCTTGCCGAAGCTTGCTCGCTCGGCGGCAGTGGCCAGGCTGCCCGCCGACGGCCAGTCAGGCTGACTGTCGCGAGATCCGGCCGGACTCCTCGCGACGGCCAGCGTGGTCTTCACGGCGGACATCGGAGCCTTCCTTTACCCCCGGTAGTAGTGCAGAGTTGCTTACCCGAGGCGATCCGCCGGCCGACCACCCGCGCCGGGTGATTCAGCGATCAATCCATGATCACGTAAACAATCTGTCGCCGGCGACAGATTGTTTACGTGATCATGGTCTAGGGCGCCCTACGACAGCCCGCACGCCCTGTGGATCTCCGCTTTGCTTGCCAGCTTCACCCGCGCGCCGCGCCCGAGCCGGGCGGCTAGCTCCTTTTCCGCTGCCTCGATCATCAGCCAGTCGGCGTAACTTACGTGCCGGCGGCCGCGGCTAGCCAGCACGTGATGCAGCGGCGATCCGCCAGCAGCAGCAGCGTCCCCGGCGACCGCCGGCATCCGCAGCAGGCCAGCCCTGGGCAGCTGCACGTCGTCGGGACCCGGCCCGCCAGCCAGGTCGGCCAGCAGCGACCTGACGGTCTCCGCCGCGTCCGACTTGTTGGTGCCGATCACCCCGGTGGGGCCGCGCTTGAGCCAGCCCGCCACGTACTCACCCGGCAGCGGCTGACCGTCCGGCCCGAGAACGCGTCCGGCCTGGTGCGGAACGGTCGATGAGCGCTCATCGAACGGCACGCCGGCCAGCGGGATGCTCTGGTACCCCACTGAGCGCAGCACCATCTGCACGTCCAGCGTCTCGAGCTCGCCCGTGCCAATGAGCCTGCCCGAATCATCCAGTCTGGTGCGCTCGAGAGTCAGGCCTTCGACGTCGTTCCGCCCTTGGATCTCTGCCGGCCGGAGCCAGAACCGGACGGTCAGCCTGCGGCCGACGCCGGCCGGCGTCCTGCGTGCCCAGTCTGAGATCACCGTGTAGTTGCCACGGACATGCCGGTCTGCCTGGGCCAGGCGGGCGCTCTCGCCGGTCGGGTCGAAGGCGTCCAGGTCCGCCTCACCGTCGCCGACCACGATGTCGACCCCGTCCAGCTCACCCAGCTCACGCAGCTCCTTAGTGGTGAACTTAGCCTGCGCTGGGCCGCGCCGGCCGATCATGTGGACCTCGCGGACCTTGCTGGCGGCCAGGGCGTCGAGAACCGGCTGAGACACGTCGGTCTCCCGCAGTTCGGCCGGGTTACGGATCAGTATCCGGGCGACGTCCACTGCAACGTTCCCGACGCCGATCACCGCGACCGACTCGGCGTCCAGGCTGAACACGGCCGGATCGACGTCCGGGTGGCCGCAGTACCAGTTCACGAAGTCGGTGGCGGCGATGCTGCCAGGCAGGTCCTCGCCGGGAATGCCGAGGTGCCGGTCGCGCATCGCACCGGTGGCATAGACGACGGCGTCATAGCTCGCCAGCAGGTCCTCGCGGGTCACGTCGTCACCGAGGTGGACGCCGCCGACAAAGCTGACGCCGTCGTGTTCGAGGACGTTGCGCAAGTACTCGGCGATCGACTTGATCGACTTGTGGTCCGGTGCCACGCCGTAACGGACCAGCCCGTAAGGGGTAGGAAGCCGGTCGATCACGTCCACTCGGATGGGGCGCGGCGGGTCGAGGGCCGCGGCTTGCTTGATCAGCGCCTCGGCTGTGTACAGGCCGGCCGGGCCGGAGCCGACGACTGCTACCTGAA
>Ga0335072_10017679_pt1 | contig 10075 bp, 10 predicted proteins | sample Lox_Sample_21_FD_206725 | JGI IMG/M metagenome (GOLD analysis project Ga0335072, IMG submission 206725) | Soil microbial communities from Loxahatchee National Wildlife Refuge, Florida, United States - Lox_Sample_2.1 | ecosystem: Environmental > Terrestrial > Soil > Wetlands | place: USA...
GTCCGCTGGGCCGATATTCAAGGATTGTCCGCCTCGCGCAGGCGTTGTCTGGCGGCTTGGCAACAGTCGCGGCGGACCCGTGGTGATCCTCGACCTTCCGCCTTTCAGGCCGGACATATCCCGAGCGCTGCCCGATCGTAGCCGTGATGGCCCTCGGTAGACCACCTCATCGCGCACGGCCCTCTTTCCTACATCAATATGGAGCGTGTCCGATCAGTACACCGGAATCTAGCGTGGGCGAGGGATACTGGGGAAATGGGCGGGGATCGGGTTGATTTCTTCGTTAGTCATGCCGGCGCGGACCGAGCGTGGGCCGAATGGGTGGCCTGGCAGCTGATCGATGCCGGGTATTCGGTTGAGCTGGATGTGTGGGACTGGGCCGCGGGCCAGAACTTCGTGACCGCGATGAGTGATGCGCTGGCCCGGGCGGACCGGGTGGTGGCGCTGTTCTCGGCGGCGTATTTCGAGCGTGAGCGATACACCACTGAGGAATGGTCGGCTGCCGTAGTGCATGTGCCGGGAGCCGCGGAGCGGCGGCTGGTGCCGGTGCGGTTGGAGCCTGTTGCACCGGATAAAGTGCCTGCGCTGCTGCGGCCGCTCATTGCCCGCGACGTATTCGGGATTGATGAGCAGTCGGCGCGGCGGGTGCTGCTGGAGGCGACAGCGGGACCAGGACGGCCTGCCGTCAAGCCTGGGTTTCCGGGGCCTCTGAGCCGGGCAGGCGGCTCTGGCCCGCGGCGGCCGGGGAGCAGGCCGCGTGTATGGAATGTCCCAGCCCGCAACCCGGGGTTCACCGGGCGGGATGGGCTGCTGGTCGAGGTTCGGGAGGCGCTGCTGTCGGGGGACCGGGCGGTGGTGCAGGCGCTGCACGGGATGGGCGGGGTCGGCAAGACACAGCTCGCGACCGAGTACGCGCACCGGTTCGCCGGCGGCTACGACCTGGTGTGGTGGGTCAACGCCGAGACTGCGAGCCTGATCGGCGAGCAGTTGGCAGCGCTGGCCGCGGAGCTGGGCTGCGTGGAACCGGGCGTAGAGGTGGCGGCGGCGCGGGCTGCGGTACTGACCGAGCTGCGGGTCCGGGATCGGTGGTTGCTAGTGTTCGATAATGCCACCGGCCCGGAGGACGTGGCCGGTGCGTTGCCGTCCGGGGACGGGCATGTGCTAATTACCTCGCGGGCGCAAGACTGGGCTGAGGTCGCGGTGCCGGTGGAGGTCGACGTGCTGGCCCGGGCGGAATCGGTGGCGATCTTGTGCAACCGGGTGCCGGGGCTGAGTGAGGCCGACGCCGACCGGGTGGGGCAGGCGCTGGGGGACCTGCCGCTGGCCCTAGCCCAGGCGGCAGGTTACATGGCGGGAACCGGCACCCCTGCCGAGGAGTATCTAGATCTGCTGGGGGCCCGGGCGTCCCAGGTGCTGGACCAGGGCCGGTCGGCGGCGTATCCGCGGTCGCTGGCGGCGGTGACCCGGCTGGCATTCGAGCGGCTGCGCGCCCTGGACCCGGCCGCCGCTGGCCTGGCCGCCATCTGCGCGTTCCTCGCACCGGAGCCGATCCCGGCGGACTGGTTTCCCCGCGCCGCCGCAGATCTTTCCCCGCCGTTGGCGGAGGTGGCCGCCGACCCGATGGCGTGGCGGCAGGTGATGGCCGAGGTTCGGGAGCAGGCGCTGGCCCGCCTGGACCAGCACGGGCTGGTGATGCACCGGCTCACCCAGGCGATCCTGCGCGGCTACATGCCACCGGACCAGGCCGGTGATACCCGGGATAAGGCAGCAGCGTTGCTGGCTGCCAACCATCCCGGCAACGAGGCGTTGCCGTCGACCTGGCCTGGGTGGGCGCGGCTGCTGCCCCACATGCTCGCCCTCGACCCCGAGACCAGCACAGCGGGCCTTAGCGACCTAACCTATGACGCCATCTGGTACTTGATCCGGCGCGGCGATTACCGCAACGCCCACGACCTGGCCAGTCGCCTGTACCAGCACCGCCTGAACCAACTCGGTCTCGATGATCTCAACACGCTGAATGCGGGGGATACGTTGACCGCGGTTTTGGTCGCACTGGGAGAGCCTCGGGCGGCCCGTGAGCTGGGCGAAGATCTCCTGGCCCGGACCCGCCGAGTTCTCGGTGACGACCACCCTAACACCCTACGCTCGGCGGGTAACGTCGCCAGCACTCTGCGGGGACTAGGTGAATATCAGGCGGCCCGTGAGCTGGATGAGGACATCCTGACTCGCTTCCGCCGGATCCTCGGCGAGGACCACCCCGACACGCTGACCTCGGCGAGTAACCTAGCCATCAACCTGACGGAGCTGGGTGAGATCCAGGCGGCCCGTGAGCTGGATGAGGACACCCTGACCCGCCGTCGCCGGATCCTCGGCGAGGACCACCCCGACACGCTGGCCTCGGCGAGTAACCTAGCCTACGACCTGAGGGATCTTGGCGAGGTCCTGGCGGCCCGTGAGCTGGATGAGGACACCCTGACCCGGTGCCGCCGCGTGCTCGGCGAGGACCACCCCACCACTCTGATCACGGCGCGCGGCCTCGCCGCCGACCTCAGGGCCCTGGGCGAGGTCGCTGATGAACCTCAGGGTGAATCCGGGTGATCTTAGGATTGTTCAATCCTCTGGTCCCAGCAAGGTTGACTTCAGCAATGCTCGCGACTGGTCAGTCCCACCCGCATTCCCCTGGACGGACACGCCGCCCTCAGGCGTGAAGCTCCCAGCGAAGGAAGATCCATCCGAAGCGTAGTGGCCGAGTGCGGCGCCGCAGCCTGCGGTTGGCGCGCTTTCTAGCAGGGCCGCATTTGGGCGATGGCGAGGCTCTTGTCGTCGTGCCGCTTAGCACGGGGCAGTTTCTGGCCGTCAGGGTCTTCGACGGCTTCCCGGGTCTCGCATCGCTGCAGGAGGTCGGCGAGGTCTTGCTCGCTCTACGCTGCGGAGAAGCTGAGTGTCGTGTAGGGGAAGTCGGCCTCGGTAATGCCGTCGGCATGGCCGGCCACTGGACCAGCTCGATCCGGTAGCCGTCGGGGTCGGTGATCCAGCTGGTCTGCGGCCCGTCGGTTCCGGCGGGCGGTACGGGCGGCATAACCAGAGCCTGATGCATAGGCTCGGCTAACTTCGCGCGTTGGCTGGCAGCGGGCGCCTTGTCTGGCAGCTGGGCCACGGCGTAGCCGGGCATAGCTCACACGGTCCGGCGGCGGCTCGAACGGCTATCACAGCACTTGCCGACTGGCTTTACTGTATAACTTCGGTATGGTTACTATACCAGAGGAGGCGATCGGTGGAGTTCGAGTTCGATCCAGCCAAGAGCGCCTCGAACCTGGAAAAACATGGCATCGACTTCACCGCCGTGCAGGCGCTCTGGGATGACGCTATGCGGGTGGAGATTCCTGCCCTCACGGTTGACGAACCCCGGTGGCTGGTGATCGGCCAGATTGCCGGGAGGCACTGGTCGGCAGTGGTGACCTATCGGGAACAGCGGGTACGGATCATCTCTGCCCGCCGGTCGCGAAAGGAGGAGACGGCGCTCTATGAGGGCTGAAGAGTTTGATCAGAAGTTCGATGACGGCGAGGACGTGACGGGCGATCTGGACCTTGCCGCGACCCGCCGTCCCGGACTCGAGCAGCGCCGCGTCAACGTCGATTTCCCGGCATGGATGATCGAATCGCTTGACCGGGAAGCCCGGCGGCTGGGCGTTACGCGCCAATCTATTATCAAGGTCTGGATCGCTGAGCGGCTTGAGCGCGCTGCCTGAGGTCAGTTGCAGCATGATATTTCCGGTAACGGCGCCGTATCGGGCCTTGTGGTTTTGTTGCGACATGGAACCGCTGTAGCCAGTTTGGCTTCGGCTGGTCATGGTTGAGGCATGCAGGATGAGCGGCGGGGATCTGGTGGCAGCGGTGAACGGGGCCTACGCGCAGGGGATGCCCCTGCGCCGGTTCCAGGTGCTTCAGGCCGCTGGTATCGAGGCAGTCCAGGCGGCCGTGTCCAGCCTGCTGACACCGTTCCGGGTGACACCGCTTTGGGGGAGGCCTGCGGCCGGGGCGGTGCTTGGCGACGTCTCCGCCGTCAGGCTCGGGCCGGTGTGCCTCATCTACGCGCGCAGCGCCGGCGCCGAGTTGAGCGTGCAGCTCACCCGGCAGGTGTCGTATTACGACGTCAACTTCGCGCTCGAGGGCGGCAACCATATCGAGGCTGGCGAGGAGCAGGTCTCGCTCTCCTCGCGGCGGGCCGGGATTATCTCGCCGCTCATGACGCCCACGATGCACCTGAGCGACGGGTACGGGCAGCTTCATGTCCGGATCGAGCGCGCGGCGCTGGAACGGCACCTTGAGCGGATGCTGGGCAGGCCCGTCACGGGCCCGGTCCGGTTCCGGATGGAGATGGACTTGACCGCTCCTGCCCTGGCCTCCTGGGCGGGGACGGTCCGGCTTCTGCTCAACGACCTTGACGAGCCCGCGGGCCTGACGGCGGCGGGTGCCGAGGTCAGCCCGTGGCCGGACTTCCTGATGACCGGGCTCCTGCTGGCACAGCCGCACAGCTACTCCGAATGGCTCGCGCGGGGACGGGCGGGCGCCTCACGGCCGCCGTCGGTCGAGCGGGTGGTCGATCTGGTGGAACGCGAGCCGGCGGGAGATCTGTCGCTGGGCCGGCTCGCCGGCGTCTCCGGGATGGGGCCGCGGGCGCTGCAGCGGAACTTCCGGCAGCACATGGGTGTCTCACCGCGGCAGTACGTGCAGTGGGTCCGGCTCCAGCGGGCGCACGACGACCTGGCCGCCGGCGCGGGCGGCACGGTCGCGGAGATTGCCTTCCGGTGGGGCTTCACCCACGTGCCGCGCTTCGCGGGCGCTTACCAGGACCGGTACGGCGTGACACCGTCGATGACGCTGCGTGCGGCGCGGTCCGGTGCAGGCGGCCGGCCGGTCTCGTGGTGAACGTCCGGGCACCGGCATAGTCCCAGCGGGAAGTCAGCGCTGCGGCCTGAGTGAAACTGCGGTCGCGAAGTGGATCACCGGGTCGCTTAGCGGATCGGCACGACGGCGCCGCCGGTTTAGCGTTGGTGACGGCGAAGGAGAAGCGGCGCGGAAGCCTCGCACTGGCCGTCCGTTTCCGCTCTCCTCATGCAGGTGCTTGCTTCGGAGGTTGGAGCCCATGGCCGCGCTCAGCGACGAGACCGGAACACTCAAGTTCGTGCACACCTACGGCGCCGGCCTGCACTCAGGTGATACGCGCCCCGATGTCCACAACCCGCGCTGGCAGCAGCGCCAGGTGGCGGACTTCGTGGAGTTCGCGGTGCTCGCCGAGGAGCTCGGCTTTGACGGGATCACCGTCACCGAGCACCACGCGCCGCTGATGACCTGCCCGTCCCCGCACCTGCTGCTCGCCGCCGCCGCGGTAAAGACCAGCCGGATCCGGCTTGGCACCGCGGTGACCGTGCTGCCGCTCTACAATCCGATCCGGGTCGCGGAGGAGGCCGGCACGCTCGACCTGCTCAGCGGCGGCCGGTTCGAGCTCGGCCTCGGCCGCGGTGTCCCGGGCGAGGCGCAGATCGCGTCCGGCCGGAACCTCAGCGACGACGACTTGCGCCGCGCCTGGGTTGAGGGCCTTGAGGTTGTGAACCTGGCGCTCACCGAGCGGGATTTCACCTTCAACGGGGAGTTTTTCCCGGTCGAGCGGCCCACCACCATCGCAACCCGCCCGCTCCAGGAGCGGCTGCCCGTCTGGCTCGGCGCCTCCAGCCAGGCCACGATGCGGCTCGCCGCCGAGCGCGGCTGGAACGCGATGCGCAACTTCGGCAGCAACGCCGACCACCGGGACGCGCTCGAGGACTACATCAAGGTCTCCGCCGAGCATGGCTACGCCCGGTCGGGCGCGAACCTGATGCTGGAGCGCTTCGTGGCGACCGGCGAGACCGCCGAGCAGGCGGAGCGCAACCTCGACAACATGGCCCGGGCGTTCGGGACCTTCCTGAAGCTGTACATCGCCGGCGGCGGGCGGGTCATCCCCGAGACCGACGCCGAGTTCCACGTCGAGGGCATCACCGATCGCAAGAGCCGCCCGGTCATCGCCGTCTCCGGCACTCCCGACCAGGTCATCGGGGCACTGCGGCAGGTCATCGACGAGACCGGCGCGCGCCGCTTGCTGGTCGAGACCTTCACCCGTGACGAGGCTCGCCTCTTCGCCCGCGAGGTAATCCCGGCGCTCAAAGAACTAGACACGGCAACAAGGAGGCGGTCATGAGGCGCAGCACCGAGCGGATCTTGACAACGCACGGCGGGCGGCTCCCTGACCCGGCCACGATGGGCGCTTTCCAGCAGGCCCGGGAGTCCGGCGACGATAGCCGGGCCGCCGAGCTGCTTGGCGACGGCGTCCGGGAGATGGTGGGGGAGCAGAACGGGCGCGGCATCGACGTCATCGGCGACGGCGAGTTCTACAAGCCGTTCTTCCTGGACCCGCGCTACTACAGCAGCCGGTGGTCGGGGATCACCCAGGTCGAGGTCGGCCCGGGTGAGCCGGTGTGGTTCGGCGCGCGCTCACCGGAGACGCTGGACCCGCGGTTCAGCCGCTTCTTCGAGTTCATCGAGCACAGCGGCGGCATGTTCCCGGACGCGGGAGTGCGGCGGACGTGGCCGGCTTCTCATCGGCTGCGTGTCTCAGGTCCGCTCGAGTACCAGGGCAACGACCTGATCCGGGCGGAGCTCGCGCTCGTTCAGCAGGCGCTGCACAGCGCGGGCGTGGACCACACCGAGACCTTTTACCCGCAGCTGTCCCCGGGCTGGCTCGGGCATTTCCTGTTCAACGAGCACTACGCGAGTGCCGAGGAGTACTGGTACGCGCTCGCCGAGGCCTGGCGGGGCGAGTACGAGGCGGTCGCGGAAGCCGGGTTCATCCTTCAGCTGGACGACCCGGCCCTGGCCGACAAGTACTACATGTTCAACCCGCCGCTCAGCGTGGCGGACTACCGCAAGGACGCCGCCCTGCGCGTGGAAGCCACCAACCACGCGCTGCGGAACATCCCTGAGGACAGGATCAGGTACCACGTCTGCTGGGGCAGCTGGCACTTCCCGCACACCACCGACATCCCGCTCGAGCACATCGCCGACCTGCTGCTGAAGGTAAAGGCGCAGGCGTACCTGATCGAGGCCAGCAACGTCAGGCACGAGGCCGACTACCGGGTCTGGAAGGACGTGAAGCTGCCGGAGGGGAAGATCCTGATTCCCGGCGCGGTGGGTCACGCCACCAGCAACCTGGTCGAGTCGCCGGAGCTGGTGGCCGACCGGCTCGTGCGGTACGCGGGCATCGTCGGCCGCGAGAACGTGATCGCCGGCACTGACTGCGGGCTGGGCGGCCGGTGTCACGACGACGTGGCGTGGGCGAAGCTGCAGGCGCTGGCCGAGGGCGCGGCGCTCGCGTCGAAGCGGCTGTGGGGCTAGGAAGACCCGAAAAGTGCGCCCGGCAGGATTCGAACCCGCGACCCGCTGCTTAGAAGGCAGCTGCTCTATCCACCTGAGCTACGGGCGCCCGGTGACCATTGTGCATGGCAAAGATCACGCAAAGGCCACACGCAGGTCGCATTGTGTTGCGACGCGTGTCACTGACCGTAACGGAACGCGACGGCGTCCGTGAAAAAGTTCCACCCCATCATACCGAAACGATCCCGGCTTCCTCGCGGACCGCACCGCAGACGGCACCGCAGACCGCGCCGCGGGCCCGCGACCGCGTCAGCCCGAGCCGGGCAGTCCCCTAGCGATAGGGTTTCTGGTATGCCCGACACGGTGCTGTACACCGCCGAGGCGGTGTCGACAGGCGACGGCCGAAACGGCCATGTGACCTCCTCAGACCAGCGGATCGACCTGGATCTGGCGGTGCCAGCGGAGATGGGCGGCACCGGCGCGGGAAGCAACCCCGAGCAGCTGTTCGCGGCGGGCTACGCCGCCTGCTTTCACAGCGCGCTGCGGCTGGTCGCGGGCCGCCAGCACACGCCGCTCGGCGATTCGACGGTTACCGCGCAGGTGGGCATCGGGCCGGAGGGCGACGCGTACGGGCTGGTGGTCACCCTCGTCATCCACGTTCCTGGCCTGGAGCGGGAGAAGGTGCGCGAGTTCGCCGACGAGGCGCACCAGGTCTGCCCTTACTCCCGGGCGACCCGCGGCAACATCAGCGTGGAGTTGCGGGTCCTGTAACGCAGCTCACGTATCGCCTACCTCTTCCTGGGTAGCAAGGCGTCCGCAAGGAGGAGGTGCCCATGATTGATGGCGGTCAGGGACTGGTCCAGTTCGCCGAGCTCGGCCTGGCGTTCGGGCTGTCCGCCCTGGTCGGCATGGAACGCGAGCTCAAGCAGAAGGCAGCGGGCCTTCGCACGCACACCCTCGTCGGCCTCGGCGCGGCGCTCATCATGCTGGTCAGCAAGTACGGGTTCGAAGACGTGACGCTAAGGGGCCTGATCGTCCTCGACCCGTCCCGGGTCGCCGCGCAGATCGTGTCGGGCATCGGCTTCCTCGGCGCGGGCCTGATCATCGTGCGCCGGGACGCCATTCACGGCCTGACCACGGCGGCGACGGTCTGGCTGACCGCGGGCATCGGCATGGCCTGCGGCGCCGGCCTGGCGGGCCTGGCGGCGGCGGTGACCGCGCTCTACTTCATCGCGCTGTACGGCTTCCCCGCGATCATCCGCCACCTGCCGCGGATCGGCAAAGGCCCGGCGACGCTGCGGCTGAGCTACCAGGACGGGCACGGCGTGCTGCGCCGGATTCTCGAGGTCTGCACCGGGGAAGGGTTCAGCGTCGCTGAGGTGACGGTCGACCCCGAGGAGCGCGGCCCGCATCCTGGCGTGGTCGACGTCGTGCTCACCGTCTACGGCCGCCCGCCCGCGGCGCTGCTCGCGGCGAACCTGGAAGACATGGACGGGGTGCTCTCGGTCAGCTCCGATGACCCGAACTTCGGTGAAGATTAAAACCATTATCCAGAACGTACGCCGCCGACTCCGCACCTCCGCTTCAACCCAGAGGGGGGCGGGCACCGTACCGGGTATGACCGACATTGACCTGGACGCGATAGCCGCGAAGCGCGCCCGCCTGGCGGCCGAGTACATCACCGCCGGCCGGCCGCCGACGTCGGCGCGCGGTATCCACCACACCGCGCTGATGTGCTCCGACGTCGAGCAGACGATCCGGTTCTACCAGGGCATCCTGGAGTTCCCGCTCACCGACCTCTTCGGGAACCGCGACTACCAGGGGTCCACCCACTTCTTCTTCGACGTCGGCAATGGGAACCTGCTGGCGTTCTTCGACTTCCCCGGCCTCGGCCTCGGCCCGTACCAGGAGGTCCTCGGCGGCATCAACCACATCGCCATCTCCGTCACGAAAGAGAAGTGGGACTACCTGCGCGGCAAGCTCGACGCCGAAGGCGTGGCCTACCAGGAGGCGAGCGGCACGTCGCTGTACTTCCGCGACCCGGACGGCGTCCGGCTCGAGCTGCTCGCCGACCCGCTCGGCGAGATGTACGGCACGAAGGTCCTGTAACCGGCCGCGCCGGGCAAGCGGAGGCCGGCGCGGCCGGAAGTCAGGCCGTCACTTCGCGATCGTGATCGTGAACCGCGCGCTGAGGCTCTCCCGCACCGGCGTGCCTGAGCCGGTCACGGTGACGGTGAACTTCGCCGTGCCCGCCCGCTTCGGCTTGCCGCTGATCACGCCGGTGGCCTTGTTGAGCCGCAGGCCCTGGGGAAGAGACCCGGCGGTCACGGACCAGGTGTACGGCGTGGTGCCGCCGGTGGCGGACAGCGTCGCGGTGTAGGCGGTGCCGGCCGTCCCGGCGGGCAGCGCCGTGGTCGCGAGCGTCATGCCCGCCGGCGCGGGCGGCGCGAGCGTGGTGAACGTCTGCTGCGGGCCGTCGATGGTCACTCCGCCGGCCGTGGTGTCCAGCCGGTCGCCTCGAGGCCGTTCAGGGTCCAGCTGACGGCGGGAAAGATGACGGGGTCGAATGGAACCGCGAAGACCTTCGGGTAGGCGCCGACGTCGAAGGTGGTCGGCTGTCCCTGGTCCTCTATGCCAGGGGATATGGCGTTGTCGTCACCGATGTCGA
>Ga0335072_10017680_pt1 | contig 10075 bp, 7 predicted proteins | sample Lox_Sample_21_FD_206725 | JGI IMG/M metagenome (GOLD analysis project Ga0335072, IMG submission 206725) | Soil microbial communities from Loxahatchee National Wildlife Refuge, Florida, United States - Lox_Sample_2.1 | ecosystem: Environmental > Terrestrial > Soil > Wetlands | place: USA: Florida...
TGGCGCAGGCGGTCCAGGACCTGTTCCCGCAGGCCAAGCTCGGCATCGGGCCGCCGATCGAGAACGGCTTCTATTACGACTTCGACGTGCCAGCGGCATTTACCCCGGACGACCTGAAGTCGATCGAGCAGAAAATGCGCCAGATCGTCAAGGACGGCCAGCGCTTCAGCCGCCGCGTCGTCACCGACGACGAAGCACGCGCCGAGCTGGCGAGCGAGCCCTACAAGCTCGAGCTGATCGGCATCAAGGGCAGCGTCGGGGCCGCGCCAGGGGAGGTCGCGCACGGCGATGCGGGCGAGGCCGTCGAGGTGGGCGGGGCTGAGCTCACCATCTACGACAACCTGGACGCCAAGACTGGCGCGGAGCGCTGGAAGGACCTGTGCCGCGGCCCGCACCTGCCGACGACCAGGAACATCCCGGCCTTCAAGCTGATGCGCACCGGCGGTGCCTACTGGCGCGGCAGCGAGCAGAACCCGCAACTTCAGCGGATCTACGGCACCGCCTGGCCGTCGCGCGAAGCTCAGGACGACTACCTCCGGCTGCTCGAGGAAGCCGAGAAGCGCGATCACCGCAAGCTCGGCGCGGAGCTCGACCTGTTCAGCTTCCCGACCGAGATCGGCAGCGGGCTGCCCGTCTTCCACCCGAAGGGCGGCATCGTCCGCAAGGCACTTGAGGACTATTCGCGCCAGCGGCACGAGCAGGCCGGCTACCAGTTCGTCTACACCCCGCACATCACCAAGTCGGAGCTGTTCGAGACTTCTGGCCACCTGCAGTGGTACGCCGACGGCATGTACCCGCCCATGGAGCTCGAGGGCGCGAAGTACTACCCGAAGCCGATGAACTGCCCGATGCACATCCTGATCTACGCATCGCGCGGCCGGTCCTACCGCGAGCTGCCGGTGCGGCTGTTCGAGTTCGGCACCGTGTACCGGTTCGAGAAGTCCGGCGTGGTGCACGGCCTCACCAGGGCCCGCGGCTTCACTCAGGATGACTCGCACATCTTCTGCACCCCGGATCAGCTCCAGGGTGAACTGGCCAGCCTGCTCGACTTCGTCGTCGGCCTGCTGCGCGACTACGGCCTGACCGAGTTCGAGGCTGAGCTGTCCACCCGGCCGGACAAGTTCGTCGGCGAGATCTCGGAGTGGGAAGAGGCCGAGGCCGCGCTCAAGTACGCGCTGGACAAGTCCGGCCTGCCGTACGTGATCGCCGAGGGCGAGGGCGCGTTCTACGCGCCCAAGATCGACGTCCACGTCAAGGACGCGATCGGCCGCCGCTGGCAGCTGTCGACGCTGCAGGTGGACTTCCAGGAGCCGGGCCGGTTCGGCATCGAGTACCAGGCTGCGGACGGCAGCAGGCAACGGCCGTACATGATCCACCGGGCATTGTTCGGCTCAATCGAACGGTTCTTCGGCATCCTCACCGAGCACTATGCGGGGGCGTTCCCGCCCTGGCTCGCCCCGGTTCAGGTGGTCGGCATCCCGATCTCCGACGCGCACGTGGACTACCTGCAGAACGTCGCGACCCGGCTGCGCGAGCACGGCATCCGGGTCGAAGTCGACACCAGCGACGACCGGATGCAGAAGAAGATCCGTACCGCGCAACGGCAGAAGGTGCCTTACATGCTGCTGGCCGGGGATGACGACGTGGCCGCCGGGGCAGTGTCGTTCCGGTACCGCAGCGGCGAGCAGAAGAACGGCGTTCCCGTCGTCGATGCCATTGCCGAGATCACCGGAGCAGTGGCCAGCCGGATCCAGGTCTGACGCCTGTGCCCGACCGCGTGCCAGGGCCGGAGGAACTCGACCCCGGCTACGAAGAAGTCCCCGCCAGGCGCGATGCCGCTCTGGACGAGCCGGACGAGATCGCGCCCGACGGGCTGCAGCGGCTGTGGATGCCGCACCGGCTGGCCTACATCAAGGGCGAGGGCAAGCCGGCCGGCGCCAGTGAGGTCGAGTGCCCGTTCTGCGAGATACCGAAGATGAGCGACGCGGACGGGCTGATCGTGGCGCGTGGCACCGAGGTGTACGCGGTGCTGAATCTCTACCCCTACAACAGCGGGCACCTGATGGTCGTGCCGTACCGGCATGTGGCCGACTACACCGACCTCACCGAGGCGGAGACTGCTGAACTCGCGGACTTCACCAAGCGGTCCATGACGGCGCTGCGGGACGCCTCCCAGGCGCAGGGCTTCAACATCGGGATGAACATGGGCAGCGTGGCCGGGGCCGGCATCGCCGCGCATTTGCACCAGCACGTCGTGCCGCGCTGGGGCGGCGACGCCAACTTCATGCCCGTCGTCGGCCGCACCAAAGTCCTGCCGCAACTACTGGCCGACACCCGGGTTGTCCTCGCCGGCGCCTGGCCTACTGCTTAACCGCACTTCCGCGGGAACGTGCTGGCGCGGCGCCGCGGCCGACGTCAGGCTCGAGTCGACCACACGAAACGGCCGGCTCGACCTCGCGCCACCCGCGCCCACTGGTGGTGGGAGCCGGTTATGCCGCTTTCGCGCCTCCGCCACTCCACGTATCACGGTTGCGGTACAGCCAACATCGGGATGAAGCAGGCATATAGGTGTACCGCAACCGTGAAATGTCGGAGCGGCCATAGCAACCGCGACCGCTTTGCCCGCTATGGGCGGTTGCCGGTTGCGCGGCTTTCGGGCGCTGTGGCCAACCGGGCGGGCAGCGCGGGCCCGAGTCAGCCGTTTCGTGTGGCTGACTCGGCGTCCGTGCCTGCCCGGCCCGTAACCGCGTCCGTGCCTGCCCGGCCGGCCGGCGCTATGCCTTCTCGGCGGCTGCCATCTTCTCCGCGAGGTGCGACGGCAGCGGCTCGTATCTCAGGTAACTGCGCGTGAACGAGCCAGTGCCGTGCGACATCGAGCGCAGGTCGATCGCGTACCTGGTCACCTCGAGTTCCGGGATCTCAGCCTTGACCAGGGTGCGGCCGCCAGCCACGGACTCGGTGCCGAGGACGCGACCGCGCCGGGACGACAGGTCGGACATGACCGCGCCCACGTACTCGTCCGCCACCAGCACGGATACCTCGTCGACGGGCTCGAGCAACTGGACGTGTGCCTTGGCGGCGGCGTCCTTCAGCGCAGCGCGGCCTGCTTTCTGGAACGCCATGTCCGAGGAGTCGACCGAGTGCGCCTTGCCGTCGTACAGGGTGACCTTGACATCGACCATCGGGTAACCGGTCAGCACGCCCTGCTCCATCTGGGTCCGGACGCCTTTTTCGACAGAGGGGATGAACTGGCGCGGAACCACGCCGCCGACGATCTTGTCGACGAACTCGAACCCCTTGCCGGAACTGAGCGGCTCGATCTCGACGCTGCAGATCCCGTACTCGCCGTGACCGCCCGACTGCTTGACGTTGCGGCCCAGCCCCTGAGCCTTGCCAGCGACCGTCTCGCGCAGCGGCACCCGCAGTTCCACCTGCTCGACCGCCACGCCGTACCGGGTGGACAACCGGTCGAGCGCCAGGTCGCAGTGGGCCTCGCCCATGCACCACAGCACAAGCTGGTGAGTCTCGGCGTTGTTCTCCAGCCGCAGTGTCGGATCTTCCGCCACCAGCCTGGCCAGAGCCTGGGACATCTTGTCCTCGTCGGCCTTCGACTTGGCCTGTATGGCCACCGGCAGCAGCGGCTCGGGCATCATCCACGGCTCCATCAGCAGCGGATGTTCCTTGTCGGAGAGCGTGTCGCCGGTCTCGGCAGTGGCCAGCTTGGCCACCGCGCAGATGTCGCCCGCCGGGCAACTGGGGACCGGGCGCTGCTGCTTGCCGAGCGGTGAGGTGATGGCTCCTACTCGCTCGTCCTGGTCGTGATCAGCGTGCCCGGCGGCCTCGCGGCCATGGCCGGACACGTGCACCACGGCGTCCGGCCGCAGCGTGCCGGAGAAAACCCGGACCAGGCTCACCCGGCCGACGTACGGATCGGACGTCGTCTTGACGACTTCGGCCAGCAGCGGCCCGTCCGGGTCGGACTTCAGCCCGCTGACCGGCTTGCCGTCTGCCGTGGTCACGGCCGGCATCGGGTGCTCAGCCGGGGACGGGAACGCCTGAGTTATGACCTCGAGCAGCTCATCCATGCCAATGTGGTGCGGCGCCGAGGAGGCGAGCACCGGGTAGAAGCTGCCGCGCGCCACCGCCTTCTCCAGGTCCTCGATGAGGCCCTTGACATCGAGCTCGGCGCCGGAGAGGTAGGAGTCCATCAGGGACTCGTCTTCGCTCTCCTGGATGATCGACTCGATCAGCGAGCCGCGCGCTTCCTCGACCCGTTCGGCCTGCGCGCCGGGGATGTCGGCATCGGACCGCGTGCCGCCTGAGTAGTCGTAGAACCGCTCGGACAGCAGCCCGATGAGGCCCTGCACGTTGCCCTGGCCATCGGAGACCGGCAGGTAGAGCGGTGCTACCGAGTCACCGAACGCCTCCCGGCAGGCGGCCAGCGCCTCGTCGAAGTCGCCGCGCTGGTGGTCGATCTTGGTGATGACCACGGCTCGTGGCGTGCCCACCGCGGCGCACTCATCCCAGAGCATCTGGGTGAGGCCGTCGACGCCATCGGCGGCCGAGACAGTGAACAGCGCCGCGTCCGCGGCGCGCAACCCGGCCCGGAGATCGCCAGTGAAGTCGGCGTAGCCAGGCGTGTCCAGGAGGTTCACCTTGACGCCCTCGTGCACGAACGGCACGACCGTCAGGTTGACCGAGCGCCCCTGCCGGATCTCGACCTCGTCAAAGTCGCTGGTCGTAGAGCCGTCCTCTACCCGGCCCTCGCGCTGGATCGTGCCGGTCGAGACCAGGAGGGCCTCGGCTAGTGTCGTCTTTCCTGCTCCCGAGTGGCCGACCAGCACCACGTTGCGCACGCTTTCGGGCTGGCCGGCCGCTGATGTCCGGCCGGCGGCCCCTGCTGCGTGAGACTTCTCCGCCATCCGCATCGCCTCCTGAGCGCTGAGTTAGGTTCCTACCCTGTCCGCCCTTTACCTTTGTCCGGTTTGGTGTGGTCCCGGCAGAGACAGCGTCCCGTCCGGCAACTTCCTGTTGCCCTCCGGTCCACTGCCGCACGCCCAGCCTTTACCTGCTGGTCGGTGTTCACAAGACCTTGACTAGATTGATTAGCACGCACGGGTTCACCCGTCGCTTCGGGGTGGCCCCTTACGCTGGTGACAACTGTGGCAGCGCGGGTCCGTTTTTCCGGTTACCGAGCGGGCACCAGCGCGCCCGCGCCCGCCAGTAAGATCAAGCCGCCATGCTCAAAGTCCTGCGCCCTGTTATCGCCCGCGTGCTGACACCGGTTGGCCAGGTTCTCGCCAAGACACCGGTGACTCCGAACGCGCTCACCATCATTGGCACGATCGGCATGTCAGCCGGCGCGCTATGGCTGTTTCCCACTGGCCACCTGTTCGCCGGCGTGATGGTCTGCACTGGTTTCGTGCTGACCGACATGCTGGATGGCACGCTCGCCCGTATCAAGGGCACGACCGGCAAGTTCGGCGCGTTCCTCGACTCGACCATGGACCGCATCGCCGACGCGGCGGTGTTCGCGGGCCTGGCGGCCTGGTTCGTGCTCGGCGGGCACAGCAAGCTGCTGGCCGGAGTGTCGCTGTTCTGCCTGGTGTCCGGCGCGCTGGTGTCGTACGCGAAGGCGCGCGCCGAGAGCCTCGGCCTCCGCTGCGATGTCGGTTTCGCAGAACGGACCGAACGGTTGCTAATCGGCCTAGTTGCCACCGGGCTGTCAGGCCTTGGCGTACCGTATGTCCTCTCCATCGGGCTCTGGCTGCTGGCCGCGGTGAGCGCGTTCACGTTCGGTCAGCGGGTCCTGGCGGCGCACCGGTCAGCGGCTGAGATCGCTTCCGCCGGGAACCAGCCGGATTCCGACGCAATAGTTGCGGCTGCCGGTGACCACCGGGAATCCGGGCCGAGAGGATTAGGGACATGCCTGGACTGAAGGAACGGTTGATAACGACCGGCTACAGCCTGGGCTGGAGTGTCGTCTGCAAGCTGCCAGAGTCCTGGTCCCGGCGAGCCTTCGAATTCTTCGGGGACCTGGCCTGGCGGCGGGAAGGACCGCTGGTTCGCCAGCTTGAGGCGAACCTGGTCCGGGTGCTCGGCCCAGATGTCGACGGGAAGACGCTGCGCGCCGTCTCCCGGCAGAGCATGCGCTCGTACGCCAGGTACTGGCTGGAGGTGTTCCGGCTACCAGTCATGCCCATCGAGCGGCTCGTCGACGGCATGCGCGCGGAAGGCCCGTTCGACGAGGCCTTCGGGTACCTGGCCGAGGGCCGCGGCGTCGTGTTCGCGCTACCGCACACCGGGAACTGGGATCAGGCCGGCGCTTACATCATGGCCAAAGGGGCAGGCTCCATCACGGCCGTGGTGGAGCGCCTCAGGCCCGAGTCGGTGTACGAGAAGTTCGTCTCCTTCCGCGAGGGCCTCGGCATGGAAGTGCTGCCCGCGAGCGGCGGGGCCAGGCCGTTCGGCATCCTGGCGCAGCGGCTGCGGGCCGGCCGGGTCGTCGTGCTGGTCGCGGACCGCGACGTCACCGGCACCGGCATCGAGGTTGATTTCTTTGGCGAGAAGTGCATGATGCAGCCGGGGTCGGCAGCACTGGCGGTGCAGACCGGCGCGGCCCTGATGCCGGTCGTCCTGTGGTTCGACGGTGACGGCTGGGGCGTGCGCATCGGTTCGGCGATACCCGTCCCGGAGCTGCCGTCGCGCAAGGAGTGCGTCGCGGTGATGATGCAGGACGTCGCCAGGTTCTTCGAGGACGGGATACGCGAGCATCCACAGGACTGGCACATGCTGCAGCCAGTGTTCGTGTCCGATCTCGATCCGAAGCGGCAGGCTGCGGCCCGTGAGCGCGCAGCCAGGAACGGGCAGCTGGCCAGTCAGGACGTGCCATGAGGATCGGCCTGGTGTGCCCGTACACCTGGGAGGTGCCCGGCGGCGTGCGGGAGCACGTGAGTGGCCTGGCAGAGGCGCTCATGGACATGGGCCACGAGGTCTCGGTGATCGCGCCCGCTGACGACGACGCTGTCTTGCCGCCGTACGTGGTGCCGGCCGGGCGGGCCGTGCCGGTGCCGTACAACGGCTCGGTGGCCCGGCTCTCGTTCGGCTTCCTGTCGGCCAGCCGGGTCCGCCGCTGGCTGAAAGACGGCGACTTCGACGTCCTGCACGTGCACGAGCCGACCGCGCCGAGCCTGTCCCTGCTGGCCTGCTGGGTCGCCGACGGCCCGATCGTGGCGACGCTGCATGCCGCGATGCCGCGATCGCGCGCGCTGCACGCCGCCCAGCCGATCCTGGCATCGGCGCTGGAGAAGATCAGTGGCCGGATAGCGGTGGCTGAGGCCGCCAGGAACACCCTCGTTGAGCACCTCGGCGGCGATGCCGTGCTGATACCCAACGGCGTGCACGTCCGGCGCTACGAAAAGGCCGAGCCGCTGCCCGGCTTCCCCGGTACCGGCGGCACGCTCGGGTTTCTCGGCCGGATGGATGAGCCGCGCAAGGGCCTGGACATCCTGCTGGCCGCGTTCTCGATGATGGCGCCGGAGCGACCGGGCCTGCGCCTGCTGATCGCCGGTCGCGGGGACGCTGACGAGGTACTTGAGCAGGTTCCCGGCCCGCTCCAGGACCGGGTCGTCCTGCTCGGCCAGGTCAGCGACGCGGACCGGATCCGGATGCTGCACTCGGTTGACGTGTTCTGCGCGCCTAATACCGGCGGCGAGAGCTTCGGCTACGTCCTGGTCGAGGCGATGGCGTCCGGCGCCCCGATCGTCGCCAGCGATCTCGAAGCATTCCGCCAGGTGCTGCACGGTGGCGAGGCGGGCGAGCTATTCGAGACCGGGAACGCCGCTGCGCTCGCCGCAGCTGCCGGTCGGCTACTGGATGACCCGGCCCGCCGGGCGACGCTCGCCGCCGCTGCCTCCGTCGCGGTCCGCGAGTTCGACTGGTCCGTGGTCGCGCGCGACGTGGTCAGGGTTTACGAGGCGGTCGCGCCGGCCGCCGGCCGGGTGGCTGTCGCGCTATGACACCCCTGACCATCATCCTCGTCATCGTCGTGGTGGGCATGATGGGCGTCTACATCTCCTGGCGAGCGGGCCGCCTGGACCGGCTGCACGCACGGCTGGAAGCGGCGCGCTTCGCGCTGGATGCCGCCCTGGTGCGGCGCAGCTCGACAGCTCTCGAACTGGCGTCCTCTGGCCTGCTTGACCCGGCGACCAGCGTGCTGCTGGCCGAGGCAGCCCATGATGCCCGGTCCCCGCAGTCGGGCCGGGAGCTTGCCGAAAGCGACCTCACCAGGGCGCTGCGGGCGGTCTTCAGCCAGCCGGACTTCCGCGCGCTGCTGGCCGGCCGGGAGGGCGCTGAGGAGCTGCTCAGCGAACTGGAGGGCGCCTCGCATCAGGTGTTCCTCGCGCGCAAGTTCTACAACGACGCGGTGGCCGCGACGCAAGCTGCCAGGCAGCGCTGGCTGGCGCGAATATTCCGGCTGGCCGGCCGGGCGCCGTTTCCTGAGTTCTTCGAGATCGACGACTCCCTGGTGCCCGCCGGCGAGGCAGGCACGCGCGGCGCAGATCTGCCGCACCTGACCGGGTGATTGCGACCGACTGATTCTGACCCGCTGGCCATGAGCGGCTGACACGGCGGCCTGACCTGGTCGGGCGCCTGTGAAAGCGGCGCGCGAGCGCAAGAATTGCTATCGTTGTTTGTGGGCGACGATAGAAGCACTTCCCCGGGGCTTCCGGAAGTGCTACCAGCGCTGACCGGGTCCCCGGGCATGCCCGTGCCGGACCGGACGACTGTGCAGGCCGTCGGCTGCCAGTCGCGCGCCGCCTACGATGCATTCATCGTCAGCACCTGAAGCGAGGTTTGCCGTGTCCGTCCAGAACGCAACTGAAAGCTCCGAGCCGACTCGCGGCGACGCCGCGGCTGTGGTGGCTCCAGGCGGCCAGCCAGCCGCGCAGGCGGCTGCCCAGGCCCATCGAGGCACGAGCCTGGTCAAGCGGGGCATGGCAGACATGCTCAAGGGCGGCGTCATCATGGACGTCGTCACCGCGGAGCAGGCCAAGATCGCCGAGGACGCCGGCGCTGTCGCCGTGATGGCGCTGGAGCGTGTCCCGGCTGACATCCGGGCCCAGGGTGGTGTCGCGCGGATGAGCGACCCGGACATGATCGACGGCATCATCGCCGCTGTGTCCGTTCCGGTCATGGCCAAGTGCCGGATCGGCCATTTCGTCGAGGCGCAGGTACTGCAGGCCATCGGCGTCGACTACATCGACGAGTCAGAAGTGCTGACGCCCGCCGACGAGGCGCACCACGTCGACAAGTGGGACTTCACCGTTCCCTTCGTCTGCGGCGCGACCAACCTGGGTGAGGCGCTGCGCCGCATCACCGAGGGCGCCGCGATGATCAGGTCCAAGGGCGAGGCTGGCACCGGCAACGTGATCGAGGCCACCAGGCACATGCGCGCGATCAGGTCGCAGATCCGGAGGCTGTCCACGCTGTCGCCGGAGGAGCTGTACACCGCCGCCAAGGAGCTGCAGGCGCCCTACGAGCTCGTGGCTGAGGTCGCGGCAGCCGGGCATCTCCCGGTCGTGCTGTTCACCGCTGGCGGCATCGCCACTCCGGCCGACGCGGCCATGATGATGCAGCTCGGGGCCGACGGGGTGTTCGTGGGATCGGGCATCTTCAAGTCCGGCGACCCGGCGGCACGGGCGGCGGCGATCGTGAAGGCGACCACCTTCTACGACGACCCGGACGTGATCGCGAAGGTCTCCCGCGGCCTCGGCGAGCCGATGGTGGGCATCAACCTGGACACGCTTCCGCCGGAGCAGCGCTACGCCGGCCGTGGATGGTGACTGAGCTGACCGGGCCGGCAAGCGTGCCGAGTCGGCCGAACCTGACCGGGCGCAGCCGGCCGCCGGTAGGGGTGCTCGCGCTGCAGGGCGACGTCGCCGAGCACCTCCGCGCGCTGCGCGGGTCAGGCGCGGAGCCTGCCCCCGTGCGCCGGCCGGACGAACTGGACCGGGTCGACGGCTTGATCATCCCCGGCGGGGAGTCCACCACGATCTGGAAGCTGATCGACATT
>Ga0335072_10017682_pt1 | contig 10074 bp, 9 predicted proteins | sample Lox_Sample_21_FD_206725 | JGI IMG/M metagenome (GOLD analysis project Ga0335072, IMG submission 206725) | Soil microbial communities from Loxahatchee National Wildlife Refuge, Florida, United States - Lox_Sample_2.1 | ecosystem: Environmental > Terrestrial > Soil > Wetlands | place: USA: Florida...
TCGCCGTCGGGTAGAACCCGACGTTGATTGGTTTCCCGGGCCTGCCGGTCGCGATGGTGATCGGCGTCACGGTCGCTGGGTGAAAGCTGGCAACGTAGGCGGTTTTCCCGTCCGGCGTGATCGCGATTGCCTGCAGGCCCTCCCCGGCTCTGATCGGCCGGCCAGCTGCGTTGGTGGCCGTATCGATCGGCGTCACCGTCCCTGCCCGGCCGTTATCGCCAGCGGCGTAGACGACCGGCACCTGTGCCGCCGCTGGCGGAGCGGACCGGCCAAGCGCCCCCGTGATCGCAGGGACGGCGCCGGCGATCGCGGCCACGATCGCCACGCCCAAGGCGGCCTGCGCCCGGCGGCGATGGCGCAGCTTCCTGCCTGCACGCTCGGAGTCGGCGGCCAAAGGCCCTATCGGTGGTTCGTCGGTCAGGGCGTCGCGCAGCAGTTCGCGCAGCGTGGCCTCATCCATGCTGGGCACCCCTTAGCTCGTGCCATTCTTCGGGGCGGTGACCGGCCCGCGGGTGGTGATGTCGTCGGCGAGCAGCTCTCGCAGCTTGCTCAGGGCGCGGGCGCTCTGGCTCTTGACGTTGCCCGTCGAGCAGCCCAGCACGGCTGCCACTTGCTCCACGCTTAGGTCCGCCCAGTAGCGCAGCACCACTACCGCCCGGCTGCGCGGCGGCAGCAAGGCCAGCGCGCCGAGCACCACCATCCGGGTCTCCGGCGCGGGCGGCTCCACCGGGCGCTCGGGAAGCACGGCGGTCAGCACCTCGGCGGGGCGCTTTAGCCGCCTGTCGGCCAGATAAGTGTTCACCAGCGTCCGCGATGCGTATGCCTGCGCCGTGTCATGCCGCTGGATCCGGCGCCAGGCGACGAAGACCTTCGCCAGCGTCGACTGAACAAGATCTTCCGCTGAATGCCAGTCGCCGCACAGCAAGAAGGCCGTCCGCCGCAGCCGCGGCGCGGCCGCCTCCGCGAACTCGGCAAAACCCTCGGCAGATCTCACATCACCACCGCTCCGGCCAGCACCCAGCCCGGGACTGCATGTCAGCACCACGTGCCCGGCGTGCCCACACCCACACAGATGCGCCCGGCACCCGGCAGGTTGCATTAAGCCACCGACAAACCCCGAGAACAACCCTCGGGCCGCCGGAACCCTTTGCGGCCCGCATAGGGTCATGGGAGTGCGTTGTCGCTGGTCATGGACCCGAACTATCGCTGCAACGGCTCCATCGAGGGCGGCCCCGGTGGCGGCATCGCCACTGCGTGCGACAAGGTTGTGTAACGCAGATCGCGCGGCGGTGTCGGATCGGGGCAGGGGCGTTCGTGGCACGGGTGAGCACACGCCTGCGAGAGGCGTCCGGCACCACAGGAGAGTGATCCGCATGCAGTACCTGGTTTCCGTGATCGATGACGCGCCCAGCTCCGCCACCTCGGACGAGATGTCCGAGATCGACGCCTTCAACGAAGGGCTTCAGGCCAGCGGCCACTGGGTCTTCGCGGGCGGCCTCGGGACACCCAGCACGGCCACGGTTATCGACGGAAGGGGCGCTGAAGCGATCTTCACCGATGGTCCTTTCGTGGAGACGAAGGAGTGGCTCTCCGGCTTCTGGATCATCGAGGCTCCCGACCTCGACGTGGCGCTGAAGCTCGCCGCCGAGGGTTCGAAGGCCTGCAACCGCCGGGTGGAGGTGCGGCCGTTTCTGTGAGCCGGGTCGACGTCGGTGAGGCGATCACCCAGGCCCATCACGAGGAGTGGGCCCGGGTGGTCGCCAGCCTGACCAGGCAATTCGGCGATCTCGATATCGCCGAAGAGGCCGCCGCGGACGCCTTCGCGACCGCCGTCGAACGATGGCCGGCCGATGGCGTTCCGCCCAACCCGGGTGGCTGGCTGACCACTACCGCCCGCCGCAAGGCGCTCGACCGGATCCGGCGCGAGAACAAACGTGAGGACAAGCAGAAGCAGGCGCAGATGATGTACGACGATGACCCGCCCGGCTCCTTGGGTGCCGTCGATGACGAGCGGCTTCGGCTGATCTTCACCTGCTGCCACCCGGCGCTCGCCTCGGAGGCCCGCGTGGCGCTGACGCTTCGCCTGGTCGGCGGTCTGACCGTGCCGGAGATCGCCCGTGCCTTCCTGGTGCAGGAAGCCACCATGGGACAACGGATCACCCGCGCGAAGGCGAAGATCAAGGTGGCCCGTATCCCCTACCGGGTGCCGTCCGCGGCTGACCTGCCGGGACGAGTCTCTGGCGTGCTCGCGGTCCTGTATCTGGTCTTCAACGAGGGCTACCTGGCGACCGGCCCCGACACCGACCCTGTGCGTTACGACCTGACCGCCGAGGCCATCCGGCTCGCGCGACTGCTCCGTGCCCTGATGCCGGAGGACGGTGAGGTGACGGGGCTGCTGGCGCTGATGCTCCTCATCGAGGCGCGTCGCGCCGCGCGGGTCTCGGTGAACGGCGAGCTGGTCACCCTCGGCGAGCAGGACCGGGGGGCCTGGGACGCCGCGCTCGTCGCCGAGGGCCATCAGCTGGTAAGGGAGCGGCTGGCCACAGGCCAGGCGCCGGGCCGTTATCAGATCCACGCCGCGATCAACGCCGTGCACACCTCGGCCCGCGATGCTCGCGACACGGACTGGTCGCAGGTCGTGGCCCTCTACGATCAGCTCTTTCGTCTCGACCCGTCGCCGATCGTCGCCCTCAATCGAGCCGTTGCCATTGCGGAACTCGACGGCCCGGACGTCGCGCTGGCGATCATCGATCGTCTCCAGGATGAGCTGGCCGACTATCACGCCTACGTCGCGGCCCGGGCCGACTTCCTGCGCCGGCTGGGCCGCAGCGAGGAGTCGCGGGCGGCATACGACCGGGCCATCGCGCTGGCGGGCAACACCGCCGAGACGGCCTACCTGACACGCCGCCGCGACCAGCTGGGATAGTGCCCGTGCGGACATCGCGGCAGAGCGGTGCGGCGGGGCTGCTCGTAGCCGGCGGCAGCGGCGGTGATCTCCGCGAACGGGGCCACATGACGCCCGCCGGGGCCAAACGGCGGGGCTCCGGTAAGAATTTCCGCCGGCCGCCTGTCGGATCCGCGGCGAGGCGTTCGTAGAACACGTGAGAGGCGGCCGGAGGAGACCGCCGGGGCTAGGAGGAATGGGATGACGAGGTACCTGATCTCGTTCGATGACGGGTGGATGACCTTCCCCGAGGAAGATCTGCCCGACGTGGCCAAGGCCGCGCTCAACGTGGCCCAGGAGGCCGAGGACGCCGGTGTGTGGGTTTTCAGCGCCGGCCTGAACAGCCAGAAGGCGAGCGTCGTGGCCACCGACGGGACGGTCACCGACGGCCCGTACCCCGAGACCAAGGAGGTCATCGGCGGGTTCGCGGTCGTCGACGTGCCCTCACGCGAGGAGGCGCTGAAGTGGGCGGCCAAGATCGCTGTCGCCTGCCGGTGTGCGCAAGAGGTACGGGAGCTCCTGCCCGACCCGGCCGTCTGATCGACGGAGACCCGCCACGCCAGGGCAAGGTTCGCCCTGGCGTGGCGGTCAGGCCTCAAGCAGCCGGCTGGCGAGTGCGTCGGCGAGCTGCCGGCTGACGATGAGGACGTTGATGAGGTGCAGCGTCTCCAGGACAATCTCCGCCTTGTCCGGTTCGACGGCTACCACCACGACTCCCGGATCTGCGCTGAGCGCGCAGCCCTTGAAGTGGTCATACTGGGCGCCGAGCCAGCGCTCGTTCACCTTGGCGACCAGGTCCTTATCCGCGTTGCTTATCTCGTTCCTGGCAATCCACACGCCGCCGATGTTCCCGACGGCAAGCTTCAGGACATCTGGTCCTTCGGCATCTACCGTCTCCGTGTACCACGGGTCAGAGACACCGGCCAGATCTCGCCTGCTGGTATCGACGTTGCCGAGGCCGGTAAAGATCATGGCGACCTCAGAGATGAGCGGGGTGTCATCGGAGTCAGGAGCCCCGAAGATCTGCCGGTAGTTGTTTGAGTGGCCGATAAGCTTGCGCGCGATCTCACTGCCGTCCTCGTCATGGACAGACTTGGGAATCCGGGCCTGGACGCCTCGCAGGGACAGGGACGTCGAGCCAGGCCAGGCCAGCGAAAGCCGCCGGGCCGCGTCGCTCGGGGCGATCCCGTTGGGCTCGTGATTGGTCGGTTCGCCTGCGATCGGAATGAACCGCTTCGTCCGGTCGGATGCGGTGCCTTTGCTTTTCGGCATGTAATCGACGGTGGCCGCGATGGTCCTCCCCCATGCCACGCAGCACGTCTCGACTTCGTCGATGTAGCTGGCCACGAGCCCAGCCGCGCTCATGCCGAAGGAACGGACGGCGTCGGCGCGCATGCGCGGGTCGTCTCTTTCGATGCCCGGAGCGGCTACCACGTACAACTTCTTGAACGGCGAACCGCCTCCATGCTCCTTCTTGCTCAGCCGCTTGGAGCACGCCGACAGCGCTTCCTCAAGCTGCCCGTGCTGAGGGAAGAATGAGTTCACGACCTCCAAGTGGTCTTCTGGGGACAAATCCGGAGGAAACCGGATCACCTCCCGCAGGATCTTTTGCTCGCGTGCCTCCTTGAGGAGGCGGGACACCTGCACCTGCGTGAGGCCGACGCGGCTGGCGATCTGATCTTGGGTGAGGTCCGGATCGTGGGCCGAGTAGTACGCGGCCTTCAAGAGGTCAAGGGTGCGCTTCGAGGGCATGACGGGCACCTCCGGGACACCGGTCACGTGTTCGATAGCAAGACGTTACTGGGGGGTATACATGATCGCCACGGTTTCGGCACGGCCAGAATATTCGAAATGGTTAGATCTGTATACCCCACCGGCGGACGAATGAATGGAGCCGTAGCCGTGAACTGTATAATCAGATCCCAGATCAGCGAATATGCGTCCTATCTGCAACTGGATGGGCGGCACGGGCCCTGACCTGCGACATCGGCGTGGCAATTGACACAACGGCCTGACGCGCGACTTCGCAGCATGCATGCTGGCCGGCGCCTCGCACCAGCATCGGTACCGTCCCTAACTAGCCGCGCTACCGTGCTGTAACTCCTGGTCTGGCCGGACGCCCCTCCCTAGGACCCGGACGCCCCTCCCTAGGACGAGGCGCGATGAGATCGCCGTGCGCGCCGGGGAATGGCGCACCCCGGGACTCCGCGGTTGCCACGGCCGCATCGACCGTGCTCGCCCCGAGAGTGATATTCACCTGCGAGCCAGCGATCAGCGAGTTATTGATGAAGGACACCTCTTCGCTGAGCCGGTCGACGGTGTGCTGCTGCCGGCCCACTTCGCTCGTAAGCCGCTCGAATTTGAGGCTGCCGACTCCGATGGACTTGGCGTCGGGCATCAGCAGCAGGGCGACTAAGGTAAGCACGGGCAGATAAGCAACGGCACTTTGCGGCGGGCCGAACTGTGCCCAGTCGATGAGGACCGCAGCCAGCGCGGCGAGCCATCGGGCGAACTGAAACGGCGTTCCTTGCGAGGCACGCCAGACCTGCTCGTCAAACTGCTGGGTGGCCTGTATGGCTGCCGCACCCTTCCTGGCCCGGACTGACAAGCGAAGGCCGCCCGCCTCCTTGTCCGCAGTATTCACCGCCTCACGACTAGAGTTCGCAGGCATCTGAGTATCACACCAATCGCCCATGTGCGCTTTGATACCGCGACAGTACTTGGCGAAATACGGCACCCACAAGCGTGCCCGCGAGCGTGAATATACCTCGAGGCCGGAGCTGAATAGGTCCTGCATTGACCGGCGCATGATTAGGCAGCCGTGCGCTGTATTAGCTCATCACTGCTCTGAGATATGCGCCGGCCGGACCGTGGCCTGGATGACCGGCTACCGCCGTGCGTCCACAGCCACCTGCCAGGGTGCGCGCCGCCTCGGCCAAGATCACGAATGGGCTGGGGGCCGGCGGTCGGCATATGCGAGGCCGCCCCGAAGCACATATTCGAGTACCGATCCTGCGCTCATGCCGGCCAGCGGTTAATGAATTATGCGGCGCGCTCCAGGCGAATATACACAAGCTTGCCATCATGACAGCACCTGCCCTAGCGTCAGACGCGTCGAGCCATTTCGGATGATCCGTCATCCACTCAGCGATCCATTCAGGGGTACCCACGATGCTAGTGCAAAGTCACCCAGCCGACGGTTATGTTGAACTCATCGCTGATAATGACGTCGTAACATTGCGCTGTCACTGGCCCATTGACTTGACGGCCGATGACTGGATCGACATCCAGAATCATTATCCGATGCGTAGCTACCTGCAAGCGGTTGACGATTCGATTTCAACCGGCAACGGTGGAGCCCAGGGCGTCTCCGGCGGTTACCTGCGGGTCATCTCCATAGCCGATGGATTCATCATCGAGTTTTCCCGGCCTCAGGAAGGCTGGTCAGCGAGCGCATTACGGCTTCGCATCATGCGGCCTATATCTGCCCTGCTCCCAAGGCGGTATGGCCCGGGGGGTCCGGTCGACACCAACTCCAGTCCTGCCTGGCAGTTTCCCCGGGCCGGGCGCGACGCAGGGCCGAGGGCCGCCGGGCGGCGCGCCGGAGAAGGAAGCGAGAGGCCATGAACTACGGCGGCCACCCAACCTCCCGCGAGATCAAGCTTTACGTTCAGAGGCGCCTGTCTGCCACAGACCGGCTGTGGATAGCCGAACATGTCGGCTCCTGCACTAATTGCTTTATCAGCCTGTACTCCGCGCGGCGACGGCCCGACCTCAGGCCGGCGCGCGCCGAGCAAAGAGCCGATCCGCCGCGCCGCTGGTGGTAGAGGAGCGTTCTGCCCGCGCGTACTGGACGTTCTGCGCTCGCGCGGGCGATGGTGCGGTGCCAGGCCGCCCGATCACCGTCCTGGCAAGATGGCGGCATGGAACGTGTGCTTGGAATCGGCGGATACTTCATGCGGGCCACCGACCCGGCGGCCCTGAGCGCGTGGTACCGCGATTGCCTGGGCCTGGACGCCGATGAGAACGGCCTGTGGCGTCAGGGAGCCGGGCTCACGGTGTTCGCGACATTCGAGTCCGAGACCGAGTACTTCGGGTCCCCCGCCCAGCAGACCATGCTCAACTTCCGGGTCGGCGACCTGGATGCGATGCTCGCGCAATTGCGCGCCAAGGGAGCGGACGTGGCCGAAGGAACGCAGGAAATGGAGGGTGTCGGCCGGTTCGGCTGGGTCATCGATCCTGAGGGCAATCGGGTCGAGCTGTGGCAGCCCGCCTGACCGATGTCCTATGACGCCGTCCTCGGGTGTTCGCTGGCGGCCGGTCGGGCATACGCCGGCTCCCATACGCCGGTTCCCGGGGAAGTGCGGTCGTCCAGTTCCGGCGACTGCTCCTACCATTGGCTCATCTGACCCGAGACGGGCGGTGTCCGCATGGCCGGCAGTCTTGAGCCGCGGGGCGGTGACAGCGCGGGGCCGGGACCGCCTGCTGCGCAGCGGCGGGCGGTGCCGGATCCCCGGCCGCACGGTGCGCTGGTCCGGGCGGCCCGGATATCGGGAATCGTGCAGGCGGTCGTTGTTCTCGTGGTCCTGTGCGTGCTCGGCCTGCTGTGGGTCGTGGAGTTCACCCTGGCGGGCCAGCGGGCGGTCAGCAACACCGCTGTCGCCGCGACCCTGGGCGTCTGCGCGGTTCTCGCGGTGATCTCGCTCATCCTCGCTCACGCAGTCCGCCGCCGGCTCCGGCCGGCCGGGGACAACAGGACCGGCGCAACGACAGCCGGGCTGGTCTTGGGCTATCTCAGCACGGTGCTGGTTGGCTTCGGCTGCCTCCTGCTGTGGGTGAGCTGGGGGTAGCTACACGGCCCTGGCATCCCCGTTGGGAGTGCTCGCCAGGCCTTCGGCGACCGCCTTGTCGACGGTCCAGCCGCGTCCCTCGTCCAGGCCGCGGTCGAACGCCGCCGGGTCACCGGCCGCGCGGGCGGCGGACAGCCGGCCGGGCAGGTCATAGGGCACGCTCACGCGGACCAGCGGGTGGGCCTCAGGGAGCAGGGCCCGGGCGGCGCCGAGCAGCTGGCCAGCGCGGTGTGGCTGGCCGCTGCGGGCGGCGACCTCGCCCAGCCCGGCGAGCGCCAGGAGCATGCCCGGCCCGCCGCGAAGCTCCTGCCAGGTGCGCAGCGCCTCGGTCAGCAGGTCACGGCCTCTCGGCGGTGCCGCCTGCGCCTCTTCGAGGCCGGAGTTCAGCAACAGCAGGGCCAGGTCCCACTGGTCCCCGCCCTGGCGCAGGAGCGGCAGGCCTTCGGCGAACCTGGCCCGCGCCTCGGCGTGGTCGCCGCGCTGCGCGGCAAGGACGCCGAGGCTTCCAAGTACAACCCCGCGGGCCAGGTCAGCGTCCGCGGCCTCGAGCTCGCGGAGACTTACCTCAAGGTGCGCACGGGCCGCCGCGAGGTCGCCCCGGACGAGGGCCGCGCTGCCCAGGTAGTAGCGCAGGTACGCGTCGAAGGGCTGCCCGTAGGTCACCTCGACCTGGCTCCAGACGGCGCGTGCCTCTTCCAGCAGCGCCTGTGCCTCCGCCAGCCGCTGCTGGCCGGTGAGCACCCGCGCCTGCAGCGCCAGCCCGTAGCTCAGCCAGCGGCGCTCACCGGCCGAGCGGAATATCGCCACGGCCGTTTCCTCGGCGGCAGAGGCCCGGGCGAGGTCGCCGAGCCCCCACAGCTGGAGCGCCGACCCGTGCAGCGCCTTGGCCCACGCCACGCTGTCGTCGGCCGCGCCCCGCCGGGCCAGGAGCTGGTCGTACCAGGACTGCGCCTCCAGCAGCCGGCCCGACATGAGCCAGAACCACCCGAGCGCGCCCGCCAGGTCAACGCCCACCGCGAGCTCACCTTCGGCGCTCACGCTCCAGGTCAGCACCGCGCGGACGTTGTCCTGAGCGTGCTCGAGCTCCGCCATCCAGGTGCGCTGCCCGGGGGTCCCGAGCAGCATCGGCTCGGCGCGGTCGGCCAGGTCGCGGAAGAAATGGGCATGGTGGCGGCGCGTCGCAGCCGCCTCTCCGCTCGCTTCCAGCCGTTCGACCGCGAACTCGCGGATCGTCTCCAGCATGCGGTAACGGGGGGTGGTCTCTTCGAGCGGCTGGACGACCACGAGGCTCTGGCCGACCAGCGTGCTGATCGCTTCGAGCGGGTCGAGGTCGTCCGGGCCGCCGTCGATGAGCGTTTCCACCGCGTCGAGCGTGAACCCGACGAACGCTCCGAGCTGGCGGAACAGGCGTTGCTCGGCCGCCCCGAGCATGTCGTAGCTCCACGCGATCGCCGTGCGCAGCGTCTGCTGTCGTTCAGGCAGGTCCCGCGGGCCGCGCGTCAGCAGCGACAAGCGGTGCTCCAGCCGCGCCAGCAGGCCCTGAGGCGAGAGCACCGTCAGGCGGGTGGCCGCGAGCTGGAGCGCCAGCGGCAGCCCGTCCAGGCGGCGGCAGATCTCGGCCACGGTGGCCGCGTTCGCCTCGGTCAGGCTGAAGCCGGGCCGGGCTTCCCGCGCGCAGGAGACGAACAGGGCGACGGCCGGAACGGCGGCCAGGCCGTTCAGGTCAACGACGGCGCTGGCCTCCGGCAACGCGAGCGGCGCAACGGTCACGACTGTCTCGCCCCGCAGGCGCAACGGCTCGCGGCTGGTGGCGATCACTTTCAGCCCGGGTGCCCGCTGCAGAACCTGCTCCGCGAGCGGTGCCGCCGCGACCAGCCGTTCGACGTTGTCGACGAGCAGGAGCATTTCGCGGGGGCCGAAGAAGGCGAGCAGGCTCTCGGCAAGCCCCTGGCCGGGCACGGCCGGAATGCGAAGCTGCTGAGCCACCGTCTCGCGGATCAGCGAGATGTCGGTCAGCGTCTCGAGCGAGATGAACGCGGCACCGTTAGCGAACTGGTCGGCGACGGCGTGGGCGGCCGCGAGGGCGAGCGAGGTCTTGCCGACGCCACCGGGCCCGGTCAGCGTGACCAGGCCGATGTCGGCCTGCCGCAGCAGCCCGGTGACCATCTGCAGCTCGTCCGTCCGGTCGACCAGCGCCCGGCGGGGCGCGGGAAGCGGTGCGACGGGCGGTTCCTCGGGCGGCCTGACGAAGCGCTCGGTCAGCAAGACCGCCAGGTCATC
>Ga0335072_10017684_pt1 | contig 10074 bp, 7 predicted proteins | sample Lox_Sample_21_FD_206725 | JGI IMG/M metagenome (GOLD analysis project Ga0335072, IMG submission 206725) | Soil microbial communities from Loxahatchee National Wildlife Refuge, Florida, United States - Lox_Sample_2.1 | ecosystem: Environmental > Terrestrial > Soil > Wetlands | place: USA: Florida...
CCGGATTTCTTCGTGAAGGAGCCGATCAGCGCGGACTCTACTTCCTCGGCGCAGGTTCCGAACCCGACCCGAAAAACGCCGGCATGACGATCGTTGGCATCGAAGCAGGCGGCCTCGGCCTGCCCGATCGCGACTACTACACCAAAACCGACGCGAAGAGTCAGGATATCCGCCAGCATTTCATTACCTACATGGCGCATCTGCTCGTTCTCGCCGGCGAGCCGCAGGCTCAGGCCGATCAGGATGCCGCGGCCGCAATGAAAATAGAAACGACCCTCGCCAACGCGTCTCTTACACGTGTTGAACGCCGCGATCCCTACAACGTCTATCACCCCATGAAGATCGATGCGGTCGATTCGCTCATCCCCGCGCTCGAACTCAGCGCTTACCTGCGCGACCGGCACGTGCCCGATTCCGTCCTCTCCAACGTCGATGTCTCCCAGCCCAAATTCCTCGCCGCGCTCCAGACTGAACTCGCCACCGAGCCGCTCGACAACCTCAAAGCCTATCTCCGCATTCACGCGCTCAATGCCGCGGCCTCCAGCCTCTCCGGCAATTTTGAAGACGCGCGCTTCGACTTCTACTCGAAGTACCTCCGCGGCATTCCCCAGATCGAGCCCCGCTGGAAGCGCTGCGAAGGCCAGGTCGACCGCTACCTCGGCGAAGCTCTCGGCCAGGAATTTGTCGCCCGTACCTTCGCGCCGGACACGAAACAAAAAGCCGTCGTCATGACTCAACAGATCGAGCAGGCCATGCAGCAGGAAATCGAAGCCCTCGACTGGATGAGCCCCGCCACCAAACAGGCCGCTGTCGCCAAGCTCCATCTCGTTTACAACAAAATCGGCTATCCCGATAAATGGCGCGATTACTCCACGCTCACCATTGCCCCCAACGACTACTTCGGCAACGTGCTTCGCGCCCATACCTTCAACGAGAAGCGCGACTGGGCCAAGGTAGGCAAGCCCGTCGACAGGAATGAGTGGTTCATGTCGCCGCCCACCGTCAACGCCTACTACGACCCACAGATGAACGACATCAACTTCCCCGCCGGAGTCCTCCAGCCTCCGCTCTACGACCCCAAAGAAGACGACGCGCCCAACTACGGCAACACCGGTGCCACCATCGGCCACGAACTCACCCACGGTTTCGACGACGAAGGTCGTCAGTTCGATGGCCAGGGCAATCTCAAAGACTGGTGGACCGCTGCGGACGCGAAGGGCTTCGAAGACCGCATCAATTGCCTGCGCGATCAGTATGCGAACTACGTCATCGTCGACGACATCCACATCAACTCAAAGCTCACCAGCGGCGAAGACGTCGCCGACCTCGGTGGCACATTGCTCGCCTGGCTTGCCTGGAAAAAGCAAACCGCCGGCATGCACCTCGAAGACAAGGACGGCTTCACTCCCGATCAGCGCTTCTTCATCGGCATGGGTCAGTGGGCCTGCGAAAACGAGCGCCCCGAGAACCTCCGCCTCCACGCCATCACCGATCCGCACTCCCCTGGCAAATATCGCATCAACGGCATCGTCTCTGACCTGCCGCAATTCGCCCAGGCCTTCGGCTGCAAAGCGGGCCAGCCCATGGTCAGCGCGAAAGTCTGCAAAATCTGGTGATCGGCCATCGCCCCGCATCTCTGGCGCACTGACACATGAAACGTTAGGGTCCCGTTTCAGAATTGTCTTACTCTGTCATCCCGAAGCGAGCGCCGTGGGGCCCCATCGCAGCCCACAGGCGAAGATGGGGTAGGCGAGCGAGGAACCTGCTTTTTCGATGCGGGCGATGATGAAAAGCGGGAACTACCACGCTAGCTCTCCATCCCTGCCTCCACCTTACGGATCAGGCCCTCCATCCATCCCCGCAACATCGCGTTGCTCCGCGCCAACAGCAACGAGCGAACCATGATCCGATAAACCCGCCCGCGCCCGATCTTCGACGCCTTCGCCGGATCAAGCCACGCCTCATTCCGCACCAGCAGAGCCATTGTTTCGAGTCCGATCAGCACCGGCCACACACATGCCAGGCGCAGCCTTAGCGTCGACCGCCGCAGTGCCAGCGTGTACTCCATCGCCGCCCGATAATGATCGAGATCCCGCCGCACCAGCTCGAACAGCATCGGCCGCGCGCGCCCTGAATTCCCAGCGTCCAGCAGTTCTCCCGCCGCGAGCCCGTACCTCGTCAGGATCGCCGACGGCAAATAGCATCGCCCGATCCGCAGGTCCTTCCCACAGTCGCGCAAAATATTCGTCAGCTGCAGTGCCTTGCCAAACCGCACTCCGCGTTCCAGCATCCTCTCATGCTCGCCCCCAATAGCACCCGGAGCATGCACCCAGGTCATCCTCGTCCAGAACTCACCCACGCAACCGGCAACCAAATAGGTGTAGCGGTCCAGCTCCGCATAGTCCTCGAGCGCTGCCAACTGCCCCGACGACTCATCCGGAAAAGTTCGCAGATCGAATTCCATCCCCTGCGTCAGCGTCGTAACGATCCCGCGCACCGCCTCCCGATCCGCCGGCTCCAGCTGCGTCAGCACCGCCAACGCCGCCCCCAGCGACTCCAGCAGCTTCTTCTCATCCGAATCGCGCTGCTTGCCGGCGACCTCGCCCGCAATCCGCTCCAGCGCTCCACCATCGCCCGTCCCGTTCACGCAAGCCCGAAACGCCAGCAGAAAACCAAGCCTCTCTTCCGGAGCGATCAACGACGTGTCTGCAATCGTGTCCGCCGCGCGCGCCAGCAAATACGCCAGCCCCAACGGATCGCGCATCCCCGCCGGCAGCACCCGCAGCGTCAGATAAAACGAGCGCGAGACACTCTTCAGCAGAGGACCGAGCAGCGCGGATCGAGAGTTGACGGGCATGAATACGAGACGTTTCTCGATGATTCTATCGGGCAGGACCGAAGCAACCTCGAATCACCCAATCAGCATGCAATCCCCATACGAAAAAAACCAATACCCCATCTCTACCGCATGCCGATAAGCCGCCATCACCCGCTCCCGCCCCGCAAACGCGCTCACCAGCATGAGTAACGTCGACTGTGGCAAATGAAAATTCGTCAGCAGCGCCCCCACCACCCGAAACTCAAATCCCGGCGAAATAAAAATACTCGTCGATCCCGAATGCGCGACGAACTCCCCATCACCCAAAGCACAGTGTTCCAGCGTCCGCACCGTCGTCGTCCCCGCTGCCACCACCCTTCGCCCCTCGCGCCTTGCAGCATTCAGCGCCGCCGCCGTGGCCTCGGAAATCATGTACCGTTCCGCATGCAGCTTCACGTCCTCCACTCGGTCCACCCTCACCGGCTGAAACGTCCCCAGCCCCACATGCAGCGTCACCGTCGCAACCTCAATGCCCCGTCCGCGAATCTCCTCCAAAATCTCCGGTGTGAAATGCAGACCCGCCGTGGGAGCCGCCACCGATCCGCGTTCCCTTGCATACACCGTCTGATATCGCTCGCGATCTCCGGCTCGATCCTCGCGATGGATATACGGCGGCAGCGGCACGTGCCCCAGCCGCTCCACCTTTCCAAAGAAGTCCGCTACCGGCTCGAAGCGCAGCGTCCGCTCCCCAAACTCCCCGTGCGCCGTCACCTCCGCCCGCAGGTCCGCATCGCCGAATTCGAGATGCTCACCCGTCAGCACCTTTCGCCCCGGCCGCACCAGCGCCTTCCACTCCCACTCCGACAACTGCTCGGCCAGCAGCACCTGCACCCGCCCCGTCACACGATGCTGCGCCTGCGTGTGCAGTCCCGCCCGATGCGCAAACAGCCGCGCCGGAATCACCCGGCTGTCGTTCAGAACCAGCAAATCGCCCGGCCGCAGCAAAGCCGGCAACTCACGAAACCAGCGATCCTCAACCGCGCCCGTCGCCCGGTCCAGCGTCAGCATCCGCGATCCCGCGCGATCCGCCGCCGGCTCCTGCGCAATCAGATTTTCAGGAAGATCAAAATCGAATTCCGAAACCAGCATCCGAAGCCGATTTTACTTCTCGTTCGCAGATTCCCTCAGCCCCAGATGCTCCTCCGCCCGCAGCCGAGCCCGCTCCAGCGCCCCATTCAGCTCCGCACGTTTCGCCTCCAGAGTAGCCGCGTCCGCATCAACCGCCGGAGCCTCGACCGCCCGCACCCAACTCACCACCACACGAGAAAACGGAAGCGGCACAAGGAACCGGTCCCACGACTTCATCACCCACGCGCGCTCCGGCAACAGATAAAAACATCCCATCTCCTCGCCCGTCATCGCAGCAAGCTTCACCGCCCCAATTTTCGTTTGATAGATCGGTCCCCGCGGTCCATCCGCCGTGAACACCACAGGCTCGCCCCGCTCCAGCACCTCGCGCATCGCCATCAGTCCGGCCGCGCCGCCCCGAGAACTCGACCCACGCACGCTGCCGTATCCCAGTAATCTCAGAGTCCGCGCAATCAACTCCCCATCGAAACTCTGGCTGATAAGAATCGAACAGCGAAATTTCCTGAAGTACCACCCGGCAGGCAACGTGCAACGGTGCCAGAAACAGAAGATCCCCCGCGCCGGCGGCGTCGCGGGAGTCACACCTTCCTCGGCGATCACTTCGAACCGCAGGGTTGACCCCACCATCGCCAGCAGCAGTGCCGTCAGCTTTGGAACCACCCACAGCGCCACGCGCTGGCCGAAGCTGAAGCCCCCGTTGCTGCTCTTGCTCACGCTACCGATTGTAGCCACCACGGCCGAGCGTTCTCCCGCGATCACCCGAACGCGTTATTCAATACCGCAGCGCCTCCCACAGCAGTCACCGGGCCGATCACCGAATGTCGGCCGCCTTCCCACCATCGTGCTACAGCGCACACTGGTAAACGGGCCGATGATTCTCCTACCGGGCCAATCTCCCGACCGAGTTGTTCGCGATGAAACGCCTTGTCATTACGCTGCTGCTTCTTGCATGCGCCGCCCTGTGCGCCATGGCCTAGTCCGCAGCGCGTCCGCGCCCCGGCCTCAGGTTTCCTACTCTCCCGAAGTCGTTACCGGCACCGGCGCATTCTTCGGCGTCGCAATGTATCCCTTGATCTGGTTCTTCCCCACATCGTTCACCACCAGCTCGTACAACAGGTGATCTTTACCCGTGTAGAACTGGATCGGCTCATCGAGGTTCCGATCCTTCTTCTGGATCTCCTTATCGTCGGCGTACACCACCAGCGTGAATTTGCTGTGCTTCGGATCGGACTTCTTCAGCTCCAGCGCCACCGTCGCCACCGCCTGCTTCTGGTTCTTTCCCAGCGTGAATTCGTAATAGTTGCGATCGCCTTTGTGCTTCAGGATGTCCAGCTCCTTCGCATTCGTCGCGATCAGTCCGCTCTGCAGGCCCAGGTCGCCCTTCATCGCCGTCATCGCCGCTTCATCGTTCTGCAGCTGCGTCTTTGTGTTGCCCAGGTCGGTCTTCACGCCGCCCACGTCCGTCTTCACGCCCGTAACGTCGCTTGATACCGAGCTGATCTGCTGCTGCGCTGCCCGCAGCTGCTTCGCGTCCGCCTGTTGCCGCTCCAGCAAAGCCGTCGCCTTCTGCTCCAGCTGCCTCTGTGTCATCCCCAGCGACTGCCCCAGCGTTTCCGTCGTCACTTTCAGCCGCGCGTTCGTCTGATCCAGCGCCGCCTCCAGCTTCTGGTTCTGTTGCTGTGCCGATTTCACCTGGGCCTCGGCGGTTGTCAGCCGGCCCGCCAGCGTGTAGCTCCACACCAGTCCGGCGATCGCACAGATCACAGCGACTCCCAGCGCGCCAATGAATACCCCTGAGTAACTTCTCTGCACCGGCACTTCAGGCGTTTCGTCCATAGTCATCTTTCCCTTTCAGCTACTGCTTGTGCGCAATGTACCCCAGGTGCCCCAGCCCTCGCAATCACCAATTGACCCGCGTCATCTCGGCTGCAACCTGCACACGGCGCAGTTAATCTATGCGTATGCCCCGCTACCAGTACCGCGAGATCGAGCCCACCCGCGAAGCCAAAGAAGTTTTCAACCGCTGGGTCGACTACCTCGACGACGAGTTCTCCCGCCACACCAATGTCGCCCTCCGCGGCGAAATCGTCCGCGATAACCTCCACCAGCTCCTCCTCGGACGTCCCCATGGTGGCCGCCTCAATTTCACCCTCGCCACCGAGCTCCCTTTTAACGTCCTGCAGCTTTCCCTCGATCCCGCCAACGTCACCCTCGAGCCCGAATACTACGGCGACATCGATCCCGACCGCTACGCCCTCATCAAGCCTCTCGTCTGGTTCTGGCGCATGTTCGACCGCTCCCCCGTCGCCCTCAACCACTGGCTCGGCTTCCGTCTCCGCTCCATGCTCGGCAAGCACATCTTCAAATCCATCGGCAACAACGTAAAGATCTATCACGGCATCGAATTCACCTTCGGCTACAATCTCACGCTCGAAGACGACGTCATCATCCACAACCACGTCCTGCTCGATGACCGCGGCGAGCTCGTCATCCGCAAGGGCACTTCTATCTCCGAACATGCCGCCGTCTTCTCCCACGCGCACGATCCCGTCGAATCCTGCATCATCGAGCATCGCCGCACCGAAGTCGGCCCCGGCGCCCGCGTCACCTATCGCTCCCTCGTCATGCCCGGCGTTCGCGTTGGCCAGGACTCGATACTCGGCGCTCAGGCCGTGGCCACCCACGACCTCGAACCCCACTCCATCGTCGGAGGCATCCCCGGCCGCAAAATCATGGCGAAGAACGAAGCCACCCGCCTCGGCGAAAAAGATCCCAGCGACCCCTGCGCAGAATTACCGCCCCACAATTGATTCCCTGAGAGCTGGCCGTTTTATCGCTAACCGCTTCATCAGCTAACCGGTTCTTAGCTGACCGCTTCACCAGCCGACCGGTTCTCAGCTGCGTTCCTGTTATCCTCAACTCGTCTCCCGATGGATCCTAACAAGCTCATCATCGCGATCTTCGAGTTCGCGGTGCTCCTTTTTTCTCTGAGCCTCCACGAGGCCGCCCATGCGTGGATGGCCAACCGCCTCGGCGACCCCACCGCCCGCATGCTCGGACGCATCACCCTCAATCCTGTCAAGCACATCGATCTCTGGGGAACCATCATCCTCCCCGCCATCATGCTCCTCATCAATCCCGGCTTCCTCTTCGGATGGGCCAAACCCACCCCCGTCACTCCCTCCAATTTCAAAAACCTCACTCGCGATGACATCCTCACCACCGTCGCCGGCCCCTGCAGCAACGTCCTCGCCGCCCTTGGAGCCACGGTCATCCTGCTGATCCTCTCCCACGTCAGTCCCGCGGGCTCTGCCCTCGTTCATCAGATGGCCGGCTTCGGCGGCTTCGATCCTGCCCTCATGCAGGCCAATCCCGTCCTCGTCCCCCTTGTCATCCTTTTTTTCCTTGCTGTAGAGCTCAATCTCGTCCTTGCTGTCTTCAACCTGCTCCCCCTGCCTCCCCTCGACGGCTCCCACGTCTTCCGCCACTTCCTTCCCTACAAGGCGCTCCGCATCTACGACTCCCTCGGCATCATCAGCCTGTTCGTCATTTTCATCTGGGGTGGCCCTCTCATCGGCTTTCTCCTCCGCCCGCCCATGCGCCTGCTCAGCCAGGTCCTGCTCCATTTCTAGTGTGGTGTTTCTGAAATTCTTTTACCTGTCATCCCGAAGCGAGCCCTTTGGGGCCCCATCGAAGATGGGGTAGGCGAGCGAGGGACCTGCTTTCCTGTTTCTGGACAACTCTCCAAAATCCCGTTACCTGTCATCCCGAAGCGAGCGCTTTGGGGCCCCATCGAAAGATGGGGTAGGCGAGCGAGGGACCTGCTTTCCTGTTTCTGGGCAACTCTCCAAAATCCCGTTACCTGTCATCCCGAAGCGAGCGCTTTGGGGCCCCATCGAAGATGGGGTAGGCGAGCGAAGGACCTGCTTTCCTGAATGTCGACGATAAAGAAATCTCCGCCGACACCATACTGGGTTCCGGGCCTCATGCAGCAGCCCACCATCCCAATCGCGCCATATAATCCGTGACGGTCGACCAAACCATGTCCCGCAGATCTCAGCTCCGCCTCACACTCCTCGCCGCAGCCCTCACTCTCTTCGCCCTCGTCGCTCCTAAACTCGCGCGCACCCAGCAACCCTCCTTCCGCGCCGCCGACGGCAAATTCCTTCTCAACGGCAAGCCCTTCCAGGTCATCTCCGGCGAAATGCACTACGCTCGCATCCCGCGCGCCTACTGGCGCGATCGCCTCCGCATGGCCAAAGCCATGGGCCTTAACGCCGTCACCACCTACGTCTTCTGGAACGCCCACGAGCCGCGCCCCGGCGTTTACGATTTCTCCGGCAACCTCGACATCGCCGAGTTCATCCGCGAAGCGCAACAGGAAGGCCTCTACGTCATCCTCCGCCCCGGCCCCTACTCCTGCGCCGAGTGGGAATTCGGCGGCTTCCCCGCGTGGCTCCTCAAAGACCCCAGCATGGTCGTCCGCTCCACCAACCCGCAATTCCTCGCCGCCGCCCGCGCCTGGCTCCTCCGCCTTGGCAAAGAAACCGCGCCCCTCCAGATCGGAGACGGCGGCCCCATCATCCTCGTCCAGGTCGAAAACGAGTACGGCTCCTACAGCGACGACCACGCCTACATGGAAGCCATCCACCACGACCTCATCGACGCCGGCTTCACCCAATCCCAGCTCTACACCGCCGACGGTCCCGAAGAAGTCCCGCGCGGCAGCCTCCCCGAACTCCCCGTCGGCATCAACTTCGGTCCCGGCGAATCACAAAAGGGCTTCGCGACCCTGAAGCAGCTGCGCCCCAACGACCCCTTCTTCAACAGCGAATACTGGGACGGCTGGTTCGATCACTGGGGCGCACCGCACGCCCACACCAACACACAGCAACAAGCCAGCGACCTCGACTGGACCCTCCGCCAGGGCTACTCCATCAGCATTTACATGTTCCACGGCGGCACCAGCTTTGGCTGGATGAACGGCGCCAACTCCAACGGCCATAACTACGAGCCCGACGTCACCAGTTACGACTACGACTCCGCCCTCGACGAGAGCGGCCATCCCACGCCCAAGTACTACGCCTTCCGCGACGTCATCGCCCGCGACACGGGAGCGAAGCTTCCCCCCGTTCCCACCCCGCCCCCGGTCACCACCATCCCCGCCTTCACCCTCGGCCGCTCCGCCTCACTCTGGGATAACCTGCCCCAGCCCGTCCACTCCGATCAGCCCCTCACCATGGAGCAGATGGACCAGGCCTACGGCTACGTCCTCTACCGCACCGTCATCACCGGTCCCGTCACCGGCCCGCTCGCCATCGGCGCCCTCCACGACTACGCCCGGGTCTACATCGACGGCCAACTCACCGGCACCATCGACCGCCGCCTCAACCAAACCTCGCTCCCCCTCGACATCCAGGCCGCTCACGCCGACCTCGACATCCTCGTCGAGAACACCGGCCGCGTGAACTTCGGCTCCGCCATCCCCACCGAACGCGTCGGCCTCCTCAACGGCGTTACCCTTGCCGGCAAGCCGCTCACCGGCTGGGACAACATCTCCCTCCCCATGCTCCACCCCGAAGCGAATGCCTTTTCGGACAAGCCCTGCACCGGCCCCTGCTTCTACACCGCCACCTTCACCGTCGAGCGTCCCGCCGACACCTTCCTCGACACCATCTCCCTGGGCAAAGGTGAAGTCTGGATCAACGGCCAGCCCCTCGGCCGCTTCTGGCACATCGGCCCGCAAAAAGCTCTCTACCTTCCCGCTCCCTGGCTGCACGCCGGCCAAAACCAAATCGTCGTCTTCGACCTCGACGGCCAGCCCAACCGCCGCCTCCAGGGCCTCGACCACCCCGTCCTCAACGCCCCGATCGAAAACCCTTTGCCTTGACTATGCAGTCAAAATGCAGTATAAATGCAGTAGATTTATCCAGGAGATGAACATCCATGGCCCGCTTCACCCTCGATACAGATCAGCAATTCGACCAGAATCTCGCCGACCTCATGAACCTCACCGGCGGGACCAAAGCCGACGTGATTCGCAAGGCCCTCGCCACCTATAAATACCTCAAGACTGAGGACAAGGACCCCGACGCGAAGGTCTCCAT
>Ga0335072_10017685_pt1 | contig 10074 bp, 10 predicted proteins | sample Lox_Sample_21_FD_206725 | JGI IMG/M metagenome (GOLD analysis project Ga0335072, IMG submission 206725) | Soil microbial communities from Loxahatchee National Wildlife Refuge, Florida, United States - Lox_Sample_2.1 | ecosystem: Environmental > Terrestrial > Soil > Wetlands | place: USA...
AGCCGCCATGTAGCCGAGAGCGAGGCTCTCCATGAAGCCAAGTTCGGCCATTTGTCACCCCTCCTCGTCAGCGGGCGCGAGGCCTGCTTGATTGGAGGCCGCGTCGGCTGTGCTGTCTGACGTGATCTGGCGGGACGCAGCACCGCGCCCGCCACCTGGTCCGGTTATAGCCTCGGACCGGGCGCCCTGACCACCGTTGCGGGCATAGGCGAGGACATTGCTAGCTGAATGTTCGATCTTGTTGAGAGCTGCACCCATGCCGACCGTGGTGGCGTTGACGGCGAATTGATCCATATCGACGCGGTTGGCCGGGGTGGCAAAACCGATCATTTTGATGACGTGGTGGGGGAAGAGGCTGATCAACCGGAACGACAGGAGGGCGATGCCGATATGAATCAGCACAAAGATGCAGATCATGACGACAGCGCCAAGCAGGTTGGTCACGATCCAGCCGTCTGCCAGCACAAAGTGCATAGCAATGCCGAATGACTGGAAGACCAGCCAGGAGAGGCAGGTGAACAGGTAGTAGCTGAGGAACAGACCGATCAGCATGAGCGACGGCCTGACGAGGACATTGAGCAGCAGGCTGTAGCCTTCGATGCCCCGGCCATGCAGCCCGTCGCCTTGGAAGGTGAGGTGGGCGAAGGCCCAGAGCGGCACGGCGACGATTGTTTCGAATACTAGCACAAGCCATCCGCCGACGCCGGCGATCCACATGGCGAAGGGAACCATAGGCAAAACGAAGGCCAGGATAAGTCCGGGTATGAGAAGCGCGAGGCAGCCGTAGAAGATCGGCACGCCCAGGAAACTCATGATGAGATGCGCACCCACGGCTCCGGCCGCGGCGCCCCAATCGAACGTGAGGATATTCCAGGCGGTGGTCGCCGCGGTGCCGGTGGCGGATGCGAGCACCGCGGCGAGGGTGATGGCGGTGAGTGCGATCGTGATGAGGACCCGGCCGAGATGGATGAGGGCGGTGAAGGGATCCGTCCACTGGTTGGTGGTCGGTGCGATAGCCTGCACAAGAGCCTGAGCGGCGGGCTCTGCGAGGTTCAGCTTGCGGAGGACCTGTTCGAGCAGTCCGGGATTGTCGTTGTTCTGGGACGCCCCGGTCACGATGTCGGAGCCACCCCCAGGAGCCGATAGCCCGTCGGCGGTCTGGACATAGGTGCCGAGTTGGGTCTGGAAGTCGAGCACGCTGGCGATCAGGGGCGCGAGATCGCTGGACAGGCTTGGGCCGAGACCGGTGTAGGACGGTGGATTGATGGTCGGGGTGGCGGTCAGCAAAGAGAGGGTGCGGCCGTCGAGGTCGGCGATTTCGAGGTAGTAGGCGCCGGCGCCGGTCCAGCCGAGATCGTTGAGCTGATTCTGTCCCTGCTGGAGGTCCACGTTGCCGTTGCGGGCCTGCGCGGCCTGAAAGGCGGCCTGGAGCTGCTGGCCAGCCTGGGTGGCGTCGGCGGTGAGTGTTGAGGTGTATTGCTGGACTGCCGAGGTGTAGGCGTTCTGCAGTGGTGTGAGCGCGCTGGCCTGGCGCGTTTGCCACAGAGCCTGTGCTGCCGTCTGGGCGGCCGGGGCGATGATCTGGGATAGCACCTGGGTCAGGGCGGTCTGCTGCTGTTGCGCCATGTTGACATTGACACCCGCCATGTTGGGGGGCTGGCCGGGCTCGCGGATGGTGATAGAGCCGCAGATCGGTTGTCCGGTCGCATCGCCGTTGGCGAGCGTGTATGCCCAGGTCACGTAGCCCCCGACGCCGGGCGTGCCCCCTGTGGTCGGCGCCGGTTGGGGTACGAGGTTCGGGTCGCCGGAGGCGAGGTTGACCAGGTCGCGACAAATCTCGCTCTGCATGAGACCGGCGACGACGCCGTGTGTGCCGGGGATGATCGGGGTGGCGAGCGGCATGGCGTCTGGTCCGATGGACTGGACGGCGTTGGTGTAGATGGTCTTCGCCATGCCAATACCCCACATGGCTACCTGCACGACGGCAGCCTGGCCGGCGCTGAAACCGGTCGAGAGCGGGAACATCATGATGATGGCGAGGAAGAGCCGGACGGGCGCCCAGGAGCTGGTGGTGTTGCTGAGGACCCGCCCGGTCTCGGCGGCGCGGTGGATCTGGATGATGGTTGCGTAGGCGACCCACGCGGCGGCGAGGGCCATGATGAAGCCGGTGAACTGACCGAGGATCTGGCCGACGACGGTGTTCTCGGACTGGATTTGGGATGAACCGGTGTTCGCCGACAGCGGGAAGAGGTTGTTGATGATGGTCGCTGACCAGTCATTGCCTAGACTGAGGGCCGACCAGTTTGGGGTGAAGGCGCTGGCGGGTGTGTTCTGGGCGTGTGCCGGCAACGCCGCGCAGAGCAGAAGCAGGATCAGGAAGCCGGGCCAGGAGCGACGCATGAGATCCTCGCGGGAGGGTTTCCTAGCGAGGATCGGGTCACGCGACGCGAATGGGATTTGGATTTACAGGAGATCTCTCGTGTTGGCGCCCGTGCACGACGTTTTCTACGGGTTGCCCAACTATCGGTTGGGATCGCAGCGAGCAGGCCCTTCATGCTGCGTGCGGCACCAAGGGCTTCCGGAAGCGGTGATATGCGGATTGGTCAAGTGAGCGCGCCAAAATCCAGGTGCGGGCTAAATTTCAAGGTGACATGCTGGGGCCGGGTCGGGCCTGTTGCTGAGCCTGGGCGCCAGCGGGCTGAAAGATGTGTTTGATGCGATCGACGGCGGCACGCAGGACTTCGGCGAGCTTCTCCGCCATTTCGTCGAGCGCTGATTTTCCGGACTGTTTGCCCGGGATTTTCGACATGGCCTCGCCAAGCGATTCCTCAGCACGCTGGAACCGTCCGTCGAGCTGCGCGGGATCGAGATTGCGCTGCGTGAAGTTGTTGGTGACGGCGTCACGGTCGCGTCCAAAGCGTGTGACGCTGTCGACCATCTTATCGTAGGCGCTGCGGAAGATCTGGTCCTGCTGGTAGGCGTTGTCGAACTCGGTGCGGAGATTGGCGTAGCGCCCGCCGGGCCGCATCTCGCGGAACACGGTCTGCATGCCGCCGGGCTCGGTGCTGGCCGCGGTTTCCATCTTGCCGAGGACACCGCGGCCGGGGCCTTGGATGAATTGTTCGGTGGCCTCGATAGCACGCACGCCTGATTTTTCAGCATCGCCCAGCAGACGCAGGGTCCTTCCCTGCGCGAGTCCTTCCTCGAACATCGAGATACGGGAAGCGATGGAGGCGCTCGGCAGGGGGTAGGTGACTTCGGCGCCGCTCGGGACGGGTGCGCGCAAGCGCCGCGTGATGTCCATTGAAGCAGTCTGCTGCGGCTGTTGTCTTGTCGCGGCCGGCGCGTTTTGTCCGACCTGCGCCGCTTGCGCCATTGTTGCCGCTGCACCGGAGCTTTGCGCTTGAGCTTGAGCCGCAGCGCCGGCCTGTGCGGAGGTGGCCTTGGCGGCGCCGCTATTCACCTGAGGCCCAACCGCCATGCGGAACCGATTCTCGAGGGCGTCAATCAGTGCCTGGACGTCTGGCATTTGCTGGTTGGGACCGAGGCGCGCAATAGTCTGCGCTGTCTGGCGTATGTCATTCACGAGGCCCGAATCTGGAATCGTGGGTGTCCGCTCCAGGAGCCTACGCATTGGTCCGAAGTCAAGGCCGGACATGGTGGTCGCCAGTTGCTGCATCTCGGTGGCGAGAGGGCCGGCGGGCAGCAACGGCTTGCCGATCGCCCGATCCAAGTCCTGAAGGGCATAGGCGACTTCCGTCCGGAACGATTGCTGTTGGAGCTGTCCCGGCGCGGACGCGGCAAGGCTCAGCGCGCCAATTCGCGCCCGAAGACCGCCTTCGCTTGCGCCGAGCGCTGCTGCCTCCTGCTGCATGGCCTGAAGCAGCTTTTGCACTTCGCTATCGGGTTGTTGGATCGGGTTCTGCGCATTGGTACTTCCCGGCTGCCCTCCCTGGGGCTGAGTTTGCGATGCGCCGGCATTAGTCGTGGTGTTACCGGCAGGTGTTGGCTGTGGGCCAGGGTTGCCCTGCGGACTCGTTGAGGCGGACATTGGGAATCTCCCTTGGGGTTTTGGTGAGAGTTCGACGGGTCGTGCGCCCGCTACGGACCGGCCAGTTGTGGTGACGGCATCGACATGGCGGGCTTGAGGCGGTCCTGCGCCATGTCGGCGAGAATGGCCGCGTTGACGCTCGCGGACTTCTGCGCGAGCTGATAGTTCTGCCAGCCGATGTAGTTGCTGAGGGCGAGCTCGGTCGCGAGTTCTACCATGACCGACTTTTCCGGCATGTATTGCAGCGATGCCTGCCAGTCGGTGCCCGAGAGGTGTCGGTTCACCTCAAGATCGATCGCTTCGTACCATGAACCGGTCGTGGCCGGTGTCAGGCCCTCAACCTGCATCTGCTGCTGTTGCGCCGTCGTCAGTGTGACGGAGCCGGCACGGGACGCGACGACGTCATCGAGCACGCCGCGGGCGAGTGACATCTGCGCGTTGTAGCCACGTCGGCGCGCATCGGCGTCCTGTCCGGCGACGCTGGACAGAGCGCCGCCGCGGATGGCGGCCGGGACGATGGGCTGAATGAGTTCGGTGGTGTAGTCGTTGGCTGCATTGACCGAGGTCTCGTCGGGATAGGCGGCGTCGGCGAACAGACTACTGGCGCGCTGGTCGGCATTGATCTCGGCAGTCGGCGCCGCGGTGCATAGCCCGTCTTGCGCCTCGTCCTGATTGCAATAGCGCTGCCAGTGAAGCTGCGTGATGGCGGCCATGGCCTGGCCCTGGCCGGACCAGGCCGGGGTGCCGGAGACGCCCTCACCCCGCCCGTCCATGACATTGCTGATTGCGGCACTGACCTTTGCTGCCTGCACGGCGGCAGCGGTCATGCTCTGGCCGGAGTCGAGCGCGATGCAGGCCTCCGGGGAGAGGATATGCTGGTCCCGAACCTGTGCGCTGCGGATGCTGCGCAGGAACTGTGCGTTGGCGGTGTTGGATGCGTCGGTCATGCCCTCGAGCGCGCCGACCTGCGCCTTCTGGTAGTTCGCCTCCTGCGTGAAACCCTTGGTCAGGATGTCGTTGAGCGACGTCTGCAGCCCGGTGATGCTGCTGGTGATGTTGTTCATCATCGTGCTGATGGCGTTTGTTACCGCGGTCTGCAGGAGGCCGATGATGCCGTCTTCTGTTGGATCCGTTACGACCCATTGTGCTTGCGCCCGCTCGGGCGCAAGCACACATATATATAGAGTGAGAGACAACGCTGCAGTGCTGTGCAGGAGCTTTCGCACGTCCGTTTCTCCTCAGTAGAGAGCACCGATCGCCGACGGCAATGTGTAGCCACTGGGCGGCGTGCCCTGACCCGAGATGTAGAGCCCGCTTTGTCCATTGGCCCCTGTGCCGAGGCTCATGGTGCCGATCGGTGTTCCGCCGCCACCAAAGCTGAGGGTCGGGCAGAAGTTGCCACCACCGAGCCCGCCGAAACCCAGGTTGAAGCCGGTGATTGTGAGGCCGCACTGGATGGAGCCGACCGTGCTTTGCCATGCGCTTTGTGCTGCCTGACAGATTTTGCCTTCGACTGAATTCAGGAGTGCGGTCGGGTCGAGGAGGTTGGTTATGAGATTGAGGCCGGTACCGTCGAAGAAATTCCCGAGGCAGGAAAGGTTGGTTACGCTCTGCGGCTGGGTGATGGACTGGTTGTCGGCCTGGATGGTCGCGGCCATGCCGGCGGCGGCGGCGTTGGCGAGATCTGTGCAACCGGGGCTGCTGCTGGCCGTCTGCCCAACGGCGGCGATCGGGAAGAAGGCGGCGAGTCCGAGGATCATTGCCATTTTTGACATATAAGAGCCTTTCGTCAGCGAGCGGCGGAGCAGGCGTCAAGAAGCGCCGCGATGCGTTCCGGACTGAAGATCCGGTCGAGCAGCGCGCGGCGATGCAGATTGCGGATTTCGGCCCGGAGGAACTGCGCGGCCTCCGACGCGTCGGTCCCGAGCAGCGCGGTCGGCAGGTCGCCGAAGTCAGGAATGTCCGAAATCCAGTGCAAAAGTCTGAGGCGTCGTCCCTGCCCGATCTGGGCAAGGGCTATGCGTGTCTTGGCGAGGACGGATGGATCAGTCAGCCGGCTCCGAAGGCCATCTGGATCGTTGGCGAGCGCATCGTCCATGGCGCGACCGAGCCCCAACACGGCGGGAAGCACGGCGTCGTGCTCGTCGGCTGACGGCACCGATGTGCGCAGATCGACAGCAATGACGGGCTCCCTTTCGTAGAGCCACGCGGCGACAACGTCGGCGGAGAGGTCAGGCATGGGCGGTCTCCCGAACTTCGGGAGACAGGATCGGACCATGCGACGCGAATGAGGCCGTCTTTCACCGGTAAATATGGACCGTCGTCGTGGAGACCCGCACGCGGTAACCAAGCGGGCGCACGGCAAGGACCAGGGCGACGTTCCACGGTTGCCCGCCTTGCCAATTCACAAGCACAGAAGGGTCCACTTGATTCGCATAGGTCACGTGCAGATTGCCCGGAACGATCTGACGGACGGCGAAGGAGAGGGGCACGTGGTCACCAAAACCATGCGCAATGGGAGCAAGGAAAGATTGCGGTATCAGATTGACCGGTGCGTGTGTGAGGGGCGATGTCGCAAGAGGAGTCGTGATGATTTCCGGCCTGAACGGTGTCGTCGCCGCCACGGCCGGGGCTACCGCCCCAGGGCCTGGCGGCGGCACCGGCGGAAGACCCTGCGGCGTGGGATTACCGCTCTGGAGCACAAAGTCCGCGTGGACTGGCCGAAGTCCGGCGCGAAGCATTAGTATCGCAATAGCCACAAAAAACGCCGTGCGCATTTCTCCCTCCGTGGGTTCCTGGCCAAGGGTACCAGCCGCGATCGCGAATGGAGCGCGCAACGTGCGCAGGGGAGGTGGTTCAGTAGACATTTCCACATCTTGTCGACGCCCGTTGACACGCGATCCGCAGATAGTGGAGGTGTCCAATGTTATGAATAGGGAAGGAGCGACCAGGAACCATGGGTAAGGGGCCAACCAAGGAAGCAACCGCGGCGCCAAAGCCAAAGCGGAATTTTCACAAACGGCCGAGACCCAGCAAGTTCGAGAGGATGGCGTCTGAACGATTTGCAGAGGCCGAGAAGAGGCTTCAGCAGTTGCTGGGTCGGAACCTGCGAGAGGCGCGGCTGCGCGCGGGCCTCACGCAAACCGATGTGGCGAACATCGCCGACAGCAGCCAGCCGTACATCGGGGCCATCGAGCGCGGCGAGATGAATGTACAGCTCTCGACGTTGCTGCGGGTAGCATATGCGGTGCACGTTGACCCGGGAGCGCTGCTACTCGCGGACGGCGCTGCGCATTACAGTTTAGAGACACTCGCGCGGCTGGTCGGAGCGCTGCACGCACATTTGCAAACGGCGATGGGCGAGCGGTCGAGGCAACGGCCGGTGGGCGAACTGCTGAGCCTCATCGCGGCGCCGCAGTCCCAGTTTGACGTCCCCGAGACGCCGATCGGTGCAGGTGACCAGACAAATAAGCCAGGAAAACAAGAATAGCCCCCGTCCAAGCAAACGCTGATGCGTCGAATAGTCGGCAAACGGCTGTGCCATTGTCGTAAGTTTATCGTCAATAGCGCCAGAGAACCAGACCGACGCGAATGGGAACCAAAAATATCCCGCGCGTGCCTCAAAATATTTTGACGGTCTGCAGTTTAGACTGTTGTTTCAGTGCAGGCGGTTGGCAGGCTAGTTGTTGGTGGCGAGAAGTTTAAGGAGGAAGAAGGGGATTTCCCATGCAAACGACGGCTGAGGGACGCGGCGGTAGCACGCTCGCGTCGCGCCCTCGTGGCGCACCTCTGGCGGTCGAACGGTGGAATGATCCGCAAGGTTTGCAAATCAGTACGTTCGATCGCGTCTTGTGCGGAATGGTCAGGGTAGGGCTGGTTCAGGAAGCGATTTGCCGGTTTCTGGCCCTGACGACTCAAGCCTTAAGTTTTCATTTGGTCCGCCTCGATCTCCCGATACCACCCGATCGACCCATGCGCAGGTCCTCGGGAAAGCACCCATGGGTCGACGAACAGGTCAGGTTGCTCATCGAACTCTGGACCGCAAATCTGTGCACGGCAGCGATCGGGGAGGCGCTCGGTCGAACTCCCGGTTCGGTCAGATCGAAAGCCTCGAGGGTGGGTCTCTTCCGCCGCAACCGGCGTGACCTCACCAAGGTTATAGACTCAACGAAGCGGGTGGACAGAACAACTGCGTCGCCCGCTATCGTGGAGACCGTTACGGAAGTCGTCTCAGAGCCGGCGCCCGACCCTTCAGCGGTCTCCCGCGATACACCTGTTTCCACAGTGCCCGTCACGGCTGTCGTAGAAGCTGTGGCTCCGGGCTTCTCCGTAATCCCAGCAGTGCCGGTCGAGGACATTCGTACACAGAGCGTCGCTGGGGCAGGCATTGCGTTCGCTGCTTCCGAGGCTGCACCCGCGGTAGACGCCGATGGGCGCAGCGGCCGGAGGCTGAAGCAGTCGGCTGGGAAGGCGACAACGCAGCCACGATCACGCCGGACGGATTGGACCGACGAGCTTTCGGAGGAGGTGGCGCGTCGTTGGTTTGCCTATCAGCATCATAGTGGGATCGCCGAGGACATGGGGTTGACCGAGGCACAGGCGCGATCGCATGCGACATCGCTGAGTTTGCCGCCCCGTGAGCGGAACAAGATCGTCCCTGACTATGTAGCGGGCCGGCCCTATGACACGGCCCTCGAGAGATCGAGGGTCAAGCGGCATTGCAACTTCGACCACAGATTGTTCTGGGGCACGAGAAATGGACCGCACACATCACCGAGGGCCAAGAAGACCGCACGCTATAAGGCACTCCATAGCGGTCTCTGGGAGGCGCCCGCGACGATAAGCGTGGAGTAGTCGACGTTGTAGCAAGCACGGAGCCCGAAGATATGCCAAATGTCCAACGAAGTACCTGCTGGGATCGGCGACTGGAGCATCCGAAAACCAACGCGGTTCGAAGGCGCATGATCCTCGATAACTTTTCGAAAGCGATGTGCATCACAGCGCTGTTCTCGGTCGTGTTGGGCGGCAGCAATGGATGGACCGCGAAGCGAGGGGGAGAGTCGAATATGGATCTCAGGTCGGAGGCAGCGTCGGAGAACCGGCAGTTGCTGCGCGTGGAGACGCATGAGGATGCGCTGCGCATGCATTGGGCATCGTTCAAGAGTATCCCGACGATCGCGCAGGTGATGGATGTGAGGACAGGCTGGGTCCGTAGTCACGCGATGAGGATCGGGCTGGAGGTCCGTCCGCGCTCCTCGATTATCGGCGGAACGTAGGCAAAAAAATCTGCGCGGCGGGTAGGCTCATTCGCGACGCGACGGCTTACCCTTCGTGCCATGAGCAGAAACCAGTCCGCGGCGATTGACCGCAAGGTAGCGACGCCGGAGTTCACGCAGCAACTGCTGCGTCGCTCCTTCCTTCTCAATGCGGTTCAGGGTGTGGCGATTGTCGGATTGATCGGCAACACCGTCTGGTCCGACACGCACCCGCCACTGAGTCACTATTTCTATACGGACGGCCACGGCACGCCGCGGGAGGTGTACCCTCTCGATTATCCGGTTATGAGCGAGGCTGATCTTGAGGTCTGGACCGTGAATTCGATCGTTGCGGTCTACAACGTTGATTTCAAGAACTACCGGGATCAGCTCAGCAAGGCGTCGGAGCATTTCACGGTCTCAGGCTGGAACAGCTTCGGCACGGCGTTCATCAACAGCGGGAACTTGCAGAAGCTGAAGGATGCGCGGCTGGTGGGCTCCGCGCAGCCCGAGCGCGCGGCGGTGATCGTGCATGCCGGGGTGATTGGCGACCGCATGGAGTGGCAGATCCAGTTTCCGCTGCTGGTGACGTACGAAAATGAGAACGAGACGCACACCGAGCATCTGATGGTGACCGCTCTTGTGGTGCGGACCTCGGACACGGCCCACCCGGATGGCGTGGCGATCGATCAGGTCAATGCGCCGCCGGTGGCATGACATGTCCTGTCGGAGAGGCTCGATGCTGCTAAGCTCGCGCGTAGCCGTCAT
>Ga0335072_10017687_pt1 | contig 10073 bp, 8 predicted proteins | sample Lox_Sample_21_FD_206725 | JGI IMG/M metagenome (GOLD analysis project Ga0335072, IMG submission 206725) | Soil microbial communities from Loxahatchee National Wildlife Refuge, Florida, United States - Lox_Sample_2.1 | ecosystem: Environmental > Terrestrial > Soil > Wetlands | place: USA: Florida...
CCGCATAGTCCGCGGGTACGGGAACGTTTTCCAGAGGCGCAAAAGTGGTGGGCGCAGAGCGGAACAGGCTTGCGCCGTAGATGGGCAGTAATTTGCCCACGGAATCGGCGACCATCAGCTGGAATTCTGTGGGAGGTGGCGGCGGCTCCTGAGGAAGTGGAATCTGGTTGGTAGCGCGCCGGCCTCGTTCAACGGACGGCTCGGGACCGTACGGCGTGGACAGGTTCGAGGGAAGCTGTTCCTTGTTGGGGTTTTGCGAGCGGGCGTCAGGAGAAGGCCGGGCAGGCTGCGGGCAAGCCTGCGCTTCGGGATGGACCAGGCAATCGGGAGCGCCCTGGGGCTGCGTGGTGGATTGCTGCTGAGAACGGGTGGAGTCGCCGGTCTGCTCGTCGTCAGCGGGGTTGTCGGGCTCCTGCGCGCGGGAAGCGCCGGCGCAGAGAAGAAACAAAGAGAGCGCTAGAAATATAATTCGAGTATTCAAGGTAGAACGACCACCTCAAGTTTGGTTTTTTGTGTCGCGGCCTGCTTCCTCTGCAGTTGGCCATGGGGAGCGACAGGACATGGCGGGTGTTGCCTTCGTCAGCGGGGGGCGGCGCGGCGATGCATCCAAAAAGCGTGCCAGGCATACTGCGTCCACCAGTTGGCGGCGCGGCTCCAAGGCAGGCTGGATTCGCTTCGGTAGATGCGCCAGCAGGCGAGGGCGCTGGCAATGCGGTTGCCGTTGCGGCTCTGCTCGGACAGACGGTAGCGGCCAAGGTCTTCCGGTAAGCGGTGCCCAACATGGCCCTGCCGCAAAAGGCGAAGCCAGGCAACGAAATCTTCGTTCAGGCCTTGGTGGTCGGTAGGAAAGCGGAAAGCCGGCAATTTTTCACGGTCGATGACCACGGTCAAGCAACCAGCCCCGCGGCGGGTGTGCAGGCTGCGCAAGTCCAATTGGTCCGGGCCGGCAATCACCGCGCCGGCCTTCTTGCCGTCGCGGGAAAGATGGCGATAGTCGTGATAGATAAAGGTGTAGTCATTCGCTTTCATCCACGCCACGCAATTCTTTAATTTTTGCGGAAGCCACAGATCGTCGGCGTCCAGGAAGGCCACGTACTTTCCGCGAGCGCAGTCCAGGCCCTGGTTGCGAGCCTTAGCCGGACCAGTGCGTCCCGAGGTTCGCAGGACCACCAGGCGAGAATCCTGGGCCGCGGCTTGCTGGATCAATTGGAACGAGCGGTCCGTCGAGCCATCGTCGACGAGAATGTGTTCCCAGTCAGTCAGCGACTGCTCGCGCACAGCGCGCAGCGCGTCTGGAAGAAATTCCACCGCATTGAAAACCGGGGTGATGACGGAAACCTGAGGCATGGCTAAGAAGCCGTGGAGTTCGGGCGCAACTCGGTGGACGCGATCGATGGCTCCGAAGTCGAAACCGGCCGCGGACAGGGTGGAGCACTTTTTGGCGTGGAGCGACGGAACAGGAATTTGCGAAATTGCCAGAGAGATTTCAGGGTGCGGCGACGCTCCTGCGGAAGGAGCAGCGTCTGTTTCAGTTTTTGAAACAGGTATCGCGGGCGCAGGTAATACTTTCTTCTCGCGTCGTTGCAGAAAGAAACCAGCTCATTCGAAGAAATTTCCGGAAATTTCAGGACGCATTGGTGCAGACCTTCCTCGGTAAGCCATTGGGAATAATCCTCGGTGGTCAGAAAAGCGTGTTGTTTGGCCCATTGAAAGGCTTCCGTTCCCGGGTAAGGGATCATCGGGAAAAATTGCGCGGTGTCGGGGTTGGTCTCCATGGCGAGGGAGAGGGTTTTGTCCATGGTTGCCCGGGTCTCCCCGGGGTTGCCGACCATGAAACAGCCATGCACCAGCAGCCCGGCTTGCTGCGCGTTTTGGACATAGCGGCGCGATTGTTCGAGGGTAATTCCCTTCTTGATGTTCTTCAGCACGGTCTGGTCCCCAGATTCAAAACCGGGGATGATCAAGCGGCAGCCGGCCTGTTTCATGAGCGTCAAGGTTTCCGCGTCGGCGCTGACGCGAGTATTGGCCCACCAGTGCAGCTTTTTGTGCAGGTCACGTTCGATCAGCAAGCGGCAAATGTCTTTGACCCTCGCGGGATTGGCGGTAAACGTGTCATCCTCAATGCCCACGGACTTTACTTCCGGCAACTCGCGGGCGATGTATTGGAATTCATCGGCAACATTTTGCGCGCTGCGGAGGCGGTACTTGTGGCCATGAAAGGTCTGCGGATAAACGCAAAAGGTGCAGCGCGAGGTGCATCCGCGTCCAGTAATGATCATCACCATAGGATATTCGCCGGCGGCGAAGAAATAGTTTTTGATCTGCAGATGTTTTTTGTAGACCTGGCTTACAAAGGGAAAGGTGTCGAGATTCTGGATGTACGGACGGTCCGGGTTGTGCGCCACGTGGCCGTTTTGCCGGAAAGAGAGGCCGGCCACGGTAGACAGGTCCTGTTTGTGGGGCAAGCAGGCGGCCAACTCGAGCAGCGTGTCGTCGTACTCGCGGCGCGCGATGGCGTCGATTTGGGGATCGAGGGCCAAGACCTCATCGGGAAGCGCGGAAGGATGGGTTCCGACGATGCAGGTGAAGGGATGCGAGGCGGTGTTTTTGAGCCGAACGGCCGAGCGAACGTCTTCGAAAATGCTGGGGGTGCTGGTCTCGACGGCCAGCAGTTCCGGGGCGAAAGCCTGCACGCGCGAGGCTGTGGCGTCCAGGTCGAGGCCGTCGGCGCAGCTATCGAGTAGCAGCACTTCGTGACCGTGTTGCTCCAGGAGGCCACAGGCGTACGCGAGCCACAGGGGGTAATACAGGGTTCCACTTTTGGTGATCGCAGGGCTGCGCGAGGTCCGCGAGAATTTGCCGTGTTGCGTTTTAAACGGCGGATTGATCAGAGCGATTCGCATTTATCTTTACTCCTTGCCGAATTCCTTCTTCTTCTAGTGGTTTGGTCAGCAAGCACTCTCCCAAAATAGTTCTGAGTTTGGCCTCATTTGCTTTGTAATAGAAGGTGTTCAGAAAAGTCTTGCGGCAACCATCCACATACCTCGTGGTTCGGCTTCTGAGCCCTTCGACCACCTGGAGAATTTCTGCAGGCTTGCGGGAGTCGACGAACTCTCCGTTAACTCCCACCTGAACATATTCAGTAAAACTCCCGATCCTGTTGGCGACGACAGGACAGCCGGCCATAAAGGCGCGAGGCAAAACGCCGCTCTGCGTGGAACACTTGTAGATATTCCAGACGCAGAAGCTCTTGAGGTGATAGCCGTTAATCTCTTCTACCGAGAGCACTTTGCCATGATGAATCTCAATTTTCCCTGCGCTCCGAAAGCACGAGAGTTCTTTGTCGCTGGTTAGAAGTTGTCCTAAGTCACTTTTTGTAGCAATCAGGAATGGAATCGAGCTTCCGTTGCGAATCGCGTGCTTTGCGAAACCAAGGAAGCCGGCGAAATCATGCGCCTTGAGAGCCTGTCCGATGAATGCGAAATACTTTCTCTCGTTGCGAGCATCCGCCAGTTGTTCCGGCACAATTTCATCGTCAAAAAGGAGGGGCATAGTGTAGACATGGCGGTTGTATCTTTCGAAATACCGGTGATAGAGCAACCGTGCACAGGAAGAAGGCACGATGACGGCGGAGGAGTGTCGAAGCATGGCGATGGAGCAGTATCGCGCTGCCACCAGTTTGACGATTTCAGGCAGTCCTTCCGCGAAGTGGTTCCAAAACGCATCGGGTTCATGGAATAGGTACAGAACCTTTGTCCCGGAGTCACGCAAGTGATGCGCGACCCTAGGATTCGTCACGGCAGCGTTACAAAAGAACGCGACATCGAAGTTGGGGTTGCCCGACAGCCGCTTGGGTGACCAAATCTGAAAGCCCAGCGGGATGAAATCGGCAAAGGAAAGGTATCTCTCCTGCAGCACAAGGGTGACATCAAAGTCCATACTGCGAAGCAGTTGGGCGGTCGCAACCATATGGGACGCATAGCCCGGCGAGAAATGAAGCGAGAGGACTGCGGCTTTTGGAGGCACCTTTCGTTTATCTCCGAAAAAGCGAGCGTTCACCACACCAGCAGCTTGCTCACGGTCGGATACGTCCATGTGATAATTCCTGAAGAACAGATCGCCAAAGCGCACAGTGGAAGCGCCAAACCTTTTTTCTGGATTCCGATGACCGATGCCAAAAACATGAACGCCACGGCGTGAAAATAATAGATATAGCGCAAGGCGATAACGGGCATGTTTAGGTTGAAAAGTAATGCGATGGTGGGCAGCAGAACACCGATAGCCGCGCGCTGGAGACCTTCAGCGCGGTCCTCTCTGTCAGCAAGGCGCCCACGCAGATAGACTCCGAGCAAAAGAAGGAGATAGGTCACGGCGATCTTGGTCAGCAACTGCAGCTGATGAGACGTTTGGTCGCTATCCTCAAAATAAGGCGCGAAGTCAGAAGCAACTCGCGCCAACAGCGCCGACATGGCAAAGCAGAAAAGAGCGAAGTAAAAGCCAAAGACATAATAATAGCGACGGCTCCGACAGACCAACAGGCCAGGCACGAGGGGCGCTCCTGCCAAATGAAGAAATGGCAGTATGAATACGCCGGTCGCCTTGGTCCACTTTGCTTTTACAACACCGCTGAACGCGATCAGCAAGGCGAGAAACAGCAGAACGCTCATGCCTTGCCTGAAAAAGTTGCAAAGAAGAAGAACGCCGGAATTCACGAAGAGCATCCATCCGGCCAGCAGATAAAACATTCCTTTAACGCCGCGGGAGACCCAATAAAGAAGGGACAGGATTGGCAGATACAGCAGATGCAACAGGAAGAAGGCGCCGGTAAGCCCCAGTGTGGATCCCGTGATGTTATGCAGCCCGGAGAATAGTGCGTAGTCGGCATCCCCCAGCAGGGATCCTGAGCCTGATGCGTTCGCCAGAATGGAAGCATAGGTGACGGGATCCGCTCCCTCGGGCATCTTATAGATGTCCCGAAGACCAAGCGCCAGGCAGAACCCCACGACCAGAAGGAGTCCGAAGAAGTCTCTGGTAAGCCTGGGAAAAACCAGGATGCTCAAGTACAGGAAAGCCAAAACAAAATACGGTAGTAAAGTATCGGTCTGAAAATCGTAGAACAAGTGCGTTTGGCCTCGTTACGATGTCGGTATTCGGCGAACGGGATGCGCACTCTTCTTCAGAGGACTTACGCGCAAGGACGTTCCGCTGCTTTTTAGAACTCGCTGAGCGAAAGTCACCTAGCTCCCTGAGCCGCGTGGCAGCCGGAGGCCCACAGGTTGCAATAAGAAGGTACTTTCTGACTGGGTGAGAGGGGGCCCTTCGTGCCGAAGGGGTATTTCCGAATCGCATAGACGAACGCGAAACGTCCGCAGATGAATTCCATCATGCCATCGGTGTGACCAAAGTCTTCGCAATACTCTGTGAGCAACCTCATGTTCGGCGAGCGTCTGATGGTCCTATCCATGCCCGAAAGGGCCAGCAGTTCTGCGCCTTCGATGTCGATCTTGCAGACATCAATCGGCGGAAGTTCAAGAGAATCGATTGTGTTTCCTGGAACCACGACGGGATCAGTGCCAGCGAAGAGATTGGAATTACCCCAATTCCGATGGTTTCGAAAAATCGTGACCGCTCCGTCCTTATCCGTCGAAGCCATCGGAAAGATGGTGACGCGATCATCAAACCCGTTGAGGCGCACATGATGTCGCAATCGTTCGACGTTCTGGGGGTCGGCTTCTATGGCCAGCACCCTGGCGCCACGTTTGGCCGCCAGCAAGGTGTACACGCCCACGTTTGCCCCAACATCCAAAACCACACTACCGGGGCCAATGGTCTCGCAAAACAGTTTGCGTTCGTATCTTTCGAAGAATGTGGGTGCATGCCAGATATGAATGCCGAGGATCTCTCGAACATCCACATCCATTTTTAGATCTCCATCAAAATCATCGACCCTGAATGGCAACACCCTTTCAGGAAGTACCGATTCATAGAAGCAACAAAGCAGCCGTAAACCACGAGCATAAGGCAAATGCCTGGTAACACGCCCACAACGCAGTATTTCTTGGATCATCAGTTATTGTTCCTCGTGCTCAATCGAATTTCCGACGGGTTTGCATGCCAGGATGCGGCGACCGCCGCGCCAGGAATAGAAAGTCGAAGCGGCAATTGTCATTCCAACGATTCCCGTACCAGCGAAATAGCTGAGCGCAACGCCGCGGGTGCCGAAAGCCTTTACGGTGCAGAGTGCTAGCAGGATGGATAGAACCGCCGTGAGCATGGACTGCACGAGAAAGGGTTCGCGCTTGAACGAGCGCAGGTAAATGGCCATGCTCTGAACGACGAAGCCGCTCGCAGAGGTGAGCAGCAAGATCGCAAAGATTTTCGGAGACACCATCCTGACGGCCAAACGGGGCCACGAGCGTTGCAAAAGCATCACGGCCACTTCGCATGCGGCAGCCAAAGCGACCAGCAAGCAAAGCGCTTGCCGCAAGGTGCGGAAAAAGAGCGTTTTCAGGGGCAGCAATTCCCCGCGCGCGATCATTTGTCCAAAGGGCGCGGCCTTGGTGGACATCCAGGCAAGCACCAACGCCGACAGATACAAGGTGATGCTGAGAGACATGCCAAACTGGCCAGCTTCGGCAGGACCACGGTAAGCAAAAAGAATGGGAGTGAAAATCTGTATTGTGAAATAAGCACAGACCCAACTGACGGCGATCCTCCACTGAAATGGCCAGACTTCAACACGCCATGAAACTGCCCCGTCGCCCATCTCCAGATGAAGTAACGGTACTAGCAGGCTTCGCCGGCTCCACAGAAAGGCCGCAATGATCGCTGCACAACCGGCGGTCACCATAGCTGGTGCGTACAGCCCGTGGTGCGTCAGCAACGCTCCCCAGGACATGGCCGCTCCCAGCAGCGCTTGGGCAAAGCGCATGCGGCCGACCTGCCAGACTTGGCCGCAACCTTCCAGAAACGATACGAGCGGATTCAGCAAGAACCAGATGGAAATTGCTAGCACCGCGGTAACCCACGGGCCATGCCAGGCTACGGCGGCGGCGCCGTGGGTCTGGTGGGAGAAGAAGTTAACCCCGAGGGGCAACAGCGCTACGCACAGGATCGCGGCGGCGACCAGATACCAACGCAGCGTTTTTTGCAGGATGGAAGCGAGACGCGCATGGGCCACGGGGTCGCCCTCAATACGTCCTCCCTCGTGAAACGTAAGATGCGCGCATTCATGGGCGGCCATTTGCAGGATCACGAACGAGAAGCCCAGTTCGAAAACGGTTTGCAAGGAGACCAGGCTCAGCAAGGTGTAGTAGTAGCCCTGCTCAACGGGAGTGAGGAAGCGCAGGATCAACAGGACCGTGCCGGTGCTGCCCAGAATCTGGATGCCGCGCGCCAGGACGGTATAGGCAATGGCGCGATCGACGCCGAACAGGTGTTTCAATCGCAGCGCGAAAGTCCACCAGGCGGGCAAGACGGTTGGGGGATTTGAGCTTGTGGCCATTGGACGAGTTTGTCGAGGTGATTCGCGCTCAGAAAAGTGGGGGTTTCTCGCGGGAAAGGGCCCAAGGCAAACAAGCCGCCGCACTCGAAAAGAACGGTTTCGGTGAAACGGGCGACGTCATCAGGTGCGCCCGAAGGAGCGGGCCAGAGCGTCTAGCTGTTCGCGTTGCCGAGGATCTCTACGTGCGATGCGAATAGCCTCGGAGAACAAGACCCAGAACACGGCCAGAAGGAAGCCCGCTGCGGTACAGCAGCCGATCATGAGCAAACGCCTCGGCGAAGATTTTTTGTCGGGAACGACGGCCTTGTCCACCACTTGCACTACAGCGCCCTGGCGCGCCTCGTCGATTTTGGCGATTTCGAACTGCTTGGCGAGCATCTCGAAAATGGTCTCGTGGTACTTCACATCGCGCAGCTTGCGGACGTAATCGAGGCCGGCGGCGGGAACGCTGCCTTTGGGCATCAGGAAATCGCCGGCGGCACCGGCTCCGGCGCCCATGCGTGCGAGCTGGCTTTGCAAGCCGGCGAGTTCCTGCTCAGCCAACAGGAGGTCAGGATTCTGCTCGGCGGCAAACTGGCGCATGGCGCGAATCTGGACCTCTTTCGCAGCGACTTGCCCGCGCAGCTGCGCCACCGATGCGATCACCGCGCGGGCCTGTCCATCCAGCTGAATCAACCCGGTCTTTTGTTCGGTTTGCTTCAAGGCGTCTTCGGCATTGACCAGATTGTCTTTGGCTTGCACAAGTTGTTGCTCGAAGAACAAGCGGCGTTGTGAAGCTTCGGTGACCGCGATGCCGGCGGAAAGTTTCTTGTACTCCTCGACGTAAGCGTTGGCCATTTCCGCAGCGCGATTGGGATTCTTGTCGGTGACGGAAATGCGGATGAGGCCGTCTTTCAGGCCATTTTCGATGTCGGTGTACTTTTCGAAAGCTTTGCGAGCTTCAGACAGCCGCGGTTCGTGGTACAGCGCCATCAAGTTGAAGCGCGCCACCATGGCGTCTTCCACGGTGCGGCTCTTGAGCATGGCGACCTGAAGATCATTGGGGTTTTTCAGCCCCAAGGTGCCACCCGCCAGAGAGGCCAGCGGGCTGATGTTGCCAAGCTGCCCAAGCAGTGCGACCGCCGAGGAGGAGGTTTGTTGCGGAGGGAGAATAACAGTCGTAGCGGTAAAGCGGTTGGGCAATAAAAAAGAGATGATGGCGGCGGCCACGGCTACAGCAATCGTGCCTAGCAACAGATCGCGGCGGCGGCGCGCCAGAACGAGTAACAGATCCAATAACGATACTTCGGCGCTCGGTTGCGGGTTCGGGGCATCCAGGGGCATGGGAATTTCGATGGACATGGCGTGCGTGCCCGGCTGGGGATTCTCGATTTCCCTCATTGCGTCCGTGGTGATTTGCTTTCGGTCCAAAGTGCCTTCTTCAATGGGCGTAAGCGCGCATCGCCAAAAGAGCGGGTTCGCACCGCCCGACGGATTCGACATCGTCAATGGATACTTCAACCGCCACGCTCTTCATGATTAAGTCCAAGGTAAGAACCACGCGAAAACTGTTCTTGAGATAAGTAATCACTCCGGTTAAGCCCCGCAAAGGACCACGGAAGATTTTCACCTTTTCGCCAACGGTGAGCAGTGGATGTGGCTCCGCGTTCACTAGATGCAGGCCCGAACGCAGCCGCTCGATATCTTCGGCGGGCACGGGAGCCGGTCCTTGAAAGTTACTGACAATAGAAACTACGCCGGACAATTCCAACACGCGCACTCGTTCACATGCAGGAATGTGGACAAAGACATATCCCGGGAAGAGGGGCTTCTCGATGGTGACGCGGCAACCATTGTTCCAGCGCCGGGCGGAGCGGTACAGCGGACAAAACAGCTCTACGTCGCGAAGCTGGAGGTGCTCAGCCACTCGCTTTTCATGGTGAGGCTTGGTGTAGGCAGCGTACCAACGAGTCGGCTCGTCAAAACGCGAGCCCGCCAGGTTGTGGGCGTCCATAGAACAGATAAGGATCGAGACGAGGCTTCGCCATCGTCACTTAGATAGCGTGATCAAACAGGAAAAATGCACTGCGAATTCACCACGAACATTGTGGGGAGCCATGCAGGAAGGGGGTGAGTATGTTGGCCCAGAGCGAACCCGATCGTGCCGAGTATATCACTTAAGCACTTATAAGCAACCGAAAAAGTATGTGATGATTAAAGAATAACTCAGATTTGGCAGCGACCAGTCCGAAGATAAAGAGACCACGTACCTCCTCTCACGTTTCTGCCGGCTCTACTACGGTTTTCTTGGCGATAGTGCGGCGCCGTGGGGCATCGACGCTGGCTTATGCACGCGCTTCTCATTTTTTGCTAGAATCGAAAGGTTAACCACTCCAGCGGAGAGGTGGCCGAGCGGTTTAAGGCGCACGCTTGGAAAGCGTGTGTAGGTTAACCCCTACCGTGGGTTCGAATCCCACCCTCTCCGCCAGATTTTCTGTAACTCTCATTGGCGCAATGGGTTGGGCTCAAAAAGCGCCCCTTCCGTAAGAGCTGTTCCGTAAGAAATCTCTGAAATCCCAAGAAACTCCGG
>Ga0335072_10017689_pt1 | contig 10073 bp, 4 predicted proteins | sample Lox_Sample_21_FD_206725 | JGI IMG/M metagenome (GOLD analysis project Ga0335072, IMG submission 206725) | Soil microbial communities from Loxahatchee National Wildlife Refuge, Florida, United States - Lox_Sample_2.1 | ecosystem: Environmental > Terrestrial > Soil > Wetlands | place: USA: Florida...
TGCCGCGCGTCGAAGCCACCGTGAAGCGGCTCGGGCTCGACGGTGACGTGGACCTGCTCGGCCGGGTTCCGTGGCTCAAGCTCGCCGAGCTTTACGACACGTCCTCGCTGTTCCTCTTCTGCTCGCTGCGGGACTCCTCCAGCGCCCAGTTCCTCGAGGCGCTCGGCAAGGGCCTGCCCGCCGTCACGCTCGACCTGCACGGCATCGGTGACGTCAAGGTGGGCCTGGCCGCCGAGAAGGTCCCGCTGCCGCAGCGGCCCGAAGAGCTGCCCTCGGAGCTGGCCGACGCCATGCGCACGGTGCTGACCGCGGACGACTGGGCGGCACGCAGCGCGGCCGCCATCGAGTTCGCGTCGGAGCACACCTTCCCGACCAAGGCAGCGGCCGTGACGCGGATCTACCAGGAGGTCGCCGGCCGATGACCGCCCTGCCTTTCGTCGGAGTCCGCCCCCGCGCGACCCGGGCGCTCAGGCGCCTGCCCGCGGCGGAGGCGAGCGAACGCCGGCTGAAGCGCAGGGTCGGGCTGATCTGGGGCCTGCTCGTCCTCAACGTGCTGTCCTTCGCCACTGGCGTCTCTGTGATCCCGATTCCGGGGTCGGTCGGCAAGGTGATCACGCAGGGCGCCCTGTCGCTGGCGGTGCTGCTTGCGCTGATGCAGAACCCGCGCGGCAAATTCCGCCCGAACGTCTTTCTCCTGCTGCTGACCCTGCTCGCCCTCGAGACGGTTGTCACCGTGCTGACCGTGGGGGACGTGAAGGGCACCTGGTACCGCACGTTCCGGATGGTCGAGTTCGTCGCCGTGCTGTGGCTGCTGTCGCCCTACTGGAACCGGGCCGACATGCTGCTGGTGCGCTGTCACATGAAGGCCATGCTGTGGGTGGTCATCACCGTGGTGCTCGGGATACTCATCGATCCCACCCGCGCGCTGAACGGCGGCAGGCTCCAGGACATCATCTGGCCCATCGCCTCGACCCAGGTGGCCCACTACGCGGCCGTGTCCATCGGGATCGCCGCCATCATGTGGTTCTGCGGCCAGCTGCGCGGCAAGGTCGCGCTCTGGTACGTGGTCGTCGCCACCGGCGTGCTGCTCCTCACGCACACCAGGACCGCCCTCGTCGCGATGCTCGCGGCGCTCTTGTTCAGCGGCCTGAGCCTGATCGCCACGCCCCGCGTCCGCCGGCTGTTCGGGGTGGTCGGCGCCGCCGCCGTGGTGGCGTTCGCCGCCTTCTCCTCCGCGATCACCTCGTGGATGGCCAGGGGCGAGGGAACGACCGAGCTGACGAACCTCACCGGCAGGACGAACTTCTGGGGACCGCTGCTCGCCTTCCCGCGCACGACCTACCAGGAGATCTTCGGCTTCGGCCTGTCCAACGGCTCGTTCGACGGCCTCCCCGTCGACAGCAACTGGATTCTCTCCTACCAGGACCAGGGCCTGTTCGGCGTGGTCATGTGCGCGGCGATCCTGCTCTACGTGCTGATCCTCGCCTGCCTCCAGTCCCGCGGCATGCGGCGGGCGCTGGCGCTGTTCCTGGTGATCTACTGCATCGTCGCGTCCTTCACCGAGGACGGCATCACGAACCCCTCGACGTACATGCTCGACGTCACGGTGGCAGCCTCCCTCCTGCTCCCGGCCGCCACCGCCCGCCGCGAGGCCTAGCTAGGGATGGCCTGATCGCCGGTCACAAGTGGTCACATAATTCGAGGGTCGGTTAGACCGTGGCGTAGCCGAGGCTTTCGTCTCTTTCGTCGGCGCCGAGCAGGACGGCCGAGTTCAGGTCGGCGCCTGCGAAGCGGATCATCTCGCCCACGGCCTGGACCCTCGTCACCGACGACTCGCCCGCGGTGACTACCGCCACCGCCTCGTCGGCCCACGTCTTGAGGTGAGCCGCGCCCGTGGCGGGGTTGACCGTCGCGAACGTGATGAAGAGGTCGGCCGCCGTCTGGACGTTCTGGATGCCGTTCATCGGGGTGCCGAGCAGCGGCGCGTGCAGCGGCCCGACCGGGGCGAGGTCGCCGCGGTCGGGGGTCACCAGGACCATGCGGGTCCCCTGCGCGTCCACCCCGCGGATGCCTGGCTCCTTCGTGCCGAGGAGGTCGCCGAGCGCGCCGCCCGCCAGGTCTGCCACGACGACGCGCTTGCCCTCCTTGGCGGTCGTGACCGCCAGCTCCCTGATCGCCTCGGCCATGAACTTCTTGCCGTCCACGGCCACGACGACGAGGCAGCCCGAGCCCTCGGAACCGCTCGGCACCGCGTTGCGCAGGTGGGCGGCGACCCGCTTCAGGTCGGCCTCCCGGTCTGCCTTGCGGGAGCGCTTGCCGCCGGACGCCACGCTGACCCGGACCGGGGCGCCGAGGGCCGCCGCGACGTCGTCGCGGCGGCGCAGCCGGTCGGAGAGGATCGCGCCGATGGCGACGATCAGCAGGCCGATCACCAGGCCGCCGAAGATGGCGCCGCCGCCGTATTCGATCCCGAACTTCTTCTTGCTGACGCCCTCGGCGGGGATGCCTGTGTCGAGGACGCTGCTGCCGGCGATCAGCTGGGCCGTGGTCGACCGCTGGGTGGCGTTGGCGCTCGCCACGTTCGACTGCAGCGACGCCAGGAAGGTCTGCGCCGTGGACAGGTCGCCTTGCAGCCTCACCAGCCTGCTGTCCGTCGTCGGCACGCCTTCGTTCTTCAGCTTCTTGATCTGGCTGTTGAGCTGGCTGATCTGCTGCTGCGTCTGTGTCACCTGCTGGTTCTGCGCGGCGGTGTTGGCAGACTCCTTCTCGAGCTCCGTCTGCGCGCGGTACTGGAGGAAGGTGCTCGCCAGGGTGTTGGTCTCGTTGTATGCGAGATTCGGGGTGGCCGCGGTGGAGGTGAACGTCAGCAGGTTGTCGGCCGTGGTGCTCACGGTGACCGTGTAGGTCTTCAGGAACGTGGGGACCGATTCGTGCAGGCCCAGCTTCTGCATGGCCTGCTGGGCCATCGTTGAGTCCACGGCCAGGATGGCGTCGGTCTGGATCGCGGTGGCGGCGTCCAGGTTGGGGTTCAGCGCCAGCTGGACCGTCGTGGTGTTGGTGTAGGTCTCCTTGTGGGTGGCGTACAGGCCGCCGGCGATAAGCACCCCGAGCGCGGTCGTCAGTATCCAGATCTTTTTCCTGCGCTTCACCGCGGCGCCGATGTAGCCGAGGCTGACGATGCCCGCCTGGTCATCGGCCGGAGACGTGTTGTCCACGACCGGATAGTTGTCGTAGCCCCACAGGTCGGGCAGCCGCGACTCGAACCCAACCGGGCGCTCAGGCGACCGCAGCAGCGACAGTTCGCCGGTCGTCCTGACCGGGTGCTGGGCCGCGGGCTTGCCGGGAACCTCGACGGTCACCGCCGGCTCCGGGGTCGGGCGGCCGGCCGGTTCGGCCGGCGTCCCAGTCCCGTTCACTGACGGCACGGCCGGCATCGCCGTCCCCTCCGGGCGGGAGTGCCTGCGCTCCTTGGGCCCGGAGAACCGCGACTCCGCCGGGGGGGAGAACCGGGGCTCATCAGCAACAGGGAACCGTGGCCCCTCGGGAGCGGGGTACGCGCTCTCCTTCGGGCCTGAGTACCGGCTGGCCTCGCCGAACGAGGGCCGCGGCTCCGCAGGAGACGGGTACCGCGACTCCTCAGGAGCGGGATAGGAGGTCTCCTTCGGGCCTGAATACCGGCTCTCCGCACCAGACGAGCGCCGCGTTTCCCCTGGCATCGGATAGCGCGGCTCATCGAGCGGGGTGTACGTGGTCTCCTTGGGCCCGGAGGACCGCGACTCCCCCGCGGGGGAGAACCGCGGCCCCTCGGGAGCCGAGTACGGCGTCTCCTGGGGAGAGGGGTACCGGCTTCCCGCGCCGAACGAGGAACGCGGCTCAGCGGCAGCCGGGTGCCACGGCTCGTCGAGGGGCGTGTACTTCGTCTCCTTGGGACCGGAGAACCGCGAATCTCCAAGAGGAGAGTAACCCGGCTCCCCGGCAGGCTTGGTCTCCTCGCGATCACCCTCGGAGTTGGGAAAGAACGCGGGCCTGGTGAAGAAGTCCTGGCGGTCAGGCGTGGCGGGGTATTCGGGCCGGGTAAAGACGTCAGCGGTCGCGACCGGCGGCTCCGGCTCGGCTGCCGCCTCCGGCTCTGGCTCCGGCTCGGGGTCGGGGTCGGGCTCTGGCTCGACGGGGGACACGGCTTCAGGGGGAGAGTCCGCCTTGCCGAAGAACGTGGGCCTGGTGAAGACGTCGGGGTACTCGGCCCGCGCGTGGTACTCGGGCTCGGCGGAGGGGGCCGGCTCGAAGGAATCCGGCGGGTCGGCGGAGAACTCTGGCTCGGACGACACAGCCTCCGGCTCGAAGGAAGAGGGCTCGAACGAGGAACTGGGCTCGAAGGAAGCTGCCGGCTCGAAGGAAGGCGCTGGCTCGAAGGAAGGCGCCGGCTCGAAGGAAGGCGCCGGCCCGGGCTCGGCGGCGAACGCGGAGTCCGCGGACTCGGCCGGGTAGCCATTCGATCCGCGTGAGAAGCCAGACGCCGGCGGGAGTTCGATCTCCGGGCTCAGGAACCGGACCGACCCGGCGGCGAAGCTGCCGTTGTCCTCGAAGTCCGCTTCCTCGTAATCGGCCGTCTCCACTGAGCGCTTGCCCGGCTGGCCCTCGTCGTTCACCGTCGCTCCTCCCTCATCGTGGCTACGACGCCGTTGCCTCGCGGCGCTCGCGTCGTGCCGTTCATGCGCGTCGGCAGCGCGCGCGCTTGCCTGCCCATCGCCGGAGCGAACCCGGTCGTCGCGTCGTCAGGCTCCGGGTTCGCGACCATGATCCCCACGACGTTGCCGCCTGCGTCGGCCGCCGAGGCGGCCACGCGGGCGAGCTGCTCGGGCGTCGCCACGCGCGGCGAGACCGCCAGCACGGTCGCGTGCGCGCGCACCACTTCCGAGACCCGGGGCGCCGCGTCGTCGACGGCCGTCACGATCACCGTCAGCGCCGCGGGCGGCAGCGCGCCCTGGAGGTCGGCGTCGGAGGCGGCGATGACCCGCAGGGTGTTCGCCTGCGCCGCCGACGCCGGTGACCAGGCGGCGGCCGCAGCGCGTAGCGTGGCGTTCGCTTCCCCCGGCGCCTGCGCGCACACGATCAGCGCCGTCGGGATGCCGAGCGAGGACGCGAAGACCGCGAGCTGGGGACCGATCGTGAGCGCCACGGGGTCGGCGGCCAGCGAGACCACCGCGATCGTCGTCCGGCCGACGCCGCCGCCGTTGGAAGCCCCGGCGTTCCGGCCGGTGTCGTCGCTGGCCGACCGCAGCCGCGCCAGCGTCGTGCGCAGCGTCCACGCCTGCACCGCGTCCGGCTGGTACTGGGCGAGCAGCCGCAGCCAGGCCTGGGCGTCGCCCGGCTGGTCCGCTTCCACCGCGGCCAGCACCGGGACGCCGATGGAGTTCGCGATCTCGTCACGGGTGCGCAGCCGCCGGTCGCCGCGGTCCCTCCTGAGCGCCACGATGAACCCGATGACCAGTCCCGCTACCAGGCCGATGGGCCCGTACAAGATGAACTGCTTGATCGGCCCGCCGCTGGTGGCCGTGCTGGCGGGCACGAAGACCCGGCCGGCCACGGCCCCGACCGGGCTGTTGGCCGACCCGATGAAGGAAAGGAAGCTGGCCGCGACGGCGTTCGCGTCGGCCTCCGCGTCCGTGGCGGTCTTGTCCGTCGCGTTGATCGAGATCACGTTGCCCGTCGCGTCGGTGACGGTGATCCCCTTGCGCAGTTCGGTCAGGGTCGTCCCGTGGCCGATGTGGGGCAGCGCGGCGCTCAGCACGGGGGCGCTCTCGGCGATGAGAGTGTCGGTCTGGATGTTCGGCTTGGGGGTCGGCAGGATGACCAGCGCCGAGCTGGTCTGCAGCGGCGGATTCAATACGGCGTACCCGACGCCGGCCGCCAGGCCCAGGAGCGCGAAACCGCCGACGATGCCCTTGTACCGGCGCACTATGCGCATCGACCGGCGCAAGGTCGGTTGCTGCTGAGTCATGGAGCCTCCGATTCCGCAAACGTCAAACGTGTCACCAGGCGGCCGTCTGGCAAGGAGCGCCCCTGTCCGAGCAGCGTGACCGCGGGCACGCGATGGCCGAGGCCCGCGGAGTACCAGCCGAGGATCGGCTCGGTCTCGCCGCGGTGCAGGCTCCACTCGAGGCCGGCCGGGAGCGTCAGCTCCGCCGACCCGGGCGTCACCGCGTCCGGCCACGCCAGCGAGGCGACCCCGTCAGCCAGGGACGCCCGCACAGCGGGCCCGAGGTGGAAGGCGACCCGCACGTCGCGCGGCCCGCCGGAGATCTCGTCGGTGATCTCCACGACGCGGGCGGCGCGGTCGAGCCGGACCGAGCGCCGGTGCACGGCGGGCCGGTAGCCGTCGTGCTCGCCGGTCCACGAGGCAACGTCTCCATCGGAAACGACCGAGATCTCCCGCCCGGCCGCGTGCTTCAGCCACAGGAACGCGCCGCCGCGCTCCGACTGCCACCGTCCGCCGACCTCGACCGTGTTGTGCCCGATCGTCGACTGGAAGTATGACCGCCACGCGGGCTCACCGTGGTAGCAGTACGTCCCCGGGTCGGCGAGCACGTCGACGCCGGCGCAGCGGACCTCCACCGACAAGGCGTCGGCGTGCGCGTGCGCGGCGATGCTCAGGAACCCGTGCGGCCCGCCATCACAGCGGCACCATAGCTCCGGTGAGGAAGCCGCGCCCGTTCTGAGAATCGAGATGCCAGCATCCGCGAACCGGTCAGGGCGCGCTGACGGGCGGCCACTGACCTCCGCGGCATCACCAGCCAGCGACCTCAGCAGCACGCGGCCTGCGTCCGGCGGCAGCTCCTGCCACCACGGCAACCGCCCGAACAGCCCGTCACCCAGCGCCAGCAGCGCCGGCCAGCGGTTGTGGTCGGGAGCGTCCAGCAGCACGACGCGGCCCTCGTCGGAGTCGCCCTGGCGAGGCGGCTGGCCCAGGCAGTCGACTAGCGCGGCCATCGCGTCGGCCATCGAGCACAGCAGCCGCCACGTCTCAGCGGGAACCGGTGCGCCCGCGGCGGACGCCTCCGCCGCGGCGAACGTGCCGAGCTCGAAGACGAACCCGTGGTAGTCCGACGCCAGCTCGCGGTTCACCCCGGAGGGGAACGTGTTGTCCGCCAGCGAGCGGGTCAGCAACGACAAAGACGAGCGCCGCCACCGCTCGCTCTCGGGGAACCACGGGAACGCGCAGCTCGCCGCCAGCTGCCCGGCCGCCTCGGCGATCAGGTGGTTGTTCGCCGAGGACCCGCGGCTCTCGAACGCGGCGAGGTACTCCTGGTGCCAGCGGATCTGCCGGACGGTCGTTTCCGAGCCTTCGAACAGGGCGGCGACCCCCGGCCAGCTGTCGAGCAGCCGCCTGATCCAGGCCAGGTTGATCAGCCGGACGCCGAGCTCGATGCCGCTCGTCCAGTTCACCCCGGACAGGAACGGGTTCTCCCGCAGCCACGAGCGCAGCTGGTCGGCGGCGCGCTGCGCGTACGCGTCCTCGGCGGTGAGGAACCAGGCGGTCGCGAGCAGCGTCAGGTGCTGCAGCCTGTTGACCTCCCAGACCTGCTTGATGTTGCCGACCGCCGCCTCGTCGCGCTGGTTCAGCGAGAACGCGTACGCATCCGGCGAGGACCGCCGGCCCGTGACCGGGTCCCAGAACCAGTCCGGCTGGACCATGTCGGTCCGCACCGCGCCGAGCATCTCCCATTCGCCCTTGAGCAGCCGGTCCGCGTCCGCGACGATCGCGGCCCGCGCCGCCTGCGGCACCCGGGCGGCCAGCTCAGGCGGCAGGACGGACGTGAACCGCCGGCTGGGCAGCGCTTCCTTCTCGGTGAGCGGCGACAGCGCGGCCAGCTGCCCCGGCAACACCTGACGGGACCGCCAGGCGCGGCGCAGCGCCTGCTCACGGGTACGCCAGGCGATCTCGGCAGGTGACATCCTGCCGAGACGCCGGGCATACCAGGCGAGCCTGGACGTGCCGCCTCCTGTCACACCCGCTCCGGCCGCCCGCTCAGCAGGCTCTCGCCGACCGCGATCGTGGCCCGCGTGGTGGCGAGCAGCGAGTCGGCCCCGATCGGCATCGGGCCGCCGGTGCGCACCGCCTCGACGAACGCCTCCATCTCGGACCGCTGGCCCTTGTCCTGGCCGCCGCGTGCCTTCGTGACGGACTTGCCGCGGCTGCCCCAGACCGACGCGCTGCGGAAGTTGTCGAGGCGGGCGCTGCGGCCGCCGCCGGTCGCGTCCATCGTCTCCTTCGGGAACCTGGCGTTGCCGCCGGTGAGGTACGCGATCGTGCCCGACGCGCCGTTGGCGAACCGGAAGGTGGCCTGCACGTCGCCCTTCTCCGGCCCGCGCACCGCGTAGACCTCGGTCACCGGGCTGTCCGCCCACCAGCTGAGGGTATCGATGAAGTGGCCGCCCTCGCCGGTGAACCGGGAGCCTTCGGCCTCCTCGTTGAGGTACCAGCTGTCCTTGGCGAGCGGCCCGGCGTTGACCAGGTAGCGCGTCGATGAGATGGCCGCCGACCCGCCGAAGCCCTTGCGCATCGCGCCGAGCAGCGGGGCGAACCGCCGGTTGAAGCCGACCATCAGCCGGTCGTTGCCGGTCTCGTTGATCGCGTCGGCGATCTGGTCGGTCTCTTCGCGGGTCAGCGCGAGCGGCTTCTCGACGAACACGGCCTTGCCGGTCGCCAGCGCGCGGCAGACCAGCTTTGCGTGCGTCGCGTGCCTGGTCACGATGAAGATCGCGTCGAGCGACTCGTCTTCGAACACGGAGTCGGCGTCGGTGGACGCCGTGGTGAAGCCGAACTTCTTCTGCGCGTTGACCGCGGACAGGGACTTGGTGGTCGCGACGTGCGCGAGGTCCGCCGCGGACAGCTTGGCGAGGTGCGGCAGCAGCATGGAGCTCGCGTAGTTGCCCGCTCCCACGAAGCCGACCGCTATCCGCTGCTTGCTCTTTTCATTAGTCCGAACGGCCGGTGTCTTCGCCCCGGGCAGCACCGTCTTCGTCGCCGGGGGCGGCGCGTCCTCGGCGGGCACCGGGTACTCGAGCAGCACGCCGATCGCCTTGAGCGTGCCGTCCTTGAGGTCGCCGTAGACCTTAGCCGCCTCGTCGAACGGGAAGACGCCGTCGATCAGCGTGGCGACGTCGAGTTCGTTGCGGGCGACGAGGTCGAGGAACGACTCGAGGTTCCGCTTCTCTGTCCACCGGACGTACCCGGCGGGGTAGTCGATGCCGTCGAGCTCGTAGCGGGTGTCGTACCGGCCGGGCCCGTAGGACCGGGAGAACCTGACGTCGAGTTCCTTCTCGTAGTAGGCGTTCCACGGCAGGTCGAGCTTCATCTTGCCGATGTCGACGATCCGCGCGCGGTCCCTGGCCAGTTTCACGGCCGCCTCGACCGGGCCGTTGGTGGTGCCGCCAGCGGACAGGAACACGTGGTCGGCGCCACGGCCGCTGGTGATCCTGCTGAGGTCGGCGAGCACGCTGTCCAGGTCGTCGGGCGAGCCGGCCGCGACGGCGCCGGCCTTCTCGGCCAGCCGGCAGCGGTCGGGGACCGGGTCGATGCCGATCGCCTGCACGCCGGCCGCGACGAGCAGCCTTACTACGAGCTGGCCGATCAGGCCGAGGCCGATGACGGCCGCCGTCTCGCCGAGCTGGACCTCGGAGCGGCGCACGCCGTGCATGGCGATCGAGGCGACGGTGGCGAACGCGGCGTGCTCTGGCGCGACGCCGTCGGGGACCTTCGCGCAGAGGTTGACGGGCACCCAGTTGTACTCGGCGTGCAGCGCCTGCTCGTTGCCCGCGCAGGCGACGAGCTGGCCGACCTTGAACTCCTCGGCGCCCCTGCCCACCTCGGTGACCACACCGCACAGCGAGTAGCCGAGCGGGGTGTAGGAGTCGAGCTTGTTCAGCACCTTCTTGTAGGTGGTGACGAGGCCCTGCTGCTGCACCTGGTCGATGACCTTCTTCACCTGGTCCGGCCGTGCCCGCGCCATGCCGACCATCGACATGCTGGCCTCGGTGACCTTCATCATCTCGGTGCCGGTCGAGATCAG
>Ga0335072_10017690_pt1 | contig 10072 bp, 9 predicted proteins | sample Lox_Sample_21_FD_206725 | JGI IMG/M metagenome (GOLD analysis project Ga0335072, IMG submission 206725) | Soil microbial communities from Loxahatchee National Wildlife Refuge, Florida, United States - Lox_Sample_2.1 | ecosystem: Environmental > Terrestrial > Soil > Wetlands | place: USA: Florida...
AAATGAGAATCATTATCATCTAATCCATTCTCGACGATGGAGTTCAAGCGATGTCCACCACCGGTACGCTACTTACCCTCGCCCATTCGGCTCAGCCGCCGCGTCCCGCGAACGTGGATGACGACGCCAGGCCGGCCTCCATGACGATCCGCCGCATTTCCAGCCAACGCCTGCTGGCCGGCGAGCGCGAATTGGTCATCCAGCACATGGGCAGCGAATACCACCTGCGCCTCACGCGCAACGGCAAGCTGATTCTCACCAAGTAATTTTCCATCCACTTCCGCCAGCACACGACGCCAGCCGGATCGCCACGCAGGAGATCGCTATGTTCGGCTGGCTCGCCTCCCATTCCGCCCTTTGCAGCCGCGCGACGCCAACCGCTGTATCGCGGCGAGCCCGGCGCATCACGCCACGTGCCTTGATCGCGATGCTTCCCGGGCTGGGCAGCGTGCTTTACCTCCACGCCACTTCAAACGAGGCGTTGCCGGATGATTTGCCGCAAGGCGTGTTAGTGCAGCGCGCTTGCGTGCCGTTGTTGAGCGTGCGCTGGCTGGTCACCGTCAGCGCAGTCACCGGCGATGGTCCGCGCGAGTGGTGTGAATGTATTGATGCCCGGGGGCGCACGCGGGTGCGATGGCATCTGCTGCCCGATACCGACTATCTCGCCTGGGACGCCTTGACCGCATCCTGCACGGAGACGGTTTCGCTGCCATCGGATGCACACCCCTTACTGCCCGATAGCGCCATCGTCGTGAATTTCCATGTGCGCGAGTTCGCCGGCTTGCTGCTATTGGAGCAGGCCGCTGCTCCGGCGCTGTCGCCGCTCGGCGAGGCCATTGCCAACCACATCGCGAACGCCGAATACGCACATAGATGGGCTTAAGGACGACAGCCCGGCGGCTGCGCGCCGATGCAAATGCCGCTGTCCACTGTCCGCCAAGTGTCCGCGGACACCCGCCTGGAGCGGAATGGAGGCTGCAAGTCATTGAATAGTAAACAGTAATTGGCCATCCGCGCGCTGGCACGCGGATTGCTGATCACGGTATGGGGCCGCACTGTCCGCGGCCAAGGACTCTATCCATGATTCGTGACACTTCCGCCCAGGACCGCCTGATCGAGGTCAAGTCCACCCCCAGGAAAAAGCTCTTGTGGATCGGCGGCGCCGTGGCTGCCGTGATCGTCTTAGCGTTCTTCCTACCCAGCGTCACACGTCTTTTTTCCGCCGAGGCATCGGTCAGTGCGTCCCGGCTGGCCTTCGCCACCGTGCAGCGCGGCCCGTTCGTGCGCGACATCGCCGCCGAAGGCCAGGTGGTGGCGGCGGTAAGCCCTACGCTCTACGCCACCTACGGCGGCGCGGTCACCTTGAAAGTGCATGCTGGCGATACGGTGAAGAAAGGGCAGGTGCTGGCGGTGATCGACAGCCCGGAGCTGGTCAACAAGCTTGCGCAGGAAGAATCCAACGCCGACGCGATGGAAGTGGATTACCAGCGCGCGCAGATCGATGCGCGCCAGAAGCAGTCGCAAATGCAGAAGGCGTACGACAACGCCAAGATCGATGAAGAAACCGCCGCGCGCGATTACCAGCGCTACGACAAAGCGTACAAGCTAGGCGGTGTGCCGCAGATGGATGTCGACAAGGCCAACGACGCGCTGGAGAAAGCCAAGATCACGCTAGCGCATGCCAAGGCCGATCTGAATCTCGGCAGCGATACCGGCGTGTTCGACATCAAGGCCAAGAAACTTGCGCACGATCGTCAAGTACTGATGGTGCAGGATCTGCAGCGGCAGGTCGACAATCTCAACGTGCGCTCGCCGGTGGACGGTCAGGTGGGCCAGCTATTTATCGCCGAGCGTGCCACCGTGGCGAAGGACGCGCAACTGCTCAGCGTGATCGATCTGTCGGCGCTGGAAGTGGAAGTGAAAGTACCGGAGAGCTTCGCACGTGATCTCGCCGTCGGCATGAGCGGCGAAATCAGCGGCAACGACCATACCTGGAAAGGCTTGGTCAGTGCGATCTCGCCCGAAGTGGTGAATGGCGAAGTGGCAGCACGCGTACGCTTCGAAGGCGGCACGCCCAAGCAACTGCGGCAGAACCAGCGCCTGTCCGTACGCATTCTGCTCGACCATCGCGAAAACGTGTTGACCGTGCAGCGCGGTTCCTTTATCGACGAATCCGGCGGCAGCTACGCGTACGTGGTGCGCGACGGCATCGCTACGAAGACACCGATCCGCGCAGGCGAAAGCAGCATCGACAAAGTGGAGATCCTCGATGGGCTCAAAGAAGGCGACAACATCGTGATCTCCGGTACCGACAATTTCAAAGGCGCGCAGCGCGTCGTGATAAGCCGTTGACGGCCAAACCCCAGAAGGAATGACACCATGCTGAAAATGACGCACCTCTCCAAGGTCTACCGCACCGAAGTGGTGGAAACCTACGCGCTTCGCGATTTCAATATCGACGTGAAGGAAGGCGAGTTCGTCGCCGTGACCGGTCCGTCCGGTTCCGGCAAAACCACCTTCCTCACCATCGCCGGTCTGCTGGAAACCTTTACGGGCGGCACGTATCACCTGGACAACCTCGACGTCAGCAATCTCGATGACAACGCGCGCTCGAAGATCCGCAACGAAAAAATCGGCTTCATCTTCCAGGCCTTCAACCTGATCCCCGATCTCAACGTGTTCGATAACGTGGAAGTGCCGTTGCGTTATCGCGGCATGAAAGCGGCGGAGCGCAAGGAGCGCATCATGGGCGCGCTGGACCGCGTCGGCCTCGCTTCGCGCGCCAAGCACTATCCGGCGGAACTCTCCGGCGGTCAGCAGCAGCGCGTGGCCATCGCGCGTGCACTGGCCGGCAGCCCGCGCCTGCTGCTCGCCGACGAGCCGACCGGCAACCTGGATACGCAGATGGCACGTGGCGTGTTGGAACTGCTGGAGGAAATCCACCGCGAGGGCGCCACCATCGTGATGGTGACGCACGATCCGGAACTGGCGGCACGCGCGCAGCGCAACGTGCACATCATTGACGGCCAAGTGGTGGATCTGGCGGAAGACCCGCGCTTCCACACCGCATACACGGCGGCAGCGGGGCAGGTGCGGGGGTAGCAATTGCCTGTGCGCCGGACTTGCGCGAATCGCACGAGGTTCAACCTGAAATGAAAGGTGCAGGGAGTTGGGGCGTAGGTTGGCGGTGAGGCGAAGCCGAACCCCAACGGCGTAATGCGCGTGGCAACGTCGGGTTCGGCTGCGCCTTGCCACCAACCTACGAGGGCTCGCGCCACGACCTCAAGTTCGGAGCACTGCCCCTTCCTTGCTGCAAGTAGGAAGGGGCCCATTGCAGCAATACGTCTTCCAAGTGATTTTTCAGACATCGACTCCGAGAGATTCATGTTCGCCTATTACCTCCAACTCGGTCTACGCAGCCTCAAGCGCAATCCCGTGCTTACCGCGTTGATGGTGATGACCATCGCTTTTGGCGTGGCCGCTTCCATGATTACCTGGTCGGTATTCCGCGTGGTGTCGGGCAATCCCATACCGTGGAAATCCAGCCAGCTCTATAACGTGCAGATCGATAACCGCGGCCCGCAATACGACAACCCGCCCAACGAGCCGCCGGAAGCGCTCAACTACACCGATGCCGTCGCACTGATGCAGGCGCACAAGGCACTGCATCAAACCCTGCTCTACGACATCGCACCTGCCGTGCTCCCCGACCGTCCCAACGACCTGCCGAGCACGGCCGATGGCTACGCTACCAGCGCCGACTTCTTCAGCATGTTCGACGTGCCGTTCAAATATGGCTCGCCGTGGACAAGCGCGGAGGACGATTCGCATGCGGCCGTCGCCGTGATCGGCAACGAGTTGAACGAAAAGCTGTTCGGCGGCGCCAACAGCGTCGGGCGGGAGGTGACGCTGGATATGCATACGTATCGCATCATCGGCGTGACCGAGCACTGGGACCCTAAGCCCCGCTATTACGACGTCTACGACGGCATGCAATTCGCTGACGATCCACCGGAGGTCTACATCGTCTTCAATCGCGCGATCGATCTGCATGTCCGCATGTCGGGACGCAACAATTGCGGCGGCGGCCCGATGCATATTTCCAGCGATGAACAATGGTTGCATCGTGAATGCGCCTGGATTCCGTTCTGGGCCGAATTGCCGACCACGGCCGACGCGCAGAAATACAAGGATTTCCTGGTGGCCTATTCGGCGGAACAGCAGCGGGCCGGACGTTTCGATTGGGCGCCGAACGTGCGCTTGCGCAACGTCACCGAGTGGCTGGACTACGAAAAAATCGTGCCATCGGAAAGCCGCATTTCGTTGTTCGTATCGATCGGCTTCTTCGTGATCTGCCTGGTCAATACGATCGGCTTGCTGCTCGCCAAATTCATGCGACGCTCGTCGGAAATAGGCGTGCGCCGTGCGCTCGGTGCGACCCGGCGCGAGGTCTATGCGCAGTTCCTGATGGAGGCAGGCACGGTGGGATTGGCCGGCGGTGTGCTGGGTTTGTTGCTGACGATCGTGGGCATGCAGGGCGTCGGTCTGCTATTCGAGCCGGATGTGGCGCAACTGGCGCACGTGGATGTGTCCCTATTGGCGACGACGCTCGTCGTGGCCGTCGTGGCGACGGTGGTTGCCGCGTTCTATCCCACATGGCGTGCGGCGCAGGTGCAACCCGCATGGCAGTTGAAATCCAGTTGAGGCGATGACGATGCAGATCAAGCCCATACTCGCCGCCATGCGCCGCCACAAGGCGGGCACGATCCTGATCGGGTTCCAGATCGCCCTGACGTTGGCGATCGTGTGCAACGCGCTGTTCATCATCCACGAACGCATGGCGCGCGTCAGCCGCTCCTCGGGGGTGAACGAGTCGAATCTCTTCGTCATCACCAATGAGTGGGCGGGAAACCTGTCCGACCCGCAAACGGCGGCGCAAATCCAGGCCGACCTCGACGCCTTGCGCCGGCTTGGCAGCGTCGAGGATGCGACCGCCATGAACAGTTTCCCACTCCACGGCAGCGGCTGGGACAACTTCATCCGCATGAAGCCGGACCAGGTCCACATGACCACGGACACGTCGATCTACATGTCGGATGATCACACGCTCGATACCTTGGGCGTAAAGCTGATCGCCGGACGCAACTTCACGCCCAATGAGATCCAGGCGTTCCCGATCCAGGAAATGAAGTCGTGGCCCGTGATCATCGTCAGCAAGGATCTTGCGAAACTGCTTTTCCCCAACGGGGATGCGCTCGGCAAACAGATCTACGCCGCCAACAACAATACGCCGTCGACCATCATCGGCATCACCGACACGCTGCAGTCGCACATGATGGACAACGACGATAACGCCTATGCCTACAACGCGTTGCTGGTGCCTATGCGTGAACTCGGCAACGGTTATGTGCAGTACCTGATTCGTGCCCGTCCCGGCCTGCTTGGCGCGGCCATGCGCGATGCACCCAAGGCGCTGATTGCGCAAAGCCGCATGCGTATCTTTGAGGCCAAGGATGGCGTGATGACTTTCGCGCAAGTACGCGCCAAGGCCTACGAGCGCGACTACGGCATGGCGATTCTGATGGGCATCGTCAGCGCCGTGCTGCTGGCGATCACCGCGGCTGGCATCGTCGGGCTCACCAGCTTCTGGGTCGGGCAGCGGCGCCGCCAGATCGGCGTACGGCGCGCGCTCGGCGCGACCCAGGGCGACATCCTCAGTTACTTCATGACCGAGAACATGTTGATCGGCCTGGGCGGCATCGTGGTCGGCACCCTGCTAGCCCTTGGCATCAACCTGTGGATGGTGACGCATTACGGGGTAGCGCATTTGTCGGGCAGCTACTTGCTGGTCGCGGCCATCGCGTTGCTGGCGCTTGGGCAAGGCGCCGTGTTTGCCCCGGCCTTGCGTGCCGCGCGGGTCCCGCCCATCGAAGCGACACGGCCCGCATGAGCCGGCATTCGCATCAGCGGACAGGGGAGTGAAAGACAGGATGCTTGCCTACTATCTACGGCTTGGCCTGCACAGCCTGCGACGCAACCCGCTGCTCACTGCATTGATGGTGCTTGCCATCGGTGTGGGCGTGGCCACGTCGATGACCACGTATGCGGTGTTTCGCGCCGTGTCCGCCAATCCGCTGCCGGATAAATCCTCGCGGCTGTTCGTGCCGCAGATCGATCCGTGGGGACCCCAGGCGCGCCTTGATGGCAGCGACGTGCCAGATGCGCTTACCTACACGGATGCCATGGCGCTGATGCGCGATCGCAAAGGCGCACGGCAGACCGCGATCTATCCAATAAGCCATACGCTGATTCCGGACGATGTTTCGCGCGAACCGTTCCATGTCAGCGGCTATGCCGCTTATGCCGATTTCTTTCCCATGTTCGAGGCGCCATTTGTCTATGGCAGCGGCTGGGATCGCGGGCAGGATGATGCGCACGCGGCGGTCGTGGTGATCAGCAGCCAATTGAATCGGCAACTGTTCGGTGGCGCCAGCAGCCTGGGCCGTACGCTACGGCTGGACGATCATGATTACCAGGTCGTTGGCGTGATGGCGGATTGGAATCCGCGGCCGCGTTTTTATGATGTCAACAACGACGATGCCTTCAACGACCCGCCGGATTTCATCCTGCCATTCACGCATGCCGTGGACACACACACCGATACCGACGGCAACAACAACTGCCGCGGCACGAGCGGACGCGACCCGGGCTGGGATGGCTGGCTGCGTTCGGGTTGCGCATGGGTATCGTTCTGGGTCGAACTGCCGGACAGCGCTGCTGTGGCGGCGTACCGCAGTTATCTGCAAGGTTACGCGGCCGAACAGACCCGGGCCGGGCGCTTTCACTGGCCGTCCAACACGGCGTTGTTCAATCTCACCCAATGGCTGCGCCACGAACAGGTAGTGCCCCCGGCCACGCGCATGTCTTTGTTGCTGTCGCTGGGTTTCTTTCTGGTCTGCCTGGTGAACACGGTGGGCTTGCTGTTGGCGAAGTTCATGCGCCGCGCGGGTGAAATCGGTGTGCGCCGCGCGCTGGGCGCTTCGCGCCGGGAGATATGGCTGCAGTTTCTGGTCGAGGCCGCCATGGTAGGTGTTGCCGGCGGCGTGGCGGGGCTGCTGTTTACCGGCGTGGGCATGTCGAGCATCGGGCTGGCTTTCGATCCGGACATTGCCCGCCTGGCGCACATGAGCGCGGGCCTGATCGGTCTGACCCTGCTGTGCGCCTTGGTGGCGACGGTTGCCGCGGCGTTCTATCCCACCTGGCGCGCGGCGCATGTGCAGCCCGCGTGGCAACTGAAGTCCAATTGAGGCGATGACGATGCAGATTCGCCCCGTACTCGCTGCACTTCGACATCACAAGGCCGGCACCCTGCTGATTGCCGCGCAAATTGCCTTGACGCTGGCCATCATCTGCAACGCCTTGTTCATCATCCACGAGCGTCTGGCCCGCTTGTCGCAGCCCAGCGGTATCGACGAATCCAGCTTGCTGGTGATCGGCAATGAATGGGTCGGCAAGCCGACTCCAGCTCAAATTGCTTCGTTGATGGCCGCGGACCTGGATACGCTGCGCAAGGTGCCCGGCGTGGCGAATGTCTATGCCACAAACTCCTACCCATTGAGCAACGGCGGTATGGTGCTGGGCGTGGGCCATTCGCCGGACAAACTCAAATACGTTATTAACGCGGCAACTTATTTCGCCGATGAGAACACGCTATCCACGCTGGGCTTGAAATCGGTGGAAGGGCGTAACTTTCGTCCGAACGAGATCGGCGTGCTCGACGGAAAAGGTGCCGTGCAGCCCGCCGAGGTCATCATCACGCGCGCGCTGGCCACGCAGATGTTTCCGCACGCGTCGGCGATCGGCAAGCCGATCTACGTCAGCGCCAGGCCAAGCATCGTGATCGGCGTCGTCGACCGTCTGCGTACGCCATTCGTAGACAGCAGCATGGCCAAATGGTCGGATTGTTCCGTGCTGGTGCCGTATCGCCAGCTCACGCCGATCACGCAGTATGTGGTGCGTGCGCAGCCGCGGCAGCTCGATGCGGTCAGCCAGCGCTTACGCGCCGCCTTGTACGCCGTCACCCGCATGCGCGTCATCAGCCCGAAGGATGGCGTGCGCAGTTTTGCGCAGGTGCGCGAAGCGGCCTATCGCGACGACCGCGGCATGGCAATCCTGATGGGTGGCATTAGTGTGGTGCTGCTGCTGGTGACCGGTGCCGGCATCGTTGGATTGAGCAGCTTCTGGGTCGGCCAGCGCCGCAAGCAGATCGGCGTGCGGCGTGCGCTTGGCGCCACGCGGCGCGACATCCTCAGCTACTTCCTCACCGAAAACTTGCTGATCGCCGCCAGTGGCGTGGCGGTGGGTGGTGTGCTGGCGATCGGCTTGAATCTCTGGCTGATGAAGCAATTCGAGATGGATCGGCTCGGCATGGGTTATGTGCTGGGCGGGGTGGTGGCGCTCTTGCTGCTGGGGCAGGGGGCGGTGCTGGCGCCTGCGCTGCGCGCCTCGCGCGTATCACCGGTAGAAGCAACACGATCGGTATGAAGGACAGCGTTTTGAGCATGGACATATTCAACGACAACGGGGAGGCGACACATGCTGGGCTATTACCTTGATCTGGCGATCAGAAGTCTGAAGAGAAGTCCGGGCCTTACCCTGCTGATGATCCTGATCGTCGCCTTCGGCGTCGGCGCATCGATGACCAGCTATTCGGTATTCCGCGCCGTGTCGGGCGATCCGATTCCTTGGAAGTCCGCGCGCTTGTTTGTACCGCAGATCGATATCTGGGGACCGAAGGGGCGTCTGGACACCAGCAACAACAATGATCCGCCGGATGCGATGGATTATCTCGACGCGGTGGCCCTGATGCGCGACCACCGCGGCAAATATCAGTCGGCCATGTATCGCGTGTCACCGTCGATCGTGCCGCCCGATCCGCACATGCATCCGATCAACGTCGGCGGGCATGCCGTCTACAGCGAGTTCTTCGCGATGCTGGACGTGCCGTTCAAGTTCGGTAGCGGCTGGGGCGCCGATAGCGATGCGCAGCGCGCCGCCGTGGCGGTGATCAACAGCAAGCTCAACCAGAAATTGTTCGGCGGCGCCAACAGTGTCGGCAAAACGCTTGACATCGATGGCAAGGACTACCGCATCGTCGGCGTGCTGGATAACTGGACGCCCAAGCCGGTGTACTACGACGTGGTCAATACCGGCGGCTTCACCACCGAGCAGGAGGACGTGTTCCTGCCTTTTACCCGCGCCATCGACGTCGGCATGCCGAATGACGGCAACACCAATTGTGCGGAGGTGCCGAAAACCCCCGGTTTTGTCGGGTTGCAGCAATCGCCCTGTGTGTGGATTTCCTACATGGTGGAGCTGGACGATAAGGCGGCCGTGTCGGCCTACAAGAATTATCTGGACGGCTATTTCAATGATCAGAAGGCCGCCGGACGGTTCAATTGGCCCTTGAACAACCGCCTGCGCGACTTGCCCGCATGGCTGGCGTCGGAGCACGTAGTGCCTAGCGACACCAAGGTGTCGCTGGTGGTGGCGCTGGGTTTGCTGGTGGCATGCCTGGTGAACACGGCTGGCTTGCTGCTTGCCAAGTTCCTGCGCCGTAGTGCCGAGATCGGCGTGCGCCGTGCCTTGGGTGCGCCGCGCATGGCCATCTATATGCAATTTCTGATCGAAGCCGGCATGGTCGGGTTCACCGGCGGCCTGTTTGGCTTGCTACTGACCTGGATAGGCATTCACGGCATCGGCTGGGTGTTGCCAAAGGAAATCGCCTCGCTGGCACGCGTCGATCTGAGCCTGCTGGCTTTCACCCTGCTGGTCGCGGTCGTCGCGACCATGCTCGCCGGCCTTTATCCCACTTTCCGCGCCTCGCGCGTGCAGCCTGCGCTGCAGCTGAAAACCAACTAAGGAGAGGCAGCCATGACCTTGCACCCCATGATCGCGGCATTGCGCAAGCACAAGGCAGGCGTCGTGCTGATCGCGCTGCAGATCGCGTTGACGCTGGCCATCGTCTGCAACGCGATCTTCATCATCTATGCACGCATCCAGAACGTGCAGC
>Ga0335072_10017692_pt1 | contig 10072 bp, 8 predicted proteins | sample Lox_Sample_21_FD_206725 | JGI IMG/M metagenome (GOLD analysis project Ga0335072, IMG submission 206725) | Soil microbial communities from Loxahatchee National Wildlife Refuge, Florida, United States - Lox_Sample_2.1 | ecosystem: Environmental > Terrestrial > Soil > Wetlands | place: USA: Florida...
AACGACGTAACCCTGACCATTGCGGGCGGCTCCCCCGCCGTCAACATGGGCACCAAGTGGATCGGCACCGACGGATGGGTCTGGGTTGATCGCAGCGGCTTCGACGCTTCGAATCCGGATTGGCTAACGATGGATTCCCTGCCCGACGCGCAACGAAAAGTTCGCCTCTACGAATCGTCAGAGCATCGCCGCAACTTTCTCGACAGTGTCAAGTCCCGCAAACCCACTATCACTCCGGTCGATGTGGCGCATCACTCGCTCATTCCCGGCCATCTCGGCCTCATCTCAATGCTCGTCGGCCGCAAACTGCACTGGGATGTGAAGAACGAGAAGATTCTCAATGACCCCGAGGCCGCAGCTCTGATGACGCGCGAATATCGCTCCCCTTACAAGGTCGCATGATTCCAAGATCGACCCGGCCTTGCCGCCTCTTCCTCAACTGACTCTGACTTTCGTTACAAAAGCTCCAAGGAGCCGTCCAAACCGATACGAATGAGTTTCCCTGCTTCACCCCTTATTCGCACGAGCCGTACCCGCCCCGCACTGGCCCTGACCTCCGCAGCGCTGCTGTGTCTTGCGTCCGCCGCGCACGCGCAGTTTGCCGCTACCCAACCTACGCAAGTGCATGATGCCTCGGCTCTCAAGCCTCCGCCTGGTCACAATGTGGCCATTATTGAGTTCTACGATCTCGAGTGTCCGCTGTGCGCGCGGACCAACCCGACGCTCATCTCGGCGGCCAATCAGTACAAGATTCCATGGATTCGCTACGACCTTGTCATTCCCGGTCACCCCTGGAGTCGCCAGGCGGCCATCGATGCACGCTATTTCGATAGCAAGAATCCCAAGTTGGGCAATGATTATCGCGATTACGTCTTCGCCAATCAGAGTTCCATCGAAACGCCCGCTGAGCTACACCAATTCACGCAGCGATTTGCCGACGCACATAAAATCCCATTGCCATTTGCCGTCGATCCCACGGGCAAGTTTGCCACAGAAGTCCAAGCCGATGTCGACTTGGCACGGCGCATCGGCGTCGATCACACGCCCACAATCTTCATCGTCGCCAGCGGCGGCCACGCTCCGCGATACACCGAAGTCCTGGACCCCAACCATCTTTTCCAGACTATTGATCAGGTGCTCGCCGAAACCAAGCGGTAGAGAGAGTCCATCTGGAGGGACGATTTATGGCGCCCTTCTGCCCGACTAACGATCTGCCCTGAAACTGCCTGACAATTTTTTGACCTGGCAGAAGCCGTCTGCTAACCTCGATTAACGAGACTCTTCCGCCGTTTCGGGGTCTGAACAGAATACGTAGGATCGGGATTTTCCCGAAGATCGATACAGGTTCACTACCTCGTTCGATCAGTTGGGCTTAACCCGAGAGAATCCCTAGTTTCTTTTTGTCCGAAAATGCGACAATAGTAAGTAGATTTCACCATCCCGGGTGCTGAAAGCCCGAAATTCCTCAATCCGGAGTTGCCGGTTTGCTTGGCGTGAACCTGCTCGATTCGGTTCATTTTCTAAGATCTGGTGCCGGGTCAGTCCGAGGTTCGCCCCGGCTGGTCGCAACAGCCCAAAAGGACTCGAATGACGGCGCTCCAGCCAAGCCGACGTGTACTCATCCTTGACGACGAGCAGGTGATTGCCAATACGCTGGCCCTGATTCTCAATCGCAGCGGTTACGAGGCTCGCGCGGTCTATACGGGCGAAGCCGCCGTCGAAACCGCCCGCCAAATCTCTCCCGATTTCCTTATAAGCGACGTTATCCTGCATGGAATGACCGGGCTCGACGCCGCAATCCGCATCGTCAAGATCGTTCCGAAGTGCCGGATCATTCTCTTCTCGGGACAAGCGGCAACCGCCGATCTCCTGCAGGAAGCTGAAGCAGCCGGACACCATTTCGAGCTGCTCAGCAAGCCCGTACATCCAAAGATGCTGATTCAGCGCCTCGCCGAGCTTGAGTGATCAAGCGCGCAATGAAATCTGACGTGGATCAGGACATTGCCGGCGACGGCAGCGTTTCGGCTTCCACCGGCAGAAACACTGAGAACACCGTCCAGCTCTTTCCCGGCGTCGTGCTGCTCCGCACCTTGATGTGGCCGTGGTGACTGCGCAAGATGTTCAGGCTGACCCACAGGCCCAGGCCTGTACCAACGTCACGCTTTGTCGTGAAGAACGGCTCGAAAAGCTGCTTGCGATTCTCTTCCGGAATTCCGGGTCCGTTATCCCACATCGTCAGTCGCACGCCACGCCGACCCACCCCACGATGTTCCCGCCCCTCTGACACCCGGATCAGAATTCGTCCCCGGTCTTTCACTGCGTCGATGCTGTTGTTCAGCAAATTCGCGAAAAGCTGCCTGATCTCCCCCGGAATGCCCACCAGCGTAGGATTCTGCCGGAAATCCGTGTCGATTGCGATCTGCTTGTTGCGCGCCCGAGCAGAAAAAACGGAAACCAGCGGTACCACCAGTTCTCCAAGAGTCATCTCGCGTGCACCCTTGTTTTCGCGGTAAAAGCCCAGGGTCTGCTTCGTCAGAAGTGCCACCCTTGCCAGTTCCTGTTGCGCCTGCTCAAGAAAGGCCTTCGCGTCTCCGGCGTTCGCGCTATTCTGAGCCAGAAATACGAGGTTCGTCACCGCTTCCAGCGGGTTGTTAATCTCGTGCGCAATGGTCGCTGCAAGCCGGCCCACGGATGCAAGCCTCTCCGACGTATGCAGGGCCTTTTCTACCTTCTTTTGCTGCGAAATATCGCGGTAAATGCTCGCGACCCCAAGAATCTGCCCGGCCCCGTCAAACACAGGCGAAAGGGTAAGCGACACCTCGAGGCGTTCTCCGTTTTTCCGCATTCGAAAGGTCTCAAAATGCTCGGTCCTCTGCCCTCGTGCAACGGCCAACATGATCCGGTCCTCATCGGCGAAGACCTCTGGAGGGATGACCCTCCTGACCGACGTTCCAATCATCTCATCAGCCGTATAGCCGAACATCCGCTCGGCGCAGGGATTCCAACTTGTCACTATCCCATTCAGATCCTTGCCGATAATGGCGTCATCCGAGGAGGAAACGATTGCCGCCAGCCGCTGCGATGCGTCGAGCGCCGTCTGCAGCTTTGCCTGGCTGTCTTCTATTTGCTGCCGGATCTCGACCTCGCCACTTATATCCGTATTGGTCCCGAACCAGCGCGTGATCGTTCCATGAGCATCGCGAACCGGAACCGCCCTCGTCAGGAACGGTTTGTATTTTCCTTCCTTGCCGCGCAATGGAAACACCATCTCAAACGGATTGCCCGAGTTAAGAGAGGCCTTCCACCGCGCCACCACTTCCGGCAGAAACGTTGGATCATGAATCGCCTGCCATCCCCAACCGCAATTCTGGTCCGGCGTTGTCCCCGTATAGTCATACCACCGCTGATTGAACCACTGAACATAGCCGGTCGGATCCGCCATCCACACCAGTTGCGGCATGGCATCCGCCAGGCTTCGAAATTCCTCTTCCCGTTGAGTCAAAGACTGCTCCACCCGTTTCCGATCTGTAATGTCGCTTACTACCCCAAAAAATCGTGACCTCCCAAGCATCCTGCGTCCCTGCGAGTGATGGTGTCGCAAGCCCGTGACGGGATGCTCGTACCGGTATTCCACATCCAGTACACCCGTCCTCTGGCTTTCGGCCATTTCCAGATTCACGTGAGGCCGATCCGCCTCGTGCACGCGCGACATCCAAACCCTCAAGGTTTCCTCGCCCGACGCATTCTGCTCTATACCGAACATGCGATGCATTTCTGCCGAGAGCGTTCGTGTGTTCTCGACCGGGTCCCATTCCCAACTTCCGACATGTGCCGCTTCCTGCGCCAAGCGGGATCGCAATTCACTCTCTTCCAACTGCCGAAGACTCGTCACACGCTCGGTGACATCCACTGCCGTCAGCAGAATTCCTTCAACCGCTCCGGCCGCATCCTGTATCGGCTGAAACGTAAAGTCGAAGTAGCATCCAGTGTCCCTTCCAGTTTTATCGAGAGTCACCTTCAACTCACGCCCGCGACAAACGGTCCCAGTCGCATACACTTCGTCGAGAAACTCAAACACGCCCGAGCTCCCCAACTCCGAAAGAGCTTTTCGAGCGGGCAAACCCAGCAGGGTCCGTGATTCCGACCGCCCGGCGACCCGAAGGAAGGCACTATTCACGTATGTGAATCGATGGTCAGATCCCCTCAGCAGCGCAATTGGGCCGGACGCCTGTGACAGGATCTCTCCCAGACGTCCAGCGTCCAGTTTGCTGGTTGGATTCAGTTCTGGAGGATCAGGTTCTCTGGCATTTTCCACCCTACGCCGGTTTACAAGCGTTTCGTGGTGAGTTGTGGGCATGTGGGCTCGCGCTCCCATTCCGACTCCCCGCGCGGACCCTGGCCCAACGTCGGAAGCTCTCAGAATTTGCTGACCTTCTGCTTCGCCCTATCCCGGAACCCCTTCGGTCAATCGTGAGCCACAAAAGAAAGATTGACTTCGACGAGACGGCGGGACATTCGTCCTCGACGCATAGCACAGCTCTCTAGTTGGAGTCGAAGAATAGGTTTCCCGGTTGCCCGAAGTTCAATCCTGGCCTCGAGTTTCTCGCTGCGGGAAAATTCAGGCTGCTTTCGAGATGGGCTCGCGCGCGGCGTCCGGATCTTTCGCCGGCTGCCGGGTTGCCCACCAGATCAATCCCAAACCTACCAGCGCAGATCCAGCACTGGCCAGTTGCGCATTCGATAAACCCCAAAGGACCTTGGGATTGCGGCGGATAAACTCAACCATAAAGCGAGCCATTCCGCTGAGCACCAGATACTCGCCGACGATGGCGCCGGTACCGTGGCGCTTTCCACCCCGCCACCAGAGATACAACCCAATCAGCAGTCCCATACCCAGCTCATACAAGGGCGTCGGATGGACCCGCACACCGGGCGGCGTGGGCTCAATGCCATTCGGAAAACTCATTCCCCACGGCAGCTTGGTCTCGATTCCATAACATCCATCGCCGGAAAGAAAACACCCGATGCGACCGATCCCGTACCCGATCGCGGCCGCCGGAGCAGCGAGGTCCAGAGTCCGCAAGCCCCCGATCCGTGCCCAAAGCCCCTGGATCACCAGCGCTGAGATTCCGGCCACAAGGCCGCCAAACCAAGCGAATCCCGCAGTATCCCACAGAACCCGCCAGCCCATTTCCCTGAACTCACTGGGTGTGTCGATGACGTGCCACAGCTTGGCTCCCACAATTCCCGCCAAAACAGCAATCGCTACCATCCCCACTGCATCGGCATCCACCTTAGCCCGCTTGAACCCTCGATCCATCACGAACGCCGCGGCGACCGCAGCCAGCCAGAGCATCAACCCAAATGTAGGAATTTCGGGGTTCCAAAAATACAGGTGAAGATGGAGATAGGGAATCATTCTCTCTCAGTATAGACGTGGTCCAAACCAAAGTGGTTCGTCGCGCCCTACCGGCCAGGTTCAGCCCGACCTCGCCGCGGGGGATTTTTCACAGAATCCTGCCCCTGCCTTCAGCCCTCCCGGGAGATACTATCTTCATGGCCACCATTACTTATCAGGGACTTGAGGTCCTGTATACGCGCCAACAGATAGCCGATAGGGTCGCCGAGATGGGTGCGCAGATCACCCGCGATCTGAACGAGGAGAAGCTGGTCATGGTGGGAGTCCTCAAGGGCGCCGCAATCTTCCTCGCCGATCTCGCCCGGTCCGTCAAGGTCGATACAACATTCGATTTCGTTGCCGTCTCCAGCTACGGGAAAGCCCAGCGCTCCTCGGGCGCTGTCAAGCTCATCAAGGACCTCGATGAGCCCATCGAAGGCAAGAACGTCTTGATCGTCGAAGATATCCTCGATACCGGCCTGACCCTCTCGTATCTGCGCAAGATTTTCCTGCAACAAAGGCCAAAGACCCTGCGCATTGCCGCTCTCCTCGATAAACCCTCCCGGCGGCTTGAAAAAATTGACGCCGATTACGTCGGATTCTCCATACCAAATTTATTTGTCATCGGATATGGAATGGATTATGCCGAGCGATATCGCAACCTGCCCGATGTCTGTCTGATGGCGCCCGGCCACCCCGAATAGCCGCTTATGTCCGAGCCCGAGATTCTCACCGTCGCCTATCGCGATTTCAACGCCCGTAACATTGAGGCGGTAATCTCGCGCATGCACCCAGAAGTGGAATGGGCAAATGGCTGGGAAGGAGGCCACGTCCACGGAAAAGACGAGGTGCGCGAGTATTGGACACGCCAATTTACTGCCTTGAACCCTCACGTCGAACCGCTTCACATCGAGCCCGATCAGCACGGTCGCTGGGTCGTCACAGTACACCAGGTTGTCCACGACACCGCTGGCAACCTCCTGGTCGACACCACCGTCTACCATACGTACCAATTCCGCGACGGCCTTATCGCGCGGATGGACATAGCGCAACAATCGCCCTAACACATATGCGTTATTCCGCCGACCCTTTGGTTTGCCCAGTACATCCACGATCACTGGCCTGCCTTGACACCGAGGTCTATACTCAACTGCCGGAATAGAAGCGATGAAGCCGCCAACGACTGAGAGCGGTGAAAGAAGGAGCAAGCGAATGTCGACTATTACCCCGATTCGGGATGAGGATCTTGAGTTCGATCACGGAACGTTCGATTCAGCTGCATTTACAAAGCAAGCCCTGGCCTCCTGGCAATCTCTTGCTCAAGTCATCGACCATACTCTTCTCAAACCCGACGCCACGCGAGAGCAAGTCGAAAGCCTGTGCGACGAAGCCATCCGCTATCGCTTCGCCTGCGCCATGGTCAATCCCGTTTGGGTTCCCACCGCCGTGGAGATCCTTTCAGGCACGGGCATCATCGTCGGCGTTGTCATTGGATTCCCCTTTGGCGCTTCCCTCGTCTCAACTCTCCGCCAGGAAGCTGCCGCACTCGCACGCCTCGGCGCCAAAGAGCTCGATATGGTGATCCCCATCGGTCAGCTCAAGAGCGGCAACCACCATGCGGTGCAGCACACCGTGCGCGCCGTCGCTAATGTCGCGCACCACAACGGCGCCATTCTCAAGGTAATCCTCGAAACCGCCATGCTCACCGTAGAAGAGAAACTGCGCGGTTCAGAACTCGCCATTCAGGCAGGTGCCGATTTCATCAAGACCTCTACCGGGTTCGGCGGAGGTGGCGCAACGGCGGCCGACGTGGCTCTGATGCGCGGTGTTGCCGGCGGGCGCTGCGGCGTCAAGGCCTCGGGCGGCATCCGCACCCTGGCTGACGTGAAGACAATGCTCGAGGCTGGCGCCAACCGCATTGGCGTGTCCGCTTCGGTCAATATCGTCCGCGAACTCGGAGCAGAATAAGACCAGCTGCTAGTTCTCAGTCGTCAGCCCAGGGATCAGCACAACGGGCTGACAAACAGAGCTGCGGTCACTGGCAACTTTCAGCATCTGAGCTCCCGCCCCCGCGGCGGTTTGTGACTAGTCCCTATTTCCTGTTCCCTGTTCCCCGTCCTCTATCCCTACTCCCTATTCCCTGCTTTCTGTATCATCAACTCCAGTCACCCCATGCCTTCTACCCCCAGCATTTCGCGTCCGGAGCCCGAGTACGAGGGCGATTATCGCCCTGCCGATCCTGAGAATCCGCACGCCCACATCGATGCCGCCAATCCGCGGGTTGAGACCACCGACCTGGCATTTCTCACCCACATGGCCGATGCGCTCAACACCACACTTGACCTCCAGACCCTTCTGAACCGCACCTCGGAACTCGTTAGTTCCATCATTCCTTACCGCATCTTCGCCATCTTTCTGCTGAATGACCGTACCAACGACCTCCGCATGCGTTTCCAAATCGGTCACACGTCCGAAGCCGCTCGCATGCGCTTTCCCTTGGGAAAAGGCGTAATTGGCCAAGTCGCGCTCACCCGCCAGCCAGTCCTGCTCAACGACGTATCGGCCAACGAGCACTACATTCCTGCCAGCCCTTCGGTGAAGTCGGAGCTTGCCATCCCGCTCATCGCCAAGAACCGCCTCATCGGAGTTCTCGACATCGAGAGCGAGCAGGCTGGTTTCTTTAAGCCCGAGCACCTTCACCTGCTTACCCTCACGGCGTCGCGCATCGCCCAAGCTATCGAGAACGCACGCCTCTATACCCGCGTCTCGCGCCAGGCCGAAACACTCGCCGTCCTGAATGAAATCGCCACCGAACTCAACTCCATCCTCGATCTAGATCCACTACTCGCGAAGGTCGGCTCGCTTCTTCGCCGTCTCATCGATTACCAGATGTTCTCGATCATGCTGCTCGATGATAAAGGCGAGACTCTCATCACCCGTTACGCCTGGCGCTTCGGTTACAGTCACGCTCCTATGCGACGCATCTCGGTCACCACGGGCCTCGTCGGCGCAGCGGTTCGCGAGTGGCGTCCCATCAATGTTCCCGATGTGCGCAAGGACCAGCGCTATTTGCCAATGAATCCAGAGACGCGCTCCGAACTCGTTGTGCCACTTTTCTATAAAGAACGCGTCATTGGCGTCCTCGATCTCGAACATACGCGCAGTGCGTTCTTCAACGAAGATCACGTCCGCACCCTCACTACCATGGCCGCGCAGGTCGCCATCGCCATCGAGAACGCACGCCTTTATCAAGCCGTAAAGCGCCAGGAGGAACAACTCGAGCGGGACATCAACATGGCCCGTGAGGTCCAGCTTCGCCTGTTGCCAACTTCGCCGCCTGTACATCAGCATGGAGAACTCGCAGTCACATTTCTGCCGGCTCGCGCCATAGGCGGCGACCTATATGACTTCCTCGAATATGCTCCCGATCAGACCGCCATTGTCCTCGGCGACGTCAGCGGCAAGGCTGCGCCGGCTGCGCTTTTCGCCGCCCTGGTCAGCGGCATTATGCGCTCCGCCGCACAACAAGAGCTCGCGCCCGCGGCCATGCTCGCATTGCTCAACGACGGTCTCCAGGAACGCAAGCTCGATTCGCAATACGTTGTGATGCTCTATGCGCTTTGGAACGACACCAATCAGACTCTAACCGTTGCCAATTCCGGCGCCGTGCAGCCCATCTTCTGTCGCGGCGGTCAGAGTCTCACGGTGAAGGCCGAAGGCTTTCCGCTGGGCATGTTCCCCAATGCTACCTACGAAGAGTTCAACGTCGCCACGCAGCCCGGCGACGCAATCGTCTTCGTTTCCGACGGCATCCTCGACGCCGAAAATGAACAAGGCGAGATGTACGGCGAAGAGCGCCTCGCTGAGCTGCTTTGCTGCAATCGCGAACTCCCCGCCCAACACATCGCCAATGCGATCCTCTTCGACGTCACCCGCTTCCAGGGCGCCAAAGACCGGTTCGACGACGAAACCATCATCGTTCTGAGGGTGAAGTAGAGCAGGGTGCGTTCCCGGTTTTCTCGCAATCTAGGCACGTGCGCCGCAATCTGCTTGTTCCCAATCTGATTAGGGCGCCAAATTGCCTGACCGATGATTACCCTCGATCGCAGAGGACCCGCCTCACGTGAAAAAAAAGGAACAACCGACATCCATTTCTTCGCATCCCATTCGGTGTTAGCCGAGGTGCTGGATCGATGAAAGACGTTGGTTTCCGTTCCACTTGGATCTTCAGTTCAATTGCAATTTTCGGGGTGTGTCTTGCCTACTCAGGCTGCGGGCTCAGCGGCCATCCCGACGACCGTATGGCCGTTTATAACACGCTCGATCAGCATGATCTTCGCAGCGTCACCGTCTCGCAGGATCGTAATGCTGGGACCATCACCCTAAGCGGAATTGTCGGTTCCAATGACCGCAAGCAGAGAGCCGACCAGCTCGCGCAGCAAGCTGCTCCCGGCTACTCCATCGTTGACCGGATCCAGGTAGATAGCGCAGGGTTGCAGGGCGAAGAGGAAACGGCGCAAAAGAATGCGCAACTCGACAGCGCCATTGAAGACCACTTCAGGGCGACTCTTGCAGCACACCACACGTTGAAGAACGACGACATTCAGTGCTCGGCTTATAACGGGACCCTGACCCTGAAAGGGTCAGTGAAAAACTATCAGGAACGCCAGGAAG
>Ga0335072_10017695_pt1 | contig 10071 bp, 7 predicted proteins | sample Lox_Sample_21_FD_206725 | JGI IMG/M metagenome (GOLD analysis project Ga0335072, IMG submission 206725) | Soil microbial communities from Loxahatchee National Wildlife Refuge, Florida, United States - Lox_Sample_2.1 | ecosystem: Environmental > Terrestrial > Soil > Wetlands | place: USA: Florida...
TCGCGAGAACGGCGGGTGGGTGGACTGCACCCACGACAAGGCCGCCCAGGAGCTGACTGGCCGCCTGCTTCGTGCCGGGCGCAGCCGGCTGGTACTGCTCAACGGCCCGCAGCAGGTGTCGGCGTGCCGGCTGCGGTCGAAGGGTTTCTGGACGGCGCTCGAGGCGGAGGGTCACCCGCGATCAGACGCCGCGGAGTACAACGTGCCATTCGAGTCGGGCGAGGCGAAGGTAATGGCTACCAAGCTGCTGACCGATCGCCAGCCGCCAGACGGGATCGTCGCGGGTTCTGACGCCATCGCATCGTCGGTCCTCGACGCTGCCCGCGACCTCGGCGTCGGCGTGCCGGCCGACGTCGCCGTCACCGGCTTCGACGACCAGCAATTCGCCGTCCATACCGCACCGACGCTGACTACGGTGGGAATGCCGCTAGGCCAGATTGGCCAGGCGGCCGCACGGATGCTCTTCGACCTGATCGACGGCCGCGCCACCAACACCAAGATCGTCCTGCCCACGACGGTTATCGTCAGGAACTCAACGCCAGAAGGATTCTGACCTGCGCTTATCGCAGACCAGGGTGCGGCCGGGGCGAGCGCCCAGGGGAAACGCCCAGGGATCTAACCGGCGCGACGCGCCTCGCCATGCCTGAGCCTGAGGCTGAGAGGTGAGGCATGGACGACAAGACGCAGCGCGCAACCACAGAGCAAATCCTCGCGGAGCAAATCAAGAACGAGAAGATCAGGCGTGCCATGCTCGCGGGTCCCTCCTGCGTCACGGCCGAAGCGACCGTGGCGGAGATGGACGCCAAGGGCGACCTGGCCGTTCTCCGGCCCGGGACGAACGAGTGGGTCTGTGTCCCCGGCGAACAGAACATCATCGGCGCCACGGACATGTGCCTGGACCCGATGGGCATGGTGTGGCTGCAGGACCTGCTGGCGCGGAAGCCAAAGCCGACCAACACGTCGCCTGGCCTGATTTACATGCTGAACGGGGCGACGCAGCACAGCTATACCGATCCGTTCGACACGACCAGTCCCGCGATCCCGATCGGCCCGCACTGGATGCTGCTGTGGCCGTTCGACGCGAAGGCCGCCGGGATCGGCACCGTCATGCGGGACGCCGGCACGATGGTCATGTTCGCCGGCACGCCCTACGCCCATCTGCATATGTGCGGCTCGCCCTGGGATGGGAACGAGTACCACCCCGGTGACCTGGGCGTGTGGACCATGACCTATTCCCGGCCTTCGGCCTGAGATCCGAGCTCTACTCCCGCGCCGTGCGAGGGGCACGGTCATGGTTCACGAAAGGAACTGTCATGTCCATCAAGACCAAGGTGCTCGCCGCCGCGGGGGTACTGACCCTGGCCGGCGGCCTGAGTACGGCAGGGACGGTAGCCGCGAGGGCCGCAACCACCCAGTGCGGCGACAACTGCCTAGAGGTCTACAGCATGAAGTACGCCACGCCGACGGACCTCGGGTTCGTGGAGACCGTCCTCCTGGGGATCCCCCTGCGCGGTGTGCCGACAACCGTCGAACAGGCCAGCAGCTCGAACCCGGCCGAGGATCTCATCGTCCCGGCACCGGGCAAGGTGAAGGTGTCTACGTGGTACGCGGATGGCATGGTGTCGGCCGCGGTCAACGCCCACTACATGGACGACCTCGCGGTGCAGATCGAGTACGCGCCCTACGGCCACCCCACCGGGCTGTGCACGGCGGTCGCCACCACCGCCTACCAGAACGAGCACCTGAGCCTGCAGCCGTGCAGCCGCCCCGGCGTGACGGTATGGATCCTGGACTTCAACGACGCGGCCAGCGTGGCGCCCTACTTCGCGATCGTCAACGGGTCGGACACCGACTTCGTCCACCCGTTCGCGATGACCATCCTGGGGAACCCGGCACAGCAGCTGGTCACGCCGATCATCATGCAGCACCTGATCGGTAACCCCGGCAACGTGCCCGCCAACCAGCTCTGGGGCGCCCACCCTGGGGTTGCCTACTGACCGATCCGGCGACTGCGCCGCCTCCCCGCCCCGGCGGAGGCGGCGCAGTCTGTAAGGCCCAGGCCCCGAGTTCGCCTGCCACGCGTCACGCTGGCCGGAGTTGCGCGTTGTCGCGGTGTTGCGGGCCGCGTGGCCCGTAGTCGAGTTCGGCGCCGTTGTTGCTGCTGTGCATGACCGCGGCGGGTGCGTCGTAGGCGTCCATGACTGATTCGATGAAGACCATGCTGTCGTTCGGCGCTCTGAGCGCTTCCTCCAGGTCGGCGACGGTCTCAGCGACGAACGACCGCGCCGTGGTCTGCGGACAGAACACCTTGGGCAGATCCGCGTAGGCCCAGGTGGCGATGTCGTTATAGGACTCGGCCTTGCCGAGGTAGCCGCGTTCAATGGTGTAGCCGCCGTTGTTGATCAGGAAGATCACCGGCTTGTGGTCGTGCCGCAGGATGGTCGACAGCTCCTGCGCGGTCTCCTGGAACGAGCCGTCCCCCACGAACAGCAGGTGGCGGCGGTGCGGTGCCGCGGTCAGCGTGCCGAGCAGGGCTCCAACGCTGTAGCCGATCGAACCCCAGATGACTGACGCGACGACGGTGCAGCCCGGCGGAAGGCGCAGCCCGAAGATGGCGTAGGACGTGCCGTTGTCGGTGAACAGCACGTCGCCGGGCCGGAGGTAGCCCTGGATTGCCTGCCAGTACGCGGCCTGGGTCAGTTTGACCTGCCCGTTAGCACGGGGGGCCGCGGCCGTGGCTGGCGCGACCTGGCGCGCCGGGCGGCTGGTGACGTGCGGGACCGCGTCGATGACGCCGTGCAGGACTTCCTTCAGCGGCACCGCCTGGTAGTTATCCGCGCCGACGTCCACGGAGTGCCCGCGGGCGCGGATGGTACCGGCGGGCAGCGAAGCGGTGAAGTCGCCGGAGGTCCCGTCGATCGGCCGGTAGGCGATGGACAGCAGGCAGTCGCTATCCTCGATGGCTGCGCGGGTGGACGGCTCGCTGGCCGCCCCGTTGTAGATGCCGGCGTAATACGGGAACGTCTCGTCGATCACTGCCTTGGCCGGGCCGGTCACCGCTACCGGCAGCTGCATCTTCTCAGCCAGTTCCGTGATCTCGGCGGCGGCACCGTACCGGTCAGCGTCCTGATCGACCAGGATCGCCGGCGATGCGGCCGCGGACAGGAGGTCCGCGATGGCGGTGGCGCAGGACCGCAGCCGTTCGGGATCACCGGGCGGCTGGGCGAGCGTCAGCGGGGCTTCCGGCACCTCGACCTCCAGGTAGGCGATGTCGGACGGCAGCTCCAGGTAGACAGGGAGCTTTTCCCGCCAGGCGGTCAGGATCAGCCGGTCGATTTCGGTGACCGCGTTGCACGGGGTCAGCCTGGCCTGCGCGGCGGTCACCTGCGCGAAGGCGCCCAGGAACCGGTCCCAGGTCCCGTCGCCCATCGTGTGGTGCATCCCCAGGCCGCGCTCGATCGACCGCAGCGGGATTGACCCGGCGATGCAGATCACCGGGACGTGCTCGGCGTAGGAGCCGGCGATCCCGTTGATCGCGCCCAGGGCGCCGACGGCGTTGGTCACGGTCAACGCGGCCAGGCCGGTCAGCCGCGCGTAGCCGTCCGCCGCATAGGACGCGTTCAGCTCACTGCAGGTGCCGACCCATTTCAGGGTGTCAGTGTCTTCGAGCTGCTGCAGCAGCTCAAGGTTGAAGTCGCCGGGTACGCCGAATAGGTGGCCGACGCCGGCCTCCCCCAGACGGCGAAGCAGGAACTCGCCGATCGTCATCCATCGGCTCTGGCTCGCGGACATCGCTTGTTCCTCCCAATCGCTGGTGTCGGGACATGGCTGGCTAACGAAGCGGCCGGAAGGCCGCGCGCAGCTCTTCGGTAAAGAGCTCCGGCTCTTCCCACGCGGCGAAGTGGCCGCCCCGGTCGGCTTCGTTGAAGTAGATGAGATTGGGGTAGACCTGCTCGACCCAGGTCCGCGGGGCCTGGAAGATCTCGCCGGGAAATACCGTGAAGGCGGCCGGGAGGGAGACCTCGGGGGGCCGCTGCCCGGCCGCTGCGGCCGCGGCGGTGCTGCGCGCGCCCTCCCAGTACATCCGCGCGGCCGAGGTCGCGGTGCCCGTCAGCCAGTACAGCGTGGCGTTGTCCAGGACGTGGTCACGAGTCAGGCCGCCGGAGGGCGACCCGCCCGCGAAGGTGCGGGCGATCTTCACGTAGCTGTCGGCGTCGTGATCCAGCATCCAGGCGGCCAGGCCGGCCGGCGAATCGGTCAGCGGGTAGCCGATCGTCTGCGGCGACTGGCCCTGCTCGGCGGCGTAGCCTTTCCTGGCCTGCGTCCCGAACGCGGCGAACGCGGCGCGTTCGGCGTCGGTGAACCCCTGGGGGACAGGCGCGCGGCCAAGGAGCGCCGCCACCACCGCCAGCGGAGGCCTGCGCAGGAAGTTGAGGTGGATGCCGGCCAGCCCGTCCGGCGCCTGGATCGCCAGGGCGTCGGTGACGCCGGCGCCGATGTCGCCGCCCTGGGCGACGTAACGGGTGTAGCCGAGGCGGTTCATCAGCTCGGCCCAGACGCGGGCGGTGCGGCCCGGGTCCCACCCGGGCGAGGTCGGCTGACCGGAGAAGCCGAAGCCCGGCAGCGACGGGATGACCAGATGGAACGCGTCCTCAGCGCGCCCGCCGTAGGCGGTCGGGTCGGTCAGCGGGCCGACGACCTCGAGCATCTCGATCACCGAGCCGGGCCAGCCGTGCGTGATGATCAGCGGCACAGCGTCCTGGTACCGCGACCGGACGTGGATGAAGTGGATGTCGAGCCCGTCGATTTCGGTCACGAACTGCGGGAGGGCATTCAGCTTCGCCTCGCACCTGCGCCAGTCGTAGCCGGTACCCCAGTAGGTCACCAAGGCCTGCATCGTCGCCAGTTGCACTCCCTGAGACGGATCGGCGACGAGCTCCTGGCTGGGCCAGCGCGTAGCCGCGATGCGCCGGCGCAGGTCGGCCAGTTCCTCGTCGGGCACATGGACCTCGAAGGAGCGGAGGGTGAGGTCGGTCATGGCGGTCATGCTGTCCTCCTTCGCGAGTCGGCGGAGAGGTGGTATCAGCGCTGACGCTACGAGCCCGCATGCTGAGCCGCGCCAGGGCAACCCCCTGGTTCGGATCCCTGGGGGTGCACCGGCATAGCCGCAACAGTTACGTGGCTCCGAGCTCCAGCCAGCCACAATGCCCCTGCCTACGACGGCTCGGCACCGTGCCCAGAGTGCGCGAGTGCGGTCCGCAGTTCGCGGCGGGAACTAATGCCGAGCTTGGTGAAGACGTTTCGCAGATGCCATTCGACCGTCCGGGCGCTGAGATACAGCTGTGCGCCGATTTCGGAGTTGGTCTGCCCGTCGCGGGCAAGCCGCGCGACGTAGGCCTCCTGCGCAGTCAGCATCGTGACGCTATCGACCGTGTGCTTGCGTACCTTCTCGCCCGTGGCCATCAGCTCCCGGCGTGCGCGCTCGCTGAATGCCCTCATGCCGATCGCGGCGAGCATGTCGTGCGCCATACGCAGCTGCTGACGTGCGTCGGTGCGCCGGCCTTCGCGGCGTAGCCACTCGCCGAATAGGAGATGCGCGCGAGCGAGATCCGGGCGCAGCCGAGTCCGGCTCAGCCGGTCGATCGCTTCGCGGTACAGCTCATCGGCGGCCGCCCCGTCGCTGAGCAGCGCACGACAGCGCATCTCGATTCCCAGGGCGGTATCGGTGCCGCAAGGCTGCGTCGTCTTCGCCAGCCGTCCGAGCGCATCGGATGCGAGTTCGGCGTTGCCAGCACGTGCGGCGGCCTCGACGAGCTCGGGCAGTGCCCACATGTACGGATGCGGGTGGACGATATGCGACGTGGCTTGCCGGGCCGCAGAAGCCGCCTGCTCGTACCGGGCCAGGCCGTTGTTCAGCACCGCGGCCGCCCAGTATGCCCACGCCGCCGCCAGCCCTTGCCCTCCGGCCGCGGCCTGCTCGGTCGCGGTCGCTATCGCCGCCATGGTCTCAGCTTCCCGCCCCTCTAGGGCCCGCAGCCGCAGCAAGGTATAGGGCGCGATGGGACTCCCGGTCGCCGCCGCCACGCTCTCGGTCTCCGCGATAAGCGAGGCGGCGCCCGCGAAGTCGCCCGTCCACAGCCGGGCCCCGCCCAAGTGCGAGAGGTAGAGCGGCAGCTTCGACAGCGCGCCGGCCGCACGGACCAATTGCACCTGCCGCGCGGAGATGGCGAGCATGCCGTCGGCATTCCACACCGAGGTGCAGGCGCTCGGGGCTACCCAGCCCCACCGCAGGACATCCTCGACGGGAATGCCAGTCATTACCTCCACGGCATGTTGCAACGTCGCGGCCGCGGCGGCGTGTCCGTCGGTGGTCAGCCGCGCGAGGCCGTCGACCAGCAGATCCAGTGGACGCGGATTACCGGGCGTCCGCGGCAGGGCCTGAATGGCGCGGCAGATCTTCGGCAAGATCTCCCGCCCGGCCAGATGCCCCGCCATGCCCGTTGCGCCCCAGGCAGTCAGGTAAGTCTCGCGTGCGAGGTTCAGATCGAATGGTTCAAGCCGCCTGCCGGCCTGCAGCAGCAGCAGCGGAGCGTCGCTGCCGAGACCCGAGGCGAAGGCGATATGGGCCCGCACCAGGCCGGCCCGGGCACGCTGGAATTCGTCCAGCGGCCCGGCTTCGCCCATCGCCAGCAGTTCCCGGGCCTTGCCGAAGGCGCCGACCTGCATGCTGGCGGTAGCCGCGGCCAATGTCCGTTCGGCGTGCCGCGCCGGGTCGGCGGTCAGCATCGCCGAACGCTCCAGGAACGCCGCGGCTGCGGCCATGCCACCGCGGGCCTGTGCCCGGTCGGCTGAGCGCTCCAGCTCGATGGCCACGTCCTCATCCGGGCCGGCCGCAGCCTGGGCCCGATGCCAGGCCCGCCGATCCGGATCGACTTGCGAGTCGGTCACCTCGGCAAGCGCCACGTGTACGTCCTGCCTGCCGGCGAACGACGCTGCCTGGTAGATCACCGAGCGGACCAGCGGGTGACGGAACCGGACCTGGACGCCGAATTCGACCAGCCCCGCATCCACTGCCGGGATCCCTGCCTGGACCGGAATTCCCAGCTGCCCGGCGGCTCGCCACACCAGCGCCTTGTCACCAGACGGGTCGGCCGCCGCGAGCAGTAGCAGCTGCCGAGTTTGGTCCGGAAGGGTATCCAGCTGACGCCGGAAGCTGTCTTCGATCCGGCCCGTGAGTGCCACCGCACCGGGCAGGCCGAACCCGCCTGCCAGCTCTGCCGGGCTCAGCCCCCGCGGCAGTTCCAGCAGCGCTAGCGGGTTCCCCCGCGTTTCCGCCACAATCAGGTCGGCTATTCGCTTATCGAGCGGCCCGGCCAACGCCGATTCCAGCAGCCCCCGTGCGTCATCGTCGTGCAACCCGTTAATTTCCAGCTCTGGCAGCCCGGCCAGCTCCGCACCAGGGTCACGGGCTGCGAACACCAGCCCAACCGGGTCGGCCGCCAGCCGTCGCGCCGCGAATCCCAGTGCCTGCGCCGAGGCCTGATCCACCCACTGCACGTCGTCGATCACGCAGATCAGCGGACGTTCCCCCGCCACACCGGACAGCAGGCTCAGCACAGCAAGCCCCACCAGAAACCGGTCCGGCGGCGGCCCCGCGGCGAGGCCGAGCGCAGTCTGCAGCGCGTCCCGCTGCGGCACCGGCAAGTGCTCGATCCGATTCAGCATCGGGGCGCACAGCTGATGCAGGCCCGCGAACGCGAGCTCCATCTCGGACTGTATGCCCACTGCACGCGCGACCCGGCACCCCGAACGCGATGCCTGCCCGGCTAGGTGCTCGAGCAGGACGGTCTTGCCCACACCCGGGTCACCGTGCACTATCAAGGCCCGGCTCTCATTGGCGCGGACCGCGTCGATCAGCGCTGCGAGCAGGGCACGCTCGCTGCGCCGGTCAGTCAACGCCGTCGCGCGGTTCTCCCGCCCGGGATGTACGGTCATCGGCCCTGTGCTACTCCGCTTCCCGGCTGGGGGTGGGGACTCAGCTGGCGTCCCGGCCCGCACCTTGCCCGAAGCGTAACCTGCCGCAATTGGGCCGGCAAACCTCTCCGCAGGGCCCGGGTCGGCACGTCCGGTACCAGTCCCGCACCAGGGTGGCACCCAGGGCATGAACCCAGGGTGTCTGACCGGCGCGATGCGACAGTCCCCGATGCGACGATGATGGCCGCCGACCTGCAGCAGAGCCGGTCGGCCCGGGGAAAGGAGATCCATCATGAGCACCGATACTGCCGCCACGAACGCGGATCCGGCCGTCCGGCCATTCCATGTCGAGATGGCCGAAGAGGCGGTCGCCGACCTCCGGCGGCGGGTCGCGGCATGGCGGCCGCCCGAGCGGGAGCCCGTCGATGACCAGTCCCAGGGTGTGCAACTCGCGACGGTGCGCGACCTCGCGAACTACTGGGCCACGGAATACGACTGGCGCGGCTGCGAGGCGAAGCTGAACGCGCTGCCGCAGTTCGTCACCGAGATCGACGGCCTCGATATCCACTTCATCCACGTCAGGTCACCGCATGAGGGCGCACTGCCGCTGGTCGTCTCGCACGGCTGGCCCGGCTCGGTCATCGAGCAGCTGAAGATCATCGAGCCGCTCACCAATCCCACCAGACACGGCGGGACCGCGTCGGACGCGTTCGACGTGGTGATCCCGTCGCTGCCGGGCTACGGGTTCTCCGGTAAGCCCGCCGCCACCGGGTGGGACCCCGACCGCATCGCACGCGCCTGGGCGGTGCTGATGCAGCGACTTGGCTATGACCGGTACGTCGCCCAAGGCGGCGACTGGGGCACCGCGATCTCGGCCTCGATGGCCCGCCAGGAACCCGACGGGCTGCTTGGCATCCACGTCAACTTCGCGCAGATGGTGCCGGCCGCCATCCTCGGTCACATCCGCAACGGCGACCCGCCGCCCGCTGACCTGTCGGATGCCGAAAAGCGCGCCTACGGGCAAGTCGCGTTCGCGACCTATCACCGCGGATACGGCGTTATCCAGGGCACCCGCCCGCAGACGATCGGCTACAGCCTGGCCGACACACCCGTCGGCCTCGCGGCCTGGCTCCTCGACCACGACACGACCACCTACGAGCACCTCGCCCAGCTCTTCGCCGGGCACCCCTACGGCGCCATCACCCGCGACGACTGGCTCGACAACACTTCGCTGTACTGGCTCACCAACACCGCGACATCCGCGGCCAGGCTGTACTGGCAGCAAGCCGTCACCGGTGCAAACTTCTACGCCCCCGCCAACGTTTCCATCCCGGCCGCGGTCACGGTCTTCCCGGACGAATACGTCACCGCGCCGCGCAGCTGGACCGAGCAGGCCTATCACAAGCTGATCTACTTCAACCACGCCGAACGTGGCGGCCACTTCGCCGCCTGGGAACAACCGCAACTGCTTTCCGAAGAGCTGCGCGCGGCGTTCCGCTCCCTGCGCTGAAGGGACACATCCGACATGAGCGTTGTCACCGTCGTCACAGCCTTTCCGATCCCGGAGCACCGCGCCGAGGTGATCGCGGCCTTCGAGACAGCGATCAAACAGGTGCACGATGAACCAGGCGTCGAGCTGTACGCACTGCTCGAGGGGTCCGACCGCCTCGTCATGATCGAGAAATACGCCTCGGAGCAGGCGCGAGCAGCGCACCGGCGTGGGGCGGCCCTGGCTGGCCTGCTATCCGCGCTGGAAGGCAAGCTCAGTGGCGCTCTCGACGCGCAGGCCCTCGTGCCGCACCCGGCCGGGGACTCGCGGAAGGGCACGCTGTGATACGCCGCTGCTAACAGGCCGAGGCCGATGATCTCCTTCGCTCACGAGCGGGCAAGGTCGCGGCTGATCACCATCCGCTGAATCTGGTTGGTGCCCTCGAAGATCTGCATCACCTTGGTCTCGCGCATGTAGCGCTCGACAGGGAAGTCCCTGGTGTAGCCGGCGCCGCCGAGCACCTGGACCGCGTCGGTGGTCACCTTCATCGCGTTGTCGGTGGCGATCATCTTCGCGATCGACGCCTGCCGGGAGAACGGGCGCCCGGC
>Ga0335072_10017696_pt1 | contig 10071 bp, 10 predicted proteins | sample Lox_Sample_21_FD_206725 | JGI IMG/M metagenome (GOLD analysis project Ga0335072, IMG submission 206725) | Soil microbial communities from Loxahatchee National Wildlife Refuge, Florida, United States - Lox_Sample_2.1 | ecosystem: Environmental > Terrestrial > Soil > Wetlands | place: USA...
TCGTCTTCCGCCTCGCTGATGCCTGCCTGGTCCTTGATCCACAAATGGCATGTGGTGCAGGCGCACGATCCCCCGCAGGCATGATCGAGAAAGATGCCAAAATTCTCCGCCACATCCAGAAACGACATCGGCTTGCCGTGATGGTCATACGGCAGCGTGCCAAACTCAAACTCCACCGTCTTGCCTTCCGGCTCAAAGGTCACGCGTACCAGCTTCTCCGGGGCAATGTTCGTCGTCTTCGCTCCACTCATATCTTGTCCTCAGTGCTCATTCGCCAACTGGCGCGCCGCTATTTGAACTCCGCCGGCGCCATCGGGTGCGGTGCCGTCACATCGTCGCTCAGCTCCTCGCCCGCATCGTGCATCGTCTTCCCGCGAATCGCCGTCGTCACCGCGGCATCCATCATCAGCTCCGCCAGCCGCTGCGTCGACTTGTCCAGCGCCACCGTAGCCTCGCGCAGCGCATTGAGATCGTTGCCAGTCTTCACTTCGCCCAGGGCCTTCTCCGCAGCCGCAATCGCCGCCTGTTCCTCGCTGGTCAATGCTGCCCACGCTGGATGCGTCTTCGCCTGTTCCACCTTCGCGAGAATTGACTCCGCCTCGTTCCGCGCTTCAATCAGCAGCCGCTTCGCAAAGTCCTCCTCAGCATGATCGAACGAGTCCAGGATCATCGTCTCCACCTGTTCGTCGGTCAGCCCGTAGGTCGGCTTCACTTCAATCTGCGCCTGCTTCCCGCTCCGCTGCTCCCGCGCCGAAACCTGCAGGATCCCATCCGCATCGATCAGAAATTTCACCTCGATGCGCGGCAGCCCGGCCGTCATCGGCGGTATGCCCTTCAGATCGAACCGCGCCAGCGAACGGCAGTCCGCCGCCAGCTCGCGCTCGCCCTGCACTACGTGGATCGCCACATTCGTCTGCCCATCCACGCCGGTTGTGAAGTGCTCCGTTGCCGATGCCGGAATCGTCGAATTCCTCTGAATGATCTTCGCCACCACGCCGCCCAGCGCTTCAATGCCCAGCGACAACGGCGTCACGTCCAGCAGCAGCAGCTCTTCCGTCGTCTTTGATGCGCCGGCCAGGATATCCGCCTGCACCGCCGCGCCCAGCGCCACCACCTCATCCGGATTCAGATCTGTGTGCGGCTTCCTTCCGCGCGCCCCAAGCTGGAACAGCTGATCCACCAGCGCCCGCACTGCCGGTATCCGTGTCGATCCGCCCACCAGCACCACTTCGTCAATCTGTTCCGGCGTCACGCCCGCATCGGTCATCGCCTGCTTGCATGGCCCCGCGGTCCTCTCGAGAATCGGCTCGATCAGCTGCTCAAATACCTCGCGCGGAATCTCGCGCTGATACCGGTCGCCATTCGGCAACTCGATATCGAACTGCGCCGCCTTTTCCGCCGAGAGCTGAATCTTCGCGTCGATTGCGGCCTTGCGCACCGCCTGCACCGCGCCCGGATGCTTGCGCAGATCCACGCCATGCTCCGCATGAATCTCGTCCAGCGCAATCGCCAGCAGCAGGTTGTCGATATCGTCGCCGCCCAGGTGCGTATCGCCGTTCGTTGACTGCACTTCAAAGATGCCGTCACGCAGCTTCAGGATCGAAATGTCAAACGTTCCGCCGCCCAGGTCGTAAACCGCAATCGTGCCTTCTTTCGCGCGATCCAGTCCATAGGCCAGCGCCGCCGCTGTCGGCTCGTTCACCAGCCGCAGCACTTCCAGTCCCGCCATGCGCCCCGCATCCTTCGTCGCCTGCCGCTGCGCATCGTTGAAGTACGCAGGCACCGTGATCACGGCCTGGGTCACCGGCTCGCCAAAAAACCGCTCCGCGTTCCGCTTCAGTTGCCGCAGAATGTAGGCCGAGATCTCCGGCGGCGTAAACCGCATCTCACCCAATTGAATGCGCGGCACCTCGCCGGCCTCTATATCTTCAGCCAGCCGGAACGGAAAGAACCGCAGTTCCGCGCGCACTTCATCCAGGCCGCGGCCCATCAGCCGCTTCACGCTGTAAATCACCCGCTCCGGCGTCTCAATCAACGCGCGCCGCGCGCTGTTGCCCACCGTCACCGTGGGCCGGCCGCCCTCTTGCGGCATCGGATCCAGCGCCACCACGCTGGGCACAAGGTTCGACCCATCCACGCCCGGAATCACCTGCGGCGCCTCGCCCTGCATATATGCGACAAGGGAGTTCGTCGTTCCCAGGTCGATACCTACTACTCGTCCATCCGCCATGTGTCTGAACTACGCTCCCAGAGTCTCGGTTACATCGCGCACAAGGTTGTTCAGATACCGCCGCCGGTCCAGCAGTTGCACCATCGTCCGTTGTGCAGCGGTCCGCGCCGCCTCGTCGCCGGTCTCCCACACCGTCCACTGCGCGCGCAGTTCGCGGTCCACTGAGTCCATCAATCCGTCAAACTTCTTCTTCGCCGCCCGCAACTCGTCTTCCAGAGCTGCGTCGCTGTCGCCCATCTTCTTGGTCGCGCGCATCTCTTCCAGTTGCATGTTCAGCTCAAACGCCTCTTCCAGCAGCTCCGGCGGCACACGCGAGGGATCCGTCCTGCCCTTGCCCGCATGCTCTTCGCCAATCTCGGCGCCGTGCAGCTTCAGCAGATACTCGGTTCTGCGAATCGGATCGCGCAGCGTGCGATACGCATCGTTCAGTAGCGCCGTATCGGCCAGGCTCCACTCTTTCTCGGCCTCGGTCGCCCGCGCAAACCGATCCGGGTGCAATCTCCGGCTCAGCTTGTGAAACTGGTGCTCCAGCATGCCCACATCCAGGTTCAGCCGTGGCGCCAGCCCAAACACAGAAAAGTAATCGCCGCCCGGCGGCGGCTGAATGCGGCTGCAATGCGGGCAAAACAGCGTGGACTCGTTGTGAGCCACGGAACACGACCAGCAGGCAACCGGTACTGCAGTGTCAAAAACCTTCAGCATGGAATTCTTTCTGGCGGCCGGACCCTAGGAGGAGAAGGATGTGCCGCAGCCGCAGGAGCGCGAGGAGTTCGGATTAATGAAATTGAAGCCCTGCCGCATCAGCGTCTCTTCATAGTCCAGGGTCATGCCGTGCAGATACAAAAACGACTTGGGATCGACGAATACGCGCACGCCGTCAAACTCGTACACGCGGTCCCGCTCCCGCGGCTGCGTGTCAAACCGGATCGCATACGAAAGCCCCGAGCAGCCTCCGCCCGTCACGCCCAGCCGCAGTCCGCCTTCTTCCGGCGCGATACCTTCCTTCGCCATGGCCGCGCGGATGCGCTTGATCGCGCGCTCCGTCAACTGCAGTCCCTGGCCGGTAGGCGCGCTCCCAGCGCCCGGCGCCGCAGGGCTCGCACTCTCTTGCGGCGCGGCGCTCATGCCCTGCGCGGGCGAGCTTCCGATTGTCACCACGTTCGACATAGTTCTCTTTTCACGCGCTGCTGCTGCCGGCCCGGTAAGGCCGGTCGCTCAGCCTGCTTACTTGGCTTCGGCCGCTGCTGGTGCAGCCTCGGCCACGCCATTCTTCTTCTTCCAGTCGCCAATCGCGGCGCGAATCGCGTCCTCGGCCAGCACTGAACAGTGAATCTTCACCGGCGGCAGCGACAGTTCCTTCACAATGTCCGTGTTCTTGATGGCCAGCGCATCTTCCACCGTGCGGCCCTTGATCCACTCCGTCGCCAGAGACGAGCTCGCAATCGCCGACCCGCAGCCAAACGTCTTGAACTTGGCTTCCTCAATCACCTGCGTCTCCGGGTTTACGCGGATCTGCAGCCGCATCACGTCGCCGCACTCCGGCGCGCCCACCAGCCCCGTGCCCACATTGCCTGAACTCTTGTCGAGCGTGCCCACGTTGCGCGGATTGTTGTAGTGGTCCACTACCTTATCGCTGTATGCCATCGTCCTCGTCTCCTCCCGCGGGGAAGCCGCGGCGTTCTTAAGCTACTAGCCGCCAGCTTCTAGCCTCTAGCGGTTCGGTGTCGCTGCAAATCGTGCTCACTTCTTCGATGCTCCCAAGGGCAATCCGTAGCTAAAAGCTAGGAGCTAGCAGCTAAATGCTACCTCTAATGCGCCTGCCACTCGATCTTGGTCAGGTCAATGCCTTCCTTCACCATCTCGTACAGCGGCGACAACTCGCGCAGCTTCTTCACAATGTCGATCACCTTCGCCGCCACGTAGTCCACCTCGGCCTGCGTGTTAAACCTCCCCAGCCCGAATCGGATGCTGCTATGCGCCACATCGTCGCCCAGGCCCAGCGCCTTCAGCACGTAGCTCGGTTCCAGCGTGGCCGACGTGCAGGCCGATCCGCTCGATACCGCCACATCGTTGATGCCCATCAGCAGGCTCTCGCCCTCCACGTACACAAAGCTCATGTTCAGGTTGCCCGGCAGCCGGTGCTCCATCGATCCGTTCACGTGAACGTAGTCCAGCTCCGACTCCAGCTTCGCCTTCAGCCGGTCGCGCAGACCGCGCAGATACGCTGCCTCGTTGTCCATCTCCTGCATGGCGATCTCACATGCCTTGCCCAGGCCCACAATGCCCGGCACGTTCAGTGTGCCGCTGCGCATGCCGCGCTCGTGGCCGCCGCCGTCAATCTGCGCGGCAATCTGCACGCGGGGATTGCGGCGCCGCACATACAGCGCGCCCACGCCCTTTGGCCCGTAGATCTTGTGGCCCGAAATCGAAGCCACGTCCACGTTGTCGGCGATCACGTTGAACGGCGCCTTGCCCGCAATCTGCACGGCATCCGTGTGGAACAGCACGCCCTTCTCGTGACAGATCTTGCCGATCTCGCGAATCGGCTGCAGCACGCCAATCTCGTTGTTGGCCGCCATGATCGTCACCAGGATCGTCTTGTCGTCGATCGCCCGCTTCAGATCTTCAAGGTCAATCAGCCCATCCGCCTTCACCGGCAGATAGGTCACGCGATACCCGTACTTCTCCAGCCGCTTGCACGTGTCCAGCACCGCCTTGTGCTCGGTCACCTGCGTGATGATGTGGTTGCCGCGCTCGCGATACATCTCCGCGATGCCTTTGATGGCCAGGTTGTTGCTCTCTGTCGCGCCGCTGGTAAAGATGATCTCCTTCGCCGTCGCGCCAATCAGCTTCGCAATCTGCTCCCGCGCCGTCTCCACCGCCTGTTCCGCTTCCCAGCCAAACGAGTGGTTGCGGCTGGCCGCGTTGCCAAACTTGCCCGTGAAATACGGCATCATCGCTTCCAGCACCCTGGGGTCCACAGGGCTCGTCGCGTGGTTGTCCATGTAGATCGGCAGCGTCACGCCCGCCGGCACTTCCACCTGGCTCACAACTGTGCTCATCGCGTTTCCATCCTTCTCTGCTGCTCGCCTGCGCGCTGCGCAGGGGTGGGGAATCTTACAGCGTTAACGACACCAGTGCTTGCGTGCTACTATGCCCGGCTCCGTGATCGTGCTCCGCCAGGTCTTGAATACTGATGCTTTTCAGCACGCCGGCGATGGTGTCATTCACCCGCGCCAGCGGCTCCTTGATCGTGCAACTCGGCGTCAACTCGCAACCATGCGCGCCTTTCGTGCACGAGGTGATAAAAAACGGACCATCGATGGCCAGTATCACTTCGTACGCCGAAATCTCCCGGGCCGCCTTCGACAGCGCGTACCCTCCGTTCATTCCGGCATGCGACTTCAACAGCCCCGATTTCGTCAGCTGCTGCAGAATCTTCGCCAGCATCTGCGCCGGAATCCCGTAAGCGTCCGCTATGTCCTTCGCGCTCAACGCAGCCGTCTCCGGGTGCTCAGCCAGATACTTGAGCGCCATCAGTCCGTAATCGGCCTTCTTGGTCAGCTTGAGCATGAAATATCGGACCGCTTAGGTCCGTATTTAGTATACGACTCCTTCGATCCGGGATTCAAGGGCCGGGCCCCCGGTTCCGGCCGCATCTTCGCCCCCGCCCGCGCCCCGCATTTGCCGCTTGTATTTCAATAAAACCTCGCTACAATCGGCGGAAAGAGCATCCAATCTCACCTGATAAAGAACCGATGCCTACCGCGTGCAAACATCCCAGGGTACGAATCGTCTCCCGGCATGAAGACGCTGAGTTCGTCGAATGCCTGGAGTGTGGCGAAGTCTTTGACTCCGAAGAATTTAACGACATGGCGATTGAAGAAACCGCCGACACCGAAGAGGGCGACGCTGCCAACGGCGAATAGGCCTTGTTCGGTCTTATCTTATTCAAAAACTTGATCTTCCGGCGCCGTCTCGGCCGCTTCTCAGCGCTCCTTGGCGTCACCGCCTCAGCCCGCCCGCGTATCCGGCGGCCACAATGTTCCTCTGCACAGCCTCCATCGCCTCGGCGCCGGGCATCCCCCGGGTCATCACGCCCTCAAAGAAGTAGCCCGTCGCCCAGTTGCTGTTATCCCCGCCCACGCCCAGCAGAATCGCTCCCTCCTGCCGCATCGGCTCGTAGCCCTTGGGCAGAGGCATCACCCCGGTCGATGTCAGTGCGCCTCCCTGAGCATTGCCCTGGTAGATCACAAACGTATGCCGGCCGTCGCATGCGCCCATATCCGTCACAAACGCAGTGCCCGCAGGCACCTTCAGATGTCCGTAGATGCCGTCTTCCATGTCCAGCCCCGCGTCGGGATGGCACGGGTTCCCGTGGCACATGATGTTGATCGCGTCCATGTGCCCGGCCTTGTTGTCGAGGTTGTTCGCCTCGGCGTTGCCGAAATCGAAGCAGCACTTGCTGTTGAGATGGAGGGCCGACGTCACCATGTACACGCCCTCCGCCTGGCCGTTGACCGCGGTGCTCTTCGGCGTGTCGTTGCGGTAGCCCGTGCCTGGCGTCACCGCGATGCCGTAGACCCTGTGTCCTCCCACGGTCACCGGCAGCGCATCGGCCACGGCGGCCACGTCGAAGCCGTTCGGTCCTGGCCCATGCGCCGCGCCGCCCCCCGGCGCCACCGTCAGATCGTTGTGCTTGGGCGACTGATCGTAAAGCTTCGTAATCGTGCATGAAGTGTGGGCGCAGAAGGCGTCCTGCGCGCTCGCCCTGGCATAGCCGTCGGGCAGCACTCCCACATCGGCATGCGCCTTGTCCGACTGCCGCGTCACCTCGTACAGCGGACCCCTGTAGCCCCTGTACAGCGCGCGCGTGGTGCTGTAGGCCGCCACGCATGGGGTCTTCGCAGCATACAGATCGCACGGGCGAGCCCCCGCCGCCTGGGCTCGCGCAACTCCGCCCGATGCCATCGCAACCACAAAAGCGAAAGCCGTTGACGCCAGTATCTTTCCAGACCATGACCCAGACCATGACAATGATGTGTGTCTCATAACAAGTTCGCGAGGTCCTCTGCTCAGTTGGGATTGCTTTCCGCCAGTCCACCGGCAACGACAATTCTCCCACCTGCGGCGAGGACACGCACGGCGCCCGACCCGACGAGAGCGTTTTTGACGGCCAACACGGGTCCCCGCCGTACAATTTCTGCGGAGCTAAGTCCACAGTGTTTCCATTCGGAATTCGCCATTGGTGCTACGCGGCATTCTTGGGGGGAATTGGCCTCCTCATTGTGGCTCTCGGATCCTCCGCATACTTTATGAGCCTTCGAGTGCACAGTCTCTTAGCGAATGGTGCCATCGCGTCTGTAGATCGCGAGAATCACGGTGACGGTTACCTCTATTGTCCGACGATCCGCTTTCAAGCAGAGGATGGAGCGACCTACTCAGTGCCGTGTCGCGTTTGGGACAGCCGGCGCGCCGCAGTTGGTGACCCGGTCCTGGTCCGCTACAAGATAGACGACCCCAACGATGCGTGGCCGGAATCGCAGGTGCACACCTTACCTCGCGACACTGCGGATTGGGGTGCATTCGGCCTCTGCTTGGGCTTCGCGCTCAGGTGGTACGCGCGCAGGCGCGGAATCTCTCTCGGGCTCCGTGGATAGGTCCTACAGCCGAGCGACAGGTGGCGCACTCTTTGTTTCTTTCAATCTCAATCAGCTCACAACCGTGGGTGGGAATTTCGCAAACAAAACCACCCACATAGGCCCGAACAGCTGCTCCGCATTGACCCGATTGAGTATCATACGGTTCGACATCGAAATAAAGCACTGTTCCATCTAGGCCGAGATTTGTGGCAGCGCTATACGCAAGATCCGCCTGCTGTATTCCTTGTAACGCTGCCTGCGCTGGATCGGTGCTGATCAATCCTGTCATTCGCTCTCGCCCATTGACACACGGGGCCTGCAGCCCAAACCAAATGGGCCAGATGCCCTAGCCTTGCGCGGAAACCGCGGTCACCCAATCCGCTGTTGCGTACGTATGACGGGAGCTACGATTGGGAGAGCCGGGAAGGTAGATCGCAACATCGTAATATGGGCTTGAATTCCACCATATTTGCATAGCACTTAGGGGTAGGGCCTCCGTGCTGTCGAACCCCAGGTGCTCACTGATTCCGCTCTGCATTCCTTCATCCGCGGGGCTTGCCAGCTTCGGTCTGGCGCTGACTGAACCCGGCCGTGAATTCGACTTCATCTGCACGGGAACACGTTCCTCGTGAGTGACAGGGTCGTCGGTCAGAACCCCATTTCGAGCACGCGGGGTGATGACGGTCCAGGTAGTCCCGCTGTCGGCGGTGGAGAAGAGAATACCTTGGCAGCTCAACCATCCCTCATCGGGGTTGACAAAGCTTGGTCGGCAACCCCCAGGCTTGCCGCTGTGTTCATCAACCGGAGCGGCTGGCTGCTCTTTGGGGTGAAGCCTCACCAGCGATGGTTGCCCTCCCCTCGATGCGAGGGGAATTATCCACGTCCCCTCCGTAACAGTAGATTCGACTCTGCTCCCCTCGTCCAGATTGGATAGGACTCGGTCGGGGTTCCATGTGTGGCCGCCGTCCCGGGTGGCAAAGAGAGCCGCAGCAGACTTTGAGCCTAAAGGTCCACGATAATTCACGACCTCGTATCCGCTGTGTTCGTTCATGAATACGGGCAAACTGTAAAGTGGGAAAAGGTCGTGGGGGATTCCCGGAGGATTGGTCAAGGAAACTTCCTGCACCGTATCTGCAGCATCGTCACTTACGAAGAGCGAGTGGTCCGGACCTCCAGCGAAGAACACCGTGGACTCTGTAAGTGCGAGGATATCTACCCCCACCTCGGGGTCACCCTTTGGTCGCCTCCAGGTGCGGCCACCATCTGAGGTTGCGAACAGCACTCCTCCCCCGGAAACACCCAGGTCCACCCAGCCATGCAGGTCGTCGGAGAACGCAAGGGTGCCGCCTCCCGTAACCTCCTGCCATGGAGTCGGTCTAGGCAGTTCTGACACGGTGGTCCATGTTGTCCCACCGTCTACTGTGGCCGCAAGGTAGGTATGGTAGATGCCAGGCCGCCAGTCAGGATTCGGCGTGTGGTCTTTGTTCGCTGCTTCAGTCAAGTAAAGTGTCCAGCCGTCTTGAGTATTGAGGAAAAAAGTACCGGAAAACCTATCGACAGAAGTGTCAGCCAGGGATGGTGTGGATGGTGAGATGTCTTTCCAGTGCTGCCCGTTGTCCGTTGTCCAAAGTAGCCGGTCGCCTGTCGATGCCCAACCGGTTGTCGGACTCAGCAGCTTAAAGCTCCTGATCGGTATCGCCACGACTGGCACAGCAGTGATCTCATGGGGTCTGGATGAGGGAGAAGCTGCACGCTTTGGCGCATGACGCTGAAGGACAACTGTCTGCGCTTCCGAGAGGGTGGCACATAATACGGTGCAAAGACCAAACAAATAGACTGGAAGCCGTTTGCTCATGTCACCTTCTCTCTGAAAGAGACGGAACTATCAAGTGCAATGCTCGTGACATGGAAGGTTACAACGAAATCGTGACAATACGCTAATATTGGCAGAATGCGTATTACTTCTCTCATAAGATGTGAGCTGGCTCACAAAAAGCACTTATAACTTGGTGAAGTTATCTGTCCTGATGGCGGGGTGGCACACCCTCACCCTCCGCGAGGCCGACTTACCATCAACAGGGGTGGGAACCACAGACTCTTACTCTTCGCCCTGAAGAGTATCTTTTGGAACCAAAACCCGCAGAGAGGTTGAAAAGCCGGGTGCTCAAAATCTCGCAGAGATGGGTGAAAACAACGAGC
>Ga0335072_10017697_pt1 | contig 10071 bp, 7 predicted proteins | sample Lox_Sample_21_FD_206725 | JGI IMG/M metagenome (GOLD analysis project Ga0335072, IMG submission 206725) | Soil microbial communities from Loxahatchee National Wildlife Refuge, Florida, United States - Lox_Sample_2.1 | ecosystem: Environmental > Terrestrial > Soil > Wetlands | place: USA: Florida...
GCCGGCGCGGGGGGGGGGGGGGGGGGGGGGGGGGGGGGGGGGGGGGGGGGGGCCAATCCCCAATCGTCGGTGTTCCTCTCACAGCGCGACATCCGCGAGCTGCAGTTCGCCAAGGCGTCGATCGCGACCGGCTGGAACATCCTGCTGCGCGAGCTCGGCGTCGAGCCCCGTGACATTGCGCAGGTGCTGCTCGCCGGCAGCTTCGGCTCCTACCTGACGCCGCTCAGCGCGGTGCGGATCGGCCTGGTCCCGACGCTGGCGCTGCCACGGATCGTGTCGGCCGGCAACGTCGCGGGCGAGGGCGCGAAGATCGCCGCACTCAGCCTGCGCGAGCGCGCCGAGGCGTACTCGATCCTGCGCGAGGTGGAGTACGTGGAGCTGTCGGGGCGGACGGACTTCAACGACCTGTTCATCGATCAGCTGGCGTTCCCGGGATGAGCACCGCGGTGATCGCGTGCGGCGCGCTCGCCGCCGATATCCGCCTGATCGCGAGGCGGCGCGGGTGGGAGATAGACGTGCATCCGATCGACGCGCTGCTGCACAACCATCCCGACCGCATCGGCGCGTCGATCGAGCGATCTATCAGCGCGCTGACCGGGCTCCATGACGCGGTCGCGGTCGCGTACGCCGATTGCGGCAGCTACGGCGCGATCGACGAGGTCGTCGATGCACACGGGATCCCGCGCCTGGCGGGCGAGCACTGCTACGACGTGTTCGCGCGCGACGAGGTCCAGGTGGCGCTCGAGCAGGAGCCCGGTACCTACTTCCTGACCGACTTCCTCGCGCGGACGTTCGAGCACACGGTCGTGCGCGAGCTCGGCCTCGACCGCCACCCGGAGCTTCGCGACGACTACTTCGGTAACTACACGCGCGTGCTGTGGCTCGCGCAGCGCCCGACCCCGGCGACGCGCGCGGCCGCACAGCGGGCGGCCGAGCGAATCGGCCTCCCGCTGCACGAGCTCGCGGTGGGCAACCGGGGGCTCGAGCGTCAGCTCGAAGCGCTGGTCACGACGCCGGCACGTCCTCAAGCGGCGAGTTCCACGCGGACACGCTGACCACCGGCGAGGACCCGCGCAGGTCGGTGCGCTGGTAGGTGGCCCGCAGCGTCTCGGACTCGCCCGGCCACAGCGTGATGTCGTTGTCTGACCAGGAGATCGGCAGCACCTCGTTGTCGCCCGGCGCCGGGGTTCCTGACCGGCTCCCTCGCCTGACGTCAGCGCGTAGGAAGAACGCGACGGTCGGCTGGTTCGAGGTGTTGGTGATCCGTACGACCGTCTTCTCGACGCCGTGGCCGACATCCTCGGTGCGGGCGCGGACTCGGACGGCCGCGGCCGGCAGCGACTGCAGCTGGCTCAGGTTCGCGAATTGCGTCATCATCGCCTGCGGGTTGCCGATCGTCGCATCCCAGTCGACGACGTCCTGCTGGGTCGAGAGCCAGTAGACGTTGCGATCGACGACCTTGCCGTGGCGGTCGAGCAGCAGCTCGACGAAGTACGTCTTCGCCGGGGTCGGTGGGGTGGTGGCGGCGGGCACCGCCGGGTGCAGCACGTTGAGCGCGACGCCCTGGCCCCCGACCGACACGCCCGACGCGGTCTGGTGATCGAGCAGCTGGCCGTCGACGCCGTACACGTTTGACACGACCGACAGCCCGTGACGATCGCGGTTTGACAGGTTGTCGACCGACACCGTCCCGTCGTCGTAGGTGTACAGGACGTGCAGCGGCTCGTTGGCCTTCTTGGCACCGAAGTAACTGCCGGGCTGGTCGAGGTCGTTGTTGTAGAGGTCCCACAGCAACGTCGGCCAGCCCTTGTTGAGCTGCCAGTAGACGATGCCCGTCGAGGGCGCGTCCTTGTTGGTCGAGTGATCGATGTATGCCTCGAACTCGGCGCGCTGGGTCTCGTAGTTCTGGACCTGGGCCTCCTGGACGTACTGGTCCAGGCTCGACCACGCGCCGTAGCGGTTGGAGATCGCCGCGTCGAGGTCGTGGAGCGTGCCGAACGAGTACCCGCCGTTGTCGGGACTCGGTAGGTCGGGCTCGTAGTTGGCGTGGTACTGGTTGTAGTCCGGGTTCTGCCAGAGCATGTCCTGCTCGAACGGCGACAGGAAGCGGTGGATCGAGTCGAGCGTCGGGACCGTGTGACCGGCGCTGGCCTCTGAGTCGAACGCCCAGGCGCCACCGACGTTCGTGCGGCTCGAGTCGCCCGGGTCGTAGTGGCTGGTGTCGTACCAGTAGCTCGGCGGCACCCAGTCGTACGGGCCCTCCTTCTCACCGGACGTGCCGAGCACGCCGAGCGGATCGGTCTTGTACTCGGCCGAGGCGATCAGGGGCTCCTGGAAGTCGGCCTGCTGGAAGCCCTGCAGCGAGACCTGCTCCTGTGACTGGATTGGAGCGTTGTCGCTCCAGCTGAAGTTGATCACGCTCGGGTGGTTGCGGAGGTTCTGACCAATCGTCAGCGCCGAATTGCCGAGCACCGCCAGCTGCTGAGGCGTGAGCTGGGCTCGACGGCTGGGCTGCCACGCGTCGCAGCACTGAAAGCCGCCGTCGACCAGGATCCCGTCGCGATCCATCTGCTCGTAGAAGTCGTCGGGCATCTGCTTGCCCTCGGTACGAATCCCGTTCAATCCAAGATTTTTGATCAGCGATATCTGATCGGCTGTATCTGATGACGAGTAGCGCAGGAACAGGTCCTCGGACCAGCCGCCGCCGCGGAACACGAACGGCACGCCGTTGACGGCGAACTGGCGAGAACCCTGCGGGGCCGCCGGCGACGGGCCGGTCAGCTTGGTCGTCACCTTGCGGATCCCGAACGTCTCAGAGTCGGTATCTGGCGCGCTGCCGTGCGCGTCGAGCGACATCCGCAGGCCGTACAGCGGCTGTGCTCCCATTCCAATCGGCCACCACACGCTCGGGTGGTGGATCAGCAACTGAGGATCGTCGCTTGAGTCAAACGACACGGTCTGCGTCTGCCCCGCCGCGACCGTGACTCGGCGGCTGACCCGGATCGCGCGGCCGGTGGGCGAGGTCACGGTGGCCGACAGGACGCCGGTCTGGGGCGTGTCGGCGTGGTTGGTGACGTCGCCCTTCAACGTGAGCGCCGAGGTCGACACGTCATCGGCGTCGTCCTGGACGACGTGCGCGTTGCTGAGGGCGAGCGGACCCGACGTGTGCAGCTGGATCGGGAACTGGAAGCCGGTGTTGTTGTCGGGCGGAATCTGCGTCCAGTCGACGTTGTCGAGCGTGAACATCGTGTTCGGATTGTTGGGATAGACCTCGAGCGCGAGCGTGTTGAGGCCGTGGCGCAGCAAACCGGTGACGTCGAACGTGTACCGCGTGAAGGCGCCCTGGACCGTGTCGTGCGCAGCGACCTCGTGCCCGTTGACCCAGACGTCGGCCTCGCCGACGACGCCGTTGACGATCAGGTCGGTGTTGTCGTCGTGGCCCGGGTGCGCGGTGAAGTCAGTTCTGAACCACCACGGCACCGCGAACTGGGGGACCGGATCATCGATCTCGCTCAGGTAGCCGAAGCAATCCTTCATGTTGGTCGAGAAGAACACACTCGGGCAGTGGCCGGTCTGCACGAGCGCGCCGACCTCAGTGCCCGGGGCGCCGGCGTCGTCGGGCCGGACGTGGAGCCACGACGCGGTGCCAAAGCCTGGCGTCGAGACCGCCGCGGGCGACTGGGTCGTTTGAGCGGTGCTCTGAACCTGCCATCCGCCCAGGCCGACCGTGGTCACATCGGCAGATGCGGCCGGGGCTGCGAGGACCGCGATCGCCTTGCAAGTGATGGGTTGACGTGCTCTCACCGACTCCCTCCTCGCAGCAAGTTATTGGAAAATAACTGAACGAATAACTTATCCTGGGTGTCAAGACTCAGAAGTCACGGGACATAGCCGCACCAGGATTCGGCTGCGGCCTTTCTAATTTGACGGGCCCAGCCAAATTCGCACCAGCGCCCCGGGGTCGGGCAAGATACGGGCGATGGTCCGGCCCAACCTGCTGCGGGAGCTGAGTGAGCAGGAGGTGCTCGACGAGATCTTCCGGGGCGGGCCGATCACGCGTCCGCAGATCGCGAGCGCCACCAACCTCTCCAAGGCGACGGTGGGCGCCGCGATCGAGCGCCTCGAGCGAGCGGGGATCATCCGCACCGCAGGGCAACAGCACGGCCGACGCGGCCGCAGCCCGGTCGCCTACGAGATCCGCCGCAACGCAGGCTTCGTGCTGGGCATCGACATCGGCGGCACCAACATCCGCGCCGGGGCCGCCGACATCTTCGGCGCTCCAATCCACGACGAGCACGTGCTCACGAGCCACGACGGTGCGCGCGCCGTGTCGGCACAGGTGATCGAGCTGGCCAGCCGCATCGTCGAGCGCGCCCGGGCTACGCACGGACGGCTGCTGGCGGCCGCCGTCTCGACGCCCGGCGTCGTCGATCAGGTGACCCGCCGCGTGACCTCACTGGCCTACAACGTCAGCCCCGATGGCGGCCTTGACCCGCTCGCCGCGCTGCGCGCGCGGTTCGACGTGCCGGTGCGGATCGAGAACAACGTGAACCTGGCGGCGCTCGGAGAGGCGTGGGAGGGACTGGCCCGCAACGTCGAGACGTTCGCGTTCGTGTCGATCGGCGCCGGCGTCGGCATGGGCCTGGTGGTCGGCGGCGAGCTCGTGCGCGGCGCTCACGGCGGGGCGGGCGAGATCGGATATCTGCCATCGGGCCGCGACCCCTACAACGAGCGCCACCGCCTCCACGGCGGCCTCGAGGACGAGATCGGAGCGGCGGGGATCCTGGCGGCGCTGCGCGAGCGCTCGGGCCGGGAGCTGGAGTCGGTGCAGGAGGTGTTCACGCTCGCGCGCGACGGCGACGACGCCGCGCGCGCCGTCGTGCAAGTGGTCGCTCGCCGTCTCGGAGCTGCGATCGCGAGCGTGATCGCGGTGATCGACCCGCAGCTGATCGTGCTCGGCGGCGGCATCGGGAGCAACCCCGCGCTGCTCGGGCCGGTCCGCGCAACCGTCGCCGAGCTCGTGCCGCTGACGGCGCGGATCGAGATCAGCCGGCTCGGTGATCAGGCCGCGCTGCATGGCGCGATCGCCGTCGCGCTGCGCGAGGCGCACGCGCTGCAGTTCACGCGCGCAACGCGCTGAGCAGGGCGACCCCGACGATCACGCTCGAGACGCCGGCCAGCTGGATGCGGCTGAGGCGATCCTTGAAGAGGAAGTACGCGACGACTGCCGCGATCGTCGCGAACTGAGAAGAGAGCACCGCTGCGACGGCGATCCCGTGCCGGGCGCCCGCGGTGTAGGAGTAGAAGCCGAGCACCTCGCAGACCCCGGCGGCGATCACGAGCGGCACCGCGCGGGCAACCACGTGCAGCCGGCCGGCGAGCGCCAGCGGGATCGCGAGCGCGACCGTCCCGATCAGCCGAGCGGACAGGACGACCCACGATGACGGCAGCGTCGCGGCGGCCCTGCCGGTCGCGTACAGACTCGTGCCGAACAGCACCGCTGCGCCGAGCGCGAACGCAACGGCGGCCGGGTGGCTGCGCAGCAGCCGGCGCTCGGTCTCGACAGACTCGGGCACGGCCGACAGGCACACCCCGATCGCGATGACCGCCAGCGCCACCCCCACGCCGGGCGAGAGGCTCTCGCCGGCGAGCAGGGCGATCAACGCCGCGATCGCCCCCTCGGTCGACACCAGCGGCGCCACCAGCGCGACCTGCCCGATTCGAAATGCGTTGTAGGTCAGCACGAGTCCCGCGACGTTGCCGGCGCCGGAGATCACCAGCCATGTCAGCGACTCCGCGGAGAAGCTAGGCACTCCGTGAATCGCGGCGATCGGCGCCGTGATCACGAGGCCGACGACCATCACGAGCGCGACCACGGCCATCGGCTCCATCATCCGGCTCGAGCGCGACGAGCACAGCGTCGAAATGGACCAGGCGGCGGCTGCACCCAGCCCGCCCAGGATGGCGAGCATTCAGCTCACGAGCCGTTCGCCGGTGGCGGGGTCGAACAGGTGGAGCTTGGTGGTGTCCAGCCACAGCTCCCCCTCCTTGCCCTCGTCCAGCCGGCTCGATGCGTCGACTCTCGCGATCACGTCGAGCGACGTGGGGGTGATGTCGTCGCCGGACTCGATCGCCATCGCCTTGAGCTCGCGCAGCAGCGACTCGTCGACCTCGTGGCTGCCGTTGTGCTCACCGGTCGAGAGGTGGGCATAGCGGTCCGACCCGGTCGACTCGAGCACGTCGATCAAGACCTTGATCCTGATCCCGTGGTCGCGCTCGCCCGCGAGGGCGGCGTCCTCGAAGTCCTCGGGGCGGATCCCGACCAGCACGCGGCCGTCGGGCTGGGTGACGCGTTCGCCGGCGTTGCGAACGTCGTCGAGCGGGATCGTCGCCAGCGCGAACTTCAGCGATCCGTTCGCGATCTCGCCGGGCAGGAAGTTCATCGCCGGAGCGCCGATGAAGCCGCCTACGAACACGTTCAGGGGGTGGTTGTAGAGGTCGTCGGGCGTGCCCACCTGCTGCAGCACGCCGTCGCGCATCACCGCCAGCCGGTCGCCCAGCGTCATCGCCTCGGTCTGATCATGGGTCACGTACACGGTTGTGGTCCGCAGCCGGCGCTGGATGCGAAGGATCTCGGCGCGCGTCTGGATCCGCAACTTGGCGTCGAGGTTGGACAGCGGCTCGTCCATCAAGAACGCGGTGGGGTCGCGCACAATCGCGCGCCCCATCGCGACACGCTGGCGCTGCCCGCCGGACAGGTTGGCGGGCTTGCGCTCCAGTTGGTCGGAGATGCCGAGCAGCTCGGCGGTCTCGCGCACCTTGCGCTGGATCTCCTCGGCGTCCACGCCCTGGCGCCGCAGGGCAAAGCCCATGTTCTTGGCCACCGTCATGTGCGGGTACAGCGCGTAGTTCTGGAACACCATCGCCATGTCGCGCTTGCGCGGCGTCAGGTCGTTGACGATGTCGCCGTCGACGAGGATCTCGCCGTCGGTGATCGCCTCCAGCCCGGCGATCATGCGCAGGAGCGTCGTCTTGCCGCAGCCGGAGGGGCCGACGAGGATCATGAACTCCCCGTCGGCGATCTCGAGGTCGACGCCGCGTACCGCGAGTGTGCCGTCGCGATACCGCTTGGTGACCGAGTTAAGCGTGATCGAGGCCATGGTTCAGTGATTCCCGGTGGGGAGCACTATGGATTCGCCGCGGAGCGCATGCTGACGACATTCTTTCGCGCATCGGATCCGCCACCCTGGGTGAGCAGCTGAGCCCGTGCAGCCTGCAGCGCGACCGCGATCGCACCCTGAAGCGCCGCGCGGTCGCCGAGCAGGCTCGTCTCGATGCGCGCGGTGATCGGCACGAGCGCCGCCGCCGCTCCTCGCACAGGGCGCAGCAGCAGCGGGCTGGCGCCGATCCCGCCGCCGAGCACGACGAGCTCGGGATCGAGGATCGCGCAGACCGTGGCGATCGCGGCACCGAGCCGCGACGCGACGTGGTCGACCACCGTGCGCGCGACCGTGTTGCCGGAGCCGGCCAGCTCGAACACCTCGTGCGCGCTCGAGGCATCGCCGTCGGAGTCGCCGCGCCGGGACTTGAACGCGGCCAGGATCCCGGAGGCGGCGACCTCGTCCTCGAGGCCGCCGTGCAGGCGGTGGCGCGGGTCGAACGGGTCTCCGACGAGCGGCAGGTAGCCGATCTCGCCGGCGGCGCCGTGGGCGCCACGTACGAGCTCGTCGTCGATGATCACGCCCATCCCGATTCCTGCGCCGATCCCGATGTACACCAGCGTCGAGATCCCGCGCGCCAGCCCGAACCACTTCTCTCCGACCGCCGCGAGGTTGACGTTGTTGTCGACGAGCACGGGCACGTCAAAGCGGCCGCGGATCACCGCGAGCGGGTCAAAGCCGCCCTCGGGCGTGACGTTGTAGGCAAGCGACGTGACGCGGCCGCTCGAGCGATCGATCACGCCGGGGGTCGACATCCCGAGCGCCAGCGGACGCCCGTGGGAGGCACCTGCCTGATCGATCACCGCGCTGATCATCTCGAGGATCTGCACGCCGACGGCGCGGCTGCCGTCCTTGGTGGTGGGGCGCTTGAGGTCGCAGATCGGCTCGCCGAACAGGTCGGAGGCGGCCACGCGGACGTTCGTGCCGCCGATGTCGGCGCCGAGCACGAAGCCCGCGCGCTTGGAGACCACATAGGCGACCGGCTTGCGGCCGCGCTGGCCCGGGCGCGTGCCGGCGGCGCGCACCAGACCGGCGTGCTCGAGCCGCGACACGGCGGCCGAGACGGTCGGCTTGGAGAGGCTGATGGCAGTTGCGATCTCGGGGCGGGTGATCGGCCCTTCCCGGAAAATGGTCTCCAGCACGGCCTGCTCCCCGAGTTCGCGCAGCATGCCCAGGCGCGAGTCCGAGGCCTCCCGATCCCGTCCGCTCAACCTCGGCTGGTTACTGCCGTCTGGCACCGTGGTTAGGTTCCTTTACGAATGCGTTTGCACGCTTGACGCCCAAGAATAGGGACTGTATGTTCATTCGGGCAAGCTTCTTACAAAAGTTGCGTACGCCTGCCCGTCGTCGAGGAGGAGAGCATGGGGTCGGACCAGTCGCACACTGATGACCGGAGCTACACCCGACGGAGGTTCTTCTCCGCGGGCTTGACCGGTAGCGCCGCGCTGTACCTCGCAGCCTGCGGCGGCTCCAGCTCGAGCAGTTCGAGCTCGGCTGCCACCACCACCAGCGGCGGCAGCGTGACGCTCAACAACCTCTTCCAGCAGCAGGCCGGCTACAGCGCGTCTGACCTGGCGGGGATGACGGCGGCATTCGAGAAGGCCAACCCCAACATCAAGGTCAACAACACCTTGGTCGCATACGAGGCGCTGCACGACAAGATCGTCTCCGCCGCCCCGGCCGGAACCTACGACGTGGTGCTCGGCGACGTGATCTGGCCGGCCGAGTTCGGCTCCAAGGGGATCGTCAAGGACATCACCGACCTCGTCAACACCCTGCCGACGAGGGAGATCTTCCCGGGCGCGCTGGTGATGGCCAACTACCAGAACAAGTACTACGGGATGCCGTGGATCCTCGACACCAAGTACATGTTCGCCAACGGCTCGATGCTGAAGAAAGCCGGCGTGTCGCCGTCGTCGCTGAGGACCTGGGACGGCGTTGTCGCGGCCCTGAAGCAGATCAAGGCCAAGGGCCTGGTCAAGTACCCGTGGCTGGGCAGCTGGGCGCAGGCCGAGGCAGTCATCTGCGACTACGCACAGTTGCTCGGGGCGTTCGGCGGGAAGTTCCTGGACGCGTCGGGCAAGCCGGCGTTCCAGACCGGTGGCGGCCTGCAGGCACTGCAGTTCATGAAGATGCTGCTCGACGAGGGCCTCGCCGACCCGGCGTCGACGAGCTCGCTCGAGGCCGACGTCCTGAAGGCGTTCCAGCAGGGCCGGATCGCGATGAACCTCAACTGGACCTTCCAGCTCGCCGGGGCGCTCGATCCCAGCCAGAGCCGGGTTTCCAAGGACGACGTGATGATCCTCCACACACCGGCCGGTGCGGTCGGCCGCGTCGCCCCTGGTTGCAACGGCGGCCAGCCGGTAATGATCACCTCGGGCTCCAAGCACCCCAACGAGGCGTGGACCTACATCAAGTTCATCACCAGTCAGACGACGCAGAACGGCTACGTCAAGGACTCGCTGCCGATCTGGTCGGCGTCCTACAGCGACCCGACAGTCGTCCACGACGCCGGCGCGCAGCTCGTCGACGTCGCCAAGACACAGCTGCCGAACATGATCCTGCGCCCGCAGGTGACCAACTACAACGCGGCCTCGCAGGCCCTTCAGGTGCAGATCCAGGACGCGCTGCTGGGCAAGAAGAGCCCGCAGGCCGCGCTCAACACCGCAGCTTCGGCATTCACGTCGGGCGCACCGCCGGCGTGATCAGCGGGCGGCGCTGATGCCCGTCGGCGCGTCCGCTGAGGCGGCCAGTCCTCCCGCCGGCGGGACGAGCTGGCGTGCGCGCACGCGCGAGGGCCGGTTCGCGCTGGCCCTGCTTGCGCCGAGCATCATCGTCGTCTTCGGGATCG
>Ga0335072_10017698_pt1 | contig 10071 bp, 9 predicted proteins | sample Lox_Sample_21_FD_206725 | JGI IMG/M metagenome (GOLD analysis project Ga0335072, IMG submission 206725) | Soil microbial communities from Loxahatchee National Wildlife Refuge, Florida, United States - Lox_Sample_2.1 | ecosystem: Environmental > Terrestrial > Soil > Wetlands | place: USA: Florida...
CCCGCCGCGATGGCTCTCTTCTTTCTCTTCGTGGATGCGGATGCCGCGCTCCTCCGCCACGGCTGCGGCGTTGATGCGGTTCACATTCTCTGAGCCCTGCAAAAGGCCGGCGATCGCCGCGTTGCGAATCAGCTCAGTCTTGCCTTCGGCGAGCGCGCCCCCGTAGACGATGTGGATGGATTCAATGCCGGGGCCTCCAACAAACTCACTCATTGGTTGGGATCGGATCGCACCCTTTCCGGTTTGCGCCAGAAATGCGCCCAAGCGCCCAGCTAGATCGATATACGGCGCGAGCAAGAGGTACTCTTCGTGGCTGAGCGAGGGAAGATTGACGGCGTTTTGTACGACGCCGAGTTTCAGGTACTCGCGCACCTGATGCGCAATCTGCACGCCCACTGCTTCCTGCGCCTCGCCGGTCGAACCGGCGATATGTGGAGTGAGAATGACGTTGTCCAGCTCAAAGTACGGCGACTCTTTTGGCGGTTCGACGGAGAAAACATCGAGCGCCGCGCCGGCCACCTGCCCCGATTTGAGCGCCGCAACCAAATCCGCATCAACCACCAGCTCGCCGCGCGCGCAGTTGACAATGCGCACGCCCTTCTTCATAGCGGCGAGAGTCTTGGCGTTTACGATACCGTTGGTTTGCGGCGTAAGGCCGACGTGAAGCGTGAGGTAATCTGCCTTTGCAAAGAGATCTTCAACCGGGACCAATAGAATTCCGTTCTCGCGCGCCACGGCTGCGGAAACAAACGGATCCGCGCCCACGATCTCCATGCCGAAGCCGCGTGCGCGGCGGGCCACCTCAAGACCGATGCGGCCCAGGCCAAGAATCCCCAGCGTTTTGCCACGCAGTTCCCCGCCTTGCAGATTCTTCTTTTCCCATTTGCCCGCGTGCATGGTGGTGTTGGCAGCGGGCAGCTTGCGGACGAGCGCGATCATCAGGCCGATGGCAAGCTCCGCTACGGCGACAGCGTTTGCGCCCGGCGTGTTCATCACCACGATGCCGCGGCGCGTCGCGGCTTCGGCATCGATGTTGTCCACGCCCACGCCGGCGCGGCCGATGACGCGCAGTTTGGGCGCATGCTCCATCAGCGCATCGTCAACCTGCACGGCGCTGCGCACCACCAGCGCATCCGCCTCTTTCAGGGCCGTAGGCAATCCCTCCGGCAACTGGTCGTGGGTCGTCACTTCCCATCCCGGCTCGGCCGCAAACACGGCCAGCGTCGCCGGAGAAACCTTCTCCGCCAAAACGATCTTCATGATGGCTCCCTTATCCGCCGTGGCGGATGTTCTTTGGTAATCATCAAAGCGAATACCCTGCTGCTCGCAGAACAGGTCGAACATGCGCACCACGGCCGCGTGCGGCTTGCCTTCGCCGCGCTCATACTTGGTTAGTGAGTTGGGATGCACGCCCAGCTTCTCGGCCATCTCATATTGATAGAGATCGAGCTGTTTGCGCGCGATGAGAAGCTTCTCTCCAAAACTGAGTTCTGGCATAAATATCTCGCGGATTTGACCTGTAACCAGTGGCTTGCAGCCCGCTATTCCTAATCAATCGCCCAAGCTACCTGCCACTGGCAACAAGTTCTCGGCTTGTGGCTTCCGCGTACACTTGCTGTGCAGCGGCCACTGCCTGCCCCCAACGTACCGGCAGTCCGAGCGTGTCTTTGGCAATGTGCTCCATTGCGCCGAGCAGCGCCACTGTGTCGAGATAGTCGAAGAAACCGAGATGCGCGACGCGAAAGAGCTTGCCCTGCATCTCGCCCTGGCCGTTGGCCGCGACCAGCGCGAACTTCGCTTTGAGCGCCTTGACCACTGCGCCCGAGTCCATGCCGTCCGGCACGGCGACGGCTGTGGCTGCGGCGGCAGGAGCAGTGGGCGCGAAGAGAGTAAATCCCAGTGAGACGAGACCCGCGCGCGTGGCCGCCGCGTTCACCTGCGCATTGTCGATCAGTGCGTCGCGGCCTTTTTCGAGATCGCCTCCAGCCTGACCGGCGACATAGTCGAGCGCAGCGCCCAGGCCGGCGACCAGGGCGACTGCCGGCGTGTAGGCGCTTTCGCCCTTCACCGCGTTCTTGCGTTCCTTGCGCAGATCGAAGTAGTAGCGCGGATTCTTGGTCGTTTCCATCGCGGCCCAGGCTTTTTCGCTGACGCTGAGGTATGCGAGGCCGGGCGGAATCATCACGGCTTTCTGCGAACCGCCGATGAGAATGTCGATGCCCCACCCATCCACGTCGAAGCGCGTGGTGCCAAGGCCCGTGATGCCATCGACGACGAGGAAAGTGTCAGGCGCGACCTCGTTGCGCAAGTTGGCAATCGCTTGCACATCATGACGCACCGCTGTCGAAGTTTCCGTTGCTTGGACGTAGATCGCTCTGTGTTCAGGCTTTAGCGCGGCTTTCACCTGGGCCATATCGAACGTCTGCCCGTACGGCGCGGTGACCACGTCGGGCACGCAATTGTAGGCCTTGGCCAACCCCGTCCAACGCTCGCCGAATTTGCCGGCGGTGAGCACCAGTACCCGGTCTGTGGGCGAAGTCAGATTCGAGACTGAGGCTTCCATGGCTCCGGTGCCCGAACAGGCCAGCAGAAGCACGTCGTTTCTGGTGCCGATGAAAACCTTGAGCTGGGCGAGCACCTTCTGAAAGAGAGCGCGGAATTCGGACGTGCGATGATGCATATCCGCGGCGGCCATAGCAAACTGCGCTGCCGGAAGCAGCGGGGTGGGTCCAGGCGTATAAAGCCGGGTCTTTCGAATCATATTCTCCTCGCTTCGAATCAAGTGTCAGTAGACCTAGGCAGATTCTTCTCTTGCCGCTTATCACATAATACACAAATATGTGGTTTTTGTGATTTATTGGCTGTGGAATTCCAGGGAAACGGGACAGTTTTGTCAACAAAAAATGGCCGGATCCTTCAATCCGGCCATTGCGCCGCGGCGCTCTTCCTGGCCCTTACCGATGCCCTCCACCTCCGCCAAAACCTCCGCCGCCGTGGAAGCCCCCGCCACTGAAACCACCACCTCGAAATCCGCCTCCTCCGTGGAATCCACCGCCACCACGAAAGCCGCGACCCCCATAGAACCCGCGACCGCCATAGAAACCTCGGCCGTAGAATCCGAAGCCGCCATAGAATCCGCCCCAGGGATAGAAGCCCCAGCCGAATGGGCTATAAAACGGATCCCAGCCCAGATAGGTGTAGTCCCACATCCACGGGTCCCAGTACCAGCCTGGATAGAATCCCGGCGAGTACGCATATTCGCCGGCGATCTGGTTATTCGCCTCGGCCAGATACTGCGAGCGCAGGCTGCTCCAGTTGTAAAGTTCGTCGTTGGCCGGGTGCGAGTTGAAGTCTGCCGTCTTCAGGTGCTCCCCCGGCACCAGGGCCAGTTCATGATGGTCTTTCACCGTCTCCCATTTTCCGTTGCTCAACTGCACCTCAGCCTGGCCCTTGAAGACCATAGCTTCAGGCTGGTTGGCGTTGAACTCGTAATAGCCCGGCTTGATTAGCTGCGTGGTCACGCCGTGATCAACCATCTGTATCATGTTCTGCGGGAAGATCTGGTCCACTTCGACGCCGGCCCGGCCCTGTTCAAGTTCAACCTGCGTCTGGGCCAGGTCGGGCGAGATCATCTTAACGGTGCTGCCGGAATCGACGCGCAGAAAGATGCCTGGGGTAAGCAGAACTTCAGCTTTTCCGGCGCCGGTTGTGAGCACGTCGCCTGCGTTCATTGCCGTGCTTCCCACGCTATGGGGATTCAGCGGCCTTCCGTCAAGCGACGCTGCGCCCTCGATGTAATTGAGGGTACCCGGGCGCGCGGGCTCGGCGGCCTGGTTGGAGCTGGGGTAATTTGGATAGTCGGCGGCAAACGCCGGCGCGCCCGCAAGCCCCAAACCTGCCAGCGCAATCCATATCCGCCAGGACCTCATCATGTTTCACCTCGCTTGCGGTCTTCGCAAGCATCGTCCAATCGTATAAATGCGAAGCGGCAGCGAAAGTTCTGGGAGGAGTACCGAATCGATTGAGTAGAGTGAAAACGAAGATTTTGCGTGTTCGAATCTTTCACGCGGCACGTGCATCGCATCTGCATCGCCGAGTACAATTTTTCTTAGCCGATTCAGCCTGTTATGTCTCGCCGATAAGGTGAAAAACTGAAGGCTGAATTATGAAACCCGTCTACCTGAACGCAGAGCCAGGAGGGAAATCGCAACATGTCCGAACCCGGCGCATTGGAAGCCTTGATCAGTCAACAGATCGTAACCGCGATGAAGGCGCACGACGCGGAGCGAACCGGCACGCTGCGCCTGATCAAGGCCGCGCTCAAGAACAAGTCCATCGACAAGCGCGCTCCCCTGACGCAGGCTGAGGGCGAGCAGGCGCTGGCCTCGATGATCAAGCAGCGACGCGATTCGATTGACCAGTTCACCAAGGGCAACCGGCCCGACCTCGTCGCCAGGGAGCAGGCCGAGATCGTGATTATCGAGGAGTTCCTGCCCAAGGCGCTGGACGAGACCGCCCTGGCTACGCTGGTATCGGAGTCGCTGGCCGAGCTCGAAGCGTCGCTGGGCCACAAGCCCACGCAGAAAGACATGGGGCCTTCAATGAAGGCCGTCCAGGCCAAGCTGCAGGCTGCCGGTGTGCGCGCTGACGGGCGGCTTGTGAGCGAACTGGTAAAGAAGCACTTAGCGGGCTAGCTCGCTGATTGCGGACCGGCAATGCCAGGATCCTCAACCCGTGCGGGAATTATTCCGTCTAACTTCCGCCTCGCCCCGAAACTAAAGTTACCCGTCAGGGTCATACTGATAAGCCCTCCCCCTGGGCTAGCGCAGGAACCGGCGATCGTATTAGGTTCCAGGAGTCTCGCAACCAAAGGTGCGAACTCAAAAAGATTGACGCGTTGCCATGTTGTAACGCGAACCGCTCTTGGCCGGAGCGGTATGTGAGGGAAAATGGAGTGCCCATCCGAAATTCGCGCAGCCAACGTTCAGTATTTTCTGAGAACGATCGCGAAAACTCAACCACCAGCGCAGCCGAAGAGCTCCAAGTTGGCGGCGCAGCCGGCCGCACCAAAAAGCATGCGCGTCGCAGCAATTCTCCTTGGGGGACTCGCGCTAGCCTCAATGCACCTGGCCGCCCAGCAGTATCCCTTGTCGCCTTATGGGAACGAAAATCCCTACGGGGGCCAGTACGAACCGCCGGCACAGCAGTACGCGGTTCCGCAGCAGACTTATCAGCAACCGCAATACACACAACCACAGTACGCGCAACCGCAGTATTCGACCCAGCCGCAGTTCGCAAGCCAGCCCTATGCGAATCAGACATACCCGAATGATTCGTATCCGTCTGAACAGGATCTTGCGCCGCCGGCGCCTGCGCCGGTGCAGGCGATGAACGCGGAGCAACTCGAGCAGATGCTGGCGCCGATCGCGCTGTACCCCGACGCCCTGCTTGCGCAAATTCTCGCTGCATCAACATATCCGGCGCAGGTAGCTGCCGCCGACCAGTGGCTCGCGCAGATGCGCGCCTCAGGCTATGGCTCGCCGGATCAGATTGCGGCGGGCGCCACCCAGCAGACGACGTGGGATCCGAGCGTCAAGTCGCTTACTGCGTTTCCTGATGTCCTCGACATGCTCGACCACAACCTGGAATGGACGACAGCTCTCGGCAACGCGTATTACAACCAACCAGAGGACGTGATGCAAACCGTGCAGATGCTCCGCGAGCGTGCCGAACAGGCGGGTAATCTTCAGTCGACGCCGCAGGAAGACGTGACTAGCAGCCAGGGCTACATCGACATTGCGCCTCCCAATCCGCAGGTGGTCTATGTGCCCACCTACAATCCGTGGGATGTTTACGGGCAGCCGATTACGCCGTATCCGGGATTCTCGCTGCTCGGCGCGCTGGGAGATTTCCTGGGAGGGTTGCCGATTCAATACGGGCTCAGTTTTGCGCTCGGTGCATTCGAGCACACGCCATTCGGGCTGCTGGCATGGGGACTGAACTGGCTGGCGCACGCCATCCTCTTCGATCATGGCGAGTGGAATTCGCGCTCGACGACATTGGCCGATTGGGGATTGCCGCACGGCGGCCCGCGCGCATTTCCCGGCTGGCACACTCCGGCACGCGGCCAAGGAAATTTCAATCGCGGGCAAAACTACGCGCTCTCCTATAATCAGCGCGGCAACGGGGAAAACACCGCAAGGCATCCTGGCGATTATGTGCGGCCGGCAATTGAAGTTCCCTACAACGCGCGCGGCAATGAAATGAACCGCGGCGGTGAAGTCTTCAATCGCGGCGCGGATCAGTACAACCGTGGCGCGGAGAATTTCAATCGCAGCGCGGATCAGTACAACCGTGGCGCGGAGAATTTCAATCGCGGCTATCAGTCCGTTCAGAACGCCTACGCGCGCGGCGGGAATGCGGCTTACGCGCATCCCGCGCTGCCGGGCCAGCAGCCGTACAACCAGACATATAACCGTGCGGAGGCGCAGCCCGCGTATGCGTATCGTTCGCAGCGGAGCTATTCGAATTCGGACGATGGCTATCGTCCGCAGAGTTATCCCAACCGGCCGCAGACGTACGCGAGCAGGCCGGTGACGCCTGCTTTCAGCAATCCTGGCTACGAATACGCGAACCGGCCCGCGCAGTCGTTAGGGCAGGCACACGCGTCGCGGCCAGGCGGCTACTCCAGCCCGAGCTCCTCGTATCGCACACCGCAGTTGAATTCGCGCACATATAACTCGCGCTCGTATTCGAGTTTTGGCGGTACATTGTCGCGCAACGAATCCGGCGGGTTTCACGGCTTTGGCGGCGAAAAGGCGCCAAAGTACAGTGCCCCAAAGTACTTCAATAAGGCTCCCAAAGGCTTCGGACACGAGAGTTTCGGACATGAAAGAGCGCCGAAGGCTCCCAAGATGAGCCATGCCGGTGGAGGCGGCGGCCACAAACATTTTCTGTGAGCCGAAACCATCGCTAGGAGTTTGTGAACAGCGGACAGGGTATCGCGAAGGGCTGTGAGGACTCCCTTAAGCGCATCGGCACCATTCTGATAAACATTCCTTAAGTGTGATTGGGCCAGCAGGGGAATCTTGACGCAGGCCACTGCGGCTGAGAAGATTGCTGCACTGGAATGAACATCCGGTTGCAAATTCGCTTTCGCGCCATCATGTCGGCACTCACCGGCATCGTGCTGCTGCTCCTGGCCGTAAAGGCGGAGTTTTTCGGTTCCCGGTTCGATGCGTTTCGCACCATGGTGAATCTCTTCATTGCGCTCTTTGGCGCAGCTTTCCTCTTTCAGTCCTGGCGGCTGATCCGGCAGCTTCACCAAGCCCACTCGGAACCGCTGGTCGAACAGCTCCAAGAAGTCCGCACCAAATAGTTTTTCCCGTGTGCCGAGAATCGCGCCTCATAAGGTGCGCGTAAGTCGGTTCTTACGCAACAGGAGTCACGATGCGCGAACTCTCGGGTGCGCTTCGTGCAGCTCGTGGTGCAGCTCATCGACCTTTTCTTTGGCTCGCGCCAGAGCGCGGCGTCCTGCAGGCGTAATCCGGTACATGCGCCTGCGCCCGGCGCCGGGATCGGAAGAGGGTTGGATGAGTCCCGCGCGCTGCAGCCCATGCAGCAGCGGATACAGTGTCCCCGGTCCGATACGATACCCGTGCCGCCTCAGCTCCTGCATCATGGCGAAGCCGAAGATGGGCTCGTGCGCAGCATGTACAAGAACGTGGATGCGGATGAGCCCAAAGAAAAGCTCACGCTTGTGGTCGGTCACAGGATTCAATTTAACACCGGCCCAAGCTTCGTGCTTGCATTATTATCGAATTTCGATATATAGTGCGCAGGAGCTGACATGATCCCAAGGAGTCGGCCGTCGCTCGTTCACGGTACATTCATGAAAGCGCTCACATTCGCCTTCCGATTCACGTTCGCCCTGTCCTGCGTCGCCGCTGCCGGGCGGATGGATGCGCAGGGACCTCCGTATCAGACTGACGATCCGGTTCCGGTCGATCTGCATCACTACGAGTTCTACATCTTTGGTAGCGCGGATGGCACTCCCGCCGAGATGGATTCGGTCGGGCCCGCATTCGAATTCAACTGGGGCGCGATTCCGCGCGTCCAGTTGCACGCGATCCTGCCTTGGGGCGTCGCGGCCCCGTCCAACAATCCTATCTACTTGCCCGGCGGCACCGGACCCACGGAGTTCGGCTTGACTGACATGGAGTTGGGAGCAAAGGTAGCGTGGATCAAGGAGTCGCGGCACGTTCCTCAAATCGGCAGTTTCACCATGTTCGAGATGCCGACGGGAAACTACGACAAGGGCCTCGGCGTCGGCAAGGCATGGTACAAGCTGCCCGTGTGGATGCAGAAAAACTGGGGCAAATGGCTCTTTGACGGCGGCGGCGGCTATGAAGTAGTTCCGCAGGGCTACTACCGCGATTTCCCCTATACCGGATGGCTGGTCAAGCGCACGCTGAGCGAACAGTGGGAGCTCGGAGTGGAGCTGTTTGCGCATGGACGCGAGGGGTTTGCCACACCGCAGACAGAGCGATCAGCCATGATCGACACTGGCGGTTACTACCACTTCAAGCACAACACCAATGAGCAGTTTCTGTTTTGCTACGGCCACTCCGTCGCAGGCCAGACGGAGAATTACGCGTACGTCGGAATGTATTGGACCTGGGGCAAGAACGACAACAACACAACGCCAGGCTCAGACAAGGGCGAATCGGCGGCAGGCGGATTCCTTCCGTCGCCGCCCGGAAGCAACAGCAGATTTTGAGAAAAGAGGACGCTCGATGGAAATCACCACGCGCAGTCTTTTGACGCTGCTCCATGGCATGGGCTTTGGCGCGCTGTACCTTATGGCCTGCTCCGGCGCGCTCGTCGAGATTTACCGCCATTATGATTCATCTTTCAGGCCGGCTAACGAATTCGATGATGAACGATTTCTGCGCCGCTATCTGACAACCATGGCCGTGCTGGCATGGCTGACCGTCCTCACCGGCGCCTACGTGATTTATCCCTGGTATCGCGCTGTGCCGCCCGCGGGAACTGTGGATTTTGCCTCGTTTCCGCAGCGCCTGCTCCTGTCGAGCCCCACGACCAGCGGCTGGCACTCGATCGGCATGGAGTGGAAGGAGCACATCGCGTGGATTGTTCCCATCTCCATCACCATGGCCGCCGCCGTTTTCGCTCGCCACGGCCGCATTCTGAAAGCTCAGCCGGAACTGCGGTTTGCCGTGCTCGGCTTTGTATGGATTTCGCTGGTGGCCGCGGGCATTGCCGGTTTCTTCGGAGCCATGATCAACAAAAACGCACCTGTTGAAGGCGGGGCGATGATTCACATTACGCAAGGAGACAAGTGATGAGCGCGAGAACTCAAACGAGTGCGACGAACGTTCAGAACCTTCCCAACGGCGGAGGCGCAGCCGCCATCCTGGCGGCGGGCATTGGCGCGTTACTTGTTGCCGTCTTCGCTCTGGTAGCTGACAAATCGCCAGCGGTCAAAAGCGTGATGATTTTTTATAAACGCACAGGCCCGCTCTCCGGCGTCACCACATGCGCCATCGCAGCGTGGCTTATCACATGGTTCGCCCTCGATCGCCGCTGGCGCGGGCGCGCGGTGGCCATGGGCCGCGTGCGCGCGGCCGCCCTGGCTCTGCTGATTCTAGGGGTGCTGCTGACGTTTCCCCCGCTTGCGGATCTGTTCTGATCAGCATCGCAACGCATCGCATTGATACTTTTCATTCAAATTGATTGAGATCGGTATCGGTCGCGGGCTGCCCAAGACGCAGCAAAACGCCACTGGGTGTCCTTTGTGGTGGAAAGCGTGCGCGCAAACATGGTGATGCACAGTCTCCAGTGTATGCAGCTTGGTTACGCCATTGGGAAAAGGAGGCTCCCGGTTTGAGTTGAGTTGCTCAACGGTCAGGTTTGAAAAATATACCAGCGTTTGACGGCCCACTTCCGCAAGCAATTTTCTGGCATTGGTCCCCTGAGTAAACTGCGCGGCTCATAGTCGGTAGACTGAAAGCCTCGGAAAGCTTGAACCCAAAATGTTTCGTATTGAAT
>Ga0335072_10017699_pt1 | contig 10070 bp, 6 predicted proteins | sample Lox_Sample_21_FD_206725 | JGI IMG/M metagenome (GOLD analysis project Ga0335072, IMG submission 206725) | Soil microbial communities from Loxahatchee National Wildlife Refuge, Florida, United States - Lox_Sample_2.1 | ecosystem: Environmental > Terrestrial > Soil > Wetlands | place: USA: Florida...
CTTCTTATCTTTCGCCTGAAACCTCTTCAGGCTCGCCCACGCTTCCAGAAGCGTGCCGTCCACCGTGAAGTGCTCGTCCGACGCCAGCCCTGCGTCTTGGACCACCGGCTCCGCTTGTTTGGTCACGGATCTAACTCGCACCGCGGCCCGTACCCTAAGTCGCCGATGACCAGACCGGGGATTCGCAATGCTTCGAGCAGGTCCAGATCGTACTCAGCGCCCCTTTTCGCGATTCGAGTGAACTTCCCGTGAACTCGAGACCTTTTGCTAATCAGGACGCCCAGTGTAGTACTGAACCCGGTGGATTTCGGAATGACCTTCAAGAGACTCGAGGTGCGTTGTCACTTCCGAAGGCATTCCGAGATCTAGTGCAAGTCGTTCTTCCACCATTGTTGCCAGTCGATGCGCTTCACGGAGAGCCATGCTCTGCGGGAACAACAGATGCACTTCAATAATCTGTCGATAACCTGTGGTTCGGAATCTCACCCGTGATATTGGATCCTAAGCTCCTCGCAGAGGGGGGCGAGGCATCTGCGAATTCGGTGCCCGACTTCGGGGTCTGAGTAGTCAAGCAGTCCTTGCATCGAATGCCACATCAACCGTCCACATGCGGCGAATGTCCTCTGGCCCCAGTTGACCGCTCGAATTGTCGGGGGCAGGGGCAGGCTCTGTTTCCATCAGAGGCGTCACACTGCTCTTTGCCTGCTGCGGCAAATCCGGCTTCGACTGCTTCGTTGACTGATTCGCTTTGTCGAGGTGTTTCGGGGACCTTTCCACGACCGCCGTGAAGATAAAGAAGAGCACTGCTGCGAGCAATCCTCCACCGGCAAGAGCCACTTTTGCCTTGCTCATTCCTTCCGGGGCTTTGGCGTCGGCTCGTGTCGCGAATTTGGCGGCCGTCGCCGTCTCAGGTTCGTTTCTCTCGCCAGCCCCGTTTGATGGTTGTTCCGACACAGGCTCTAGCGAGACTGCGGATTGATCCAGACGTCTGTGGATCTCTTTGGATGGGCGAAGTGGTAGGCGAGGCGGGAATCGAACCCACAACCCCCGGCTTAGAAGGCCGGTGCTCTATCCGATTGAGCTACTCGCCCACGTTTCCATATTGTAGCTTCGTTCAGGCGTTTCGATTGGGTGCGCGCCTGGTGCGGCCCTCGCGTCAATTCTGGTTCTCGCGGATGGCAGCGTTACCGGTCACCTGCAACAGATAGCGCATCACCGTCGCCTCGGCCCAGTGGCGCTCAAGGCCGCGCCCATCGGAAAGAAAGGCGCAATGGCCGCCGTGGGTCGTTTCAATGAGCCTGATGTTGGGATTGGCAAGGATCGCGGCCCTGGTCTCAGGGAACATGCGAATGAAGGGATCGTCCAGGGCTTGAAGGATCAAGGTCGGAACCGCGATGCGATCGACCACGCGCGCACTCGCCGCGCGATAGTAGTAGTCGTCGGCGCTTAAAAAGCCGCAGTAGCGTGCGACGATCCTGTCGTCAAATTCGCGCAACGACCGGATTCCGGCGGCGCGGCGGATGTCGTATCTCTCAGGATGAAGTGCCACCTTGTGCCGGAATCGCCGGATCAGGCCGCGAAGGAAATGCCATTCGTATGGCCGGTTGACGGGCTCGTGCAGCGCATCGGCGCCTGCCGCAAGATCGATTGCCGGACAAACGGTAGCGACAGCGCACAAGGGCGGCCGGGAGCCCCACTCACCCGCGAGCTTGAGAACGAGATTGCCCCCCATCGAATAGCCGACGAGAGCAACCTGCTGCAGACCGAATCGGGTTGCGAAGTGGGATATCACGGCGCCGACGTCGCCGGAAAGACCCGAGTGATAGAGGGTGGGCGATAACAGGTCTGAGTTGCCGCAATTGCGCATGTTCATGCGGATCACATTGCATCCGGCAGTCCAGGCGCGCGCGGCAATGCCGCGAATGTAGCGAGAATTCGAGGATCCCTCGAGCCCGTGCAGCAACAGAACCGTGAGCCGCTCGTCCCGCGCGAGAGGTGGTTGCCAGTGGCAATGACACAAGACCCGGCTTCCGTCGACAGGGTCGACTTGAACGGTTTCTTCCGTGGCAACCAGGCGGAACGGCGGACGGGGGAAGTAGTTGCCAAGAATGGTTTGCAGGTGGCCGTTGGTTAAACCGCGGCCCGGCGAGAATGGTTGGATTGCGTCGGAGACGGCGTTCGGACTTTTGGCTTTCTGTGCTTCAGGTTCCACTGGGTTCCCATCAAGCCTCTGGAAATATCTGATTCAATTGCCGCGTATGCCGTCTTGTCCGTGGCCCATTGAATATTCACGTAACCCTTTGCCATCTGGCCACTTACACCAGATTAGCACAGCATAAGAATGGCGCAGGTGCGCTCAACGCAGGGCGATGTGGGCCTCTCGGGAGGCCGAATCTCTATCCGGGACACCGGTGCTGACCGGCAGCCTATAATTGCATTCAGAGCCAGTTGAGGGTTTCGTTTTTAGCCCTCGGGGTTTCTGAACGGGCGCAATTCTTTCCCGATCTGTCCGGAAATTACGGTTCCCCTCCTTCCATCGGAGCTTTATGAGGCACATCGAAGAACCTCAAACTGAAAATCTGCAAGCTGAACTCAGCGTTCTGCGCCAGGAAAAAACTTACCTCGCTTCTGCTATCAAGGCCAACGCCCTCGAATCCGGGCCCAAACTCGAGGCGATGATTCGGTACTCGGTGGTGATCGCAGAGATTCGCGCATTGGTTGGCGAATTGCGCGAACTGGGTTCTGTGGTCTAGACGCTGCTTGTCGCCTGCATCGCAAGGAACTCACCGGCTGATAACACGAATGGTGAGGATCTGGTGCGGCCGCACATCGATTGTGAAGCTGTGCGGGTTATCGCATGCGATCGGCTTCTGATCGCGTTCGACAGCGTCGGTGGCGACGACCTTGGCAATTGAAACAAGAGGCACGTGAATCGTGACGGTGCGCGGTTGACCGCCCAGGTCAAGGAAGCGCAGGATCGTGCCGTTGCCGTCCTCTGCGGGTTTCCAGGTATCGAGTAACAGATCCGGGTCATCAATGGAGAGAAAGCTGCTTTCATTGCCATCGAGAGGCCGAGGCAGGTCGAGCGCTTTGTCCTGGGAGCGGATCTGGTCCGTCTCCATGGGCGTGGTTTCTTCCCACGCCATGCGGCTGAGAGCAGGGGCATCGGTCGCGGCCGCGCTGGTGATCATGTAACGGAAACGGAAATGGCCGCCCTGCTCCGCGCGGTAGTTCGTGTGCCAGTAGTTGTTCATCGCGTAGGAGAAGATGTTGCCGGGCCGCTCGCCAAAGCTGATCGGCCACTCGCCGCGATTGATGTCGCCGAGCGTGACCAGCGAGGCATCAAGGGGCATGACCGTTGCGGAAACACCATCCTGCTGGACTGAGACCCAATGCTGAACGGAGAACCACTCGTGGCCTGCACCCGGATACATGTCTTTTGCAGGGTCAACCACTCCATTCTGGATTTCGTACTGAAACTGCGGACGCGTCATTGCGAAGGGAAACGCGAAGTAGACGGCCTCTTTCTTCAACTCGGGCTTCTTCTCGATGTTCTCGATCAGTTCGATCTTCTTTTCGCTGTCGAACAGCCGGATTTCGGTGTGAATCTCCGGAGTGTTTTCGGCGGATGACTCGAGCTGTGCGCGCCAGCCCCACGGAGTTCGCTCGATGGAGATGAGCCTTCCGTTCGACGCAGGGTGAGGATGGAGCTCCGGTTTGGGCGATACGGCGCGATATTGCAGGATGCTGTTGGGCTCTTCGTCGCCACCGCTGACGTAGAGGTATTGCCCGAAGCGCCAGGGACTGGCGGCATTGACCAGTTCCTTGTTGAGCTGCTTGTCGTAGATGCTGCGAATGCTGCCCGAAGCTGGATCGAGTTCGACGCGATAGTAAGGGCTTTCGAGGGTTGTCGTGGTTGCCGTTTGCGCAGCAGGCGCGGCCGATTGAGCATTTCTCAACTCGTAGACTTTGTAACCGACGGCAGGAACACCGGTGGCGCGGAACTCGACGGTGCGGTAGTTCGGGCCCTCGCGCAGGACAATATAAGGAACGGATTCTTTCGTAGCGCGATCGGCGATTTCCATTCCTTTGTCGAGGTCGATGGTGACTTCACCATCGCGTTTCCAGTTGAGCGTGTTGAACACGATGAGGCTGTCGACGCCGGCGGCAATCGAGTCAGCCAGGGCGGCCGCACTGCTGCGCAGGATGTTGTCGCGGAAATCGGCCGCCGACGTGGCGCGCGAATCCTTCACACGGAGCTGCTCGGTGGCTTCGTCGCTGTCTGGATCGGAGACGCTATTCCAGGAAGCCCAGGTGTGCTCGTCCATCAGCACCATGTTGGCCCACATGGAATCGAGCTCATTCCGGTTGACGGCGAGCGCAGGATTGACGAGCGTGCTGATGGTGGCGAGCTTTTCAGCGGAAGGCGCGCGGCTCTCATTCTCGCGCTCGATGGCTGCGTAGAACGCGTCAGAACCGATGCCGTCTTCCCAGTAAGGACCGCCATCGCCACGGACGGTTGGAATGTCGTCACCAAACTGCGCGGCGATGTTGGCCAGCGCATCGTGGAAGCCGGAGTATTCGATGTGCGGGTAGGCGTGGAGCGCGTTCCATTGATCGGCGAGTTCCGCCTGCTGTGGGAACAGGTCGGTGTTTTCGACTTGCGTGCCGAAGATGATGGCCGCGCTGGCCCGGTAGCTCGGGTGCTGGTACATCTGGAGGAAGAGCGGCAGGACTTCTTCCCCGGTTTGCGTGACGGGCGGCAGGCCAAACAGGAACTGCATCTGCATGTAGTGACGCGAATACCACATCAGCACCTTGCCGCCGTCGGGGCCTTCCCACCAAAAAGGTGCCTTCTCGTTCAAATGACCTTGCAGGAGAACAGGTGCGCGGTCGTTATTGCTGCCGGCGAGGAAGTAGGGAATACCGGATGCAGCCAGAATGGATGCATAAGACCAGGAGTAAGAAGGCACGTCGGTGATGTTGGCGTAATTGAATGGCGTGCCGTGGATGCGGCTGAAGTTGGCGCTCGGGTAGAGCGACCGGATGAGTGTTTCTGCTGTTGGAAAACCGGTGAGCACATTGCTCGATTGGGCGGGGATGTAGATTTTGTGGTCCTGGATGGCCTGGATGATGCGCTGCTGTTCCTGCGGAGTGCGCGACTGAAGGAACTGCTCCAGGTTCCATTCGCCGTCGGTGCTGAAGCGAAACGCGGGGTGTTTCTCGTTCAGGTCGATAGCCTCATCGAGAATGCGGCTCTGAATCGCGGAGACTTTTGCCTGGTAATCCGTGTATCCCACGTCGAGGTGGACATGAGGCACGAGGAAAAGCGTCCACTTCTTCTGCGGATCGAGCGTGTCTTCGACGTGAGTCGCGTGCCCGTCGACTTCGACGGTCAATTGCGCGCGTGAGCCGGCGGGGAATTCCGGAACGTTGAAGCTGATGCGCTGTTCTCCGAAATCCTCGCCGACCGGCAGAGGATTGGTGTAGCTATGATCGGCCAGCTTGAGTTGAACGCGGCCGGAGTGCGGGCGCTCGTTCAAGCGAACGAAGACGTCGACGCGTTCTTCAGTTGAGGAATCATGCTTCTGAAAAAAGATGGTCGGCTCGACGTGCGCGGTGACGGCAGGCGGCAAGTCGTCGGCCTGCTGCAACTCAATCGCGTCGTATTCGAAGCCGGCGTCGGGAACGCCCTTATCGCTGACGGGAACAGCCTGAAGCGAGATGATGTTTTCGCCGTTCTTGAGCCACGCGCCTGGAAAATCGACTTCCACCTCGGCGCGGGCGTAGGCAGGATAGAAAGCGGCGACCATGTCGCCCATGTTGTAGTCGAGCCTGGGATGCAGGTAGAAGCTGCCGGTGCGGCCGTTGATTCCGACGCGGAGCGCGGGAACGCTGGAGTGCTCGATGAGCAGGGAAATCTTGAGCCGGTAAGCGCGCTCAGGCCGGCCCTGGACTGAGAAAGAGATGTTGCGCGGCGCGGCGGCCGGGTTGACCGGTTGCGATGGGAACGCGACGGGAGCATAGGCGTACCAGCTTGCGTGCGGCTGGTCCTTGCCAATGACGAAGTTGACCGCTTGATGCGGTTCGCCCTCTGCGAATTCGCCGGAAGAGCCGTCGAATACGCCGATGCGCCATACGGTTTTGTCTGCGGACTGAGCGACGCAGGTCAAGGACAACAGCAACGTGGTGGCAAGCGAGAAAACCTTCAGCCTCATTGTTTCTCCATGTCAACGGGTTCTCGAAGAGACATATCAGACCCGCTTCACTTCAATTCCTTTCTGCCGGAATGGATCGATCATGCTGTCGGTGGCGTCAAGATCAGTGATGATCAGGTGAACGTCGCCGGCTGGGCAGAGCAGCCAGCGCGAGACAGCGCCGAACTTGGAGTGATCTGCAACCACAACTTTCTTTCGCGTGTGGCTTGTCAGGATGCGAAGGAAGTCGGCCTCCTGCGGATGAACGCAGGTGAGGCCCTTTTCGGCGTCGAGGCCGTCGACGCCAATGAACATCAGGTCAGAAAACAGCGTTGCGGCGGCCTGGTTAGCGAGCGGACCGACGAGCGTGAACCAGTTGCCGCGCAAGTGGCCGCCGGTGACGACGACGTCAATGTCCTTTTGCGAACTGAGTTCCATCGCCACGTTTACGGCGTTGGTGACGATGGTGATTCCGCGAAGAGGCTTGAGAGAACGCACGACCTCGGTGGTCGTAGTACCGCCGCTGAGCGCGACGGTTTCGCCGGGATGCACGAGCTCCGCTGCGGCCTGGGCGATGCGGCGTTTTTCTGCCGCGAATGTTCCAACCTTATCTTGAAACGAAAGGTCGTGCTTGAAGGGCTCGTAAAACAGAGAACTGATGGAGATGGCGCCGCCGCGGGTTCGGCGGAGTAACGAGCGCTGTTCGAGATCGCCGAGGTCGCGGCGAATGGTGGCCGTCGAAGCCTCAAGGGATGCGCAGAGCTCTTCAATGCTGACTTCACCTGCCTGCTGCAGGCGATGAAGAATGAACTCGTGGCGCGCGGCGACGTTCTCAAATCGAGCCGGCATACGGAGAACACGATACACGAGCGGGCCGGGTGCGGGAAGAGCTTTTTGCGAGAAAACGGCAGTTTTGATCATTCAAAATGAGCGTATACATGAGTTACGAGCGTCAACAGAGCGCCAAAAATTGACAATCGATCATCTGCAACCATAGATTCGTTCTTGCCTGAGTGCATTTTCATGCAATTACGGAACTTCGCCGCGCAGGCACGAAGGGAGGACCAGGCGTGAGCAACGCGTCGGCATGGGCGCTTTTGATGGTGGCGGGAGCTGCGAATGCCACCTTTGGCCTGCCAATGAAGTACGTGCGGCGATGGGAATGGGAGAACACGTGGGCGGCATGGTCGCTGCTGGCATTGATTTGCCTGCCGGTCGCGATGGCGTTGTGCTGCGTTCCATCGCTTTCTGCTGTGTACGGCGAAGTGGGGCTTCGCGCGACCGCCCTGGTGTTTCTCTTTGGCGCTGGGTGGGGATTGGCGCAGGTGCTTTTCGGCAAGGCGATGCATGCGATCGGCATCGGGCTGACGTTCTCGATTGTGCTGGGATTGTCGGCAGCATCGGGCAGCGCGTTGCCGATGTTGAAGATGGGATCGCATGCGGCGGCCGCGGGAGCAATGATGCGGATTGGGGCCGGCCTTGTGCTCGTGGTGCTGGGTGTTTCAGTTTGCGCGGAAGCGGGTCGACGGCGGGAGCGAGCCCAGGTCGCTGAAGCGAAGCGGTCTGGATCCTTTGCCTCAGGGCTGGTGATGGCGCTGTGCAGCGGACTTCTGGCGTCGCTGATGAATGTCGGCATCGCTTTTGGCGGCCCGCTGGTTGCGCAGGCAACGGCGCATGGTGCTTCGCAAGCAAACAGCGTCTATGCGATCTGGCTTCCGCTGCTTGCGGGTGGTGCGGTTCCGAATCTTGCCTATTGTGCGTACCTGCTGAGCCGGAGGAAGACGTGGAGTCTGTTCCGTGGCTCAGGTCTGGTTGCGAATGCCGGTCTTGCCGCGACAATGGCGATTCTATGGTTCTTCAGCACCGCGCTCTACGGAGTGGCTGCGCATGCGCTGGGCGCGTGGGGAGTGGTGCTCGGCTGGCCGGTGTTTATGTCGGTGATCGTGATTGGCGCCGGTTTCATCGGTATTGCAACGGGCGAGTGGAGAGATTGCGGAGCTGCGCCGGTGTGGTTTCAGGCAGCGGGGATCCTGTTGCTGGTCTTGGCCATTGTCTCGTTCTCTCGCGCGCAGAGCGCGCTGCAGCATGCCGAGCCGGGCAGCGGCGCTCTGCTGCGTAGCGCGCCTGCCTTGCTGAGTGAGGCGTATGTACGATAAGTCGCCGTACGTTCGCGTGAGTGACAATGCCGCCGATTGCGCGCTGGGCTGGCAAGAGATCGGAGCTGCGATTCGCGAGCGGCGTGATGGCCCCAATGCGACTGTCTGCTTCGAGTGTTACCCCGGTACCCTTGTTGCGGATCTGGCGCAAAGTCTATCGGAGGAGCTTGCGCCGGACTGCGTTCTGAGGGCGGATTCGTGTTATTGGCCGGAAGAGGCGATCGAAGCGAAGTTTCAGGAATTCCTGACCGATGATCCTGTATTCGGCCGGATGAATTCCGCGACGATCGAGGATTTTCTTGATCCATCGCGTGTGGCGGAAGCGCAAGCGGAACCGGAACCGGCGCAGAGCGGACTGAAGCTCGTTATCGGGACCGGGGCGACGCTGATCGCGAAGGAATGGGATCTGCTGATTTATGCGGACCTGGCGCGGTGGGAGATTCAGCAGCGCTACAGGCGCGGCGAAATCGCCAATCTCGGGATGAATAACCGCCGCGAGAAAGCATCGCTCAAGTACAAGCGTGGTTTCTTTCTCGATTGGCGGGCGGCAGATCGGTTGAAGACAAAGCTGCTGCCAGATGTCGATTTTTTGCTGGACTGCAATGACCGCAATGCTCCGAAGATGATCAGTGGCGCGGAACTGCACAAGGGTCTCGAAGCGGCGGTGCGGCGGCCATTCCGGGTTGTGCCGTTTTTTGATCCGGGACCGTGGGGCGGGCACTGGATGGAGTCGGTGTGCGATTTGCCGCGCGACAAGCCGAACCATGCCTGGTGCTTCGATTGCGTGCCGGAGGAGAACAGCCTGCTGCTTGGATTCGGCTCGCGACGCGTTGAGATCCCGGCGCTCGATTTAGTGCTCATGCAGCCGCGCCGACTGCTCGGGGAGGCAGTGGAACAAGCGTTTGGTGCCGAGTTCCCGATCCGTTTCGACTTTCTCGATACCATGGGCGGCGGGAACCTGTCGTTGCAGGTGCATCCGCGCGCCAAATACATTCGCGAGCACTTTAGCATGGCGTATACGCAGGACGAGAGCTATTACCTGCTGGACGCAGCGGAAGATGGATGCGTGTATCTTGGCCTACGCGACGCCACTGATCCCGATGAGATGATGCGCGAGATTGCTGAGGCGGCGACGGCATCGGAGCCGGCTTTCAACGCGGAGGCATTCGTGAACAAGTTTCCGGCGCGCAAGCACGACCACTTTCTCATTCCCGCGGGAACGGTGCATTGTTCGGGCCGGAACTCGATGGTTCTGGAGATCAGCGCAACGCCCTACATCTTCACGTTCAAGCTATGGGACTGGGCGCGGATGGACTTGGAAGGGAACCCGCGGCCGCTGCATGTCGAGCATGGAGCGGCGAACATCTGCTGGGAGCGACGCACGGAATGGGTTCGCGATCAGCTCATCAATCGCATCGAAGTGATCGCGACGGGGCCGCACTGGCGCGAAGAACGCACCGGGCTTCATTCGCTGGAGTTTATCGAGACGCGGCGGCACTGGTTTACGGGACCCGTGGAGCACGATACCCAAGGCAATCTGAACGTGCTGAATCTGGTGCAGGGCGATCGCGCAGTGGTGGAAAGCCCGACCCAGGAGTTTGCGCCTTTCGAGGTACATTACGCGGAGACGTTCCTTGTGCCGGCTGCGGTGGGGCGATACACGATCCGTCCCGCTGAAGGAACGAATCACGAAGAGCTAGCGACCATCAAGGCGTTT
>Ga0335072_10017700_pt1 | contig 10070 bp, 5 predicted proteins | sample Lox_Sample_21_FD_206725 | JGI IMG/M metagenome (GOLD analysis project Ga0335072, IMG submission 206725) | Soil microbial communities from Loxahatchee National Wildlife Refuge, Florida, United States - Lox_Sample_2.1 | ecosystem: Environmental > Terrestrial > Soil > Wetlands | place: USA: Florida...
TCTTCGCCGATCTTCGATGTCGCCGCCTCATGCTCCATCCGCGCCGACGCGTTCTTCACCTCGATATACGGAAAGGTGTGCGCGCCGCACTTGTCCCCAATAAGCAGCGAATCGCACTGCGTGTAGTTGCGCGCTCCCTCGGCCCCCTTCAGGATCTTCACCATCCCGCGGTACGTGTTCTGCCCGTGCCCCGCGCTGATCCCCTTCGACACAATCGTGCTCTTCGTGTTCTTGCCGAGGTGGATCATCTTGGTCCCGGTATCGGCCTGCTGATAATTGTTCGTCAGAGCAACGGAATAAAACTCGCCCACCGAGTTGTCGCCCTGCAGAATGCACGACGGATACTTCCACGTAATCGCCGATCCCGTCTCCACCTGCGTCCACGAAATCTTCGAATTCCGCCCCAGACACTTCCCGCGCTTCGTCACGAAGTTGTAGATCCCGCCCTTGCCGTTCTTATCCCCCGGATACCAGTTCTGCACCGTCGAGTACCGAATCGTTGCGTTGTCCAGCGCCACCAGTTCCACTACCGCCGCATGCAGCTGATTCTCGTCCCGCATCGGAGCCGTGCAGCCTTCCAGATAGCTCACGTACGCGCCCTCATCCGCCACAATCAGCGTCCGCTCAAACTGCCCCGTCTCCGCCGCGTTGATGCGGAAATACGTCGACAGCTCCATCGGGCACCGTACGCCCTTCGGCACGTATACAAAGGACCCATCGCTGAAGACGGCTGCGTTCAACGCCGCGTAGAAGTTGTCCGTGTGCGGCACCACCGACCCCAGATACTTCTTCACGAGATCCGGATGATTCTTCACCGCATCGGAAAACGAGCAGAAGATGACGCCTACTTCCGCCAGCTTCGCCTTGAACGTCGTCGCGACCGAAACCGAGTCGAACACCGCATCCACGGCTACGTTGGCCAGCAGCTTTTGCTCAGCCAGTGGAATCCCCAGCTTTTCGTAGGTGCGCAGAATCTCCGGGTCCACCTCGTCCAGGCTCGTCAGCTGCTTCTTCTGCTTGGGAGCTGAGTAGTAGGCAATGTTCTGGTAGTCAATCGGCGGAAATTTTACGTTGGCCCACTGAGGCTCCGCGTGCGCCTTTTCCTGGCTCGTCCAATACCGATACGCGTTCAGCCGCCACTCCAGCATGAACTCCGGCTCGCCCTTCTTCGTCGAAATCAGCCGGATCACATCCTCGCTCAGCCCCTTCGGAATACGATCTTCCTCGATCTGGGTCACAAACCCCCACTCGTACTCCTTGCTGGCCAGCTCGTGGACGACATTCATATCGGTGCTCATGCCACTCTCCCCGGATTCTGTGTGTTTATCGCGCTCCCGCCTTTTGGCTCCCAGCGCAATATGCGACTAAAGCGGTCCTATATCAGTTTACCTGCACTCCGTTTGCGTTTCAACCGGGCCGCCTTGGTCTCTGTTAAGGATGCGGCGTCCTCCCGCGCCGCTTCATAGCCTAATGCCCCGCCACCCTGGGGATTCGCGTCTGGCAACGAAATCGTCGCACCGCCTCAGCAATCCTCTTGATTTCTGCAAAATCGAACAGAAGACAGAATCTATCCGGCGCTTCAATCTCATCGCACGGAAGACGGCCGTAAATTCATGCGCCATGCCGAGAGGTCGAACATCACAACGATCAGGGAGCACAAACTGAAGGAGAGCAAACATGGCTAAGGAAGTGAACCTGGAGGCCCTCGGAAAGTTTGCTGAAGGGGCGAATACCGGGAATTTTGACCTTTTTAAAGACGTCGTTTCTCCCGAAAACCTGGACCACGATCCGGCCGTTGGCCAAGTGGCGGGGCCCGAAGGTTATCGCCTGTTCTTTCTCGCATGCGCACGGCGTTCCCCGATTTCCATGCGGCCCTTGAAACCATGATCGCCGATGAAGACAGCATCGCTTTCGCCTACACCATTACCGGAACGAACACCGGCCCCTTCATGGGAATCCCTCCCACAGGGAAAAGGATCCGGATCCGTGGCGTCCAAATTTCAAAATTCAAAGACGGCAAAATGGTCGAGCGCTGGGGAAGCTCGGATGAACTCGGTATGCTCCAGCAACTGGGGCTGATGGAATTCCCCAAAGCCGCCTGATTCCGGAAGTCCCTCCCGGATCCGAGCCGAGAGGGGAACTTCTCGAAAATCGGGTGGTGCCCGGAGGGAGAGGGGACTTGAATCCCCACAATCCTTGCGGGTATGCGAATTTTAAGTCCGCTGCATCCGACGATAAGTAACTGATAATAAGGCAGTCACAGTGGAGCGTAGCGCGCGATGTGCGATGGGCTGTGTAAGTTTTCTGCCCTTTGCGAAGTTGCTGCTTTCTTCCCGCAGTCCGCGGATTCTTCAACGCTGGCCGACTTTCGGGGACGAAGTGCGGTTCGCCGGAATTCGGCCAGAACACCGTCTCCCCGTTTCGATAAACGAGGAAAGAACACGACGCAGGGGCCGTGCCCCCATTGCTAACGCCTGTAGTAGTTACGCCGAGAGCCGGTCGAAGCTGCCGCTACGCATGCAGGACTTCTTAAAATCTGCGTCCCGAATCAATTGCGGACTCCCAATCCAGTGAGATCGGCGCTCGGTGCAAAGCCTCGAGTCTGACTTCGGTAGCAAACGATCCACCATCGTCAAATGGCGCGAAATGCGCTCAGGACTCGTGTACGCCGCGGGACTTCAGATCGAAGACCGTCTTCCACTTGTCCTTGCGCAAGTAATTCACTGATAGAGGGCCTGCGCCTGCTTGTGTTTTGAGCTGGTTCCAGTCCGAATTGGGTGCGCGTCGGGTTTTGTGCTCCGGGATTGGCGATTGTCGAACGGATGGTTTCCCGGGTTGGCCGGCCGATCGTCGTCATCGTCGGAGTGCGCCTTCCTGAGCGACAGTGGAAGCGGCTTATTGTGCATCATTCCCTTCCAGAGAATGCGGTTGTAGACAAGCGGATCGACGCGGTCGGCGTCGGAGAGATCCAATCCCCTGGTGGCACGCGCCCAGTAGGCGGCGCTGTGCGTGGATCTGGGAATCGTCATGCCCGCTTGAGCGGTGGGCAGCGGCAGCATCGTCCCATAAAGATATGCCGAGGGCGACGCGGTGAAACTCCACGCTTGCGGCGTGGTGGTAAAGACGTCGGCCATCGGATGGCCGAGTGCGTCATTCAGATTCAGGAACTGCTTGAGCCCCAGAACCTCTTCCATGGTGCGAATGAAATCGATCGTGTTATATGCCGTGGAAACAACAGCGCCCTGCTTCACATAAGGGCCCACGATAAAAGCAATGGTGCGGTGGGAGTCGAGGTGGTCGGCGCCGTCCTGCGCATCGTCTTCGACCACGAAAATCAGCGTGTTCTGGGCATAGATGCTGTTGGCGATCTTCTGAACCAGAAGCCCGACCGCGTAGTCATTGTCAGCCTGCTGCAACTCCGGCGTGTTCACAAGATCGATTGCGGTCCCGAAGTTGCCGGTGTGGTCGTGCATCAGACGCACCAGGCTGAGTGTCGGGAGGCCCCCGCTGGCATAGTTCGCATCGAAATCCCGCTCCCACTCCTTCTCGCGGTAGTAGTCGGGAAGGTTGTTGTCAAAGCCGCGATAGTAAGGATCGGTATACGGCGCCAGTGCGGTGTTCGTGGGGTAAGCCACGACGGTGTTGGTTGCGGCCGGGTTTTCGATCACCGGAATCGCACAAGCCGGCTCCGAATAGCACGTTGTATCGATAAAGAAGCCGTAATTGCGTACCGTGAGACCCGCACGCAGCGCACCGTTCCATAAGTATCCGGTCGCGATTTCGTCGTTAGGTCCATCCGGGGCGCCCGCCGGGGTCTGTCCCGGCAAAATATCCGGATCGTTGGGAGTGAGCGGATCTGCTGCAATGCGCGCGGCGAGGGTAGGAAGCCCCACGTTCACGCTCCGATTCAACCCTTCGGCATCGATGCTCAGGGCGCGAAACCCATAAGTAACCGGGTATTGATGTTCATCGATGTCGACGGATTGCGCCGAGGTGCTCCACACCCAACCGTCGTAACTGACCTCCGACGATGCATAGAAGTGATCGAGGTCTACAAACGTGCGCGCCAGGCTGTGCAGGTTCGGCGTAATCGCCTGCCCCCACTGCACCAGGCTCGGATCCTGCTCGCCGATCGGCATGCCACTCGCATCCACCAGGTCGCCCAGGACCTGGTCATACGTCCGGTTCTCTTTGATGATGTAGATCACGTGCTTGATACCCTTGCTCACCGCAGCCATAATCTGCGCGTCGCTCGCGGACTCCGAGCTTGCGAAGCGATCATTTGTGGCGACCTGCGCGGTCAACTGCTCCAGTTGGCTGACGCCGGGAACGGGAAAGCTCTGTAGCCCGGCCTTCGTCCGCTGCGGATTGTATTCGTTTGTCGGAAAGCAGTTCGGTTCGAAGGTCGCCGGACCGTAGCCGTAGCACCAATCGGGATTCGGCCCCGTCGGCGACTTGGCATTCGCGACATACATCCACGTCCCAGCCGCGTTGATGCTTACGGAATTTGGGTACCATCCGGTGGGAATCAGGCCAATGACCTGGTCTGCGTTTGCCCCGGCCAACTGAACCACCGCAACATCGTTCAGGTTGCCGTTCGTCACATAGAGTTGCGACTCGTCCGGCGAGAGCGCGAGGCTATTGGTATTCGAGCCAGTATAAATCGGATTCGCAATTTCGCTGTTTGAACCTGAGTAATAGAAATCCGAAGGCAGCGATCCCGCGGGTGCGAGAACCGGAATGGTTTCAATCACCGTGTTCCAGGTCATGGCGTGCGTCGGATCGGGGTCGATATCGATCACATCCACAGTGTCGGTCTGATCCTCGGCCACATAGAGCAGCGTCTGCGCCCGATTCATGACCATCTTGTTGGGCTGTCCCTTGACCGGGATGCGTGCCGTCACCCACATCGGAGCACCGGAAAGAGGCACCACGTCGATCTCGCGGTCGCGAATACTCGATACGTAGGCAACGGCGTTTGGCTCGCTGCCTGCGATCGCAACCCAGAACGGATACTCGCCGCCCGGGGTCCCCGAAGCCGCCGACACCAGGCTTTTGCCGGGACGCAGATCCAGATTCGAAGGGGCCGGACTACTGCCGCTCGCGATCGGCCGTCCCGTCGCGACATTCTCAGGAACCCAGTTTCCGTAGCCGCCCGTGAAAACCGAGATCGAGTCGTTATAGTAGTTTGTCACGACCATGGTCTGCCCGGTCTTTGACAGTGCGATACCCGCAGCGCAGGGATAGACATAAACCTGCGAGTTTACCGGCACCGATCCTACCGGCGGAGCCACACTCAAGCCCACTCCTGTTGTGTGCCCCAACTGAATCGCCGGCACCATCTGGCCCTTCGCGTTCTGGACCAGATTGTCTTCCGCCCATCCGCCGGTCGTGCTGTTGAACGAAAACTCGTGCACGTTGTCGTAAGTGCAACCGCTCACGTAAAAATGGGCATTTGCGCCGCTGCTGGTGGGATCCCATGCGATTCCAAAGTAGGTTGTGGGAATCTGCAATACCTGTTTCTTGACCGGAGCGCCACCCGAGATGTCGTAGACGAACACATACTCATTGGAGTCGGCCGCTTCAAAGGTAGTGAGTGAGTTACTGCCCTGATCGAAGACGCGGTTGTAGCCGCTGGTGAGAACCAGCATGGTATGTCCATCCGGGCTGATTGCTGTGGTGGCTGCGTGCGAGGCCAGCCACGCCGGATTATCCGCGAGATCAGGATTGAGTTGTTGAAGCTGCGATCCGGCCGGCGCCAGCGGCGTGATCGTCTGATCCGTATTCGGGATGCTTTGCGTCCACGGAGCCGTATCGTCGACCGTGATGCTCAATCCTGCCGTCGCGTTACCCGCCGGGGTCGACGCAATGACGGTATAGGTCTCCGTCCCCGTCACTTTTTGTGGCGTTCCGCTGATCGTTCCCGAACTCGAGTCGAGGATCAATCCATCCGGAAGCGGCGGAGTCACGCTGTAGTTTCCGGAGACGCCATTGCTCACGGCCAGTGGCGTAATGGCCTGGCCGGCGGTGTAGACGACTGTGCTGGGCGAGTAGGTCAAAGCCGCCATCTGCGCATCGACAGCGATCGTCAGCGAAGCGGTAGCGCTTCCGAATGCGTTCTGGGCAGTGACCACATAATTCGAGGCCGTCGAGGTTCCAGCCGGCATGCCGCTGATCGCCCCGCTCGTCGGGTTGAGAGTCAGGCCGGCGGGAAGTGCTGGATTCACCAGAAATTGCGTCGGCTGGCCGCCGCTGTAGGCCGGGAGATTCACGGGGATGGGTGTCTGCGCGGTGTAAGTCGACGCAGTGTTGCTGTAAGTAAGATTGGTCGGAGCGCCGTTCATTACCGCGATGCTCAGCGTGGTGCTCGTGCTGCCGCCTGCGTTGTACGCGGTTACGGCGTACAAGTTCTGGGGCGTGACCACGGTCGGAGTCCCGCTGATGATGCCCGTCGCGCTGTTCAGGCTCAATCCCCAGGGCAGAGTAGGAACCACGCTGTAGGATGCCGCGGCACCTCCCGTGCCACTCGGAGCATTCGCAGCGATAGCCACTCCGACGTTATAGGTTGCTGGATTAGTGGCGTAGGCCAAAGTCGCCGGAGCTGCGGGATTCACGGTGATGGAAACTGTTGTGGTCGCGCTTCCGGCTGCATTCGATGCCGTAACTGTGTAGTGTGTCATGGCACTTACCGCCGTCGGCGTTCCACTCACAGCGCCTGTGCTGCTGTTCAGGCTCAGGCCCGGCGGCAAAGCCGGAATCACACTATATGAGGTCGCCGCTCCGCCGCCGGCCGTCGGGATATCGGCGGTGATCGCCGTTCCCACCGTGTACGTCGCCGCTGACACCGCATAGCTCAGGCCCGATGGAGGCAGAAGTGTCGGATTTGAATTACCGCCGCCGCTGCATCCGCTCTGTAAGAAACCAACGGCCAACACAAAGACAGACGTCCAACGGAACGATCGCATGGAGAACTCCTGCGGCAATTATGATTCGTAGCCTGGCACTGCGGAATCTGGCAGTGAGGTTTCACGTGACCTGTGTGTCCCTTTTCGGCTCCTGTTCCCGTTTTGGAACTTCATGGATTGCCGGCGTTCCCTGGGACGCGCCGACGAGCAGGAAACATGCGGCGCGCCAATTCAATGGCGAAGTATCGCGGTCGACACAAAACCGCTTTATCGAAAAGCGTTTCGCTGAGTTTCCTCTCCCGTGAGAACTTGTGGCGTGATCGAAATCCTGGCTTCCCTGGAGGGTGGCTCTCCGCAAACTGCAGCGAGCGCGTTTTGTGCCGATAACACGGGTGCGTCCAGGACCGCTCTGTCTCCCGAGGAGCGATCGGACAATGTTTTGGCTCTTCAATTCGTAAAGGGGACTTATGAGCAGTATTTCTCGCTTCTTCGTTTTTTCGGTGTTAGGGAGCCTGGTATGGATGCTGGGGTGCGGTGGGAAGCGGACCGCGCCAGTGACGCCTGTGGTGACGCCATCGACTTATACCGTGGTGGCGATTTCCGACATCCATTTCAATCCACTTGCAAATCCTGCCCTTTTCCCATCGCTGGTCTCCCAGAGCGCGAATCAGTGGCAGAGCATTTTCGCGGCCGATCAGAGTGCGAATCCTGCACCCCCCTCGACATTTGGGACCGATACAAACTACCCATCGCTCGTGCTCGCCATGGCTGCACTGAAGCAGAACCTTGGATCCAGTTCCGTGATTCTCTTTTCCGGCGACATGCTCGGCCACGATCTCCCGGAGTGGTTTTGTGCTCTGTATTCGACCCCTCAATTGCCCATCACCAATCCTCCCAAACCCTGTTCCCTCGATGCCGCCGGCACGGCCGCAATGCAAAGTCTTCTGGATAAGACTCTGACTTACGTCTCCATGCAGATCAGGAACAGCGTGGGGAACGTACCCGTGATCTTCGTGCCAGGAAACATCGACACCTACAGCGTTTACGGCACCGGTCCGGACGCTCAGTTCCTTGCCGACAACGCGAGCACGTACTATACGCAGCTCCTCGACGGCAGCGCTGACCAGGCGTCGTTTCAGAGCACATTCACGACTCTCGGTTCGTATTCCGCGCAGCCGCTGGGTTCGCAATTACGAGTAATCGCCCTCGATAGCAACCCGTTCGCTCAGTCTCCGTACCTGCCGCCGCTCGATCCCTACGCCGAACTTATGTGGCTCGATTCTCAATTCGCCGCCGCGCAGACTGCAGATCAGAAGGTGTGGCTCATCATGCATGTGCCGCCGGGCGCCAACACCACAGAAACAGCACAATATGCGGCAAAGGGAGCTGCTCCCAGCCCGGGAACAGACGACGAAGCCGCCATGATGTGGCAGCCGCAATTCCAGGCCGAATTCATGCAGATCATTGCAAAGTACCCGGGCCTGATCGCCATGGGCATCACCGGTCACACCCACATGGATGAATTCCGGGTCTTGCCCACCGGAGATGTTTTCTATGGAATACCTGGCGTAAGCCCGGTCTTCGGCAATAACCCGGCGTTCAAAATATTTACGGTTGCACACGCTACGCAGATGCCGATGGACTATCAGTCGATCAGCTACAATCTCGCAGCTTCGCCTGCGCCTGCACAATTCAGCAGCCTTTATACGTTTTCGAATGCGTATGGCGCCACAGGCAACACGACGCTGGAGTCTTCCTTCCAACAACTCTATCCGCTGCTAACTCGGACCGCTCCGGATACGGCTAGGTTTCTCAACTATTACGTATCCAGCACTGTAACCTATCCCTGGAACATGGCCAACCCCGGCAATTGGCCGTTTTATAGCTGCGGTTTCAGTCAAATGGACGAACAGGATTACGTCGATTGTGTGAATTCTTACTGAAGCCGCTCATTCTCCTGCAGGAGCGCGCGGCGTCCCCATTCAATCCGGCGGACAGAGAGCCATTGGAAGCATAGGAAATCAGTCGGCGCTACTTTCCCGAGGCTACGGAGTTTGACCCGAGGGGGTTTGTAGAAACGCACTCTGTTCGAGACGATGGCCGATTTCCAGGGTCTGCTGCTAGCCCGGAACAGGAAACGGTGCCAGCAGAACTGTGCAGCTGATGCGTTCCTGAGACTCGCGACCTTTCAGTTGTGATCGCCAAGGACGCCGCGGATGAGAGCGATGTTATACGCCGCTGCTCATTCTGCAATGGTTCCCCCCAGTCCGGCCTAGCCGGAGCAACAGGCGCCACGATGCATCAGTCAAAGCTCCGAAGTTAGCTATAAGAATTATGATTTTATGATGCCCGGAGGGGGACTTGAACCCCCACGCTCTGTCACGAGGTGCGGACTTTAAGTCCGCTGCGTCTGCCGATACACTATTGATAATAATGCATATATATAAATACATGTGCAGGACGGTGTAAGCAGATGTGAAAGTCCAACTCCCTTCCCCGGAGGGGTTGATTGGTGTAGTGAAGAGCGCATTTACTCGGCTCCATGCCTTCCGGCCAATGAATGGCCTCAAACTGTGTCTCTGTGCTCATCTTTTCTTTTCTTGCCTGCCCGGCATCCAGGCGGATATATGGAACAGTTGATACCGATGGCCTGTCTGCGGTGATTGGTGAGCTTTGCATCGAATCTTCCTCCTGGGTCTCTCAGCTCCGAGTTACATGGACTAGACGTTCAATAAATGCCAGAGGATGCATTAACTTAACAATGAGTTCAGGTAATCTGATACATGTGACGAGGAAAGCCGACACGACGCCACCGGGAAGGCCGCGCGGCAACGCTGCGGTTTCCCATGCAGCCATTATGGATGCGGTGTACCGGTTGCTCGAGACGACCCCCGCTCGGGAATTGACCATGGATGCCGTGGCCAAGCAGGCTGGCGTCGCAAAGCCGACACTCTACAAATGGTGGCCTTCCAAGTCGGCTCTCATCGTTGCCGCGTTTCACGAACGCTTCAGCAACACTGTCAACTTGCCGGAAAGCATCTCGGCAGAGGAGGCTCTGAAACAGAGAATGCGACGACTCATCCAGCAGTGCAACGGCCTCTTCGGCAAGGTTGTGGCAGATCTCATCGCAGAGGGGCAAGCCGATCCAGCGATCCTGAACGACTT
>Ga0335072_10017701_pt1 | contig 10070 bp, 9 predicted proteins | sample Lox_Sample_21_FD_206725 | JGI IMG/M metagenome (GOLD analysis project Ga0335072, IMG submission 206725) | Soil microbial communities from Loxahatchee National Wildlife Refuge, Florida, United States - Lox_Sample_2.1 | ecosystem: Environmental > Terrestrial > Soil > Wetlands | place: USA: Florida...
CCAACTGCCACAGGTGCTTCGTCAGGTGCGCCCGGTCCAGCGCGCCGTAGCGCAGCACCGGTGCAGTGGACACTGCCTCCCCCAAACATTCGAACATTGTTCTGATTAGAACTGCGTTCTGATTAGAACAGCGTTCCACTTCGGCTGTCAACGGTTACGGTTAGGCATGGCGCAATACCGAGTGGTCCAGTGGTCAACCGGCAACATCGGCACGCGAGCGCTCGGTATCCTGCTCGATCGCGACGACTTCGACGTGGTGGGGGTGCACGCGTTCGGTTCGGACAAGGTAGGCGCTGACGCGGGCGTGCTCGCCGGCCGGGAGCCGATCGGCATCACCGCGACCAGCGATGTCGATGCGTTGATCGAGCTGGCGCCGGATTGCGTCAACTACATGCCCCGTGCCATCGACTACGAACTGGTGACCCGCCTGCTGCGCCGCGGAATCAACGTCGTCACCACTGGAGACTTCCTGACCGGCACCCATCACCCGGTGGAGCTCCCCGCGCTCGAGGAGGCGGCGGCGGAGGGAGGCGCGACCTTCCTGGGGACCGGGTTCGAGCCGGGCTTCATCAACGTCGCCGCCGGCTTCCTCACCGGCGCGTGCCGAAAGGTGCACAGCGTCAAACTCGTCGAAACATTGTACTGCACAACCTATCCCGTCACAGATGTCTGGAAGGTTCTCGGTTTCGGCAAGTCACCGCGGCAGCGGCTGACGCAGCTCGACCCGCAGACCCAACGGTACGGCCTGGGCTACTTCGAGACGCTGGACATGGTCGCCGCCATGCTGGGCGCCGAACTCGACACCAAGGAAGCGTACGTCGAAAATGCGGTGCTGACCCGGGATTTGAATCTCGGGTGGGTGGACTACGCGGCCGGCACCAGCGGCGGCCAGCGCCGCACCTATCGCGGTCTGCGCAACGGGCGCGCGGTGGTAGAGCTGGCCATCTGCTGGACCATGAGCGACGACGCGCTGGACCCGCACTGGGACGACCCCAAGGGGTTCAGCGTGGTGATCGACGGCGAACCGTACATCGACGCCACGATCCGGTTCGGCCATCCCGGACAGGACGTGATGACCGTGTTGATGGACAGCACCGCCGTCGCGGCGGTCAACGCCATACCGTTTCTGTGCGACGCGCCACCGGGCGTCATCACGCCAATTGACCTGCCTATCACCGGATCCCCGGGCGCCCTGGATTAGCGCGCCGATCGACCACGCCAGTTGCGCGGCGAGGTGCCGTGCTCGCGAGTGAACAGCCGACTGAAATAGCCGGGATCGGGCACCCCGACCCGCCGGGCGACCTCGGCGACCGCTAACTCGGTTTCGGCCAGCAGTCCGCGGGCTTCGGCCATGCGGCGCTCGATGATCCACTCCTGCACGGTGCGACCGGTGCGGCGGCGCACGACCGTGGTCAGATGCCCCGGCGTCATGCCGAGTTCGGCGGCGACGTCGCGCAGCGACAATGCCTCGGCATGTCGCGCGTCGATCACCGCGAACACTTCGGCCAGCAGCGGTTCGCCGCTGCGCCGCAGGTCGGCCACCACGTCGCGGGCCAGGCGTGCGAGCTCGATCAATAACAACGTGAGGTGCGCCAGGGCCGCCTGCCGGTGGCCCTCTTGCCGCTCGGTCAGTTCGGTTTCGATCGAGCGGATCGCAGTGTCCCACAACGGCTGTCGGGACACCGGCACTTCGAGCCGCAGCACACCGCCCGATTGTCCGTGCAGGAACGGGAACAGCAGCGGGTGCCCCCGCCACGCCGGCCAGGGCGATCGCGCGTCCTCGCCCAGTGCGGCGGGATCGAAGAGCACAGCGACGCCGTCGTCCAAGTAGTTCAACTGGCCGGGGTCCAGCACCTCACCCGGGGCCACCACGTACGCCAGGCTCCCCGAAGGGACGTAGCAGAGCGCCGGGAAATCGTGAATGTGGCGGCCGAGCTCGCCGACGTCGTCGCGGGCGTGCCGATGCACTGATACCGGGATTGTGTCGGGATCGGTCCGGTATCGGTGGATGGGCACACCGTCGCGGTGGCTGATAACGCGCGTTACCTGAGTCATGTCATGTCGCTAAAGATTGTCCTACTTTTGGCAAGTATCGCCCAATTATGGAGTGCTGGACCGGTGCAGTATGGATTCTATGCTCAAACATCATCCACATGACTACCTGCCCGCCGCCAACTACGACGCGCTGCTGCCCAGCTACGACCTGTTGGCCCGCGTGATGGGTTTCAAGAACGTCTATCAGAAGCTGATCGCGCAGGCCGAACTCGCCGACGGCCAACGTGTCCTGGAAATCGGCTGCGGGACGGGGAATCTCAGCATCCGGGCCAAGCGAACCCATCCCGGTGTAGAGGTGACCGGATCCGACCCCGACCCGCTGGCACTCAAGCGCGCACAGCGCAAGGCAGCCCGACTGAGCGGTATCAGCTTCGAACGCGGCTACGCGCAACGGCTCCCCTACGCCGACGGCGAATTCGACCGGGTGTTGTCGTCGATGATGCTGCACCACCTGGACAGCGACGCCAAAACCGCTGCGGCGGCCGAGATTTTCCGCGTCCTGCGCCCCGGCGGCAGATTGCATTTGGTCGACATGGGCGGTGACATGACCGCGCACGACGGCCTGGCCGCGCGGCTCGTCAGGCACAGCCCGCACGCGGCCGGCAACCTCGGCGACGCGATTCCCCAGCTGCTACGTGCGGCGGGGTTCGACTGCACCGAGGTCGCCACGCAGCGGCACCGCTTCGTCGGACGGCTGACCTACTATCGCGCCATCCGTCCGGCCTAGTTGTTTTGCGCGTGCGGGAAGCAGCGCGCGGGAGCAGCGGTGTGCCCGCGAGGTTGCTGATTCGTGACGCAGCGAGGCGTAGCGGCGTTTAGGGTGAACTCCTCGGGTATGTGCTGGCCCTGGACGACGTCATCGCCCGCGGCATCGCCCAAGAACCCGATCAAGTCGCAACGGCCGCGGCCATGTCGACTTCTGCGCACCTAGCCGAGCCATGCTGCTCGTCAGCGATCTCGAGCGGCGTAGGCACGATCGACGCGGTTGCTCAGCGTTGATCGAACGCCACCTTGATGGCGCCGCTCTCCGCCTGGTTGGCAATCGCGAGTAGCGCGTCGCGCCACTGCTGAAGCTGAAAAGTGTGAGTCAGCATGGGCTGCAAGTCGATTCGTCCTGCAGAGACCAGGTCCAGGTAATGCGCGATGGCGTGCTTGCGCTGCCCTTCGACCTCCTCGAACCCGAACGCATTCGAGCCGACCCAGTTGATCTCCTTGAAGTACAGCGGGCTCCACTCCCACCGTCCAGGGGCGTGCACACCGGCCTTCACCAGCGTTCCCCGCGAAACCAGCACCCGCACACCAACTTCGAATGTCTCCGGCTTACCAACCGTGTCATAGACCACGTCGACCGCGCCAGGGTATGCCATCGGCAAGCCCTGCAAAGGCTGCCGCAGCCGACCGCCGCCCCAGGCGGCCAGCTCCTCGACGATGGCCAAACGGGGTTCGTGCGCGAGGACTTTGACGGCACCGAATTGTCGGGCCAGCTCGGCCTGGGCGTCGAACCGTGCCACCACCGCCACCGCCACGTCGGGATACAGCGCCCGCAGGATCGCCACCGCGCACAGCCCCAGCGAGCCGGCCCCGTACACCAGAACGCGCCCCGAGCGGGGCGGCGGGTGGCGGGTAATCGCATGCAGCGACACCGAAAATGGGTCGGCGAACACGGCCAGCTCGTCGGGCACCGAGTCAGGCACGGCGTACAGCATGCTGTCGTGGGCCGGCATCAACTCGGCGTAGCCGCCGGTCACGTCCGCCGACACCCCGGTGTGGATGCCGGGCTTGATGTCGCCGTCGGTGAAACTCCAACACAGGCTGTAGTCCCCGGTTTCGCAGGCGGGACAAGGTGGTTGGATGCCGCGCGGTCCGCACGACAGCCACGGGTTGAGCACCACCCGCTGCCCGACCTCCAACCCCCGTGCCTTCGGTCCCACCGCGACTACGTCGGCGACCACCTCGTGACCCATGACCTGGGGAAAAGAGCAGAACGCGGCCATCGCGTTGTCGACGTCGTCCTCGCCGAAGTCCATCAGGATCTGCTTGGAGTCCGATCCGCAGATGCCGGTCAGTCGCGGCCGGGTGATCACCCAATCCTGGTGCAGCAGTTGCGGATCCGGCACGTCTCGCAGCGCCGTCGGGGTGCGCGCCAGATTCTGGGTCAGCAGGTTGGCGTTCTCCGGAATCTCAAACGGCTCCGGTGGTACGCCGTAAACCAGCGCCTTCATCGCGGCGCCATCCCGGCCACACCGGCGATGAACGCATCGAGGTCGGCATTCTTGGCGTCCACAACGGCTTTCATATCGGGAACGTAATGCTCAAAGGAGTCGGTGCCCAGTGCCGCGATGATGCCGTCGGCCACTTCGTCGGCCGGCACTTTGGGCCCCTGGTAGAAAGGTTCCTCGCTGCCGGGCTGGTCCCAGATCTCGGTGTCGACGGGCCCGGGCTCGATCAGCTTCACCACCACCCCAGTGCCGTGCAGGTCGACGGCCATCGCCTCGCTCCATCCGCACAGTGCGAATTTACTTGCACAGTAGGCCGTTTCGTGGATGATCCCGAGGCGCCCGCCGACGCTCGACACGTTGACGATCATGCCCGAGCCCCGCTCCAGCATCCGCGGCAACACGGCGAGCGTCAGCCGCATCGGGGCGAAGAAGTTGACCCGCATCACGGCCTCCACCTCGTCCGGCGCCAACTCGGCGACCGGCCGGCGCTTCGGGATCGCCGCGTTGTTCACCAGAACGTCGATGCCGCCCAGCACGTCCCAGGCCCGCAGCGCCAACTCGCCGACGGCCGCGGTGTCGGCGAGGTCGGCCACCCACATCGCCGAGTCGGACGAGGTCCGTCGGCAGTCGGCCAGCACCTCGCCCAACCGATCACGGCGCCGCGCGATCAGCCCCACCACCGCTTTCTGTGCGGCGAGCTGACGGGCCAAGGCCGCTCCCAGCCCCGAGGAAGCGCCGGTGATGAGCACTCGTTTGCCGGTTGCCGAGTAGGCCATGCGTCAAGGTTGCCGCGAACCAGCCGCGTTGGGAAGGGTGGACAGCCTCACAAGGCGAGTTTGTGAGTACACAACATCGAAGCCCCTACTCACGATTACGCACGCGGCGAATGATTTAGACGTGACCCTTTGGTGACAGGCGAACAAGGAAATGGACCATGAAGCAGCACGAGTGGACTGTGATCGGCGCCGGACCCGCGGGAATTGCCGCGGTGGGCAGGCTCATCGACCACGGCATAGCGCCGGAGAAGATCGCCTGGGTCGACCCGCACTTCGCGGCAGGTGATCTGGGCGACAAGTGGCGAGCCGTCTCTAGCAACACTGCCGTCTCGCTGTTCCTCGACTACCTGAACGCGTCACCGTCCTTTCGTTTCCGCGAGGCACCGCCATTCAAGCTCACCGAGGTCGACCCCCGCGAAACGTGTCTACTGGACTTGGTCGCCGAACCTCTGGTGTGGGTCACAGAGCAGCTACGGCAGCGAGTGACGGCCTTTCGCACCATGGCTACTGAGCTCTACCTGCGCAATAGGCAGTGGTCAGTGCAGACCGAGCACGGTGTCATCACCTCCGAGAAAGTGATCGTCGCGGTCGGCGCGACTGCCAAGAGTTTGGCCTATCCGGATCTGGCGGAGATTCCGATAGATGTCGCCCTTGATCCGGAAAAGCTGGCCGCCCAGCCGTTGGACGGTGCCACCGTCGCCGTCTTCGGGTCGTCTCACTCAACCATGATCGCCCTGCCAAATCTGTTGAACCGACCCGTGGAAAAAGTGGTCAACTTCTACCGCAGCCCGCTCAGATACGCCGTCGATATGGGGGATTGGACGCTGTTCGACGATGTCGGTCTCAAGGGTCGGGCGGCGCTGTGGGCGCGGGAGAACATCGACGGCGTGTACCCGGAGCGCCTCGAGCGTGTGTCGATGCACAGCCCCGAATTCCGACAGCACCTTGCCGAGTGTGATCACGTCGTCTACACCGTGGGCTTCGAGCGCCGGCGACTTCCCCGCACTCCGCAGTGGGAGAGACTCGACTACAACCCGGCCAACGGGATTATTGCGCCGGGCCTCTTCGGGTTCGGCATCGCATTCCCAGAATGCCGCACCGACCGGTTGGGCTTCACGGAACACCGGGTGGGGCTGCACAAATTCATGACGTACCTCAACACCGTTCTGCCGCTGTGGATGAGCTACGGGCCCTAGCCACAACCCAAAGCTAATCAGCGCCGCGACTTGTGATGTGACTGATGAGGTCTCGGGCTGTTCCCGCGGGCGGATTGCGGCCGCCTATCCAGATGGCCCTCAGCTCCCGCGTGAGGTTCAATTCGGGAACCGGCACGATACACAGACGTCTGGCCGCCGCATCGTCAGCCACCGCCAGCCGGCTCATCACCGCGGGCCCCGCGCCCGCCACCACCGCCGCGCGCACCGCAGCGGCAGAAGACAATTCGAGGATGGGATGCGCTTGTTGCATCGACTCACCCACCGTGTGACGGAGCGCCGCCGTCAACGAATCACGAGTACCCGACCCCGATTCACGGGTGACGAGCGGCGTTTGGCTCAGCTCCCACGCGCCTAACGAACGTCTGCGACGAGCCCACTTGTGGTCGGGAGGCACGATAACCACGAGCTCGTCGTGACCGATCACGCGACTGCGCAGCCCGCCCGGCACGTGCGGCGTTTCGATGAACCCGAGATCCGCGGCGCCATCGCGGACAGCGGCGATCACCTGGTCGCTGTTGGTAGCGGTCATGATGACTTCCGGAACGGTCGCGCCACGTCGATTTGCCGCAGCACGCATCGACACCAGCCAGCGCGGCATGAGCTGTTCCGCGATGGTCAGGCTCGCGACCACCTTGAGGCGCGTTCGCTTTTCCGAGCGCATCGACGCTAATCCCGTGTCCACCTGGTGGGCTTCGTCGAGCAATCGATCGGCCCACTCGGCCAGAACGGTGCCGGCGGGCGTAAGTTGCGAACCGCGCGGCGTCCTGACAAACAAGACCACACCGGTCTGAGCCTCGAGTGAGGCCATCCGCGCCGACACGGCCTGCTGTGTCAGCCCAAACTCTCGGGCAGCAGCACCGAAACTTCCCGTCCTGGCGATCGCCGAAAAGATTTCCAGCGCAGACAGTTCGGGCATTCGAGCACTCAGTCCCGGCATGACTCATCCAACGCCGCAAGGGGGTTCGCCGGAGAATGTCGTAACACCCACCGGGATAACGGCTTCCAAACCGCATGCATCCCCAGGCTCCAGCCTCTGAACAGCGCCCGCCGCAAGATCTGCCCCGAGTATACGAGCCACAACACCACCTTGTGACCGCCGAGCGGGCGAGGACACTTCTCGATCGCCGCCGTTGTGCCTCGGCGCTGCTGCAGCGTAACCGGGGTCCACCGGCGCGGGAATCGGTCACGGCGTACAGTGGTTTGAGGTTCGTTATATTGGCTAAGTATCAACTGGCACTACCTCCGAAGGGCAACAGATGACGTCCACCGGTTCCACCAGGTACGAGGGAGACACCTGGGATCTGGCATCCAGCGTCGGAGCGACCGCGACGATGGTCGCCGCGGCCCGCGCGATGGCAACCCGTGCTGAGAATCCGCTGATCAATGATCCATTCGCCGAGCCGCTGGTCAGGGCGGTGGGCGTAGACCTGCTCACCCGGTTGGCCGTCGGCGAAGTGAACCCGGCCGACCTGGACGACAAGGACCACCCGGGTCGCGCTACCGGGGCGATGGCCCGCATGACCGACAACATGGCGGTCCGCACCAAGTTCTTCGACGACTTCTTCACCGGCGCCGCCAACGCCGGCATCAGGCAGGCGGTCATCCTGGCTTCCGGATTGGACTCTCGCGCCTACCGATTGCCGTGGCCCGACGGGACGGTGGTCTACGAGATCGACCAGCCGCAGGTCATCGAATTCAAGACCCGCACGCTGGCCAAGCTGGGCGCGTCCGCCACCGCCGATCGGCGAGCGGTGGCCATCGATCTGCGCGAGGACTGGCCCGCCGCCCTGCGCGCCGCAGGATTCGACGCGACCCAACCGACCGCGTGGAGCGCCGAGGGGCTGTTGGGATACCTGCCGCCGGACGCGCAGGACCGCCTGCTGGACACCGTCACGGAACTCAGTGCGCCGGGCAGCCGATTCGCCACCGAAAGCGTCAGCAACATCGACCCTGCCGACCGGGAGAAGATGGTGCAGCGCATGCAGGCGGTCTCCGAGCGGTGGCGCGCGCACGGTTTCGACATCGACATGACCGGACTTGTGTATATCGGCGACCGCAACGAGGCCGCGCCGTACCTGGCCGACCGCGGTTGGGAGCTTACCAAGACCAATGCCCGAGACATGTTGACGGCCAACGGGCTTCCGCCTGTCGAGGACGACGACATGCCCCGGGCCGACCTGTTCTACGTCAGCGGCACGCGATGACCCAGATCGACTCGACACGATCCGACGGCGACAGCTGGGGCCCGGCCTCCAGCGTGGGCGCGACGGCGACCATGGTCGCGGTGTCGCGGGCGTTGGCGTCGCAAGGGCCCAACGCGTTACTCGATGATCAGCTGGCCGACCCGCTGGTGCGGGCGGTGGGTCTGGTCCCGTTCGTGCGGATGATCGACGGAGAAGTCACGGCCGAAGACGACCCGCTGCTGAACCGCGAGCGGATGAACGAGCAGATCGCCGTACGCACCCGGTTCTTCGACGACTTCTTCACCGCGTCTGGCGGGGCCACCGAGGCGGGTATCCGCCAGGCCGTGATCCTGGCCTCCGGCCTGGACACCAGGGCCTACCGGCTGGCGTGGCCGCAGGGCATGGTGGTGTACGAGATCGACCAGCCGGAGGTCATCGACTTCAAGACCCGCACGCTGGTCGACCATGGCGCGACCCCGACCGCCGACCGCCGGCCGATCGGAATCGACCTGCGCGAGGACTGGCCAACGGCGTTGCGCCGGCACGGTTTCGACACCACCCAACCGACGGCGTGGATCGCCGAGGGTCTGCTCGTGTACCTGCCGCCCGAAGCTCAGGACCGGTTGTTCGACGACATCACCGCGCTCAGCGCGCCGGGCAGCCGGGTTGCCACCGAGCACCTCCCCGACCCGCAGACCTTTTTCGCGGAGCGCGCGAACCAACTGTCCGAGCGCTGGAACCGCCTCGGCGTCGAGCTGAACATGTCCAACCTGATGTACGACGGCGAGCGCAGCGTCGTCATCGACTACCTGGCCGGCCACGGCTGGGATGTGACAGCCCGGACGGCTCCGGAACTGTATGCGCACAACGGTTTTGAGTTTCCCAACGACGAGATGGCGGCAGTCTTCAGCAAGGCGAGCTATGTCGCCGCGACCCTTCGGTAAGGTGTTCACATGCCACGCGCCCACGACGACCACTGGGACCTGGGCTCCAGCGTCGGCGCCACCGCAACCCTGGTGGCGGCCGGTCGTGCGATGGCAAGCAGGGACCCGGACGGTCTGATCAACGACCCGTTCGCCGAGCCGCTGGTGCGCGCCGTCGGCTTGGATTTCTTCACCAAGATGATGGACGGCGAGCTCGACCTGACCGCGTTCGAGAACTTCTCGCCGGAACGCGCGCAGGCGATGGTCCACGGGATGGCGGTGCGCACGAAGTACTTCGACGACTACCTCCTGAACGCGGCCCGTTCCGGGGTACGGCAGGTGGTGATCCTCGCGTCCGGTCTGGATTCGCGTGCCTACCGGTTGCCGTGGCCGGCCGGGACCGTGGTCTACGAAATCGATCAGCCGCAAGTGATCGAGTTCAAGACAACGACTTTGGCCGACATCGGGGCCGAACCCACCGCGACCCGGCGGACGATCCCCATCGATCTGCGCGCCGACTGGCCCGCGGCGCTTGCCGCAGCCGGACTGGACACCTCAGCGCCGACAGCGTGGCTGGCCGAAGGCCTGCTTATCTACCTGCCGCCCGAAGCCCAGGACCGGCTGTTCGACAACATCACTGCACTCAGCGCACCGGGCAGCACGATCGCCACCGAATTCGTGCCTGGCATAGTGGATT
>Ga0335072_10017702_pt1 | contig 10070 bp, 14 predicted proteins | sample Lox_Sample_21_FD_206725 | JGI IMG/M metagenome (GOLD analysis project Ga0335072, IMG submission 206725) | Soil microbial communities from Loxahatchee National Wildlife Refuge, Florida, United States - Lox_Sample_2.1 | ecosystem: Environmental > Terrestrial > Soil > Wetlands | place: USA...
CGGGTTGCAGCTCGAAGATCGCGCGCCGGGCCGGGCGGGTCATCCCGAGCTCGTAGCGGTCGGCATTCACCGCCTGCGCTCGGCGAGCAACGCGCGCGCCGCATCGGCGCCGTAGACCACGTCGCCGGCCCGCTCGGCCTCGCGGGCGTCGGCCAGGCTCCGCAGGGCCGCCGGGTCCGCGAGGATCTCGGCGGTCTCTCGCATCGAGAGGTACTCCTCGATCGCGACCAGCACCGTCTGCTGGACGCTGCGATGCTCAGCCTCGGCGACGTGCTTGAGTTGGTCTTCGATCTCGGGCGGCAACCGGAGTGTCATAGCCATACCACCATGGTATCACCATGGTGCACCATCAAGAGGGTGACGGGGTCAGTCCGGTGACGGCACCGGCCCGGCGCAACTCTGAGGCCTCAACCACCCTGGACACGTTCCCGCGGCGGACTCCGTCCCCGACGGGCAGCCTGGGGCCACCACATCGACTGGATCCGCATGGACCCCGACCGAAGCAATGCCGCCTGCGCCGCAGCCCACCACGGCGACCTCGCACCGCTCAGCCTTATCGCGTCGAACCTGCCGTTCCCGGAACGGGGCCAGGTCGTCGACGATCCCCGCCTCGTCGCCGCGATCGTCGACCGGGCGACCTTCGGCGCCCACATTATCGAGACCGGATCCGAAAAAGCTACCGGCTCCGGGCCACGCGGGCCAAGCGCTCCGGGTGATCACCCGAGGTATTGCAGCGCGGCGTTCACCTGAGCCAGGTCGAACCTCTTCGGATCGAAGCTCCGGCCGACCCAGCTCACGTAGTGCCCGTGCTCCTCGCGGGCCGGGTCCGCGAGCACCTCAAGAAGCTCCTCATAACCACCGGTGCCACCGACGTCCTCGGGCGGGCAGGCGTTCGCACCCTCGAAACAGACCGCCACCTTCAGCGCCGGCCTGACCCTGCTCGCCAGCGCGACGATCACCTCGTGCTCCCAGGAGTCGCCGAAGTCGTACTCATAAACGAACCGGCTGCCGGGACCGACGACGCCCGCCAGGGTGAACTTCTTCTCATCGAGCTCATCCTCGGGATAGTCATCGAACTGCATCCCATACAGCGCGTCAGCCATCCGGAACGCATGGAGATGGCTGTTCGTCCAGCCCATCACGTCCTGGAAGATCAGGTGCAGCTTGTTCAGGCGGACCGAACCGGGCACGAGCACACGGCGCCAGATCTCCGGCCGAAAGTCAAGCAGCCCGATGCGCATCTCGAACGCGTTGGGCTTCGCCGCAGGTGCCACGCAAGCAACGCTACGCGACCGATCCCTGCCCGCTGGCCGTTTCTCCGGCTAGTGCGGCCGATCGGCTGTGAAGCCACTGACCGGGATGTCCCGGACCATCAGGCTGAGACGCTCCGCGGCGAAAGGATGACTAATGACTTACACATTCCAGCCAGCCGGTAAGGGGCCCTCCACGTGGACATCAAGATCGCAACCAGCGCCGGGCATCCAGGCCGCGCGAACGAGGACTTTGCCGGAGCGGTGTCCGATGCGGTCGTCTTGCTGGATGGCGCGGGCATTCCCGGCACCGAGTCGATCTGCCGCCATGGGACCGCCTGGTACACCCACCGGCTCGGCGGCGTTCTTCTTGGCAAGCTCTCCCGCCACGTCGGCCGCGACCTGACCTCGATCCTGGCCGACGCGATCGAGGAACTTGCAGCCAGCCATCGTCACACGTGCGACATCTCCAGTCCGAGCAGCCCGCAGGCCACCGTCGCGATCACGCGAGTCGCAGCCGAACGGCTGGACTATCTCGTCCTCGCCGACTGCTTCATCGTCCTCGGCCGCGCGTCGGGCGAGCCGCTGGTCCTCACCGACGAGCGGGAAGTTGCTGCCCGCCGCACCTGTTCCGCACCGCTGGCTGGCCTGGACCCGGGATCGGCGGACTACGAGCGGGTCAGGGATTCCTGTATCGAGCAGCTCCAGGCGCGCAGGAATGAGCCGGGAGGCTATTGGATCGCGAAAGACGATCCGGCCGCGGCAGTTCACGCCCTCACGGGAAGCGAGCCACTCGAAGGCCTCAGCGCCGTTGCCCTGCTGAGCAACGGCGCAAGCCGGGCCGTCACTCCTTACGGATTGCTGAACTGGGCCGCCCTGCTGGACGTCCTGAGCGCCCAAGGCCCGGACGAGGTCATCCGCCGCGTCCGTAACGCCGAATCTCTCAATCCCGGTGATGCGCCCGCTGGCGCTGCGGATGACGCCACTGTTGCGTACCTCACCGCACTCCGGTTCGGGGGGGTCGGCCGGCCGGCGCGCGTCACCGCTCCTGACCGATCAAGAAACTCGGAATTCGCCTCCCGGGTACTCCGGCGCATCCGAAACTTAATCAGGAGTCAGCTTCAGTGATTCGTCGAAGGCAACCGCGCTGCGGGCGGCTGACCACTCGATGAACCCGGCGTCAGGTGGTGACTAGCCAACCGCAGTGCCGCCGCGGTGCGACGCACGATTCGCCGGCGTGAGCATGGCTAATGTGACCACGGTGCGGGCATCCGGCCACCGGCGGACGATAGTGCTCCGACGCCCAGCGCAACGGACTGAAGGTAGCTGCTGTCGCGCTTGCCGTCCTGCGAGCAAGGCCACTACCTGCACGGACGACTATAACGCCGCAGGCAGCCCTGGTCGCCGGAGTCATGACGGTCATCGAGCAGGCTGGGGATCGCCGTCATGAATGGCCTCTGTATCTGGTCGCCGATCGGCCGCGAGCGGCTTCGAGCGCCACGCAACTGAGACTAAATCTGAGCCGAAAACTGAGACTAGACCGGGGTTGCCAGCCGAATACCCTAGGCGGGTATACGGTCATCGCTGCGGGTCAATGGCGGTGGAGGTGGGATTTGAACCCACGGATGAGTTGCCCCATCACACGCTTTCGAGGCGTGCGCCCTCGGCCACTAGGCGACTCCACCGCAGCAGAGCCTACCTGAGCCGCGCCTGTTGCAGGCTGGAGGTCCGCTACCGGCGCTCGCCGAAGAACCCGCGGAGCAGTTCGGCGCACTCGTCGGCGAGGACGCCGGTCAGCACCTCGACAGGCGGCCCTAGCCGCGGATCGTGCAGCACGTCCCAGACGGAGCCCGCCGCGCCCGCCCGTGGATCATGTGCCCCGTAGACCAGCCGCGAGAGGCGCCCGGCGAGCAGGGCGCCTGCGCACATCGTGCAAGGCTCGAGCGTCACGACCAGGGTGCAGTCGTCGAGCCGCCAGCTGCCGCGGTTGCGGCCGGCCGCGCGCAGGGCCACTATCTCCGCGTGGGCGGCGGGATCGGCCCTCGACTCGCGCTCGTTGCGGCCCCGGCCGATCACCTTCCCCTCGGCGTCCAGGACGACAGCGCCCACCGGCACGTCGGCGCCGACTGCCTGAGCCTCGGCAATCGCCAGCCGCATGGCGGGCTCAAAGCTGGCCAGATACCCGGTCAACGCGCATCCGCCGGTTATAAAGCGCCGATGGCTGAGTCCAGGGCGCGCTCTAGCGCCTGCCCGAACCCGATTCGCCGTGCCAGGCTGGCCAGCACCTCATCGGGGAACAGATCGAGGTCGCCTGACAGCGCGCCAAGCTCCATCTCGTCAATGCCGAGATCCGCGAAGATTGACATGTCACCGACAGGCAGGACCTGGTCGAGGTCTTCATCTTCGGGGACGGGGATATCGAGGTAGTCGAGTACCTGCCGGGCCAGGGGCCAGTCGACTGAGGCCGTGACGTCAGAGAGGAAGACGGAGACGTTATTGCCAAGCACTCGCAATGCTACGAAAAAGTCATCGCCAACGGCCGCCAGGCCAATTGCTCCGCCGATGCCCGGCTGTTGGCGCAATGCCAGTATTAGCCCGTCAAGGTTCTCGGTCAGCGCCGTTGGCAGGACCTCGGCCTCCCAGACGTCATCCTCTCGGTAGATGACGACTGCGAAGTCGCTCGGGCTCACATCGGTCATCGGCACTCCGCTGACTGGGATCTCAGAAGGGAAATGGTGTCAGACTCTCTCGCCGCGTGTGCATAGATCGCGCTCCTGACTGGCTTCAGCTGGCCTGGCCCGGCTTCCAGTTACTGCCCCGCGTGCCGGCACTCGAGCGTGAGGGTGATCCCGTATGGTTACTTGGGCTAGCGGTCATTGGTTGTCAAAATGCACTGAGCTATGCTGAGGTCGCTGACTTAGGCGAACGGTTTGCTCACTCGCAGTAGCGACCCTGCTGTGTCAGCTTCGGGGAGGTGATCACGTGTTGCGGAAGGTCATCACATGGGCAATAGTAATTTTTATCGTGTATTACCTAGCTACTAACCCGACCGGCGCCGCACATGCTCTCCAGCACGCCTTTAACGGGCTCAAGTCCGCGGGCAACTCGATGTCTCGCTTCGTAGACAAGCTGTAGAACATGCGTCAGCCGCGTTCGGCCTCCGACTCACCCGTCGCGATCAACAAGTACCTGCTGCCGCGCGAGATTCAGGTGGCCACGGTCCGCCAGCATCCTGCGATGCTGATACCTGCCAGTGCGCAGACACTCGTCGGACTGTTAATTGCCGGCATACTCAGCGCGACGGTGCTGCACGGCATAGCCGGCGTCGTGCTCTGGCTGCTCTGGCTGCTACTCCTGCTCCGGCTCGTCTGGAAGATCCTGAACTGGTCAGTTGACTATTTCGTGGTGACCACTGAGCGGCTGCTGCTCACGAGGGGATTCCTAACCCGCCAGATCAACATGATGCCGCTGACGAAGGTCACGGACATGAGCTTCAAGCGGTCCTTTGCAGGACGGCTGCTTGGCTATGGCGAGTTCATCGTCGAGTCGGCCGGCCAGGACCAGGCCCTGCGAAACGTCGAATTTATTCCTTACCCTGAGCAGCTTTACCTGCTCATTTGTGGGATGCTCTTTCCGTCGAGCGCAGAAGATGTGGAAGATGGGGATACCTCACAGGGGCCCCCAGACCCCTGGGGCGATCCGGACGGCGACGACGACGTCGTGGGGAGGAAGCCCCGGCCTCCCGTCTCAGCGGACGAACTCTGATCCAAGCGCTCTGCCCCTTCCCCGGGGTTCGTGCGGCCGGATGACTCGGTTGGCGTCCGGCCGCACGAGCTTGTCCGCCCCCGCTAGCCCGGACCCTCCGCTTAGATTTCCGACGCCAGCTCCCGGTACCACGCAGCGATCGACCTCTTATACCCGTCTGGCATCCGCAACTCAGCCGCTGCTGCCCCGGTAAACAGTCCCACCTCCCTGTGCTCGTGGCTGACCAACGGTTCCCCGGTCCCCGTTGCCGGGTGGCAGCCATAGGTCAGGACGAGCACATCTGCGCCGTCGGCAATGTGGTATTGCCACGCGTCAATCAGCGGGCCAGCTGCGACGGTCCAGCCCGTCTCTTCAGCGATCTCGCGCTCAGCGCAGCGAGCCGGGTCTTCCCCAAGCTCCAGCTTGCCGCCGGGGAGTTCCCATTCATCCCGCTCGTTCCGCAGGAGCAGGACAAGCCCGGCCCTGACGACCACTCCCTTCACCGAGACCGGGTACAGCTGCGGTCGGTGCGTCATGGCTGGCTGGAACCCCCGGTCGTATCCACTTGTACCCCAATCTGCTGAGGTCTCCATGTAATCTCAATGAGCGGTTGGCGCGTCTAGCTTGCACACCATTTCGGCTCGTGCCGATCCCGAAGCCTGCTGGCCAGCGGCCGCAGCAACCCCGCGAGCAGCAGAGGTCAGGAATGGGTGTGCCGACGAGGTCAGGTGGTGGCACGTGACCGGCCTGACTTCAGCAGCAACTGAGGCCACCGGCCGTCGGCCACGGGACGCGCCTGGCATCGCGCGCGGTGCCGCCGTCATCGGCGGGCTGACCGTACTGTCGCGGATATTTGGACTGGTCCGCACCGTCGTGTTCGCCCAGACCGTCGGTGCGACCTGCCTTGGCACCGCCTATGCGACTGCGAATCAGGTGCCCAACCTGGTTTATGAGCTCGTCCTCGGGGGCGCGCTGACTAGCGCCATGGTTCCGGTTCTTGCCCGATCGGCCGAGCGATCGGCTACTGACCCAGAGCAGAAGGCAGTGGTCAGCCAGATCACGTCGGCGCTGCTGACGTGGTCGGTGCTGATCTTGGTGCCGCTGACCCTCATCGTTATCGGGGTGGCCGGGCCGGTCGCCTCCCTGCTCAATCCGGTTAACCCGAATGCGCATTGTGTCCGTTCGGACATGGTCGCGACGACCGCGGACATGCTGCGCGTGTTTGCCCCGCAGGTCGTCCTGTACGGGCTGTCAGTAGTCCTGTTCGGCCTCCTGCAGGCATACCGCCGGTTCGCCGGATATGCCCTCGCGCCGCTTGTCTCGAGTCTCGTGCTCATCGCCTCCTATCTGGCGTTCGCGCCGCTCGGCAAGGGGCTGCCGCTATCCAGGCTGCCCGTTACCGCTCAGCTGGTTCTGTCGGTCGGAACCACCCTGGGGATCGCCGCCCTTGTACTCGTCCCTGCCGTGCCGACCTGGCGGCTCCACCTGCGGTTGCGCCCGGCTTTGCGGTTCCCGCCCGGTGTCGCGCGCCGGGCCGGCGGTCTGGCCATGGTCGGTGTCATTGAGCTCGTCGCCAGCGATTTGTGGACGCTCGTCGTGATCACACTCGCCAATGGCCGTGGCTCGACCGGCGCGCTGGTGCTCTTCAATTACGCGAATCAGGTCTTCAGCACCCTGTACGCGGTGCTGGCCCTGTCGATCGTGCTGAGCGTGTTCCCGGTGCTCGCCGCCCGCGACGGGCCGGCATTTGTCCAGGCAAGCGCCGGCTCGACCCGCGCGGTCGTCCTAGCATCCTGGCTGGGCACAGCGCTGATCGCCGCAGTCGCCGTCCCCGCTGCGCACGTGCTCGCCAAGCAGCCAGGGCAGGAATCGGAGCTGATCATGGGGCTCGTCATGTTCGCACCTGGCCTGGTCGGCATGGGCGTGATCGCCAACCTCTCCCGAGTGATGCTGGCTATCGGGCGGCTCAAGGTCGCAGCGGTGGCGGTGGCCGCAAGCTGGCTGCTGTCGATGGCGGTGATGGCGATACTCGCCGAACTCGCCCCGGCCCACCTGGTTGTGGGCGCGCTGGCCCTGGGCACAACCATCGGCCAGATCGCCGCAGCCATTCCCTTGGTGATCATTACCCGCCGTATCCGCGGCCGGGCCGCCGTGCACGGAATCGGCCGCGCGACGCTGGCAGGTCTGGCCGCCGCGGCCGCAGGCGCCATGGCCGGCGGGGCCGTCAGCAATGCGCTGCACGTTAGCCATAGGCTGCTGGATGCAGGCGTTGGCGCGGCCGCAGCCTGCTGCGCCATCATTGCGTTCGGCGTCGTTGCGTTCCTACTTGACGACGGCGACCTGCGGGCCGGGCTCGTCCGGCTGCAGCAGCTGGTCGACCGGCTGCGCTTGTCGCGCCGGGAAGCGGGCTAGCCAGGAGCTGGCCAGGCGGAAACCGACTTTGCGAGGAGATCCCCAGTGGACTGGTGGAGCGTCAGCGTCGAGGCCCGCGCCGAAGACATCGGCGGCATAGCTGGGAACGGGGAGATAGCGGTATCGGCCATGGGGGCATTCACGGATCTGACAACGCCCTATGACGGCAGCATCGTCGCCGACACCGAACTGTCGCGCTGGACCGCGACCCTCAGCATTGAGGCCGCCGGCGCTCCCGAGGCCGTGGCCGAGGCTGTCCGGCTCGTAACGGCCTTTGCCGCGGACGCCCGGCTGCCTGGCTGGCCAGTAGTCCGGACAACGGCCATCCGGCAGGACGCACTCGAAGACGTGGGACCCTGACAGCCTTCCAGTAGCTTGCAACCGCCGCTAGAGCGCTGCAGACCAGCCTGGATCACGTCCTAGGAACGCGGTCAGCCGATCAAGCGCGGGCGCGTCGCGAGGAACGGCGATCTCGGGCGCGAAGGGCGGTGGATCGCTCCGTCTTACCTCAGTGCACAGTGAAATCCACTCCGAAGACAGGAGGGCATCGGCTTCCCCCCCGTCGGGCGGCATTGACTGGCCGGTCGCCCTAACGAGATCCCAGCCATGGACAAAGATCTCGCCGGTGGTCACCTGGATGCATCGTGATCCGGGCGTGGGACCGGTGGGAAGCAACATGGTCTGCTGCATCGCGCCAGCAGCCGAGAACGCAGCAATGAGCCGGCCAGCCCATTCGGCAAACGAGGTTACGAAGTCGCCATCGGCGTAGCTGGGCCAATCCTGGCCTTCCGGCGAAGATACCTGCGCGGCGATTTCTGCGAAAAAGCGCGTCGCTCCGACGATGTGATCGATCAGGTCATGCACATCCCAGTCGTGGCATGGCGTCGGGAGCGTCAGCTGCTCGCGAGTCACCTTCTCGAGGATGCTTCTCGTTGACGTGCAGGCGCGCTTCAGCAGCTCGACTCGCGAGATCGGGTCGTCAGACATTTCGGTCAGCCCTCCGTAGCACGATGATGCTACGACAAAGGTCGGCGCCGAAATGACAGCTGAGTTACATGGGCGAAGACAAAGCATCATTTGTCTGGTAGAAGTATTGCGTCGCGGCTGTCATATCTCCCGGAACGTGAGGTACCCGTGCGGCGTTCTCTCTGGACAACTGCCGCGCTGGGCGCGGTCGTAGCGCTGGGCATCACCGTAGTCCCGGCCGCCGCCTCGACGGCGGCCGCATCTCCTTGGCACATCGTCTACCGGCACCGGTTCGCCGCCGGCAGCTATTCCAGCTTCAAGGCCATTACGCCAGGCGGCCCAGGTGAGATGTGGGCGGTCGGAGGCTACGGCGTCGCCGGCAACGGCCTTGCCGGCGCAGTTCTGTGGAAGAACCGCCGCTGGCACGTCATCCGGGTCCCGCGGCCGGCCACCCTTGGTGAGATCACCGCAGCCAGCGCAGAGTCCGCCTCGGATGCCTGGGCGGTGACAGCGAATGGCTACGTGATCCGCTGGGATGGACGGCGCTGGCGGATCGCCAAGCGTCTCCCGGAACCGCAGGAGGGACCGCCCGGCGATGTGCCATCGGGCGTACTGGCCATTAGCGCCCGTAACGTGTGGGTTTTCTACGGAACCTGGCGTAGTCCGGGCGGCACCCTGTATGGCGGCGCTCTGCACTACCTGAACGGGAAGTGGAAGCAGGTGACCGGCCCAGGTCGGACAATCATCGCGGCGAGCGAAGCGACGCCATCAGACCTCTGGGCGACTGGCGGATCCGACAGCAGTCACGCGGGACTGCTCCGCTATTGGCACGGACGCTGGCAGCGTGTCACTGCACCAGCGCTCGCGGGCCTGACATTCACCAGCGTCCTAGCGCAGCGCAATGGGCCCGTCTGGGCTCTTGGCTGGCCCTCGAGCGGTACCGGGGCCGGCGTGCTGATGAAGCTGTCCGGCGGCCAGTGGTCCAGATATTCCCTGCCCGCGGAGATCACACAGGGACCGGGCAGCGGCACCACTGCCCTGGCAAGCGACGGTCACGACGGCGTATGGATCGCCGCGCCGGCGTTCTACCAGCATGCAGGGCATCTGCTGCATTACGCCGATGGCTCGTGGCAGCAGATCCGTCTCGGGAAGAACGTCAACGCTAGTTCGGTCGTGGCAGTACCTGGATCGAAAGTTCTCTGCGCGGCAGGATCCGCGGCTCATTACCCAGCGAACGACTCAACCGCCCTTGTCTGGTCAACGGCACGCGCATGCTAGTTGTCGACCTGCGACCTCTGTTGCCGGTTGGGGGTTAGGACGCGGGCGGTGCACCGGCAGACATGATCTGAGCCGCCTGACGGATCACAACCAGTTCAGCGGAAATGCCCCGCAAGGTCTCCACCAGCGCGAGCGTGGCGTGCACCTGCGCCTTCGCGACCTCCCTGCCCGACATGGTCCCAGCGCCCTGAACAGACTCTCCGACCAGTTGCTCGGCTATCCAGTAGTGGTCTACCTCGGTCATGATCACTCCTCGACGGCGAGATGTTGGTCAATTGTTCCGTACGCCCGGCGGCTGTATTCCTGGCGGGCGAGAACTGCTGCAACGGTCACGACGGCAGCTGCTCGCCGGCCGGCGGTATCACTGAGACGACGGCAGGGGCCCTGCCGTCGCAGCAAAGGGGCTGGTCATTGGCGGAG
>Ga0335072_10017703_pt1 | contig 10069 bp, 14 predicted proteins | sample Lox_Sample_21_FD_206725 | JGI IMG/M metagenome (GOLD analysis project Ga0335072, IMG submission 206725) | Soil microbial communities from Loxahatchee National Wildlife Refuge, Florida, United States - Lox_Sample_2.1 | ecosystem: Environmental > Terrestrial > Soil > Wetlands | place: USA...
CGGCGGTGGCGATTTCGTAGCGGGATTGAGGGCCGGCCAGAGCCCGGCCGTGGATGACAACCGGGAGTGATCGTTATGACGCAGTACCTGCTCGCGCTTTACCGGGACTATGCCGCTCCGATTCCTGCCGAGCAGACCCGGCAGGTGTGGGCTGATGTGAACGCGCTGGGCGATGCGCTGACCGCTGCTGGCGCGTTCGTGTTCCAGGGCGGCATGGACGGCGGCCCGGAGTCGGCGACGGTGGTGCGCCAGTCCGGCGGTGGCTTCGTGATGACCGACGGGCCGTATACCGAGACTAAGGAACACCTGGCCGGGTTCTGGATCATCAACGCCGCCGACCTGGATGAGGCCCTGGAGTGGGCCAAGCGCACCGCGGCAGCGCAACAGCGGGCGATCGAAGTCCGCCCGCTGTTCGACGGGGACCTCGACGACGCGCTGGACGCCGGCTCCGACGCACAGTAACCGCACGGCCCGGTCAAGCCTCCGTTCCCCTGAATGCAGGCACCCGAGATTCTGGAGTTCTGATCATGCGGAAACTGATCGCGACAGTGTTCAACTACTCGCTCAACGGGCTTCTCCCCGACGAGGGCACCGAGGACTACCAGTTCTGCATGGGCCTGCCCGCCGACCCTGCGGACGTGGAGCAGTCACTCGACTTTCTCCGGAGCGCGGACGCGCACATCATGGGCCGCACCGCCTACGAGGGCATGGCCGCGAACCTTCCAGCTAACCCCGACCACCCCGTCGGCGACATCCTGAACGCCGGGCACACGGTGGTCTTCTCCCGGACCATGAAGACGGCCGACTGGGCCGACACCACCATCGCTGCCGGTGATACGGCAGAAGAGATCGACAAGCTCAGGCAAGGCGGCGACGGCCACATCGTGGTCTGGGGTGGAGCCAGCCTCTGGCGGTCGCTGATGCGGCTGGACCTGATCGACGAGTTCCACGTCGACCTGTTCCCGTATGTCGCGGGCGAGGGCACCCGGCTGTTCGACGACGTGCCGAAGTCCTACCGGTTCGACCTGGTCTCCAGCACTGCCTGGAGCAACGGGACCGTCGGGCTGCATTACCGGCGGCACCGCTAAAACCAGTGGCCCGCAAATCCGACCGGAGGCGCGGTCGAGGAGATCCGAAGAAGTCGACGCCGGCTGGCATTCCGGACGTAGAACGTCCGGTACCGGGCCTATCGTGCAGCCCATGACGAACAATGACTACCCATGGGAACCACCGCTAGCAGGCACCGAGGCTGAGCAGCTACTGGGTGCGCTAGACCGGCTCCGCACCACATTCCGGTGGAAGGCCGATGACCTGGACGCCGCTGGCCTGCAAACTCGCCTCGGTGCGTCCTCGCTGACACTCGGCGGGCTGCTCAAGCACCTCGCCCTCAACGAGGACTACATGTCCACCACCAAACTCACCGGGAAGCCGCTGGGCGCGCCCTGGGATGGGCTCGCCTCGGACGGCAGCGATGACGACTGGGAGTTCACCTCGGCCGCCGATGACGCGCCGGAAGAGCTTTATGCGTTGTTCGACGATGCAGTCGCGCGCTCCCGCGCCAGGTTTGCCGCGGCGCTGGCGGACGGCGGGCTCGACCAGCTCGTTCACGCCTCTGGATCCGACGGCACGCATGCCAGTCTCCGCCGGATGGTGTGCGACTTGATCGAAGAATACGGCCGCCACACCGGGCACGCCGACCTGCTCCGCGAGGCTGCCGACGGCCGAGTTGGCGAAGACCCGCCAGCTGGCTGGCGGGCACGAGCCGGCCACTATCGCATCTAGATATCGGCTTCGCGTCCGCGGGCACACTTTGGCTGCGGGGCGGGCTACGCGCTGTGCTGGGCGGCCCAGAGCCGCGGATCTTCGTCCACCAAGCCCAGACGGCGGTTCAAGGCGATGGCAGGCGCATTGGCGCGGCCGTTGAAGGCCCGCAGCCAGGGCAGGTTGTATCCACGCACATACTCGATCGCCAGCTGCTTCGTGGCGATCGATACACCCTGGGCGCGATATCGGCTCAAGACACCTGTCACCTCGCTCAAGGCGAAGCCACGTTCGCGGTACATCGACGTGGCCGCCATACCGACCCACGCGCCATGGTCGATGGCGAGGATGACGCCACGCGGATCGTCGAAGGGGACGTTGATGCGCTGGGCAACGTACTACTCGAACTGGTAGAAGTCGCCCCGGTCTGGGATGTCTGCCGAGCATGTCCTGTTCAGCTCATACAGCATCCGGTTTGTGTCGAAGCCCGCGCCGGCGTCAGCGACCGTGGTGAAGTGTAACCCCGATTGCTTACACCGCTCGAGGTATGGCTGAAACGCCGCGCCCTTGAAACTCGTGTCGTCGAGTTGAAGCTTGACTGACTCAATCAACAGGACCCTCCAGGGCCCGCGATCAGACCTTGACAACCACGAGCACGAGCAGGGTGACGACTACGGCTACAAGCAAGCCGCACATCACCACCATCGCCGCATTGGTCCCTAGCAAACCCAGCAGCTGCCGTTCGGCCTTCGGCTCCGGCGACTGGTATGGCTTGCCGTCGTCGCGAGCTGCCTTCTTGAACTGGTAGAAGGGATCCGACGTGCCCTTGTCACCTGGCCGGTGAACGTTCGAGACGTACGGTGGCGGAACGAAAGTCGGCGGCGGCCAGTCTCGCCGTGATCTCTTGGCCATACGACCTCCGGTGGTGCACGAACCCGGCGCGCCACGCTCGGCCGCCGCGCCATAGCCCCTGGCTCAGCTCCATCGTATGGCCAGAACGCGGTGCCGAGAGTCTTGACGCCGCCAGCCGGGCCATACCGGGCATATGCAGCGCCTCACCGTTAACCGCCGACCGAGCGGATCGGGGCTATGGGCCGCGTGCGCAGCGGACCGCATGGCGGGCGCCGAGGTTCAACCGGGCACTCGGCGAGTTGCGCGCATCGTTCGGCCTCAAGCTGGTCCGCTTGTGGCTTCAGGCAGGAGTGATGGTGGAAGGGGAGTTGCAGCGGACGGTCGCTGGGACGCCTCAGGGCGGGGTGATTTCCCCGCTGCTAGCGAACATCTACCTGCACGTCCTGGACACCGAGTTCACCCGGCGCGGGCTGGGTGAACTGGTGCGCTACGCCGATGACGGCGTGGCCTTGTGCCGGTCAAAGGCGCAGGCCCAGGCGGCCCTGGAGGCGATAAGGGACATCCTCGCCTCCCTCGGGCTGGAGCTGCACCCGGAAAAGACGAAAGTTGTGGATCTCAGGGAAGGCCGGGAAGGGCTGGACTTCCTCGGATGTCACTTCCGTGCCCGCATGTCGGGGCGGCTGCGGGAACAGCGGCGCATCGTCCGCTACTACCTGCACCGCTGGCCCTCGCAGCAGGCGATGAAGCGGCTCCGGGCCAAGTCCGGGAACGAACCGGCCGCAACCGCGTGGGCGTGAAAGACATCCGTGAGGTGATCACGGATCTCAACCCGCTGCTGCGCGGCTGGGGCAACTACTTCCGCACCGGGAACGCCGCCGGCAAGTTCCGCCAGGCCGACCGGTACGTCGCGTGGCGGCTGAAGCGTCTTCTGATCAAGAAACGTGGCAGGAACCTGCGCGCCGGGCAGGCGGCCCAGTGGACAGAAGAGTGGCTGCACGGGCTCGGCCTGCACAAGCTCTCCGGCACCGTCCGCTATCCGAAGGCAGCGTAACCATGCCAAGAAGATCATCGGTAAGCCGTATGCGGGAAAACCGCACGTACGGATTGAAAGGGGGATGGGGAAACCGGACCGCACTGCGGCACCGGCGCCCCTGACTACCAATGGCCCGCTACGTGATCGACGCACCGACCTTGCTTCATCTCCTGGATGCCGGGCTTGATGTCCATTCGGGCCACCAGCTGGTGGCACCGAACTCGATCCGGTCGGAGGCGCTGGAGCTGTTGCTGCGTGACGTCCGTGCAGGCAAGCGCACCGAAGCAGCAGCTCTCCAAGCACACGAACGGATGACCGAGATCAAGATTCGGTCACTCGGTGACCGGGTTTCGCGGCGCACGGCGTGGCGGATCGCACGTGAGCACGACTGGAACACACTCAGGAACGCTGAGTACCTGGCCATCACCCAGCTGCAGGCTGACGCCCTGATAACGGTCGACCCAAACCTCGCGGCCGCAGCCCGGGACGTCGTGGCAGTTGCCGACATCGGCGACCTGCTCCCGGCGGGATAACGGTCGTCGTGGGTTCATCCGGCCCTGGTCTGGCCGCCCGGTCGTCGGCGGGAGATTCAGGACTCACAACGACAGCGGGTGCGCACTCGTTTGATAAACGTCGGGAAGAGTAGGCCTGTCGGCAACTGCCACGTTCTACGACTGGTGCGCTCTGACTGCGTGGCGGGCGCCGACCCGGCACGTCGATGAGCGTCGTGCCGGCAATCAGGCGTCACCCGCCGTGCTTATGCTAGTTCGCATCGGGCAGGTGCTCCGAACGCCAGGGCCAGGAAGGTCGCTGAGGAAGAGACCGCCGCGCCTTGCTGTCCTCCGGCGTTAACGGTTCGTCACCATATGAGGCTGGAGGGCCGTCGTCGTTACGGCGCTCTTCTTCGACCCAAGCCAGCATGGTCGCCGCAGATGTGACGATGAGCCCGAGGCGTTCCGCTTGATCTAGCGGAAACGCCCAAGTGATGACGTCTCGTCCGTCGTCAGCCCAAGCCCGAAGCTCAACCGCATCACTTGACTTGCGGTGGACTTCTACCTGAGTGCCGCGGTTGGTCTTCGCAGACCCGATGATTGCCTTGAGGCCCTCCGGCCAATCAGCCATGCCGGAGGGATACCCTCGCGGTCCAGCGGTCAACCGAGGCCGCAGAAGGCGCGTGGCCCTTTGTCCCTGCGACCTCCGACCGGGTCATCTGTGGTCAGACCGTGGATTTCAGGGCCAGAGGCTATCCCGGCGCTGCCGGGCGCCGGGTCGATACCCCTCAACCGGCCCGCGCCCTGATGGCCAGCATCGTTGGCGTCGGCTCGCCGCCCTCGGCGAAGCGGTCGAGCGTCAGGCCGGCGTTAGTGAACGCGTGGAGCAGGCTGGCCAGTGGCATGTGCGTGGCGCCCACCTTGTCGCGGACGCCCTGGTCGGTCCAGGACGCCTTGGTCCAGTGGCCGTCGAGGTAGCCGGGACGGACGACGACAGCCTGCGGGTCGGCGCGATCGGCGAAGCCGCCGCAGAAGCAGGGGTGCACGCCGATGTGGACAAGCATCCCCCCAGGGCGGAGAACTCGGGCCGCCTCCGCCAGCACCTTCGGGTAGTCGCTGACGTCCGTGTGCGTCATGATCGTGACGACCGCCTGAAGGCAGCGATCCCGGACCGGCAGCCGCACGGCATCAGCACGCGCGGTCGGGAGTCGGCCCCTGGCGTACCGCAGCATCGCGCTGGAGATGTCGGCACCGACCGGAGTCCAGCCGAGGGCTCGCACTTCGGCCGCCCAGGCGCCGGTGCCGCATCCGATCTCCAGGCACGTGCCGACCCCGCGGCCGAGCAGGCTTCGCAGCGCAGCCTCGATGCCGAGTGGGTCCGTTCCCGGTGCTGTCCTGGCCAAGAAGTCATGTTCATACCAGTCGGCGATGCTGTCATAGGCAGGAGCCTCAACCATGACACCTCCCGCTGACCTTTACGCCCGATCCGGGGCCACCTCACGGCACCCATGACGAGTGTCCGTCAGGACGGAGTCCGAATACGGAATGTTCCTTACGAGCGAAAGGGCAGGCCGTCCGGCAGCCGTCGACCGTGCGAACAGGCCCGGTCCGTCCGCGGCCGGACGGCGGACTCCTGAGTAGGGCGACGGCCCGCTAACCTTCGCGTATTAATGACGGGCATTCTTAGTAAGGACCCGTAAGCTCACCCTCATGAGCGGTGCCGGGTCGCCAGAACCGCCGCCAGGTACACAAGGGCCACGACGACGAGAGGCCGGCGGGACTTGGGTTAGCTACGCGTTCTTTGTGCTCGTCCTGCTGTTCTTCATCGCGCTCGCTGGTCAGTATGCGTACCAGCACGAGTGGGCCGACTTCACGGGCGCCACCGTGTTCACCCTGATCTTCATGACGGTGCCGACCGGGGGAGCGAGATGGGTGTGGCGGCGGCTGAGAGATCGGAAGTCTCCGCAGCTCCGAGCGAGCGGGCCGCCTGAGTGGCCGCTTCCCCGCCAGTTGAAACTAGCCCGGCGCGGCGGGGGTAGCTGACTGGGTGCGGGCGGAGCTCGCCAGAGATCTCGGTCTGTACCAGCGCCGCTAGGAACCAGCCGTCTGCGGAAGCATCGGCGGGCAATCCTTGGAGTAGGTCAGATCTAGCAATACCAATCTCGTAGCCAGTGCGCTGTCTGAACCCTGCCTAACTTGGTCTGCCACGGCGAAACGTGGCGCGGGCGACGTGCGTCACACTCCGTCGCCACGTATAGATACTTGGCAAGCCCTGACGGCCCGCGGCCACCCCCGACAGATCCCGGCCGAGAATCCTGGTCCGTGGCAGCTATCGCTGATCGAACGAGAGAGGCTGGGCTTGGGCGTCAATCCCAGCGCGGCGCAGCAGGGCGTTGCCGTCGTCCGTACCGACCAGTGCCTCCTGCCGTTCCCGCGAGGCGGCGATGGACTCGTACTCGGCGTAATCCGCCAGCAGAGCGTCATGTTCGTCGAGGATCTTCTGCCGCCGGGCCGCCGGGAGTTGTCTGAACTGCATGTCGAGCACTGTCCTGGCCTGGAGCTGATCGAGGCCAAGTTCGCTCATGAGCATGGACTCCGCGGCAACGTCAGACTCGCTGTCGGCGATGAGTGCCCGCACCCGCTCAGACTGCTCGACTGCCACGATCAGGGCACTCAGAAGGTGGCGAAGCTCCCTGTTTTTGGTCATCGCGTAAGCCGCAGCGGTGCCGATCGCTGCTACCTGCTTGTCCGCCGAGCCGGAGTCGGCATCAGGACCGTGCATCTATACCGCCTGCCTGGGTCGCAATCTCCTAGCCGGTCCGCGCGGAAGCCTATCCTGCTGCCATCCGCGCAGATACCTACGCACGCCGGAGACCCTTCCGCTCACCGTGCCTGTCCCACGACATGGACTAAACCGGCGCTAGTCTTATAGGGCGGGCCAATTCCAGTGCGACTGCTGGAGGTTGCCATGTCGATGTCCCTTCCGCCTGACCCTCCGCGCCCTCCGCGGAATCTCCACGATGCCCAGCTCGTGGCCGGGGTGAGTGCCAAGCGCAGCGGTCTCGAAGGCAGCCCGTGCGCGCGTTGCGGCCACAGCGCCCTACAGCACTCCGGCTCCAGTTCCTGCTCGCATCGCGTTCGTTGGTGGCGGCGTTGCGGGTGCAGCGCCTACAGCTGATTCGGTCGACAAAAAGGCCCTGCTGCGGCCGCCGGACGTCGGCCAGCGTTCGGAACGCTGCGCCAGAGGCAGACCGCGGGCGATTCCCAGCGATGCCCAACCGATCCGTAGAGCAGACGCTCTCCTTGTGCTTGCTCTGCTAGCGCACGCTCCATCGAGTGACCTTCAGGCGAAAACGGCTATCCCGGCGGCGCGGTGCGACGGGCGTAGCGGACTGCGTGCGGGCGGTGCTCGCCAGTGATCTCCGCCTGTGCCAGCGCCGCCAGGAACTCGCGCGGCCCGTCGAAGTCGGGCATCTCCAGGTAGGCCGCGCCGATGCCGTCGGGATCGTGCGCGTCAGACCCCGCGCCGCCGGGCAGCCCGTACCGGGCGGCAAGCTCGGCGGCATGCTGGTTCCGCGCCGGGTCCGCGATCTTGGCATTGAAGACCTCGACGATGTCGGCGAGCCCGTCCGCGCACAGCTGCTCGGAGACGAGGCCAAGGCTTGACCGGCCGGGATCGAATGGGTGCGGCAGGTAGATCAACCCGCCCTGAGCGCGGATCAGGCCGGTCACCTCCCTGAGCGGCAGCACGTACGGGATGCGCTCGGTGAGAAAGAGCCCGATGATGTCGCCGTCGCGAGTCCGGATCTCCTCGCCGACGATGACCCGCGCGCCGATGTCGCGTTCTGCCGCCGTGACCGCGGCCGCGGTCACGTTGTGATCAGTAATGCAGACGACATCCAGGCGTTCGCGCGCCACCCGCTCCGCCAGCTCGTCAATGGTGGTCACCGCGTCGCCCGACACCGAGGTGTGCAGGTGACAGTCGACCCGGACGCGGGCGTTCCCGGTCATCAAGCCTGGGGAACGGCAACGCCGAGCTCGTCCAGTATCTCCTTCGAGTAAGCGATCCGGCCGGTCAGCGTCTGCGGATCGCCGTGGCAGAGCATCAGCGCTGCCTCCGCCATCACCGACGTCGGCTCAGAATTCGCATCGCCTTCCGAGGTCAGGTGGTGGAAGACAGTGCCCGGCGTCGGCACCACTTTGGTTGGCGAGAGCGCGTTCACGGCGATGTTGTCCCGGTACAGCTCGGCAGCGAGGCCGGTGGACAGCCGCTCGAGCGCGGCCTTGCACATGCCGTACACCGTGCCGCCCCGGTCGGCGAACTGGGTCGGCGGGATGCCCGGATGCCAGGCGGCCTTCGATGAGATGTTCAGGATCCAGCCCGCGGCGCGCTCCCGCATGCCAGGCAGGACGAGGCGTGCCAGCTCGAACGGGGCCTCGACCTGGACAGCGAACATGAGCGCGAACTGCTTCGGGGTGAAGTCCTCGACCCGGACGAAGTAGGTGACCGCCGCGTTGTTAACGAGGATGTCAGGCTGGCCCAGCTGGCTGACAGTCTCGGCGACCAGGCGCTCGCGATCTTGTTGCCTGGCCAGGTTGGCCGGGATCGCGACGGCAGTGCCGCCAGCCGCCCGGATCTGCTCGGTCGTCTCGGCGATAGTGCCGTCGAACTGCGAGACTCCGGGTTCGACCGTCCTGGCCGCGACGGCGACCGCGGCACCTTCGGCCGCGAAACGCCTGGCGATCTCGGCACCGATGCCCCGACTCGCGCCGGTGACGATAGCGACCTTGCCATCCAGCAGACCCATGTCTATCCTCCGCGGCTCGGGGTGGAGCGAAATACTAGAAGCATGTTCTACTAAGCCATTGGACCCAGCCGGACCGACCGTGTCAACGCGGTTGGCCGGCCCGGCAGGCGCGGAGGTCGGGATGCCGCTCAATCACAGTCTTGTTGGCGTGCCGGGGGAGCCGCAGCAGCGGTCCTGGACCTCTAAGGACGCGCTGCTCTACGCGATCGGCGTCGGTGCCGGGCTTGGTGATCCGTTGCAGGAACTGCAGTTCACCACTGAGAACACCGCGGGCATGCAGCAGCAGGTGCTGCCCACCTTCGGCGTGCTGCTCGCTCAGGCCAGGGCGGCCGGCAATCTCGGCGACTTCGACCGCGCGATGCTGGTGCACGCTGAGCAGTCCATCGAACTGCACAAGCCGTTGCCGGTCGAGGGCATGCTGCAGACCTCGGCGGTGGTCACCGGTATCTACGACAAGGGCTCGGGCGCGCTGATCCAGACCGAGAATCAGGCCGTGGACCCGGCTACCGGCGAGCCGGTGGTGACCACCCGCAGCGGTACCTTCATCCGCGGCGAAGGCGGCTTCGGCGGCGACCGGGGGACCAGCGCGGCCTGGCAACTGCCGGACCGGGCGCCCGACTACAAGGTGACCCAGCAGACCAGGCCGGAGCAGGCACTGCTGTACCGGCTGTCCGGCGACCGGAATCCGCTGCACACCGATCCGGCATTCGCCGGCCGGGGCGGCTTCAGCCTGCCGATCCTGCACGGCCTGTGCACCTACGGGATCACCGGCCGCGTCCTGCTGCACGAGTTGTGCGGGTCTGACCCGGCCAGGTTCGCCTCGATGGCGGGCCGCTTCAGCAGCCCGGTGCTGCCTGGCGAAGCGCTGGTGGTGTCGATCTGGGCTGGCGAGGAGGGGACAGGCCAGTTCCAGACTGCCAAGCAGGACGGGACTGTCGTCATCGACCGCGGGATCGTGCAGTACCGGTAGGTCCGAGCCGCCGCGCGATAACTCGCTGGCCGCCGAGCAACATGCCTGGTTACCGTAGCGGACGTGTTCACCGCGCCCGACGACCTGCCCGTCTGCTTGATAGGGAACGCCCTGGCCGACGGCTGGTCACTCACGGCAACGTCCCTGCAGTACC
>Ga0335072_10017705_pt1 | contig 10068 bp, 14 predicted proteins | sample Lox_Sample_21_FD_206725 | JGI IMG/M metagenome (GOLD analysis project Ga0335072, IMG submission 206725) | Soil microbial communities from Loxahatchee National Wildlife Refuge, Florida, United States - Lox_Sample_2.1 | ecosystem: Environmental > Terrestrial > Soil > Wetlands | place: USA...
GCAGAGCGTAGCGCGCACGCGATTTCTTCAACGCTCGCAGCGCGTTGGCACCTGTCACGGCACAGTGCCGTGTGTCGGCGCGTGCCGCGCCAACCCCATGTGCAGACTCGCCTTTGGACCGGCCACGCGCCGGTCCCTTCAATCTTGCCCTCCGCCTCCAACCCGCTCCGATGCACGGGTTCTCGGCGGCCCGGCGACGCACCGCGATGCGGTGCCTGTCCGCCGGCGAGCCGCTGCTCCGTCGGGAACGGAGCGCGCTCGGGGCAATCCGTCTGCACAGGGGAAGACATTGGGACGGCTGACCGTGTGATTTTCTGCTGTCGATCCGGGTGATGATCAAGCGTCATGGCCGTGTCCATAGAGGCTGCGCCAGCCCGATCACGGCCGATGCTTTCACAGGGCCGAAATAGCGACTATCGAATGACGCCGGGTTACTCGTGCTCAGGAGAAACAACTCATCCGCACGAAGTCGCCGGCATTGGCGCCAAGGCGTCAATCGTCGTCCCGATCCATCGACAGGCAATGTGATAGCGACCCGGACGCCGTCAATGCGCACGATGCCGCTGCGGACGCACACCGCTTGTGGCGCCATCGCGCCAATCCGCTTGAGCAGGGGGATACGCCAGGGCAGATAGCCGCGCCGCGCGGCAAGCGTCCTGGGCGCCGCCGGCAAGTGAACGAGCACGAAACCACCGACGCGCAGCGCTCTTGGCGGCCCGATGCGATACCAGCCGATGGGGACGCTGTGGGAGGCGTTGTAGATCACGCGCGGCGTCGGCTTCGCGAACGAGGCCCATACCAGTGATGCGAGGCCGGTGATCGCCAGCAGCGGCAGCACAACCCGAGAGGTCATACCGCGGCTCACGACAGTCCCCTGACAGCGAGCCACGCGGTATGTCGCTCGACGGTGTAGATCGGAGGCGACAGGCGAGCCGCCAGACGATTGCCGAGCGTGCGCCAGTACGCAGGCGAAACATCACATGGATCGATGCCAAGTGCTTCGATTGCATCGATCTGAGCCAGCGCAACCCGCACCCTGCGTTCGCCTTCGACGTGCAGCAGAATGCGCGCGCCCGGGCGAATGCCTGGGATACGATGCATGCGGTCTTGCGGCGGGCAGGCTTGCAGCACCAGGAGCTGCCAGCGCGTCGTGCCATAGTCGTTGGCCTGCCAGAGGAGGCGCGCGAAGCAGGCGCCCGGAAGAAAGAACGCGCAGCGTTGCTGGTGATCGAGTCTATGCTCCTGTTGTGGCCGGCCAAAGCGCAGGTAAAGGTTGATGCGCTCCTTGACAAAGACGAGTGAGATGCGCGTGAGTGAGGCGACGCTCGATCGTTCCTCGAGCAGCTGACCCGACGCGGTTGCGGTAGATCCGAGACGGTTTGCCGGTGTGAATGGAGGCCGATTCATGACGTACCCTCCGGGAACGAACGCTCCAGTACCGCGCGCAGGAGTTCGGCGACGGTGATGTTCTGAGTGAAGGCCGCGACCTTGATCCGCGCGCGCAGCGCGGGAGTCACATCGAGCGTCAGGCGTGCGGTATAGAGGTCGGCTTTCTCGACGCCGGCAGCGTCGCCGGTGCGTACCCAGGCTTCGGCCTGCGGGCTCACCGGCGGACGCACACCAATGGCAATGCGCTTGGTGCTCACGAGGCCAGCCCCTTCAGCACCTCGCGAGTCAATGCGGTGATCTCACGCGCTGCCAGGCAGTCGCCCTCGCGCTCGCCGACGAGCTGGCCGGCCGCGACACTCTCGGCAAACACGATGCGTTGCCGAACCTCGGACAGCATCACGGGTAGAGGTTGATCGATCAGCGCGCGTCGCGTCTCCCGTCCGATGACTGTCGCACCGACGCGCCGATTGATGACGAACGCGGCGCGCAGCGTCGGCCGGAATGCCTGCGCTTCGCGGATGAGCGTCACCATCTCTGCACTCGCCCACACGTCATAGGGACTGGGCTGGAGCGGAATCAGCGCAAGGTCCGCTGCCAGCAGCGCCGAGCGCGCGAGGGAGGTGATGCGGGGCGCTCCATCGATGATGACCTGGTCGGCTCGCCGCGCGAGCTCGGGTGCTTCCTGATGCAGCGTTTCTCGCGCGAGTCCGACGGCCGTGAACAGCCTCGGCAGGCCATTCTGGCTGCGGCGCTGTGTCCAATCGAGCGCCGAGCCCTGCGGGTCGGCATCGATCAGGATGACGGACTGTCCTTGTAGCGCAAGCTCCCCGGCCAGGTGCGTTGCCAGCGTCGTCTTGCCGACGCCGCCCTTCTGATTGAGCAGCGCGATGATCATGGCGCTGCTCCTGCTGGGGACGAGGGTGCCGCGGAGGTTGTCCACCGGAGTGCGGCGTCTCTACTACTGGTTAGTATTCCAGAGTTAGAGGAGTTAGAGCGCGTGGAAACCCTTGAGGCGAATGGAGTTTCCGTCGATCCGCACGCCTGATAGCACGATAGTGACACGTCTAATAGCACGAGTCCGAGCACGCCTGATAGCACGAGTGCTTTCACACCTTGTCCAGGACTTATCCCCGTGCCGTGGACGGCACGGGCCGGAAGGTGAGGATTTCTGGACCGTCCGCGGCGCGCTCGATCGATAGGACGTAGCCGGGCAATGGTTGCCGCGCGACCAATGCCCGCAGGTCGCAAGCAAAATCGTAGGGTCGCGCGAGGCTGCCGGATTTGCGGTACAGATGCCGGAAGTCGAATTGCCAACCGCGCGCCTGGTGTCCGCCGTGCTTTCGCACGAGCCGGTAGAGCCAACGCTCGATGCCGCCAGTGAGACGGAAGTACGCCGGGTCGATGCTCAGCACGAGTGCCGCATCCAGCACGCCGGCATAGAACCAATCGGGCAGGATCAGCTCGATGCCGAGCGGCTGACCGTGCCGATCGATCTCCTTCCACTCGTTGATCCACGAGAAGCGGTGTAGCCTCCTGCCGCTGATCTGCCGGATCGAGGTTGCGACGCTGGTGGATTGCAGGCGGTCGAGCGCTGCTTTCAGGCGGTGGTAATCGCGAATCGAAGTGCCGCGGCCCACGTAGCGCAGAATCTCGTAGGGCCTGACCCGCATCAGCCGCGAGGTCGCAATGCCGGCGTCGCGCGCCTCGACGATCTGGCTTGCGGCCCAAATGAGCACATCGGCATCCCAGATGGTCGCAATGCCGTGCTCGGCCGTGCCCTCCACGCGCACCGTGACGTTCCCCGAGTGAAAGTCGATCGGCACCGTGCGTTTGCGCTTGGCGAGCGAGAAGAAGGGGTACGCCATCAAGTCCTGGGCGTCGCGGGGGGCTAGGTCGCCCGGCAGCGCGCGAAACAGGTCGAGCTGTTCGCGCTCCCGCGAGCGCGGGCCGGATACCGGCGGGACCACCGGGGATGCGCTCAGCGTCCACGGGAGGTGATTCCAGCACGGTGAGCAGCGTACTCGGGGTCGAAGGTGGCCTCGAAGCTGCGAGCATCGGCCCAGGCTTCGAGGTCGGCTACGGCATACATGACGCGCCGTCCGAACTTGCGAAAGCGCGGGCCGCCGCCGATCACGCGCTGCTTCTCCAACGTGCGCGGCGAGAGCCGCAGAAACGCAGCCGCCTCATCATTCGTCAGGTAGCGCGCCGGAGGTGCGGAGGAAGTCGGCGCCGGCGAGGCCGCGGGGGCCGTGGATGGGCGTAACGGTACAGGGCTCATGCGGTGGGCCTCCGTGGGACCAGGGCGTCGGCGAGGTCATCGACGCCGAGTGGAGGCAGTTTCGGCAGAGTGCATCGTCCCGAGCAGGGACGTTCTGGCGCTCAGTGAGAACGTCCCTTCCCTGGCGCTCCGGCGTGGAGTAGGCGGCGGTAGCCGCCCTGCATGAGCATCTTCCCGCGCCGGACGAGGCGGCGGACTTGCGCCCGCAGGTCGCCGTCCTCGGACCAGCGTTCCGCGACAGTGGAGGGGTCGAGCAGCACTTCCGCGACTTCCCGCTGGGACGCGCCGGCCAATATGCCATCGAGGACTTGTAGGACACGTAGATGTCCGAGTGCCGCCCGTCCGGGTCGTTGGCGGACGCCGGCCCCGAGCTCGGCCCCTGCGGCTTCCCAGAGCGCGAGGTCTCTCTCAACCGCCCGCCAGCGCTCCCCAAGGCGGTTCCCGGCGCACACAGCGTAGGCGTAGGCCATGCCGTCCTCGAGCGCCGTGGGAATGGCCGCACGCAGCACATTGCCACCGAACTCGCAGGTGAGGGCCAGACGGCCGCCATCGTGTGTCAGGTGCTTGTGGCCCGGTAACCGCCAGAGATCGAAGGCATTTGCTCCAGCCGAGACATCTGCGACCGGGCAAAGCTGCACCAAGGAATCCGGGTCGGTCAGCCAATCGGGCTGCGCGTCACGAGCATCGCACGAAGGATCTTCCAGCAGCCGCAGGCCCCAGCGCCGAGCGGGGCTGGCGACCTGCCGGCGGAGCAGCCAATCTCGTTGGTAATCGGGGTTGCGGCGCAGGTATTCCCACGCGAGCGCCGGGCCGTCCAGGTGCAGGACGTAAAGATACGCGGCCATCGGATGCCAGTGCGTGCCGATCGACTCGGCCATCGCACAACCCCCTGTCGTGCAGGAGCCCGATGGCCGCGGCATTCTCGGCCGCTAAGCCCGTGTGCGGAGAGATCGCTCGCCCGCGCCCCGTACCGTCAAGACCGATCGGCTCCGAACCATTGCATCATCGCGGACAATCGCCGGCGCAGAGCTGCGCCAGGATTTGCGCGCACCGTAGAGGATGCCCCTGCACCGGCAAAAGATTGATTCCGTTTCGGTCTACGCCGCAGCGCGATAGGGCGCGATAGCGATTGATGCGACAGCGGTCTGAGTTCAGACGGCAACGGATGCGATATGTAGCTTCAGCCTACCAAGTAGTAGATAGACCGCCGTTGTAGTCATCCGACGTGATCAGTCCGTTACCGAGCCGTTCTCTTGTGCGAGTTGAAGATACTCGGACAACGGTCGCCGTGCCGCGAAATACAGGTCGCGTTCGATCGGCCGGTCCAGCGGGCCGCGGATCGCAGCAAGGTCCGAAAGTCGCACGTGATCCAGCGTCGGCATGCCGATACCCACGTCGCAGAGGCCAAAGGCCCTATCACCGTCATCGGGGTCGAGCTCAGTGAGTAGCCACGTCGCGTGAGCATCCGGGGTAAAGAGCCTGACGACTGGCAACGGGTCGAGCTTGCGGCCCTCGGCCCGCGCGCGACCATTGGCGAGAAGCCGCGCCCGTTGCTCGTCAGTGATGAGGGCTCTGATCGTCGTGTTCTCTGAATGTTCGACGCCTAAAGTGCCGGCGATACGCACAAATCATCAAAGCTGCGAACTCGACTCAGTGGAACTGCGCAAATGAGCGAAAGCGGATTTGCGTCATTACCCGATTCCGTCGAGCCGAGGAACTGTAATCCGGTGCCTTTACGGATTAGCGACAAAGCACAGAAGCAGAAATAAGGTTTCTCCATATGAGTTAAGTTTAACGTGGTTTACGTTGGGCTGAACATGGACGCTTTTGTCCATGCGAAAGCGCGCGATCCAGCGAGGCCGGCCGGCCGGCACGACCACCTTCGAGGCGGTGCCGGCGCGCGCTTTCGGCGCCGCAGTGCGTGCAGCAAGAACTGAGCAGGGTGTCGCGCAGGAGACGCTGGCCCATTTGGCCGGCATCGAGCGCTCCCACATGGGGAAAATAGAGCGCGGCGAGCACATGCCTACGCTCATCGTCATTCTCAAGATCGCCCGCGCCCTGGACCGCAGCTCGGCCGACCTGATGGCCGCGACCGAAGCCAAGCTGCCGGCGAGATGGTTGCAGTCGTCCGAACGGAACGGCTGAACCTGGCTCGCTTCGGCGTCCGCGCTGGTACGTGACGGCACAATGGACGATCGCTCTCCCGCGGCAGCGGGGGCGATGCCCAACACCGTCAACGTCCTCTGCGGCGAGCGTGCGGGTCTCGATCGGCCAAGAAGACTATTCCTGTGGCGGCAAAAATTCCCCACAGCATCCGGGCGACATTCCTTCTGACTGCCGGGACGAACACGAGCAAAAGAATAACGGTCAGGGTAATCATAGAAACCTTCGCGATCGGCGTGATATTCCGCCGGAGGGCGAGATGCCTTCATCGATCGCGGAGAGGATCATAGGGGTTCCGCTCAGAAAATCAAAGCAGAGCGGTAATGCCTTATCTGTGTGCGCTCAGGTAATCGGAGCGCACCTTGAAGGCATTGCGAAGCACGACGGCTCGGGCGGTTGCGGCGGTCATCGCCGCCGCCCGCAAGGAAGCCGGGCTCACGCAACGCGACCTGGCGTCCCGGCTCAAGCGACCTCATTCGGTCGTCGGGATGATCGAGAGCAACCAGCGGCAAGTCAATATGCCCGAATTCGTCGCGATCGCCGAAGCGGTCGGCGCAGATCCGGCGGATCTCTTCAGGCGGGTGCTGCGCGAACGCAGCACCCGATAGCGCTCGGCGCCGGCCGGCGGCCTCGGGGCCGTCGTCAGAAACCGCGGCGCCCCGCACCTCGTATGCGGGGCGCCGCGAGGCGATGTTACTCGCCCTTGTTGCGCGTCCAGATCAGCGCATGCGTGCCGTCCTCACCTTCCAGAAGGCGAGCGTAGATCGCCGCCGCGAACGAAGGATCGTCCAGGGTCACCGACAGATAGGGCCGGTCCGCCTGGCTGGTCTTCTTCCACGCCGCACCGACCTCGGCGCCGCCGACTACCTGCAGGCGATAGTCGGGGGAGTTTTCGCTTGTCTTGTCGTTCGGTACGAGCTTGACCTTGGCGTTGAGTGTCAGGGTCTTGAGCGTGCCGGTAAAACCGCCGTTCTGTGCGGTGAATGTGCCGATGTTAGCCATGATGTTTGCTCCTTTCGGGTTTTAAGGTCGCGCCTATCGCGGCCTTGTCGGTGATCCGATCGGCGGAGGTCGGGCGGGTCGCACCGCGCAGCGGCCGCAACATCGTGGAGGGCCGGTAGGCCCAAAGAATTTGTCGGCGAGGAAGGCGCGCAGCGCTGGGGAAATTGTTTGGGCCGGACGGTTGCGATGACAAAGCCCGAGGCGCAGCCGTGCCTCCGCCAGGATTCACCGGACCCCAAGGCCGCAGGCGTCGAGTGGCCCCGGAAGGAGCGATGGCGAACCCGGCAAACGCACAGGGACAATTCGCCGGCACGAGCCTGACACGGGAAAAGGTCAGCCGTCCGACCACAAGCGAAAGCGACTCCGGGCATACGGGTCGGCGCGAGAACAGTGCGGATGGTTTGCTCATGTCAGCGGACGGCCCTGTCGGTGACGGCTCCTTCGTAGATTCGTCGGGGTGCGGACAGCGTGAGGACGGCTCGTGTGCAGGGCGAGTCAGTGCAGCGAGGCACAGCGCACTCCGGCGTCCGGCGATCCGCTATGCGGACTCGGCTCCGACGGCAGGTTGCTGGCCGTGCAGATAATCGGCGGCCCGCTGCGCCTGGGAGGCGGCGGCGAAGATCGCGCGCTTGTCCTGCTTCAGCACGGTCAGCCAGCTCGCCAGATATGCGGCGTGATCGTCGCGCACTTCGGGCGTGATGCCGAGTTCGGCACACAGGAAGGCGGAACCCAATTCCGCGATCAGTTCCTCGAAGGCGTAGGCTTCAGAGCCGAAGCGATGGCCATTGAGTTCCCGTGCGCAGCGCGATGGGTGGCCGGTCCAGTGCGTCAGCTCATGCAATGCCGTGCCGTAGTAGCTCTCCATGTCGCGGAACGCGGGCAGCGGGGGCAACTGGATGACATCGAAGGCCGGGGCGTAATAGGCGCGATCCCCGCCGAAGCGGATAGTTGCGCGAGTGGCCGCAATGAAGCTCTCCGCCTGGGCATGGCGAATCTCAACGGAAGCAGGTGCAGGTGCCTGGGCTACATACTGCGGCGGCAGTCCGTCGATCTGTTCGACATTGAAGACGGTGTAACTCTTGAGGTTCGGGATTGACCGCTCGACGCTCTCACCGTTCTCTCCGTCCTCCGTGCGAGTGATGCGATCGGCAAACACGACAAGTGTGCCGGTCTCCCCTTTGCGAACGTGCGCCCCGAGCTCGAGCGCCTGGCGGTAAGTCATCCAGGTCGTCGCGGTGTATCCGCGGGCCATTGCTTCACTCCACAGCAGCAAAACATTAATGCCCTGATACGGGATGCCGTTGTGCCGGCGTGGAAGGATGGAGCCTCGAACATTAGACGCGCTCCACGGCTTGAGCCACGGCCGCACTCCGCGCTCCAGGTCCTCAAGGATGCGATTTGTGACGTGCTGGTAGAGGTCGCGGCGGACAGTGGGGAAAGTGCTGGGCTGACTCATGTTCCGGTCTCCTTCAAGGGCTGGGGTCATGTGGTGCGCACATGGCCCATGCCCGTCGGCGAGACCGGGGGTGCAAAGGTCAGGGGCGGAAAGGCCGGAGGGGAATCACCCGGGCTGCACAAGCGGCTTTGCGCGCGGAAGCTCGGGGACACCGGCCTTTCCGGCGTCAGCCTTGCCCTTGACCGACGTGAGGGGGCGGCGCCCCCTAGCTTCCGGAAGTGCTATCGATATTCTGTATATCGCGTTACGGGGGTGATTCCGTGGATGACCTTCTGACGTGAAGCGAATCCGCGCGCATGATGACGCTGTGAGCGTCCCGGCCCGGCTCGGTCATCTGCTGCGATCAGCTTCGTCAAAGATCGGCGACGTGCCTTCGCAGTCGCCTTCCAACCTGCAGGAGCTTCAAGTTTCGCAACACGCCGAGAAAGTCGGAACTCGACACCGCCGATTTCGAGAGATTGCTACGGGCATTCGCCAGTGAGGCAACGAGCAGCCCCGGTGCCTGATCGTAGAGCTGCGCTAGAAAGGCATCGGGGGTTTGACGAACCAACCCGTGCTTCTTCAGCTCCGCCGTTGGGAAGTCACGCAAGTTCCAGGTCAGGATGTGGGTCGCCTTCGCCTCGATGGCGGCAGCGACAACGTGCCGGTCGTCAGGATCAGGCAGGCGGACGGTGGGGATATGACGGTGAAAACCGCTGATCTTCGCGGCGGGTAGCGCTCTGTCCATGAGCTGCCGGGTGAGCAGCAATCGCTCGGGCGGTATCGCAGGGATATTGGCGAGTAGATTTCGAGTCCACTCGTCATGAATCTCGTCCGTCCATCGCGCTTCGTACAGGCCGTCTACCGCCGCCTGGACGAGGATGTTGCGAAGGTGGAAGGGATAGAGGACGCAGGCGTCGCAGAGGGCGGTGACGAGCTTAAGCACCATACCGACGGCGGAGGTCCTGGGCGTCCTCGGCCAGGGCTTCCATCGCGGCGCGCTGCGTGTCGAGTCTGGCCTTCAGCGCCAATACGTCCTTGAGCGAAGCGCGCCGATGCTTGCCGACGTAGCGGAAGGGCAGGTCGCCGCGATCCATCCGCAGGACCACCAGGGGTCGCGAGATACCGAGTACGGTTGATGCCTCGGTGGGACTGAGTTCCTGGTCTTCCGTGAGAACGGCTACCCGCTCGCCGTTGACCAGGTGGTCGAGCAGCGTCTCGACGACACTGTTGGCGGCCGGCGGCAGGGAAAGGGTCTGATCCTGTCCTGCCCGCCGCCGCACGCGCAGTTCCACGCGGTCGCCCGCGGCCAGCTTCGGCAGCGGCGTGACCTTCTTACGGTCCCGGTCCGACAGACCGGCGAACTGGACGACTTGGCGGGCCATAGCGAGTTCTCCTCGTGGACCCACTATAGGGATGAGCGGCTATAACTGCAATAACTGAAAATACAGGGCCGTGTGCAACCGCAGCAACGGCCACTTTTGGGGCCGATCCGATGGGTCGATCGAGCGAGTGTAACTCTAGGATTTTATTGAGAAATGGCGCGCCCGGCGGGACTTGAACCCACGACCCTCGGCTTCGGAGACCGATACTCTATCCAACTGAGCTACGGGCGCGTACCCAAAATCTTATCCCTTTTCCCGGTGGGTGGCCGATCGGCGTGTGGTCACTATGTGGTCACTCGCCCGGCAAGGCGCCGAGACCGCCTTCCCCCAAGCTCTTGATTCCATCGAGCTTTCCGGCGCGCTTCAAACCTCCGCTTGACTTCTTCGGAGGGCAGTACTCTATCCAGCTGAGCTAC
>Ga0335072_10017706_pt1 | contig 10068 bp, 10 predicted proteins | sample Lox_Sample_21_FD_206725 | JGI IMG/M metagenome (GOLD analysis project Ga0335072, IMG submission 206725) | Soil microbial communities from Loxahatchee National Wildlife Refuge, Florida, United States - Lox_Sample_2.1 | ecosystem: Environmental > Terrestrial > Soil > Wetlands | place: USA...
AAACTTACATTACTTTTCACCATGTACCACCGCATGACTGCGTTCGAGCAGAAGGTTTCCATTGGGCGAGAGGTAGCAGTTCTCAATGGCTGCCTAACCTGAACCAATCTTTCAGGGTGCCTTTGGTGTATTGACAGAGCGGGAAGCGGGGCAAAGCGATGCTGCTTAGGTGTCTCTAGTTGACATAAAAGGGCTGTCTTCCACAGGAGGAGATTTTGATCAACAGGGAACACCTCCACGCCTTATCCCATTCTAAAATCTGGCTCAGGAAGACTGTATGTACATCCCCTTGAGGGTTATAGCCGCTTAGAACTTTTGCTAATGTGGGATTTCAGGTCTGTCTTCGTTGCGTCCTCAATACTATTTGACGCCGTACTGTACAACGTATCTACGCATTAAATCTATCAACGACTGCTACGGTAGGGGAATGTTTGTACGTCACCTTCTCCCGATCAACGTGCTAACACAAGTATAGTCATAACATATACGAATATAAACCTTCCGACTGTTTTCCATTCGCCATGTCATACAATGTCTACAAAATCTCCTACATTGGCGTTCCCCGAGACCATCATGTGATCTTCGTAGAAACGAATGCGGACGGAACGGGTCACATCTTTCAAGTGACGGGCGATATCCAAACGGGAATGACCCATGGCCACAAGGTTGGAAAAAAGCCAGAGGATTCCGCTAGCTATGTAGGGAAGGAGTACATTGGAACTATTTCAACGGCAAGCTACGCAAGCATCGAGTCGATTGTCAATAGTATCGAGCCCCCTAAGAAGCAATTCAACGGCCCTAATCGAATCAATCCTCAGGAGCCTCTGAGGCGCTGCCAGGAATGGACGGCGGAAGCGATCCAAGTATTGAAAGACTCTGGTGTTCTGAAGGTTTGAGCCATGCTGGCGGTATGTATCCCGTTGACTGGAGCAGAGCAGTGCTCTCAACAGGACGTACATTGCGTACAGGCCGAGGGAGGTGAGCCTGGCATAACGGCCTGTGTGGCTTGCGCTTAACCTAGTATAGTTGCACCCACACCTGGAATAGGTATACTATCTCCCCATCCTCGCGGACATCCTATAGCGCTTTGTAACATGCCTGGCCTTCTTGCTTCGTACATCAGTACTCTCCAGCTAGCCTTGGTGGTGCTGTAGATGCATATAGTCATTCAGGGCCACGTAGAGGGCGTCGCGGGCTACCTAAAGCTAATGTGATGCTTGTCCCCCTGGCTTTTCCTCTGGTCAGTACAACCTGGAAACCCTCGGCCAACGCGTAGCTTTGAAGCCAGCGCTTACATTGGTCTATACTGTGAAAGATCTCGTCCGTCTGCGATTGGAGGAGATAGCCAGGCGACAGGGCATTCACAGTACGTTCAAGGGTAGCTTTAAGAGACGCAGGGGCGGCGAGGTTTCGCCTACCAAACCACCAGAAATATCTATAGAAATCGGCGACAGCGAGGCCAATATATGGTATGGTATTACTACACAGTCCCCGCAGTGTTGCTGCGCGTAAAGCGTGAAGTCTGTTCGATCACCCGGACAGGTAATCATAGTAGAAGGAAACAAATATTAGAGCACAGCCGTAAGGCTGCTCGGACTCGCATTGACATATGTACAGAGCCAAGCTCGGTATCGATTCCGTTTCAGCGTCGAAATGGACTTTCTTTGATTTTGCGGGGTATCTAGACATCAAAACATTGACCTGAGGTTACTTCGCTGGCCCGGTCATTCGGGATGCATTTTTCACACGAAAGCCGTCTCCACAGCCATCTACCTGCCCGCCGTAGACGACTCTCTCAGTAGAGCTATGGCTTCAATTTCTCTGCCGTATTACGCCAATGTCGCGACGCTTCCAGCGAATCTTCCAACGACAGACGACATCGAAAATTCCCAAGATGTTCTCTGTGACCAATCCGCCCGAAAGGTTGTGGGAGTCGGCCAACATTTTGTTGTGAAATACGGCCTAGCAGTTGACTTGATAGAAGGAGAGATTATGCTCTTCATTCAAGAAGCAACTTCTGTGCCTGTACCGCGCATTTATGCCCTCTTCAAAGATCCCATAAGCAAAAAGGCCTACATTATCATGCAAAGAATAGCTGGCAAGAGTCTTGACTCTGAATGGCCCTTCCTAAGCCAGACAGAGAAGGATACTATTACCATCAAGCTTAGAGCAAGTTTTGATGAGATGCGGAAGCTTCAGTCCCCGGGAGGATACTGCAGTCTCGGCAAACGTCCGCTCCTGGATAATGTCTTCTGGACTGGCAATACAGTGGATACAATCGCCGGGCCATTCCAGACAGAAGCAGAGTTGAACGACGCCATGATCGAGAAATACATCTTCAACAACCTTCCTCGAATGAAAGCCGATTTCTACAGACGAGCTTTCCCCTTCATATTTCACGATCATCCTCCCACGTTCACGCATGGCGATCTCCAGCAAAAGAATATTTTGGTGCGAAAAGTTCCCTGCTCCGGCAAGGGTGAAGAAGCAAGATTCGAGTACGAGATTGCGATCCTTGACTGGGAATATGCTGGCTGGTATCCTAGCTACTGGGAATATTCTCGGGCTCTATTTGCGTGCGGTCGATGGAACAACGATTGGAGCTTCTGGGTGGATAAGATCCTCGATCCATTTTTGAACGAATGGGTCTGGATGAATATGCTACTCATAGAGCTATGGTCATAGCTCTGGAAATCTGCAGGGGTGTCTGAGATGCGGTTCAACATTTGTTCTTGCTGACTTCAGTCCACAGGCGAGATACCGCTTTGACGAAAGGCTGGGAAGACTGTGGCAGGGGAGTCGGGACATAAGCAGGACGAAATTCTCATAGCCTTCAGGAGGCGCGCTGGGTTGGTTTTGTGCTCACGCAAGGAGGAGGGCGGAAACGGTTCCATTTCGGCACGAAAAAGGGCGACGAAGTGAACGAAGCGGGCGTTGCTGGTGCCAAATTCGGACCCTCTTTGATTGAAGAGAAGAATCCACCGTGCAATACCTGGCAAGGGGAGGGTGACGGCAACTTGCGCGACGCTCACCGGCGGCTCAACCGGCTCACGAGTTGCGGTTCGTTAAGGCGACATCATGAGGGTGAAGGTCGATGTGAGGTAGGAGCTTGCTTCTTTTTCAGTGCTAAGGTGTGGGTTTGGAAGTTGCATAGATCAGCAAGCCTTAGCCTTGCTACCTACCTTGCCGTCTCTTCATGGCTCGAATAGGAGAGCATAGCCAAAGGGACATGAGTGGCAAAGGAGCTTGGAAGCTGCCCGAACACGAGATAGTACCAGAGAGTGACTGAAGCACCAATATGTCGTGGAGCATAGTTTACCTAGGGAGCTTCTTGTTTCTGGACCTGTGCTCTCTCCCCACGTTCTAACAAGTATGACCGCCAAGGTACTAAAGCGTGCGCTGGTGCGTAGGATATTAGGGCGGCTGAGCAGGGGCAAGAACCATGTGGACATTCGCTCTTCACCTTTCTTTCTTTTCGCCTTGCCATAACATGTCACTGGGGGGAATTCATGACAGTAGTAATGATGCACTACCATGTTCGGCATTTCATATACACAGAAAGATCGCTTCAACAATTCTTGTTGTTTCACACAAGCTCGTGGTATTAGCATAGGTTGAATTCGATGAATAAGACCTATTGAGGGTGCAGGAGGTCGCTGGTACGCTATGAAGCTGAGATGTCTGGTATCTTGAAACGACGAGTTTGAAAAAAGAAGAAAGGAACATGCAAATTGAGATCAATACATCTCTTGAGCAAGCTCTGCACCTTGATGCCCAGCCGCCAGCGGTCGAGCAGACAGTTCGCCCCGGGGTGCTGCCCCATCTACAGCACCATCATTAGAGTGAGCCAGGTCTTGTGTACCATGATCCTCAATCCCGTTTGCGTCAGCCACATTCTCTTTATCATCCTCCAGCTTTCCTGTGCTTTTTCGGGGCTTTGGCTTTGCCATCGTCTTCTTTTCCCTGGCAGGACTGTGTATCTGGAGCTTCTCGTGGGTCTTTTGAGCAAAGCTTGCTGTGGGACGTGTCATTCTGGCCAGAAATCCCTCATCAGGTGCTTTGCCCACGTTGCTTGTTCGTGACTTGGGTAAATCATGCGCTCCTGACTGCGATGCTAGAGATGCTCTTGAACTCTTCTTCGCTAGCAATGAGGTGGTCGCTGAACTGGGTGGTTTGGCCGTTGATTTGTTATGTTGTGACGTTGCAGCATTTCTGGCACTTGTAGTCGCGGTAGGGCTTGCTCGACTCGCAGGTCGATTAGGACCGGTGCTTGCTTTGGCAACTGAAGCAGTGGTTTGTGCTGTTGCGGCCGCAGGCAGACGTGCAGGCCTTGTTGGTGACCGTGGCCGAATCTTGCTAGTAGGTGATGTCGGTGATGTCTCTTTCTTAACGCCATTGCTTGTTGGTACCGAATTCGATGCTTTTGGCTTGCTAGATTGTGTAGTCTTTGGACCAGCAGGTGGTAGAGATTTGCGAGCCGGCTTTGGCTGGGTTGGAGATCGGATTGAGGTTTTCGAAGTCATCTTTCCAGGCTCTTCTGTAGTTGTAGATTTGGGCGAAGAGGCCTTTTTCTGGGCATTTGGGGAAGTGGGGGTCTTTTGTGGTGGACTTTTAGGAGTGGTGGGAGACTTTGTGGAGATTGGAGGGCGAATACGACCTCCAGGCGGCAGGACAGAGATAGCATTCTTGCTTGCGATGACATTTTCTTTGGGTGGGGGATCTTTACGAGAATCCTTCATCCTCGTCGCCAGTGATGTGGATTGTGAAGTGGGTGTTGATTTTGCCAAAGGTTTGGACTTGGTAGAAGGATTCGTTTGTGGTGCAGCGCCAGCTTTGGCTGTATCAGAGGGTGAAGATTCGAATGGCGAGCCCTTGAGTATGGCCCCTAAGCCTCCATCTATTTCTGTGGATTTCTGAGGCGTTGCCTCTCCCCCTTCACTTATAGCCGATCCTCGAGCGCCATTGATTTTTTCATCCGCTGATGGGCGCTCTGCCGGGTTTGCAGCTTCTTGGTCTGGCGCTGTCCTCGATAGTGCGGCGCTGTCCAATTGCTCTTCACTTACTTCCGCCATTATGCCCACGTCGCTTGCTTTTCTTAGTCCCCACTGTTGACCTTGCCCAGCCTCAGCCGGTCGTTCGACTGCAACAAAGCTCGCCCTGACTTTGCTAACAGGTTGACTGTGAAGTGAAGCCTCTGAATTGGCTGGCGAACGTCCTCGGCTCGGTGGTGATGTAGAAGTGGCTAAATCACTTGTTTTGTTCTCGAACATAGCCCGAAGGTTTCGAACTCCACTGTTGTTGGCGGACATGACTGTGAGTGGTGAATAGGTCAGCAACAGCACCGTTGAAGAAGCATGAACTGCACATAGATAATGCGGTACATGGCAGGCGTATGTATGTGGGATGCAAGTTAGAGAATGTGTGCCGGGGGGGGATCCACACCATCTGCGACAGGGGGCCTGTCAGACGTCGCGTCTGGGGTTTGGTACGCGCCGGCTCATACTTACAATTCTGCTCCTGGAAAGGTGATTCTGGACCAATCAGTGGAAGCGTTACCTGTGAGGCACAGCGGCATACGTGATCGGCCGTGCAAGTGCTGTAGTCGAAGATCCGTAGTTACGGCAGAAGACGCACTGAGTCACTTCATACATAGGGGTAAGTCGCGCTTTCCCTAATTGGGAGTTTGGCTTTATTTTCACCTGGAGCATCTATGGCATATGCAGCCCAGGTTACAGTTACATAGCAATAAAACTGTCGCAAGAAATGCAGTGCAATGTTGACATCTATTCTACTCGTCGGCAGAAAGATTTCATTCACATTTTCTTGAGTACCCGGTGCAGGCAGTAGTTTGCATGGAGAATAAAACTGGGCCCATATGACTGCGCTTTAGTAGAATGCCTACACTAGTTGGACACGCACTGCCAACATCCTGAGTTCATCCACCGGAAGCCTTTTGGCCTGGCCACGTATTCCCGGAGCCACACGAGCTCTGTCACTAACAAAGGCGTAAGCTGAGTGTCCGGTCCACCTTTGCACATTTCCGCAGCTTCGTGGAGCATCGAGTCCTGTTTCTGAGGAGAGGCTCTTTCTCAAGATGTTGAATGATCGCCCTATTCAGAATCCTAGAGTAGTACCGCCAGGCAAGCATGACGATCAAGGTAAGGGCAAATTGTGACAATGAAGTAGAGCCATACCCAACCAGGACATGATCTGCTGGCTATTGGAGACTTGAAAGTCGGAAAAGCCGGTGCTGAAGAGAGTCTGAGCAATGAATTAATGTGGATCAAAAGCCTCAGTGGAGAAAGCGTAGTTAGCGTACCACAGTGAAGGTTCCCGAAAGGAAGAACGAAGTGACAGCAGCTATGATGCGCATGTTGGTGCTGTCATGTCGAGTCAACAATGCAGTCTTCGAGTCTTCCGCAATCGCCTTCACCGCAGCACTGTTGCGTGTCAAGATTTCGCTGCAGAGCCTCATGCAGTAGTCTTAGCATCAATTGATCAATTACTCTTGCGTGATTTTAGAACTTTGGAACGTGGAGAGTGATTCGTAAAGGAGGGAAAGTACTTGCACTAAAAATGTGTGCCAAAGGACCCTGCTGCTTCATTATTCTTTACATCAGCAGGAGAGGCAACTACGGTTACCTGAAACCTAATAAACGAAGCCCCCTTATCGAGGCATATCAAGGAAATGGTGCTCAAAAAGCGAAGTGATCGCTGAATTAGAACGGAGACGACAGTAGTCATCCACCTGCATCCAGCTGCCAGTCATGCTCATTTTTGGGTCCTACTCACTTAAGTCTTGGTTCTCTTTCTCGCTGCCTGTGCTTCCACGTGGTATCGGACCCTTGAATGTCGAGGCAGCGCGACTCGAGTATTTGATCTAGAATGCAATATTTCCCATCACACCTCCCAAAATGTTCCTCTCATGATCCAAATTTAGTGATGAGACCTTGCAGGGAATCCTTTTGTTTCTTCGCCGACGTGGGCTCCGACGCGACTTTCTCAACCGAGTTCTTAAAATTTCGCTCACGACCAATGACGAGAAGATCATCTCGAGGCCACAGATCAGATGAACGTTCGACCTCTTGATAAATTGTCTGGGAAGGAAAACCTAATTATCCGAGTGCGGGCAAAAAGACAAACACACCCCCTGCTGGACTTGGCGTCGTGCGTTGGCACCCGCAGTCTAGCGTGCGGGATGTGGCCCTTCTTTTACTGGGGCCGAGAGCTGCGCAGCAGAGCCTCATGCGCAGCCTTGACATTTAGCACCCAGCGAACACGTCCAACACCTACACAGCATGAACCGAAAAGACGAGACTGGCGACTCCTTACCAAACGAAGTGCCTCTTATGCCCGTACTGCAAAGCAGGTTCAAGTACTCGAACTCAAATTCCGAAGCGATCGCTGCTATTACGTCTAGATGGCGGGGATCGGGGAGGCCGCAAGTATCATTGCGGTCGTTCAAATCACCGCTCAGATATCCAAGCTGTGTAGCGGCTACCTTTCAGAGGTAAAAAATGCACCGAAAGATGTTGAACGGCTGCAATCGAAAATTTCATCATTGCACAGCGTGCTCGAAAAGATAGAGCAAATGCTGAGGGGCTCGAAATCGGCCAGACTTACCATGTCGACTTCAGTCCTTGAATCTCTCAAGCGATGTGTGGCCGATCTTGAAGAGCTGAAGGCGAAATTAGATACTGGAAAAAGGAAAAAGGCCATGAGCCGGGTCGGCCTGCGCTCTCTGAAGTGGCCTTTCACAAGGAAGGAAGTGGAAAAGGCTGTCGAGATGCTGGAAGGCTATACAACGACTTTTAATGTTGCATTACTGGCGGATAACATGTTAGAAAAATCTATTCGGGCAAGCCGTAAAACAAGCTGACAAGGTTAAAAGTTTCATCTCGCTCGGAATTGACGACAAGCTCGACCAAACCAAGCTTGACCACCTTTTAGCCAAGGTGCATTGCCTAGAGGAGGCAGCCTTTAAATCTGACCAGCAGCAGCACGAGAGACAATGCCTTCCGGAAACTCGAGTGGATCTTCTCCGTCGGGTGACGGAATGGGCAGATGGCACCTCGAGCAAGTGTATTTTTTGGCTGAATGGCATGGCCGGGACGGGCAAATCTACGATTGCTCGTACAGTCGCGAACCATTTTTCGAACCGGAATCGACTAGGAGCAAGCTTCTTCTTCTCAAAAGGGAGCGGTGATCGTGGACGCGCCAAGTATCTCTTCAGCACAATAGCGGTTCAGATGACAAGAGCGTTGCCGGTGGTCCGTAAATATGTCTCCGAAGCAATAAGCAAGCATCCTGGTATCGCCCAACAAACCATGTCAGAGCAGTGGAACAAGCTTATACTGGAGCCGCTGCGGACGGCGATAGATCACCAGCTTCTGTCGAGTCCAGTTATCTTTATAATCGATGCGCTTGACGAATGTGACAAACTGGAAGATATCGGACTTACCATTCGACTCTTAGCGGGGATAACAGGTCTGGTGACGGCGAAGTTACGTGTTTTTGTCACCAGTCGACCCGAGACCCCGATCCGTCTCGGTTTCAGAGACATGCCCCGGATTCAGTACGAGGACCTTGCGCTCCATGATGTGTCCAGGCATATCGTCGAAGCCGATATCTATATCTTCCTCAAAAATGAACTGGGTGAGATAAGGAGGAAACGCAAGATTTCTACCGATTGGCCGTCTGACCACGAACTTAACCTTCTTGTCCAAAAATCCAATTGCTTGTTCATTTACGCGGCCACAGCATGTCGATACATCAGTGATCCAAAGTTCCTACCCAAAACACGTCTCTTCAAGCTTATTTTCGGCGAAGTGACCGACGGTTTACCCACTCGGAACCTCGACAAGATATATCTAGAAATCTTGACGGAATCCGTCACTGGCGATCACAGTGACAGCGACAAGAAAGAACTAGAGGATCGCTTTCACCGAGTGGTTGGAAGCATTGTGGTTCTGTTCGACGCACTTTCTGCAACCGCCCTAAGCCAGTTACTCACCGAAGAGCTCGACATGGTGAACATAACTTTAGATCCGCTGCACTCTGTTCTGAGCGTTCCACAGGATACGCAATACCCCATTTCGTTACTCCATCCTTCCTTTCGCGACTTTCTACTGGCTCGTGATAGATGTTCGGACAGTCGATTTTTAGTTGATCAAAAACTGGCCCATTCTAGGCTAGCGAAGAATTGTTTGGAGCTCATGTCTATTGCCCTGAAGGAGAATATTTGCGGATTACAATCCCCAGGCCCTCTTGCCTCCGATATGGACCAACTTGTCTGTTATATCCCTTCTCCACTTCAGTATGCATGTCGATATTGGGTTGAACATCTTCAACAAGGTGATCTTGGTCTCTTTGATAACGGAGAAATCCTCTCGTTTTTACAGGAACACTTACTGCATTGGCTTGAAGTATTGAGCATTATAAGGAAATCCTCCGAAGGACTTGGCATGCTCTCGAACTTGGAGCTTTATGCTAATGTGAGTATTAACGACTTATTTTGACCGCAATGCTTATACTGTCCAATGTTTAGTCTCTGAAAGATGATACCTTGTCCACCTTTGTGCACGACGCTAAACGATTCTACATGAGATACAGCTGGATTCTAGAGAGGGCACCTCTTCAAATATATAGCTCTGCTATTATCTTTAGTCCGAAGGTCAGCAAAATCAGGAAACAGTTCTTAAAGCGAATACCAATCTGGATCAGTGCCTTACCTGAAGTAGAAGAGCAGTGGGGAGCGTGCCAACAAGTGCTCGAAGGCCACTCAAGGTCGGTTCACTCGGTGGTCTTCTCGCCGGACGGGCAGCTGGTGGCCTCAGGGTCCCACGACGGCACGGTGCGGCTGTGGTACGCGGCTACAGGTGAACCACGCGGTGTGCTCAAAGGCCATTCAGACTGGGTCACGTCAGTGGTCTTCTCGTCGGACGGGCAGCTGGTGGCTTCAGGGTCCGACGACGGCACGGTGCGGCTGTGGGACTCGGTCACGGGTGAACCGCACGGTGTGCTCGAAGGTCATTCAGGGCCGGTAAAGTCAGTGGTCTTCTCGCTGGA
>Ga0335072_10017708_pt1 | contig 10068 bp, 9 predicted proteins | sample Lox_Sample_21_FD_206725 | JGI IMG/M metagenome (GOLD analysis project Ga0335072, IMG submission 206725) | Soil microbial communities from Loxahatchee National Wildlife Refuge, Florida, United States - Lox_Sample_2.1 | ecosystem: Environmental > Terrestrial > Soil > Wetlands | place: USA: Florida...
CTGCAGGTAGTAGTGATGGATGCCCGACGGGTTGCAGACCTGTGCGGGGTACGCGTCGGTGTCGTCGTAGCCTCCGCCGTAGGCCGAGGAGTTAGCGGCCGTGCCGGATACGCCGGTGGTCTGGTCCGGGCCCGCGTATTCACCGGTGACCGCGTAGGGAGAAGTGAGTGAACCGCTCGCATCGGCGACGTTCCGCATGAACTGCTCGACGTACGACGCGGCGTAGTCCTTGTAGGGGTTCGGGTCCCATACGAGCGCGAACGTCTCGTTGCTGTGAATGACCGGGCCGCCCTCGTAGCAGAGCAGGCCGGGATCGGACACCGTCAGGAGCGAAGCCAGCGGAGCGTCGATGCTGCAGGATCCCCCCGGTTCGACGACCTGCGCGCCGGTGCTACCGAGCTGTGCGTCGGTGGTGCCGGGCACCGGTGCGACACCGATCTCGGGGCCCTGGTCGTAGGGGCTGCTCTGCTGGATCCCGCTGACGTTGAGCACGGTCGCCTGCGCGCTGGCCACCACGGCCAGCGAAGCCACAAGTGAGCAGGACAGCGCCAGCACCAACCGGCGCGCGATGAGCGAATAGCGGCGCATATCAGCCTCCTACCGTGAGATTGCGCAGGTCGACGACGGCGCCGACGCTCGGGTCGTATTGGAACAGGGAGAGGGCGCTCAGCGGCGACTCGTTCAGCAGCTGGCGGCCGGTGTCGGATGCGGTCTCACGCGCCTTGTTTGCGGCAGCCACCGACGGGTGTTGGTCGGCCGAGATCGAGTTCACGGAGAACAAGGCGACCGGCGTCGAGCCGGAGCTCGACTGCTTCGAGATGCCCTCGGTCTGGCCGGGCTTGAGCGACAGGATCTCGCAGTCGATCGGACCCGGGGTGCACGTACCGGCGCCGCTCACGACGGTTCCCGGCTCGACCGCGAACAGCACGCTCTTACCGCCCTGCAGGACGCCTAGCTCGACGACCATCGGCTGCTGCTTGCTCGGCAGGATGCTGAGCCGCTCGAGCGGATCGATCGTCTTGAGGTTCCCGCTGGCTTCGGTGAGCGCGAGTGACACGTGATAGGACTCGGTGGCCGTCAGTCCGGCCGGCGCGGGCTTGGGGGCCGGAGCGGGCGTGGTCGAGGTCGGCGCCGGCGTGGTGGTCCCGGCCGAGGACGTCGAAGTGCCCGTTCCGCTGCCGCCGCTACTGCCCGTGCTCGAGGTGCTCGAGCCGCCACCGACGCTCGTCGTGCCGGTGCTTGTGGTCGGGGTAGTGGCCGCAGGGACCGTGGCGACCACCGTCGATGTCGTCGCGACGTGCTGCGGGGTGAAGGGGTTGCGGCCCTTGCCGGTGAGGTTCGAGTTGCCGGGAGCGGTCTGGACCGAGATCGCGGGGAGCGTGGTGCCGGACGAGTAGGGCAGCGGACCGGTCGGCGGGGTGACGATGTCCGTCGGCGCCTTCTTGGTCAGCAGCACGGGCACCGCCACGAGGGCGATGACGAGCACCAGGGCGATCGGCCAGAGCTTGCGCTCGAGCAGCTCTTTCAGCATGTTGCGGGGGACGCTCATCGCAGCACCGAGGTCACGGCCGCCGCCGGCGGCGCGGTCGAGGTCGAGGATCCGGAAGTCGAGGCCTGCGCCTGTGTGGTCGGCGCGGGGCCGGCGGGCGTCGCGCCACCGAAGGTGCCCTCGGTCGGCGGGACGATGTAGGTGGTCGCGGAAACGCTCGCGGTGATCTGCGGGAATCCGGTCGGGCCGGGCACGAGGCTGATCGCGTTGATCGACATCAGCCGGCCGCGGATCATCAGCGTGCCGTCTTCGGTGAACACGAAGCCCTCGAGCTTGTTGAAGAAGGTCGACAGGTTGAAGTAGTTGCCGGCGAGCGTGATCGTGAACTGCTCGGTCGGGAGACCGGCCGCTCCGACCGCCGCTCCCGGGGGAAGCTGCGTGGTCGTGGTCTGGCCGTTCGGCGACGTGCTGGAGCTCGAGCTGCTCGTTCCGGCGCTGCTCAGCTGCAGGCCGCGGAAGCTCACGTGCGACGCCGAGGCCGCGCTCTGGACCTGGTAGATCAACGACGGGATGTCGTCGTCCGGCGGAACCGCCTCGCCCAGCTTGGCGAGCTCGGCGTACTGACCCGCGAACTCGTGGCGCGCGTTCATCCCGGCGGCAACCTGACCCTGAGCGGCGGTCAGCTGGGACTGCTCGCTCGAGATCTGGGTGTTGAGGCTCGACGCCTCCGAACGCTTGGGCGACACGAGGAACATCCAGCCCGCGCCCACCGCGGCCAGCACGAGGACGACCATGATCACGATGCGGTCGCGGGTCGTCACGGGGTGCCTCCGGTGGTTGAAGTGGCGCTCACGCCGCTCACCTCGGTGACGCCGTTGGCGCCGGCGTTGGCCACGGGCTTGAAGAAGACGGTCAAGCTGAACACCGGGGCACCCGCCGCGCAGCCGGGCGTCGAACCGGACGAGGCGCCCGACGCCTGCGAGTTCGTGAACGACACGCGGGTGACGCCGTTGATCAGGCGCAGCTGCGACATCAGTCGTGCGACGTCGTCCTGATTGGCGGTGCAGCCGGTCAGGTCGAACGCGGGCGCGACGACGTCCGCTCGCAGTGAGCTGGTTGCGCCCGCGCCGCCGGAGGTGGCTCCGGGTACGACCGTGCCGACGATCGACTGGAGCGTGGTGTCGGCCGGGACCACCTTCGAGAGGTTCACCAGGGCCGTGTGCCAGTCGAACCGCGCCGATGCGATCGAGTTGACCGTCCCGATGCGCGTCTGCGCGAGCGAGGAGAACTTCGAGAACTCGCCGAGGCGATTGGCCGCGGCCTGCTCCTGGGCGACCTGGGTCTTGAGGCTCGCCACCTCAGCCTTGCGCGAGGTGATCGTGTTGTTCGTGAGCACGTACAAGGTCAGGAGCGCGACCGCGGCCGCGAGGAACCCGAGGAGGACGTACACCGGCACCTGCATCCCGGTCGAGGGACCGCGGCTACTACTGCGGCCGCGCGAGTCGGCCGGGATCAGGTTTACGGCTCTCACGAGGGAATCTCCTCGACGGTCAGTCCGGCGGCCACCGCGAGGCGGCCGGCGTCGACGCCGCCAAACCCGCCGGGCTGGCCCTCCTGGACCACGCCGACCTCGAGCGGGAGCCCGACCTCCTCCCCGAGACGCTCGGGGAAGCCGGGGATCGTCACCGCGGGGCCGGTGAGCACGACGCGCTCGACGACCGCCGAGGCGTCCTGCATGGCGAGGAAGTCAAGTGAGTTGCGGACCTCGTCCGCGATCCGGCGGATGCCGTCGTTCAGCACCTCGCGGGCCTCGGCGACGATGTCGGCGTCGCCTTCGACCTCATCGACCGTCGACAGCAGGCCGACGTGCCGGAGCCAGCCGTGGGCATGCTCGAGCGTGAGCGCGCGGCGCTCTGCGAGCTCACCGGCGATCGACTCGATGCCCTGGCCGGCGACGCGCGTGAACGCGCAGGTCGGACCGATCGCCACCGCGAGGTTGGTGAGGCCGCCGACGCTGGTGTACAGCGTGGCGCCCGTCAGCTCGGGGCGGTACAGCGCGCGGATCATGGCGAACGCCGACAGGTCGACGCCCGTCGGCCGGAGCCCCGCCTTGCGAGTGGCCTCGAGCAGCCGCTCGATCATGTCTCGCCGCGCGGCGACGACGACGACGCGGGTGCGCGGGCCGTCCGGAGTCTCGATCACGCCGAGCGAGTGATGCTCGAGCACAGCCTGCTCGAGCGGCATCGGGATGTGGTCGGCCGCCTGGAAGCGGATCGCGGAGTTGATCTCCTTGGCGCCCTTGAGCGGCGGAAGGTCGAGTGTGCGCATGACGATGCGCTGGTTGGCGACGCCAAGGCGGACGCGCCGGCCGAGCTTGTGCTCGGCGAACAGGTCGCGCAGCGAGGCGGCGAGCGTCTCGACATCGACGACCTCGCCGTCGCGGACGATGCCGGCGGGGAGCGGGGCGCTGGCGGCGCGCTCAACCTTCACCTGGCCCGGGCGCGTTTCGACCGCGGCCACGTAGCCCGGCTCGATGTCGAGGCCCACGACTGATTTTCCCTTGGCATAACCCATGGTGGCTCAGGCCAAGTGATCGGCCGCAACCCCCGCCGAGTTGAGGCTGTCCAGCCGAGGTTGGACAGTCTCGTCGTTTCGGCTTGGACGTCCATCCGATTCACGGCGCCGCAGGAGCCTGCGCGCCGGCCGCTCGACGAGGTAGTAACTCGCGGCGCCGAGGACGACCGCCGCTGACGCGACGGCGAGCCACACGAGCGCGAGGCTCGCGACCGATGCCGACGCCGGATGCGGCAAGACCGCGCGCTCGATCAGCTCAAGCGCCGGAAAATGCCAAAGGTAGATCCCGTACGAGATCGTCCCGAGCCATGCGGCGACGCGGCTCCCGAGCACGCGCAGCGGCCACGCACGCACGGCGCTCTCGCCCGGCACGATCACGGCGAGCACGAGCAGGCCCGCGCCAACGCCGATTGCCAAGTGTGTCTCGAGCCCGTACCACGGCAGGAAGATGTCGCCGTGCTGTTCGGGCACCGCGAGCACGAACGCGGCGAACGCGAGCAGCACACAGGCTCCCGGTCTGCGGCCGAGAGCGGCGAGCGGGAACCTCGACGCGCGTCCAACCTCGAGCTCGGCGCGAAGCACGGCCAGCGCCATGCCGATCGCGAACCAATCGAGCAGGCCCGGCAAGGTAACCATCAGCGTCTGTCCGTGGTCGTAGAACGGCGCGCTCAACGAGCCGGCCAGCTCACCGCGGAGCATAAGCGAGCCCAGCGCCGCGAGCCCGATCCACGCGAGTTGGACGCCCACCCGTCCACGCGTGCTCGTTCGCCCCGCCATCCGCGCGACCAGCCACGCGAACACCGGCAGCACCGCGTAGAAGCTCACCTCGACGCACAGGCTCCAAGCCACGCCGAGCCCGCCGAGGACGGTCTGCGGATCGTAGATCTGCGACAGGCCGTAGTAGCTCCAGGCGTGGGAGCCGAACACGCCGGCCGCAAAAGGTCCGATCGCCACCGCGGTGAGCGCGACCCAGTACGCGGGCAGGATCCGCACCGCGCGCCGGCGACCGTAGCGGCGCCAGTCGGGCAACTCGGCGCGGTCCCGGATCGAGCGAGCGAACGGCAGGTACAGCAACGCTCCCGAGATCACGAAGAAGATCGCCACGCCCCCCTTCAGCTCCCACAGCAGTTGGGCGAGCGAGCCTGCGTGCAAGAACTCCCCCGACAGCGCGACGTGGTACGTGACCACGGTCAGCGCCGCGACGGCGCGCAGGCCGTCGAATCCATCGAGCTTCTCGGGCTTCATCCCGCCAGGGACGGAGCGGGCGCCGGGACGCTTCTCACCGACGAGTGGACCTCGACCGCCTCGGCCACGGCACCCCGGTCGGCAAGCAGCGAGACCCCCGCCATCGGCATGATCCAGGCGAGGTACAGGAACGCCCAGTAGTCGGCGCTCAGCTGCAAGCCGATCAGGATCGCGGCGGTGAGCGCCGCCATCCGCGCGCGGTCGCCCGCGAGGGCAGGCTCGAGCCGGAGTTTCACGACGGCCGCCGCGATCAGTCCGAGCACGCATCCCTGCGCGAGCGGCTGCACTCCGTCGATCCCGAGCGCGCTCCAGACCGATTGCTCGGAGCCGCGCGTGAACTGGTAGGACACCGAGTGGAGCATGTCCGCGGGGCCGTGGATGCCCCCGAGCGCGAACAGCAGGCCGAGCATCGGCGCCGACACGAGCGCGATCGCGGCGACCGCGCGGACTAGCCGGCGGCCGCGCAGAGGCGCCAAAGACACCGGCACGAGCGCAAACGGCGCGAGCTTGAACCAGCCGGCGGCGGCGAGCATTCCCGTGCATACAGTGGGACGGCGCCACACGAGCACGGCGATCGCCAGCATCGCGGCGAGCACGACGTCAGTGGTGCCGGTCGAAACGGTGATGAGAAGCGACGGGAACGCGAGCCAGGCCAGCGCCGCACGGAGCCCCGCCTCCTCCACCTCGACGGCCCTTCGGACACCGAACCGCCTGGGTGGACCCGCGGTCGTCCTGAACACGGCCCAGGCAGCGACGAGCGCCGCCAGCACCGCGACGGCCAGCCCACCGTCGACCGAGTTCCACTCCGAGTTGACGGGGGACAGGAGCGCGAGCGGGGTATACAGGGCGTAGCTGAGGATCGGGTACGTGTCACCGTGGATGACCCCCGGCGGCATGTGTCCGTAGGGAAGGACGCCGTGAATCAGCCGCGTGGCGCCCTCCATCACCGCGTAGATCACGTCGACCGCGTCGGGCGAGCTCACCCCGACCATCACGTACACGAGCGCGACGACGATCAGCGCGGCGCGCAGCCAGCGCACCCGCCGCGCGGTATCCATCCTTGGTGTGAGGACGTCCAGGAGCGGCCTGGACGGCCCGGCTTCGCGGGCCGGCCCGAGCGCTCTGAACGCGCACCTGGCGAGCAGGTAGAACATCCCAGGCGCCGCCGCGAGCACGCTGGCGCTGAGATATCGATGCTGGAACAGAACAACAGCGATGACGAGCGACACCGCGGCCACCGCGTCGAGATTGCGCAGTCGCCGCCACGGCGCCACCGCGGACATCAGCAGGAACAGCGCGCACCAGGCGACGAGGAGCGCCGGCTCATACGCGACCCAGTCGCCGTACGGCACTCGCATGCTGCGGTCATTCAGCGTCGAGAGCACGTGTCCGTAGCGGTTCACGGCGGCCTCGGCGACAAGCTGGCCGTGGGCGAGGAAGCTCACGTGCACCAGCGTGTTGTCGATCGCGGTAGCCGTGATCTGGTTCCAGTGCGAGCCGGCCCGCGCGTGCGCCACGGCCGGATCGCGTAGCGCGGCCGCGATCGCGACCCCGCGCCACCGCCATCGGGGCGTCGTGGTGGCTGATCGTCAGCACCACCCCGGCGAGCAGCGCGACCAGTACCCCGACCGCGAGCGGCACGACCCTTCGTGGCCGGTTCAGGTGACGGCCGAGCGTCCGCATCAGAGCCCGGCGTGCAAGTACCAGTGGATGATGGCCGGGCCCGCGAGCAGACCGACGATGCCGCCGAGCGCCAGGAACGGACCGAACGGCACGGCGGTCTTGCGGCCCTTCTCGACCCCGACGCGAGCCATCACGAACCCGCCCACGATCGTCGCGCTGAGGACGGCGACGAGGATCGCCACGGCCACCGAACGACCCAGGAACAGCCCCAGGACCGCCGCCAGCTTGACGTCGCCCATCCCCATCCCGCGCGGGTAAGCGAGCAGGAACGCGAGCAGGAACCCGCCGGCGGCAGCGCCGGCGATCAACTGCTCGGGAACCCCGCGCAGATCGAGCGCCGCGCCGATCGCGACGGCGGCCACCCCAGCGGGCAGAGTGATCTTGTTCGGGATGATCCGGTGGTCGAAGTCGATCAGCGCGATCGGGACGAGCACGAGCACGAGCACGAGCCCGAGGACGATCTCGACCGTCGAGTGCTTGGCCAGCACAACCGCGACGGCCAGCACCGCCGTGAGCGCCTCCACGACCGGATAGCGCGGTGAGATCGCAGTCCGGCAGCTGCGACACCGGCCCCGCAGCCACAGCCACGCGAGCACGGGGACGTTGTCGTAGGCCTTGATCGCGGTTTCGCACCCGGGGCAGTGCGAGCCGGGATGGACCAGCGACTCCCCGCGCGGGAGGCGGTAGGCGACCACGTTGAGGAATGAGCCGATCGTGGCGCCGAACGCCCCCGCGACCGCGGCTGCGAATGCGAGCGGCACCCCGCGCTCCTACGCCGCCCCGGCGAGCACGGGCTCCGGGTCACCCGGCTCGACCTCGATGGATCGACCGAGCGGCGCGGGCTCGTCACCGGCGGGCGCTTCGGCAGCCAGCACCGCGATCAGGATCAGCGGCAGGAACCAGACGATGTACAGGTAGAACCAGTGGAGCGCGGGAAGCTGCACGGCGATGATTACGGCCGCGCCGAGCGCAGCGACCTGAGCCGGCGTCCGGGCGCCGCGCGGGCGGAACGCGACCAGCACCGCCAGAATCACCGCGAAGGCCGTTACCGCGTCCTTGATCGGGGAGAGCGCCGGGTGGAGCGCCCAGATCGAGAAGATGTCGCTGCGGGTGAGCTGGAAGCCGATCGTGTGGTCCCACATCTCCTTGAGGCCACCCGGCGGAAGGAACAGAGCGACCGATGCGCCCGCGGCGATCGCGAACCCGGCGAGCACTTTGCGCACGGTCCGCGAATCCGCGTTTCCGGGACCGACCGCCACCAGCGGGAGCAGCACCGCCGGGAAGAACTTCGCGGCGGCGCCGAGCCCGACGAGCACGCCGCGCCTGACCGGCTTGGACAGCGCCAGCATGGTCAGCACCACGAACAGCGCGACCAAACCGTCGTTCGTGTTCTTCTCCACATCGAGCAGGCTCCACGGGCACGCGGCGAACAACCACGCGAGCAGCAGTCCGAGGCGGCGTCCGTCACGCCCGGCGCGCAGCCGAATCCCAGTCAGGACCAGACCGCCGATCGTGAGCAGATCAAAGGTGATCGTCGCCGCCCGCGCCGCGGGCAGGTAGCCCCAGTTACCGGGCCAGAGCAGCTCGAACGGCACGTATGCGAGGTAGTTGATCGGACCGTACGTATCCGGATTGCCGAGCGCGGTGTAGTAGATGCTCTGTCCGTGCAGGATCCGGTAGGCGCCGAGCGCCGATGCCGTAGCCACGTCGATCACGCCGGCCGGATGCAGCGTGATCACGACCCGCGCGACAACGAGCGCGAGCAGTCCGATGGCCAGAACCGCCGTCGGGAGGCGGCATTCGATCCGGCCGCCGAGCGGCCGAGCTCGGAACCCTCGGATCAGCATTCTCACGATCAGATACAGGAGCACCGGATAGAACGCCCATACGCTCGGCTCCAGGTGGGTCGTGTCGAACAGCCCGTACGACACGCCGAATCCGAGCAGCATCGCGATGTCGAGGCGGTCGAGCCAGCGACGCCCGCGCATCAGCAGCAGCGGGAGCAGGAACATCAGGCTGAAGCCCGCGAGAACCCACGGGTTGTCGAAGATCTGCCCGTAGCTGCCACGCGCGTAGTAGCCGAGCATCAGCGGCCCGGTGTAGGTCGGACCGGTCTTGCCCTGCGGGCTCACGATCTGATCGGCGATCAGCTTGCCGTGGTAGAAGAAATAGATCTCGTAGTGACTGCGCACCCATAGGTACACGTTGATGTTCAGCGGGTGCTGGCGGCGGTGGATCGCCTGAAGCTTGGGTGCGGTCTTGGCGATCGCGATCGCCTGCTGGGGGTCGATCGTGAAACCGCGCGGCGTCACACTCCAGTTCTGATCGATGAAGATCGGCGCCGCCACACCGGGCGGGGGGCCCGCACTGGCCGCGCTGGCCGTCGCCGGGGCGAGGGCGCAGGCCAGGACCGACACCGTGAGGAGCGCGAAGATGCGTCGCCGCATGTGCCGGTAATCGGCCGTAACCCGCCGGTCTTAAATGCGCCGAGGCGGCCCGGAGGCCGCCTCGGTCACTACAGCGTGTGTCGATTGTTGACTACCAGGTACTGTTGCTGGAGCAGGCGCCGTTGCCGGCCGGGGAGCACGAGAAGCTCTCCGCGCCGTTGCCGTTCACCAGCGTGAACAGCTCGGTGTCGGTCGGGGACTCGGCGACGACCGTGTAGCCGCTCGAGGTGCCGATCGCGGTCTGCAGGTAGGCCTGGCCGTTGCCCGTGTTCGTGTTGAGCGCGGGCGTGATCGAGTTGAGCACCGACACTCCGATGCCGGAGTAGCTGCCGTTGTTGTCGGTCGCGTACGTCTCGGCAGCGGTGGCGGCGTTCCGGGCCAGAGACTCGGCCGACGCGTCATCGGCCTTGCTCTTCTGGTTGAGGAACGTCGGGATGGCGATCGCGGCGAGGATGCCGATGATCAGGATCACGACGAGGAGCTCGATCAGGGTGAAACCCTTTTCATCCTCGGCGCGACGGCGCAACTTATGAAGCATGGAGCCCTCCTGGGGATTTTGATTGGGTCTGTCTCGCCAGATCCAAGGCCCCAATCGGGAGTCATCCATGACTGCGTCACATCTCCGTTATT
>Ga0335072_10017709_pt1 | contig 10067 bp, 3 predicted proteins | sample Lox_Sample_21_FD_206725 | JGI IMG/M metagenome (GOLD analysis project Ga0335072, IMG submission 206725) | Soil microbial communities from Loxahatchee National Wildlife Refuge, Florida, United States - Lox_Sample_2.1 | ecosystem: Environmental > Terrestrial > Soil > Wetlands | place: USA: Florida...
ATCTCCTCGGTGTCGGAAATCTCGTCCACCACCAGCCCGAACTTGTTGCCGTCGGCTTGCAAGACGACGATGTTGACCGCGCCGCGCTGCTCTCCCAGGCCGCTCCCGGTCACGTCGGACGCGTGGGTGGGGACCGGAACATTCTTCTCTTCACTCTTGCCTTCGCTCTTGCCTGCGCTCTTCCCCTCGTTGTTGCCCGCGCTCTTCTCTTCGCCGGCCGGTGCGGCGATACGAAGCGCGGCCCTCAACTCGACCAGTGGAAGCAGGTTGCCGCGCAGGCGGTAGACTGCAGCTCCCTGAATGATCTCGATTCGCTGCTGCGTCTCTTCGACCCCCAGGCCCACCAGCTCCAGCAGGCTAGCCTGCGGAATGGCAAATCTTTGCCCGGCGGCGGTGACGATCAGGGCCGGCACGATCGCCAGCGTGAGCGGGATCTTGAGCTTCACCGTGGTACCGGCGCCCGGACTCGACTGGATATCGGCCGTGCCGCCGATGCGCTCGATGTTCGTCTTCACCACGTCCATCCCCACGCCCCGTCCCGAGACATTGGTGATTTTTTCCGCGGTCGAGAGGCCGGGTAGAAAAATCAGGTTGGCGGCTTCGCGATCGCTCAGCCGCGCTCCTTCGTCGGCCTGGATCAGGCCCTTTTGCACCGCTTTGTGGACGATTCTTTTCAGGTCGAGTCCGGCCCCGTCATCGATAATCTCGATATTGACCTGGCCACCCTCGTGATAGGCACGCAGCCGGAGGACTCCTTCCGGATCCTTTCCCGCCGCTGCCCGGACCTCCGAACGCTCAATTCCGTGATCGACCGCGTTGCGCACCAGGTGCGTCATTGGATCCTTGATCGCCTCGATCAGGGTTTTATCCAGTTCGGTCTCCTGACCCTCCATCTCGATGCGCACTCGCTTGCCGCAGGCGATCGCCACATCGCGCACCGTGCGCGGGAACCGGCTCCATACGCTTCCGATGGGCTGCATCCGCGTCTTCATCACACCCTCTTGCAGTTCGGTGGCAATCAGATTCAGCCGCTGCCCGGTGGTGACGAGGCTGGTCTCTTCGGTATTACGCGTGAACTGCAGGATCTGGTTGCGGGCCAGCACCAGCTCCCCCACCAGGTTCATCAACTGGTCGAGCAGGCTCACGCTGACGCGAATCGTGTTCTGGCTGACTTCCTGCTTGTGCTGCCCCTCCGGCGCCCGGTTCGACTCGGGCTCCGCTGATTTTTCCCCGGCGTGTTCCGCCGTCGCCGCGCTCGACGCGGCAGCATTCTGCGCCTCGGGTTTTTCCGCTTCCACCTCTGCGGCCTGAGCTTCGATCGCCGGTACGACAGCGGGCGCGATCTTTTCTTGCGTCTCTTCTTTCTCTTCTTTTAGCTCTTCTTTTATCTCTTCTTTTCCTGTCTCTTCTTTCTTTTCCGGCTTCGCTTCTGCTTTCGCTTCCTGGGGAAGCGCCACGTTCGATACGCCGCCCGTCGCAGCTCCGGAACTCGCTGCGCCGGCATTGGTTGCGTCCGGCTCGAGCAGCTCGGTCAACGTTGCCAGCAGCTTCTGGTCGTCGCGTTCGCCTTCGTTACCCGTGCTCTCGATGCTGCCCAGCATCTCCCGCACCGCGTCCACCATGGCCAATAACGCCGAGGTTCGTACCGGGTTCAGGATCAGATGCCCATCGCGCAAGCGGGCAAGCAGGTTCTCGCCCACGTGAGCGACCGCCTCCAGTTTGTTAAACCCGAGAAACCCGCACGTGCCCTTGATGGTGTGGATGGTGCGAAAGATACTGGCCAGAATCTCCCGGTCGGAAGGATGCTTCTCCAGTTCGACCAGATCCCGGTCCAAACGGTCGAGGTTCTCCTGGCTTTCGGCCAGAAACTCTTTCACAATGTCGTCGGAATCAGCCATAACATTACCAGTTCAATCGAACGATCGCGGGTTCCACTTGAACCCCAAAAGGTCTTAGTTCGTCTGTCTTTGTCATTTCGAGTTCGCAAAAGCGACCGACAGCAGCCGCATGAGAACGCTCTTATGCGAATCCGAGACAACGGAGCGGTTGAAGCAGTTACGTCACCGAAGAGGTATCTCGTCTTCGGCATACGTACTTTTGGGACACTCGCGGAAGGGAAGGGCGGAACGCTTGGGAAATGCCTGGCTGGACGCCAGGCAGAAAACGACGGAGGTTCAATGCGCCAATAAGTAAGGCTTCGACAGGCCGACGACAAAGGTCATCGCCGTCAAGTCGAAGCCCGTTGCCATAAATGCCCGGACCTGTAGTTACAGCCCCGGGCCCTCCGGGTACGCCGGCAAATCGGGCGGCGTCGACGGCAGTTTCTTGGGATTCGCTTTGATCTGCTGCATGACCAGATCAATCGCTTTTTCAAGCTGAGGATCCTGGCCTTTGACAACCAGGTCCGGCCGGTTATCGACCACCACGTCAGGCTCAACTCCCTTGTTTTCGATCAGCCACTTGCTATCGAGCCCATAAAGCGCAAACTCCGGCCGCGTGATGTAGCCGCCATCCATCAAAGGCATCATCCCCCGGATTCCCCGCACGCCTCCCCACGTCCGTTCGCCAATAAGCGGCCCCAGCTTATACACCTTGAAGAAGTAGCTGAACAGGTCGCCATCGGAGGCCGCCATGTGGTTGGTGATGCATGCCATGTACCCGTGGAACACGTTTTGTGGCACCGTGCTCGGTTCGAAGTTGCGCGCATTGTCCATCGCGGCCAGAATGCGTCGCAGCCGTGCAAAGATCAGTTGATCGACAAAGCCGCCTCCGTTATAGCGCACGTCGATGATGATCCCTTGCTTGCGAATCTGCGGAAAATACTGCCGCACAAATTCATTCAGCCCAGCATCACCCATGTCCGGCAAATACACATACCCGATTTTGCCGCCACTGGCCGCATCCACTTTATTGCGGTTGCTTTCGATCATGTTCAGTTCGCGCAGCCGGAATTCGTCGGCAATTGGCTTTACCACCAGCTTGTGCGCCCCATCAGCTGAGCCCTTGGAGTTGACCGTCAGCGTCACCACTTGATTGGCGGTATTGACCAGCAGCTCGTCGGGAGTTTGTGGGGCATGCAGCGTGTGCCCATTGATCGCTACCAGGTAGTCACCTTCTTTTACGTTGACCCCGGGCTCGGTCAACGGAGAACGAACCTGCGCGTCCCAGTTTTCGCCGGCATAAATTTTCTTGAAGCGATACATGCCGCTCGCGGCATCGAGTTCATAATCCGCTCCCAGCAACCCAACATTCACCGGGTGCAGCTCCGGAAACTCCCCGCCGCCGACATAGGTATGAGAGTTCGATAGTTCGGCGATGAGCTGAGCCATGATATAGGTGAGCGAGTAGCGATCGGCGACATAAGGAAGCAGCTGGGCATACTGGTCGCGGATCTTTGCCCAGTCATTGCCGTTCATCGAGGCTTCGAAGAAGAAGTCGCGCTCCTGTCGATACACCTCGTTATAGATTTCCTTCCATTCCAGTGGAGGATCGACCTCCGCTCGCATGGCGCTTGTGTTCAGCACCCCATCCCCGGCCTTGTGCGGCGAATCAGTCGGTTTCGCGTCGATGATGCCGTATTTCGCGGGCCCTTCTCCAGCCGTGCGATAAAGCAGCTTGGAGCCATCGGCCGAAAGCGCAAAACGGTCGCCGCCCTCGATCAGGACCTTGTCTTTCCGGTCTTTAAGGTCATAGGCGTGGATCGCAGGTTCTTCTCCCGGAAGCGGTCCGGAAAGTCCCTGGATCGGAGTGGTGCCGTAATAAACCGCATCTTTCGAAGCGTCGAGCCGGACAATGACAGCCGGCGGAACCGCCAGCGCGACCACCCGATTCTCGATTCCATCGAGATCGATTTTGAAAACCCTCGGCGGTTGCTTGGCTTCCGTTTCCACCGTCTTCTCGCCGCTGGCTTGTTCTTTTTCTGATGGCGGATTCGCTGGCGGTTGCTTGTTCTTCTTCGTTTCCGGTTTTTGTTCCGGAACCGGGGTCGTAACTGCCGGCTCGGGAGCCTTCACCTTCACTTCGTCACTCAATGCCGGAAACGGCGACGGCTCATCGGCCGTCAACGTGATGACATAGACCCGCGTCGTCTTGGGATTGGCGAATTCAAAATCGATGTTGCCGATAACTTCGTTGAAGTCTCGATCCGAGAGGAAATAAAGATAGCGCTTATCCGGATCGAAGACAGCCGCGTAGCTGTTTTCCAGAGCAGACGTCACCGGCGTGATCTTACTGTTCGCCAGTGAGTACAGATACACAACTGCGAAACCCGACTCCTCAGCCTTGTCATAGGCCAGCCATTGGCTGTCAGGAGACCAGTTGTAGTTTAGAATTTCGGCGAATTTTCCGCGATCCACCTGGACCGGCTTCTTGGCCTTTATATCGACGTACCAGAGCCTTACTTCCTGGTCAGACCACGCGATCTTCGTGCTATCCGGGGACCATACCGGCTGATACATGAATCCCTTGTGTCCGCTGGTGACTGCTTCTTCTGGGCCGAGTCCGTCTTGCGGCGAAATATAAATTTCGTCTTCACCCGTGCGATCCGAAACATAGGCGATCCATTTGCCGTCCGGCGACCAGGCAACTTTCTGCTCCCGTGCCCCTGGAGAATTTGTCAGATTGCGAACGCTGCCTTCTTTGGCGGGAACCGTGAAAACTTCGCCGCGCGCGCCGAATACCGCGCGCTTCCCATCCGGCGCAATGTCGAAATCCGTGATGTGGCGGCTTGCGTCCACCCAATGTTTCATGGCCTGATCGCGGTCGGTGTCGAGATATACCGTCAACTTCTTCGCTTGATGACTTTCCAGATCGAAGGTGTAAAGATACCCGCCATTCTCAAAGACGATTGCATCCGGCCCCAGGCTCGGCCACATGACGTCGAACTGGTCGAAGTTCGTCAGTTGTTGAATCTGTTTGCTTCCCGTATCGAAGCTGTAGAGATTGAGCCGATGATCGGCGCCCCGATCGGAACTGAAGAAAATCGTGTTGCCGTGCCACATGGGAAACGTATCTGTGTATTCCGTATGTGGCACCACCCCCTCGATCGTGTTGTTCTTCAGGTCGTAAATCGTGATGTCTTGCGCCATCCCGCCGGTATAGCGCTTCCACTGGCGGAAATTCCGGAAGATACGGTTGTATGCGATCTTGCCGCCGTCGGGCGAATATGAGAGAAGCCCGCCTTCATCCATGGCAAAGGGCTGCGGCAGTCCGCCACTTACCGCTACCATCGAGGGACGCTTCGCCCATCCATTCGAGGCATCGCGCCGCGAAAGAAAGATCACGTTCTTGCTGTCAGGAGTCCAGCCCACCACCTCGTTCAGAACGCCCATGCGATCGCTGAGCGGTTGCGCCTGTCCCTGGTAGAAAGTTAATTGCTTCGGCTGCCCGCCCTCCGATGGCATGACATATACGTTGAAGTTTCCGTCGTACTGCCCGGTGAACGCCAGCCACTTCCCGTCGGGTGAGAATTTCGGGAACTGTTCGCGCCCCGGGCTCGAAGTGATGCGCCGCGCCGTGCCTCCTGTGCTCGCCACCAGCCACAGATCGCCGCCGTACACAAATGCAACCTTGTCTTTGTAAATATCAGGAAAGAGCAGCAGCCTCCCTTCCTGTTTTTCTTGAGCGGAGAGCGCGCTGGCGCACGTGATCACTACGCAGGCGATGAGCGCGCATGCGAAGAAACTCCTGATCGATATCATGAAGGCTCCTGTTTGGACGAAGAAGTTTGAACAGAGGGAGCAACCTGAAGAACATTTGGACAGCCGGATTGTAACAGCTTGTCGGTTACTGGTTACAAACTAACCTGCTGCTTTTATCACTGCGGAGCCGGGTTGGCCGCCTTGCGCACGGCCTCCTGGCATGCGCTCGCCGCGGTTAACACTTTGTCAAACTCTGTATCTGTTCGGAGCTTGGCCAGCAGCGGATCAGAGAGCAGATTCGAGTAGGAGCAGTAATTCTGTTCCACCGCGCTTTGCAACATGTGCAGCGCAGCCTGCTTTTTCCCGCAAAACGCCAGGATCGCTCCTTGCGAATACCATAGTTCTGGATCAGGATCGCTTGGCACATTGGTCTCATCCTCATGCGCGATACGATCGAGATCGGCCTCCCGCCCGGGCAGCAGGCACGCTTCCAGCAGGTCGCGATGATAGCGCGGTGTGGTTGGCATGTGTTTCACCGCTTCGCGCGCTTCCTGAATCTTGCCCTCACGCAAAAGAATCGATGGCATTGCATATGCCGCCCATTCTGAACCGGCATCGAGGCGCACGAACTCTTTCGCGCGCTCGGTCTTGCCTAATTCCGCGAACGCCCATGCGCAAGAACGAAAAACGTAATTTCCCGGATCCAGCGCGATCGCAGTATCGCATTCACTGGTGGCCTGCTCCAGCATGCCCGCGTACCGGTAGACATAACTCATCGCGAAGTGTGCCTGTGCGCTGTCCGGACGCCGTTTCACCAATGCCTGGGCCGCGCGGTAGGCTTCGCCCAATTCTCCTCGTTCCACGTGATTTGTAATCAACTGCCGCGCCGCATCGATGCGGTTCGGATCCAGCGAAATAGCCCGCTCGCTCGCCTTGATCGACTGCTGGAACATCTCCTCCCCGCCATCGGAATAGTCGGCGTCGAAATAGCATCGTATCGCCAGCTGTTCCCACGCTGGGGCATAGCTGGGATCCACTGCGACCACATGTTGCAGTACTGCGATCGCATCCTTATTAGGTCCCGGATCATGCGGCAGGGCCAGGCTATGCAGGTAGAGATCGTAGGCCTCGGGGCTCTTCGGTCGCGTGCCTGTGTCCAGATATCCGCCCGCCGCACCGAGCGCGGGCAGCAACCCCTGACGCACCTGCGCCGCGATCTGGTTCTGCATGGCAATCAGGTCATCGGCCGGCGCCGTCAGGCTGGTTTGCCACAAAAGCCGGTCGCTCTCCACCTGGATCGCCTCGATGGTGATCCGTAGCTGGTCTCCTTGTTTCAAGAAATGCCCTGCGATCACATTGGCGACGCGAACTTCCTCCCCAGCTTTTTGCGGATCCACATCATTGCCCGCAAATTTCCTAGTGATCGCCGACGGCCGCACATCCAGACTTCGTGTGTACGTAAGCGTATTGGCAATTTCGTCCGCCAGGGCAAAGCGCAGGAACTCAACGCTGATATCCCCGTTCATGTTCTGTAGCGGCAGCACGGCAATCGTATTCTTCTGCGCGTCGACCGCCGACGTCCCCCGATGCTTGAACCACCATGCCCCAAGCGTCACCAGCATCATCAGGAGCACCGCGCTTATTCCCAACAGGATGTATGTCGACCACCGCGTCGTCGCCTGGAATGTCGTTGTCGCAATGCGATACGGCAGCGCCGGACGCCGAGTGGTCTTGCTTCCACCCGACTCATTTTCTTTTCTCAGCGACTGCAGGTCGCCCTTCATCGCCAGCGCAGTGGGATAGCGGTGCCCGCGTTCCTTCTCCATCGCCCGGCCGATGATGCCTTCGAGATCCTGCGGGATCTTCGGGTTCAGTTGCCGCGGAGCCACCGGCTTCTGATTCAGGACAGCATCCAGCGTGGTGATCACATTGCCCGTCGCGAACGGCTTTTTGCCCGTCGACATCTCATAGAGCACCACGCCCAGCGAAAACAGGTCGCTCCGCGCATCCAGCTCCTCACCCCGTGCCTGCTCCGGCGACATGTAAACCGCCGTCCCCGGAATCACCCCCATGGCCGTTAGCGAGTCTTCCAGCGCCGCCTCGCTCGAGTTGGGGTCGTGCACCATCTTGGCTAGCCCGAAATCGAGAATCTTCGCCTGTCCGTTCTGCGCCACGAAGATATTGGCCGGCTTGATATCGCGATGGATCACGCCCTTGGCGTGCGAGGCCGCCAGCGCATCCGCCACCTGAATCCCGATATCCAGGATCTCGTCAATTTCCATGCGCCGAGTCCGTATCAGGTCCTTCAGACTGGTGCCCTCCAGCTTCTCCATCACGATGAACGGATGGGCGTCGATGTCTTCTATGTCGTGGATGGTGCAGATTCCAGGGTGGTTCAGTTGAGAGGCGGCGCGCGCTTCGCGAACGAACCGGTCCAGTGACTTACGGTCCTTCGCCATTTCTGCCGGGATGAACTTCAGGGCTACCCGGCGCGCCAGCCGGGTGTCTTCCGCTTCGTAAACCACGCCCATGCCACCACCACCCAGTTTGCCGATAATTCGATAGTGGTGGACGGTTTGGCCGATCATTGCGAGGGCCTCGCTAGCGTCGCCGTTATGGTAGGCCCCATCGCTTTTCCGGTCAACTCTGAACCGGATTGACTCCCTTGCCCTCTTCCTTCAGGAAAGCGTCCGCGCTGCACGCCCATCCATCGCCTCTTATTTTATGTAGTAGCCGGTCCGGCAACGCGCCCGAAGATGATTGGGCACGATCACCTGCAGGCGATGGAATGGTTGCTCGGCCAGATCCGAAGGACGGTAAGCGACCGCATACTGGCTTCGCAACTCCCGTCTGATCTTGCCAAATGCCCTGCCTACTGCGCCGTCCGAATCCGCGTGCAGGTAAATCCCTCCCGTCGCATCGGCCAGCTTCTTGAGGTTTGCCTCGCCCTCTTCCGCCAGGTCGACGGGAAAATCCTCGTTCACATTCACCGCATATATCGACGCTTCCGCCATCAGAACCCGCGAGATCGTTTCCTCCAGACTGCTCTTGCTCGAATTATCCTGCCCGTCGGTGATCAGGATCATGATGTGACGGGAAGGCTCCCGGTCTTGCCCCAGCCACAGCCCGGCTTGCGAAATCGCGTCATAGAGCGCCGTTTCCCCGTCCGCTTTTAACTTCCGGATTCGACGGGAAACCTGCCTCCAGTTGTTCGTGATCGGCGCAACCAGGCGCACATCCTGATTAAAGGCGAATACCCCCACCTTATCCGGAGGGCGAGCCACTTCCCTGAAAAATTGCCCGATCGTGCCTTGCTCCAGCGGAAATTTATAGGCCACGGACGAACTCACGTCCAGCAGCAGAGCCACATGCAGAGGCAAATTGGTTTCACTCTCGAAAAATGTCAGCGCCTCCTGCCTTCTGTCGTTATCCAGAATGTTGAAATCCGACGGCTGAAGGTTGCCCACGAACCGCCCTTTTTGGTCCGTCACGCTCAGCACCAGGCTCACTTCTCGTACCCACTCTTCGATGGTGGTCACGGTTGGTTCCAGGTACGCGGCATCGGTCATCGAAAAGCTGCCCAGGTTGTTCTGCGCAACGACTGGAACGGTCCCACCGGCCAAAAACATGAGCAGCAAGAAAATTCGCGTCGGAAATTGCAGCCCCATCCTGTCTCTTGCTTTCCCGCGAAGCTAGCTCGATGCCTGCTCGTTCTGCTGACCGGAATCCGCTTCGCCGCTGGACGCAGACGCGTCCCTGCACTTGCTCTCGACGCCGACTTTGGCTTTCTGTCGTTCTTGGGATTGGCGTCCCGCTTGGGGCCCTGAAAAGTCACTCTTGCAGCATCATTAATGAGCGCAATCCTTCGCTCATGGAATCGGGACGATTTCGTATTAGCCCGGAAGGGGTAACGTATTCTCGTTCATTTTTCACAGGAGCTTGCCGCCGGCAAAAAGAAAGGCCGCCGTTTGCCGGGCGGCCTGTTCTCTCAGCAAACTTCCTTTACGGCGCCAACAGGATTCCTACGGCGCCAGCGAGATCACGCCAAACGTTCCCGCAAGATTGTTCGACGGCCCCGCAGTGAAGAACAGTTGATTGGTGCGCCCGTTGTTCGCCGTTCCTCCGCCAAATTCAATTCCCCACAACTGATCGATGACGATCGGTTTGCCATTCGTGTCTTTTACCGCCCCCACAAACTGGCCGGTTTCCAGATTGAATCCATTAATGGTGCCGGAGTTGGTATTGTTCGAAACCAGCAGGGTATTGCTCAGCGGCCCGAAATTCTTGGGCGCCACGGCGAAACCCCACGGTTGCGCTAGCGGCCTGCCCGCGATCAGTTGCTTCACGAATGTTCCATCTTCCCGGAAGATGTCAACGTATCCGGTTGGCGATTCATCCACCGGAGCAAACGCAACATAGACCAGTCCA
>Ga0335072_10017710_pt1 | contig 10067 bp, 8 predicted proteins | sample Lox_Sample_21_FD_206725 | JGI IMG/M metagenome (GOLD analysis project Ga0335072, IMG submission 206725) | Soil microbial communities from Loxahatchee National Wildlife Refuge, Florida, United States - Lox_Sample_2.1 | ecosystem: Environmental > Terrestrial > Soil > Wetlands | place: USA: Florida...
GACCTGGTGAAGTGGGTGATCTCGGGGCAAGAGCACGCCATCCAGGCGCTGGAAGGCTATATCGCGGGAGCGTACCCGGGGTAGGCAACACCGGCGGGAGTTGGCTGCGGCGCTCTTCGAGAGATAGCTGCGTCAGCCTTCGGCCTCTGCTTCGAGGGCAAGCTGTTCGGGATTGAGCAATGGCCGGTCGCGATCGGCCTGGCGCCTTCGCGCGAACTGAGAGGCGGCGACCGAGCCGGCAACGGCAAGTGTCATGGGGGCGAGGAATGCCAGATCGACGTGCGTAAACTCCATGAGTAACGCAATCGAGGTCAGCGGCATTTTCATCGACGATGCGAGGAATGCGGCGCCGCCCACGAGGGCGCAGGCGCCCGGCGTCAGATGCGGCAGCCCGAGATTCCAGAGAGAGCTGGTGAGGATCGCGACCAGGACGCCGAGGGCGATTCCTGGAGTGAGCAAGCCGCCCGCGGCTCCGGCTCGCAGGCTGGCCACAACCACGAGGACCTTGAGAGCCAGAAGCGCGAGGGCAAGTGCGAAGCCGAGGTTGCTGTCGAAGCCAACGCGGGCGATGCTTTTGCCGTTGCCGAGGATCTGCGGGTAGCGCATGGCGCATAAGCCGATCGCGGGAAAGACGGCCATGCTCCAAGCGGCAAGACGCCAGTCCTTCCGGGCACGCGAAGCGGCTGCCCGCGCGAGGCGAATAAAGCCAAAGGCGGCAAAGCCGAAGACCGGTCCAACAACAAACGACCAGGCCAACAAGGGCGTGGTCACCGTGAAGGTCGGGATCGTGTATTGCGGTTCGGATCCCAGGCCGACCCAGGAGATGAGGGTTGCGATGCCGCAAGTGGCCAGCGCGGGAACCATAGCGGCAGGTCGGAAGGTGCCCAGAAGGCCTTCAAGGATGAAGAGTGTTCCACCGAGGGGAACGTTATAGACGGCAGCCAGTCCGGCGCCGGCACCGCAGGCAATCAGGATGCGAGTGGTTTCAGGCGAGAGAGCGGCTCGATCTGCGAACCAGGTAGCGAGCGCGGCGGCCAGCTCGCGAGGCGCGACTTCACGGCCGAGGGGCGAGCCCAATCCTACGGTGACGATCTGCAGGAGATCGTGAATCAGGGTTGTGCCGAGGGGCATCTTGGGGGCGTTGGGGCTGATGGCCTTGGAGATGGAGACCAGCGGCTTGCCGAAGCGATAGAGCAGCCACCAGCCAACCGCGGCGATGCCGCCGCACACCACCAGTGCGATCAGCCGGCGCAAGGGAGGCGCGGCGGTTGTCCCGGCGAGGAAGGTTTCACGGTTGGTGAGGGTATCGAGGCTGTATCCGTAGCCGAGGTGCTGGACCAGCCGCAGCAACAAGCCGAGCCCCGTACCGCCGAGCCCTGCAGCGAGCCCGACAAGGAGGGTCACGAGAATCAGCGCGAGCCAGCGATCTCCGTGTCTGCTGGGGCCGTCCGGATTCGCGAGTTCCTGTGCCACGCTACTGAGACCTTATCGTTGTCGCCGCCGCCTGCACAAGAATCCTCGGGAAGGAAGGTTACACTGCGAGGAGTTGCGGCTGAGAATGGTGGAACCGATCAGCAACGCTGTTGCGGTGTGCGCACGTTTCGAGGCGCGGCAGCTCGAGGGATGGTCGATGAGGCTTCTATCGCTTCTTGAAGGTGTTTGTCTGATCTTGCTGAAAAGAGTGCCGATAGTGGACGACGGCACAACATTCAGCGCGAGGCGGGGTTGTAATCAAGGGTAGCGTCCTAGTGGCGCGGTTCTGCAGTTCGAGCTCGCCGCAATTCTCCTGAGGAGGTTGGCAATGGGTTTTGGGACGTCGGAGTTTTCGGGGATTCATCGGGCGAAGACTCAGGATCTTGGGTCGATCCGTGGCTGGGTTTGCCTGATCGCGTTCGCTGGAGCCATGGTTGTGAGCAGCGCGGCAAATGCGCAGGAACAAGCGCCGCCGCCACCACCGCCTTATCCTGATCAAGGTCCACCTCCGCCACCGCAGCCCGGGGAGCCAATGCCGGGCGAAGCGCAGGCGCCGGCACCCTATCTGGCACCGCAGCAGATCGATCAAATCGTGCAGAGAATTGCGCTTTATCCTGATCCGCTGCTGGCGCAGGTGATGACAGCCTCCACGGTCTGGGAACAGATTCCCGACGCCGCGGGCTGGGCCAACGAGCACGCCGGCCTGCACGGCGACGCGCTGGCGCAGGCTATGCAGGCCGATAACCTGCAGTGGGATCCGAGTGTGATGGCGCTGCTTCCATTCCCGCAGGTCCTGAACATGATGGCGCAGGACCCGCAGTGGACCCAGGCGCTGGGGAGCGCGGTTTTGGCGCAGCGCGGGGATGTGATGGATGCCGTGCAGAGGGAACGCTCTGAAGCTTACAGCTACGGTTATCTGCGTACGAGCCCCTATGACAACGTGGTCTATGACGGGAACTACGTGCAAATCGTGCCCGTGAACCCAGCCTATTTGTATGTCCCGGTCTACGATCCGGCGGTCGTATTCTTCCGGCCGCGCCCGGGATTTGCGGTCGGCTTCGGCATTCACTACGGCCCCGCGGTGGTGGTTGGCGGAGCGTTCGCTCCTTGGGGATGGACGTCGGTCGGATTCGCGTGGGGCGCCCATAACATCCTGATCGACCACACGCCGTGGAACCGGATGTGGGTGAATCGCCGCTACTATGTTCACCCCTACGCGCATGCGTGGATTCATGGGCCGGGACCGCGCATTGAGAGGCACGAGGAGCATCGCCGGTAACCCTCGAACTGTCGGTACACCGGCAATGCGGCTGCCCCGCGTTGAGCACTTCGAAGATTTCGCTGCAATCCTGTGAGGCACATCACATGCAAGCCGCGAAATCGGATGCACTCTTGTCGAATCATGCAACCTTGGAGCAGTTCTTATCTGTGCCGCCTGACCTGTTTGATCCGCTTCCGGGCAGAAGAGGCGGCGGTCCGCCATGGAGAAGACGCCGGTGCTGCCGGCGGCGGAGCCTCGGGCAAGTCGTGTTTTCGTAGACGATCGAAGTTTTGAGGGGAGTGAAGGTTGCCTGCGGGAACTTCGACAGAAACATCAACATGCGCAGAGGGCCCTGGCTTGCCTTTGCGGGAAATCTGGCACGGGCGCATCTAAGGGTGCGAAAGGGTCAAAGCCGGCGGACCAAGCGGGTAAGGCCGGGCCTTCCCGGCCCCGGCAGACTCCATGATCGGCATGTCCCACATGCCGGAGACAGGAAAGCCGGAGAATTCGTCGATCTCGCGCCCATAGCTTATTGAATATCTAATTTTTTCAATGATTTAAGGGGATTTACTGAAGAACCAGTTGAGGGCTGTTATAGGGCCGGGTCGGGCTTTGTCGGCCCCTCCCGCGCGATGGGTCCGAGGCGTAAAATGGAGACATGATCGAGATTATGTACAGTACACCGAAACCCGAGCGGGACCGTTCGGAAAGCTTTCTTCTTGTTTTAACTTCGCGAAAGGTGAACGGACAGCGCGCCTATGCCTTCATGGAGGAGCATGGGGAGTGGAATCCGGATCTGAATCGCTATGTCCACCGGATCTCGTCGATTCTTGCCGATGAGGGAACAACCTTCAATCAGGCGCACGAGCTCTATCAGAACGCGAAGACAAAGCTGGCTGAGCAAGGATTCGTTCACTCCTTTGCCCCGTTGCTGGAGACGCCGAAGGAGCTGACAGTCGGCGATCTGGAACTGGTCGGCGCCTGACCTGCGACCAGATTCAATGATCAGGCGGGACTTGAGAGTTGACTCCGGAGCTATTCGGATCGCAAGGCCTGTATCGGTTCAATCGAGGCTGCGCGGGCGGCCGGAATCAGGGCGGCAATGAGGCCGACCGCTGCCAGGCAGAGCGCCAGGAGCACAAAGCCACCGAGCTCCCGTTGCGTTTCGAAGTAGATCACCATTCCAATCACTCTGCGCGCGAGAAGCGTGAGCACCAGGCCCGCTACGCCGCCAAAGGCGAGCATCCACGCCACGCGCGTCAGGATCATGCGCACAATCTGCGGGCGGGTTGCGCCCAAGGCCATGCGCACGCCGATGTCGCGCGTGCCCAGTTCCACTTCGTGACTGACCAGCCCATAGAGTCCTACCAGGGCAAGCACCATGGCGAGCCCGGCGAAGATCGCAAAGAGCCAGCTTTCCATGCGCTCGAAGACCAGGGTTTCTGAAACGACCTCGGTCATCGTTTCCGGCTCGTCGAAGGGAACGGTCGGATCGATCTCATGCAGAATTCTGCGGAGTTCGGGGATCACAATGTGGGGATCGCCGTCGGTGCGCAGCACGAGGAACATTCCGCTGAGCTGCTCGGCGCGTTCCTTAAGCGGCACGGCGTCGATCAGCCAATCGCGTTCAGCCAGCGGCGGGGCGTAGATGTCCTGGCGTACGTTTCCGGTCACGCCGACGATCCGTGTCCAGTTTTCTTGCTTGTCTGCGTCGTCGATGCGTTGCTGAACGGGATCGAGCTTGCCGGGCACAAACTTGCGGACGAAGCGCTCATTGACCACGACAGCGGACGAGGGGTCGTCGGGGCGGTCGAGGCTCGGCGACAGCATGCGGCCCCGGCGGAGAGGAATGCCGAAGACATCAAAGTAGCCGGTGGAGACCATCCGGCCTTCGGCCAGCATCTCCTGATTGGGCGGATAAGGCGGCTGGCCAGCGATGTGGATGTCGGAATTTGAACCCCAGTCCCTGATGGGAAGCAGGCTGATGACGCCCACCGCGCGCACGCCGGGAATCTGGCCAATGCGCGCAAATAGCGGCTGGTAGAAGTTGGCGATGATATCGCTGTTCTGATAGCGGGCGGGGGAGAGGTCGAGCTCGATGGAGAGGATGCGGGAGGGATCGAAGCCCAGGTCAGCGTGACGATATTGCGTGACCATACGGATGAGCAGCCCGGAGACGACAACGAGGACGAGGGTGAGCGCGACCTGGGTGATGACAAATCCTGAACGCAGGCGGTGCTGGCCGCGTTGGGTGCCGGCGCTGCCGCCGGATTTGAGAGCGCGATTCGGGTCTGTCGCGGACATGCGCAGGGCGGGATAGAGCGAGGCGGCAAGACTAGCGGCGCCAGCCATCAAGGTGGCCGCGCCCAGCACGGCCCAGTTGAGGTGGATTTCGGCGCCGCGGGCGAGCGCGTGGATGAGGAAGGTGCGCATCAGGTCGAGCATGGTCCACGCCAGCAAAATTCCGCCCAGCGCGCCCACTGCCGCCAGGAGAACGGCTTCGGTGAGCAGTTGTCGCACGAGGCGCATGCGGCCGGCGCCGATTGCGGTGCGCATGGCCATCTCGCGTTCGCGCTTCACGCCGCGCGCCAGCAGCAATCCCGCGACGTTGACGCACCCGATGGCGAGAACAGCCAGAACGGCTCCCAGCAAAGTCCAGAGAGGTCCACGGGCCTGGGCATTGACCGCGTTGGCCAGAGGCGCCAGCTTTACAGTCCGGCCCACATCGGTGATGTAGGCTTTGCCGAGATTGGCGAAAATATGGGAGAGATCAGCCTGCGCCTGCTCCAGGGTCACGCCATCTTTGAGGCGTCCGACGGTGCGCAACCAGTGGTTTCCGCGGCCCTGCATCCACGACTTGTCGAGTTGCAGCGGCGTATAGACGGCGTTGCGCTTGTTGATGGGGAAGGCGAAACCAGCCGGCATGATGCCGACTACCGTATAGTTTTCACCGTCGAGCTTGATGGGACGGCCGAGCACATCGCGGTTTCCGTCGAAGTAGCGCTGCCAGAGATCGTAGCCAAGCACCGCGACATGGCCCTTGCCGGCGTCCTGCTCACCGGGCAGGAAGGTACGCCCCAGCAGAGGCGGCACGTCGAAAACTCGGAAGAAGTTATCGGAGGAGCGGACGTTTTCGAGCAGCATCGGGCCGCCGGTGGGGGTATCCACGGTCACCTTGTTGTAGTCGCTGTAGCCTGCGAGCGCCGAGAAGGTAGCGGCCTGCGTACGCTCGTCCATGTAACTTGGCCACGAGGCAGGCTGCGTGTACCCGCTGCGGCTGCGACTGTCAATGGAGATGATCCGCTCCGGATGCACATAAGGGAGCGGGCGCAGGATCACGTTGTCGATGACGCAGAAGACAGCCGTGGCGACGCCGACGCTCAACGCAAGGGTCGCGACTACGGTCAGGGCGAATCCCGGAGATTTGCGGAACTGACGCAGGGCATAGGCAAGATCGTGGAGCAGGACCGTCACAAAGCCTCCAGGCACACGAATCGTTGCTAGTTGAGAAGCACACCGCATGCCATTGTCAGCTGTTGAGAAGGCACCATTTTTCGGAGGATTCGCAGGGATGCGCCGGAGAGTTGGAAGAGCGCTCCGTCCGGAATTGAAAAGGTTTGTCCGAAAGCGGACAAGACTGGAGCGGTCGAATTTTGTGACAAAGAGCTATAGTTTTCGAGGTTTAGCTATGTAGAATCCTACAAAGCTTGAGAGGCGGTCCGGGTAGGCTCCTGCGGTCCGCACGAGGTGACGATGAATCGGAATGTCCTGTGGAATGGGTTTGCCGCAGCCGGCCTCGCAGTGACGGCGTGGCCAGCTGCAGCGCAGATGACTACCGCCCAGGTTGATAATGCGCGCACGGGAGCGTACCTGAGCGAGACGACGCTGACGCCGCGCAATGTGAATGCCCGGCAGTTCGGCAAGATCTTCACCATGAAGGTGGATGGCGATGTCTACGCCCAGCCGCTTTTTCTTGCGGGCGTGGAGGTGCCCGGGAAGGGCAAGCACGACGTGGTGTTCGTTGCCACCGAGCACGACAGCGTCTACGCCTTCGACGCGTACGGCAATCCGTCGGCTCCGCTCTGGCAGGTCAGCTTGCTGAAGGACGGCGCGACACCTGTGCCCGGCGGGGACACGGCGTGTTTCTTTATTTCGCCGGAGGTGGGCATCACATCGACCCCGGTGATCGATGCGAGAACGGGGACACTCTATGTCCTGGCACGCACAAAGATGGGCCATCTCTTCGCGGACAACGAATACCATCAGAAGCTTCACGCGCTGGCGGTCACGACCGGCGTGGAGAAATTCGGGGGCCCGGTTGAGATCAAGGCTTCTGTGCCGGGCCGTGGCGACGGAAGCGTGAATGGATCGGTGGCGTTCGGCGCGCTGCGCGAGAACCCACGCGCCGCGCTGCTGCTGTCGAAGGGCACGGTTTACCTCTCCTGGGCCTCATCGTGCGATGTGGGCCCGTATCACGGCTGGGTAATGGCGTACGATGCGCGCACGCTGAGGCAGAGAGCGGTTTTCAATGACTCTCCCGATGCGGACGACGGCGGAATCTGGGCGAGCGACACCGGCATTGCGGCGGATCAGGAGGGCAACGTGTTTGCCGCGACGGGCAACGGGCGCTTCGACATAGAAAAAGGCGGCCGCGACTACGGGGATACGCTGTTGAGGCTTCGCGGCAGCGACCTGCGCGTGAGCGATTACTTCACCCCATTCAATGCCGATCATCTGAACCTGAGCGACAGCGACCTGGGATCGGGCGGACCTGTGTTGCTTCCGGATCAGCCCGGAGCCCATCCGCATCTGGCGCTGATTGGCGGAAAGAATCCGATGATTTATGTGCTCGATCGCGATCGCCTGGGACAGTTCAATGGGACAGACGACAGCCATGCGGTGCAGACGATTCCCACGCGGGGCGGTATCTACGGCTCGATGGCGTATTGGAACCACAACGTGTATTTCCTGAGTGACGGCGACTCGCTGCGCGACTACGAGGTGGTCAACGGAAAGTTGAAGTACAAGGCGGCTAGCAGCTTCGTCTTCCGCGACCACGCGGCGACTCCGGCGGTTTCAGCAAACGGCGCGAAGGATGGGATTGTTTGGGTGGTTAGTTCGAAGGGATGGAACTCGCCAGACCGGACGGCGGTGCTGCATGCCGCCGATGCTTCGGAGGTGGCCCACGAACTCTTCAACAGCGAGCAGAACGCGGGGCGCGATCGTGCCGGGCGAGCGCTGCGCTTCAACGTTCCGACGATTGTGAACGGCCACGTGTACGTGGGCGCCAAGCGGGAAGTGGATGTTTACGGGCTGCTGCAGTCCGGACGCTGAGGACAGGCGCGCAGCGTCCAATGGAGGATCAGATCTTCGGCGGCGGAAATATCCGGGACCAAGGCGGCGCTACTGGATTCCGTCGCACACGATGGTGACGGTGAACGAAGCATCTCCGAATCGGTAGGAATGCCTGAGCTCGAACTCGGGGGCCTGCACGTGGAGGTCGTAGTCGTGCCCGGTGATGACGGCCGGAACAGACAGTCCGCAGCCGGCGGCCAGGCCGGGAACCTTGCTTTTCCATGCGCCGGCAAGCATGTTGCAGATCTCGCCGACTCCGTCCTTCACGGTGTCGTCGATCTCCTGAAATTCCATTCCCGTCATTTGTGCGGCGATGAGCATGGCGGCTTCAGAACGGCATTGCAGAACGCAGGCTCCGCTCAGCAGTCCTCCAAAGCCAATCACGGCGGTGACAGTACCGGGCCCGCCAAGCGTGGGGGTCGACAAGACAACCGGGTCGCGCTGGCAGTCGATGCCCAGCATGGTTTTAAAGACCTCGTCGACGCTGGCGTCGAGGTTTTTGGGATCTGCAACCACATGAATCGATTTCCTGAGAGACTGAGCCATTCCATTCTCCGTTTGCTGAATGCCGCACCCGCGTCCGGAAGCAATAGCCGACGATCGAACTCCATTCAATTTCATGGCGCTATGCCCTCCCGGCTATGCCGATTTCAGCAGCGGCAGCACCCGTTCTTTGACCTGCTCGGCCGTAAACGGCTTGCGGATATAGCCGCGCGCTCCGGCCTGGATGGCCTGCTTTACGTGCTCTTCACTCGACTCGGTCGTGATCATGACGACGGGGACGCCCGGAGCCAGCTTCTGGGCCTGCAACTGGCGCAGGAATTCCAGGCCATCCATGGTGGGCATGTTGATGTCGGAAATAATCAGGTCAACGGGGTTGCTTCGCAGCTGCTCGAGCCCATCGGCGCCGGTGCCGGCTTCCCGCACCACCAGCTGCTCGAGCCCTGCCTGGCGCAAAGCGCGCTCAATGATTTTGCGCATCACCGAAGAATCGTCAACGATCAATGCTCGCGTCTCGCTCAACGTCGATCTCCTTCTTGCATATCGAAAAGGCGAACGCCTTCACAGGACACTCATTGCATCGGCAGATGCGGGAAATTCATTATCCTGCTGGCCACCGAGCGGTGCCCGTCCAAGCGGGTCGCAAAGGCTTGGTGACCACTGTCACGGCCCGGAGAAGGCGTAGGTCCATAGGCTTTTCTTCGGTTCTCCCAAGACCTCGCGAGTGAAGGGCAAATGGATTCATTCGAACGCAGCTTGCAGCTCCGCATTTTGCAGTCGCAACTTGGATCTCGCCGGATCGACGTCTCCGTGCTTCTCGACTCGATTAACCCGCCAAGCGGGGGCGGGGAAGCGGCCTTTCCGCAGTCCACCCCGAAAGCCAATCCGAACAAGGCGGCGCGCGAGGGCCAGGCTGCCTGACCGGGGCGCATGTCCTGGTTGCACCGGGCCGCGCGGCACTTTCCGCTCCCATCAAATCTGACCGATTCGCAGTGGCGCTGAAGTCTCAGAAGGTTTATCTTTGCCTTGCCCGTCGTTGCAGGGGCAAATCTCCCAACCTCCCAGGTTCGTTTCTCAAGACGGAGCGCAGGCGGCCGGATGAGCGAAGCACATGAAGTCACGGTCTTGTTGTCGGCCTTGAAGCAGGGCGACGATGCCGCGGCCGCGCGGCTCATGCCCTTGATCTACGACGAACTGCGGAGGCTTGCGGGCAGCTACATGCGCCGGGAGCGCACCGACCACACGCTGCAGGCGACGGCGCTGGTGCACGAGGCCTACTTGAAGCTGGTGGAGCAGCGGTCGACCGATTGGCAGAACCGGGCGCACTTTTTTGGCGTTGCCGCGCAGCTGATGCGGCGCATCCTGGTGGATCATGCGCGCGGACACACGCGGCAGAAGCGGGGCGGAGAGCACGCCAAGGTCTCTCTCGACGAGGCGCTGGTGTTTGCCGAGCAGCAGGCGGATGAGGTGCTGGCGG